>Ga0181526_10002303_pt1 | contig 16789 bp, 11 predicted proteins | sample PEATcosm2014_Bin_35_FD_119750 | JGI IMG/M metagenome (GOLD analysis project Ga0181526, IMG submission 119750) | Peatland microbial communities from MTU Mesocosm Facility, Houghton, MI, USA - PEATcosm2014_Bin06_30_metaG | ecosystem: Environmental > Terrestrial > Soil > Wetlands > Peat | place...
GATATCGTCAACGAGGGCGAATATGCCAAAGGCGGCGATTGGCTGCGCTATATGCAAAAGCGCTTCGGCGGCTTCACCGAGATCGCGGCGCCCGAAGGCAAGCCGCTGGTCGAGCAGGGCAAGGACCGCGAGGAGTTCGCCGACTTCTACCGTTATGCCAACGAGCGCGGCACGCTGTTCTATACGCCGGGCGCGCAGATCGCGAAAAAGCGCCCGGTGCACGCCTGCACCGGTCCGGTCAGCTATGTCGGCCAGGCCGAGCTCGACCAGGAAATCAAAGTCACCGTTGCGGTCGCCGGCACCGACAATGTGTTCCTGACCTCGACCGCGCCGGCGAGCCTCGAAGTCTATCGCCCCAACCGCTACTATAAGAACGATGAGGAATATGTCTTCGCCATCGCGGAGGCGATGCGCGTCGAATATGAGGCGATTGTCTCAGCCGGTCTGATCCTGCAGGTCGACGATGCCTGGCTGCCGGCGCTATGGGATCGCATCGGCATGGCGATGGGGCTTGTGGCCTTCCGCGCCCGCAGCGAGATGCGCATCGACGCGCTCAATCATGCGCTGCGCAACATTCCGGAAGATCGCGTGCGCTATCATCTGTGCTGGGGCAGCTGGCACGGCCCGCACGCCTACGATCTGGAACTCGACCATATTGTGGATCTTGTCCTCAAGGTGAAGGCGCAGGCCTATCTGATCGAAGGCGCCAATGCCCGCCACGAGCACGAAGTGGCGGTGTGGGAGAAAGTGAAACTGCCTCCGGGCAAAATCCTCATTCCGGGCGTCGTCACCCATTCGACGGACGTGATCGAACATCCGGAACTGGTGTCGCAGCGCTTGCAGCGTTACGCGCGCCTCGTCGGTGCGGAAAATCTGATTGCCGGCACCGATTGCGGCTTCGGCGGCCGCTCGCATCCGCAAATCGCCTGGGCCAAATTGCACGCATTGGTCGAGGGTGCGGGGCTCGCCAGCCGCGCCTTGGGGCTCTTGCCCACCTGAAAAAATCTCGCCGTGCTTGCGGAAATCTCGCGCAGGCCGTAATCGAGACGGGATCATAATACCGCGGCGGCAATGACCGCGGACAGGGGGAACGCCATGGCCACCAAAGTCGACGTCATCGATCTCATCGACCGGCATCCGGTCACTGGCTTTCAGATCGGCGTGCTCATTCTGTGCATGCTGGTGGCGGCGCTCGACGGCTTCGACACCCAGGCGATCGGTTACACCGCGCCGGCCATCGCGCATCAGATCAATCTGCCGATGCCGCAGTTCGGGCAGGTCGGCTCCGCGGGCCTGTTGGGCGCGGCGATCGGCGCGCTATCGTTCGGGCCGCTGGCCGATCTGTTCGGCCGCAAGTGGTTCATGATCGTCGCCATGGTGGTGTTCGCGATCTTCTCCTATCTGACCTCGCAATCGACCACGCTCAGCGAACTCTTGACCTATCGCTTCTTCTGCGGCCTCGGCCTCGGCGGCGTGACGCCGGCGTTTTTGGCCATGGGCGCCGAGCTCGCGCCACGGCGGCTGCGCGATGTGTTCGTCACCGTGCTGTTCGCGTCGTTTCCCGGCGGCGGCTTCATCGGCTCGCTGACCAGCGCCTGGGTCATTCCCAATTTCGGCTGGCAAGCGGTGTTCTATATCGGCGCGGTGGCGCCGATCGTCATCGCCGTCATTCTGACGATCTGGCTGCCGGAATCGATCCGCTTCCTGCTCGCGCGCAACATCCGGCCGGATGAAGTGCGCCGCACGCTCGAACACATCATGCCCGGCGATGTCCCCGCCGATGCCGAACTGGTCGCGCCGCCGGATCCGGCGCGGGAGGGCGTGCCGGTCAAGCATCTTTTCATGGAGGGCCGCGCCGTTCCGACCGTGCTGCTCTGGGTGCCGTTCTTCATGGTGTTCATGGTGCTGGTCACGGTGACGTTCTGGACGCCGGCGGTGCTCAATTCGGTCGGCTTCTCGCTGTCGGCAGCTGCCCTGATCATTGGGCTGAACAATTTAGGCAGTGTCATCGCCAGCGCCATGTCGGGCTGGCTGGTGCATCACGGCGGCACCTTCCGCGTGCTGATTCCGAGCTTCATCGTCGGCGGCTTGTGCCTCGCCTGGTTCGGGCAGGCCACCACCTCGGTGGTGACGCTTGGCGTGGCGTCGTTCCTTGCCGGCTTCTTTGTCGGCGGCACCGGCACCGGCCTGATCGCTGTGGCTGCCGGCATGTATCCGACCGCGATCCGCTCCACCGGCATCGGCTGGTGCATGGGCATGGGCCGCGTCGGCCAGGTGTTCGGGCCGATGTTGACCGGCATTCTGGTCGGCCTCGGCTACAAGGTCGGCGGCATCTTCTATGCGGCCGCGGTGCCGTGCTTCATCGGCGCGCTATTCTTGTTGTTCCTGATGTGGTCGCGGCCGAAGATGCAGGCCGATGCCCCTGACCTGGCGGTGCTGGCGGGCGAATAGCGCTTATTTCACCGAGACATTCGCTTGCGTGGCGACGGCCTTCCACACGGCAATGTCTTGTTTGATGAAGGCAGAGAAGTGTTCCGGCGTGTCGCCGACGGTCGCCATGGCTTGCGCTTCGAGGAGCGCCTTAGTCGGCGGATCCTTCAGCGCCGCCACGATCTGATCGTGCAGCTTGGCGATAATCGCGGGCGGCGTTTTGGCCGGCGCCAGGATGCCGTGCCAGGCGATGGCGTCGAAGCCCGGATAGCCGCTTTCCGCTACGGTCGGCACCTCGGGCGCGACCGAAGAGCGCTCCTTGCTGGTGACCGCGAGCGCGCGCAGCGTGCCCGCCTTCATGTGCGGCAGCGCTGACACCGGATCGGCGAACACCATCGTCAGCTGTCCGGCCAACAAATCGGCGACCGCGAGCGCGGTGCCGCGATAGGGCACGTGAATCATCTTCAGGCCGGCTTTGCTCGAGAACAATTCGGTGACCAGATGATTGGCGGCGCCGACGCCCGTGGTGCCATAATTGAATTCGCCGGGCTTTGCTTTCACCGTGGCGACGAAGTCTTGCAGGGTTTTGACCGCGAGCTTGGCATTGACGACGAGAATGTAGGGATAGGCTGTCGTCATGGTGATCGGCGCGAAATCCTTTTCCGGGTCGTAGGGCAGTTCTTTGTAGACGGCGGGATTGATCGAGATCGGGCCGGACTGGCCGAGCAACAGCGTGTAGCCGTCGGGATCGGCCTTGTGCACATCTTCGGTGCCGATGATCGAGCCGGCGCCGCCGCGATTCTCGATCACCATGGGCTGGCCGATGGTTTCGCTGACGCGCTTGGCGACAATGCGCGCCACCGCGTCGGCGCCGCCGCCCGGCGCGTAAGGCACGATCAGCTTGATCGGATGCGAAGGGTAATCGTCGGCGCGCGCGACGTGTGCGGCGCACGGCAGCAATGCCAGGAGAAACGCAAAGCATTTCCAATTTGCGGCCATGATCCTCCCCCGTCACGTTTGATTGACGGCCATCTTACATTCTTATGCAAGCCGGTCGACTCGACGGGGATGCGGGCGGCGGCGCGCTCCGCGACTTCACGCCACGCGGAATATGTTCGAGAGCGCGCCCTCCAGGCTCGGCCGGTCGGCGCGCGCGACGCGATTGCGGCCTGCGATCTTGGCGTCATAGAGCGCGGCGTCGGCGCGTTCGAGCAGCACCTCCAGCGATTCCTGCCCATCCACGCTCCAGGACACGCCCGCGCTTACGGTCGCGTTGACCTGGGCGTCACGGACGATGCGGCCGCTTTCGACGAACGACATGCGGATCCGATCGGTGCGGACGAAGGCCGCTTCGATGCCCGAGCCCGGCAGCACGATCGCGAATTCCTCGCCGCCGATGCGGCCGAAGACGTCATTCGGCCGCAGCGCTGCGGTGCCGGCCTCGCAGAACTTTCGCAACGTTGCGTCGCCGACGGCATGGCCGTGTCTGTCGTTGATGGCTTTGAATCGATCGAGGTCGAACATAATGACCGCGATCGGCGCTTTGTCGTGGCTGCAGCGTTCCAAGACCCGTGTGGCATTCGCCAGGAAGGCGGCTCGATTGGCGATGCCGGTGAGCGGATCGGTCTGCGCGGCGGCCATGCTCGACGCTTCTTTCCGCTCCTTCACCAAGGCGATCACGAACATGGCGGTGGCGACCGCGAAGATAATCGATTCGAAATAGATAAAACCAAAAGCGCTCGCGAGCGCGGGTACCGTGTCTTGGCCGGTCGAGCCGCTGAAGGTGCTGTAAATGCCGATTAATAATGCGGTGCTGTGAACCGCGCCGAGAACGATCAGCGGCCAGCGTGCAGTCAGCCGCTCGCTTCTGCCGCGCCACAGCGTTGCCGTGAGCGCCGAGGCATAGGCGGCGCCGACGGCAAGCGCCACCGAACCCGCATATTCCCTCACACCGGGCGCTTCGCTCGCGACGACGAGGACCGCGAGGCCGATAAACATATAGGCGATCGATCCGGGCTTGCCGTCGATGATGCGTGCAGCCTTCCACATCAAGGTCGACTGGAACGACAACAGGCAGCCGCCTAGAGCGGAAAAGCCCGGCTGCTGCAGCGTGGAGCCCAGCATCAGCGCGATAACGCCGGCGGCGGCGCTCAAATTGGCTGCGCACCACAGGGCGAGCGCCGGTTCGGTTCTGTTCTGCAGCCAGGCGAAGAACAGAACGACGCCCGAGCACGCCATGGCGAAGCTTTGCATCACCATGAGTGTCGGGAGATCGAGTGTCATAATCCGTGAATCCACGCGGCTGCGTTACGACCGATATTTCAATTGACGCCGATGACAACGTGCGCCGGGCTTCTCCTGGTGACGCCTCCTCACCCGATTTGTCCGCTTCCCGTAAATTCTTGGTGCTCAAATCGCGACAATTCTAACTTGGATCAAGAGAATCGATTGAGGCTACCGGGGCGCAGGGCCGGGATACTTAGCTTTTGCTGAATGCTTGCACTTTTGTCCGGAGCGGTCGATGCTCGCCGCCGATTTTACGAGGGCAAAATGCTGCACAATCCGGGCGTTACCGAGAAGCTGGCCCACCTTGTGGTGAACACACGGTGGGACGATCTGCCGGCGGCGGTTCGGCATCAGGCCAAGCGCTCGCTGATGAATTTCTTTGGCTCCGCGCTGACCGGCTGCCGCAACGAGACGATCGAAATCGCGCTCGCCTCGCTCGCGCCGTTCTCCGGCGGCAAACAGGCGGCGATCGTCGGCCGCCGCGAGCGCATCGACGCCTTGAGCGCGTCATTCCTCAATGCGGCGAGCGCCAACGTTCTCGATTTCTGCGACACCCATGTGCCGACGGTGATCCATCCGACCGCGCCGGTTATGCCGCCGCTGTTGGCGCTCGGCGAATTGCAGCGCGTCAGCGGCCGCGATCTGCTGCTCGCTTTCGTGCTCGGCCAGGAGGTCGAATGCCGGATCGGGCTTGCGATGTCGCCGAGCCATTACAACAGAGGCTGGCACATCACCTCGACCTGCGGCGTGTTCGGCTCGGCGGCCGGCGCCGGCAAATTACTGGGACTGAACGCCGCCCAAATGGTCTGGGCGCTCGGCACCGCGGCAACGCAAGCGGGCGGCTTGTGCGAGTGCCTCGGCACGCCCGCGAAAAGCGTCAGCGTCGGCAATGCCGCGCGCAATGGATTGTGGTCGGCGCTCTTGGCCGCGAAAAATTTCAAGGGACCGGCCGAACCGCTCAACGGCGGGCAGGGCTATTACCACGCCTTGAACGAAACGCCGGCGCTGCCGTTTCTCACCGACGGCCTTGGCGAGAGCTGGGAGATCATCAAGACATCGTACAAGCCTTACCCTTGCGGTTTCGTGGTGCATCCGGTGCTCGATTGCGTGCTGGATTGGCGGCGCGACAATCCCAAGGCGGAGGTCGCGAAGGTCAAGGTGACAGGCAATCCGTTGCTCGGCATCCGCACCGACCGGCCGAAAATCTCGACCAGTGGCCAATCGCAAGTCTCGGTGCAGCACGCCGTGGCGGCGGCGCTGGTCACCGGCAAAGCCGGCGTCGAGCAATTCAACGACGCTTGCGTTCGCGACCCCCGCGTCCAGGCGTTGCGCGGCAAAGTCGAAGTAGCGCGCGATGAGAGCTTTGCCACGGTCGCGGCTGCGGTCGAAATCACCACGGCGGACGGCAAGACGCACAAACTGTCGACTAGGGCGGCGCGCGGCAGCGATGCCAATCCGATGAGCGACCAGGACCTCGAAGACAAGCTGCGCGATGCGGCCGCAGCGGCGCTTCCGCATAACGATATGGCGCCGCTGATCGACGCGGTCTGGCAGGCCGACACGAGCGACGATATATCAAGGCTAGCCGCGCCAGCGGTGCCGCGCGACTGATCCATCACAACACGGCCTGATTTCGCCCGCTCATTGGCATGATCCCGAAAAGTGGAAACCGATTTTCGGATAAGATCATGCCTAAACGAAGAATCTAGGCGGCGAAAGCGGCAGAACGGCGCTATCGGCGCGATATTGCGCCCGATACGCTCATGACGAGGCTTATGGCTCCTCCCTTACTTCAACTCAAAGAGATCGCGCTCACCTTCGGCGGCACGCCGCTTCTCACCGGGGCGGAGCTTTCCGTTTCGTCCGGCGAATGCGTGGCGCTGGTCGGGCGTAATGGCTCGGGTAAATCGACGCTGCTCAAGATCGCGGCCGGGCTTGTCGAAGCTGACCGCGGCGATGTTTTCCTGCAGCCCGGGGCGCTGCTGCGGTACCTGCCGCAGGAGCCGGATTTTGCCGATTCCACCACGACACTGGCCTATGTGGAGGCAGGCCTCCGCCCGGGCGACGACGGTCACGCCGCGCGCTATCTGATCGAGCAGCTCGGCCTCACCGGGCAGGAAAATCCCGCGCAACTCTCCGGCGGCGAGGCGCGCCGCGCGGCTTTGGCGCGGGTGCTGGCGCCAAAGCCCGACATTCTCCTTCTCGACGAGCCGACCAATCATCTCGATCTGACCACGATCGAATGGCTCGAGCGCGATCTCGCCTCCCGCCGCAGCGCCATGGTGATCATCAGTCACGACCGGCGCTTTCTGTCGACGCTGACCCGCAGCACGGTCTGGCTCGACCGCGGACGGACGCGGCGGCTCGATCGCGGCTTCGCTTTTTTCGAAGAATGGCGCGACACCGTGTTGGCGGAAGAAGAGCGCGATCAGCACAAGCTCGATCGCAAGATCGTCGCCGAGGAACATTGGCTGAGATACGGCGTCACCGGTCGCCGCAGGCGCAATATGCGCCGGGTCGGCGAATTGCAGGAATTGCGTGAACGCCGCCGCGGTTATCGCGGCGTTGCCGGCAGTGCCGTCATCACCGCGGGCTCGGCGGCGCCGTCGGGCGCGCTGGTCGTCGAGGCCAAAGGGATCGGCAAGAGCTACGACGCCCGGCCGATCGTGACCGATTTCTCGACCCGCATCCAGGGCGGCGACCGTATCGGCATTGTCGGGCCGAACGGCAGCGGCAAGACCACGCTGATCAATATGCTGACCGGCGCGCTGGCGCCCGATACCGGCACGGTACGGCTCGGTTCGACGCTCGCCATCGCGACGCTCGATCAGCACCGCGACAGCCTCGATCCCGATGTGACGGTGGCCGCGGCGCTGACCGGCGGCTCCGGCGACACCGTCATGGTCAACGGCCATGCCAAGCACGTCGTCAGCTATATGAAGGACTTTTTGTTCGCCAGCGAGCAGGCGCGCACGCCGCTCCGCAAACTCTCGGGCGGCGAGCGCGGCCGGCTGATGCTGGCACGCGCGCTCGCCAAGCCGTCGAACCTTCTGGTGCTCGACGAGCCGACCAACGATCTCGACATGGAAACGCTCGACGTGCTGGAGGAAATCCTCGCTGATTATCCCGGCACGGTCCTCCTCATCAGCCATGATCGCGACTTTCTCGACCGGCTGGTGTCGGGCGTGATCGTGCCCGAAGGCGACGGGCGCTGGGTCGAATGCGCCGGCGGCTACAGCGATATGCTGGCGCAGCGCGGCGCGAGCCTGGCGCGAGAGGACTTAAGGCCGCTGGCGACGAAGCTTGCGCGGAATTCCGCTTCGCCCGCCGCGACGCCGAGGACGCCGAAGCGGCGGTTGACCTTCAAAGACCAGCACGCGCTCGAGACTTTGCCCAAAACCATCGCCGAGCTTCGCGCTGAAACCAAGCGGCTTCAGTCAAAGCTCGCCGATCCGCAATTCTATGCGCGTGACCGCGTGGCGTTCGAGGCCGTCACCGGATTGCTCGGTGAATTGGAACAAAAGATCGCCGCCGCGGAGGAACAATGGCTGGAGCTGGAGCTTCTGCGCGAGGAAATCGCCGAAGGTCGATAGCTCGACGTCAGCCGGCGGCCTTATCGCGGTGAATGTCCTTCACGTCGGTGAACGAAATGCCGGGATTATGCTCGCCCGTATAGTCGAGATCGAAGGCGTTGCGGGCGAGGAAGACGAGATCGCCGTCGAAATCCTCGGCCATGGACGACGAATATTTGGCCGCGAATTGATCGAGCGTCTTGCGGTCGGCGCCCGCAATCCAGCGCGCGAACTGATACTCGGCCGTGCTCCAATCGATCTCGAGCCCGTATTCGGCGGCAAGCCTTGCCCGCAGCACGTCGAGCTGCAGCGGACCGACGACACCGACCAGCGCCGGCGTGCCATCGGTCGGCCGGAACACCTGGGCGACGCCTTCCTCGGCCAATTGCTGCAGCGCCTCCTTGAGCTTCTTTGCCTTCATGGCGTCGGGCAGCCGCACCCGCCTTAAGATTTCGGGTGCGAAATTGGGCACGCCCTCGAAATTGAGATCCTCGCCGTCGGTGAGACTATCGCCGATGCGCAGCGTGCCGTGATTGGGAATGCCGACGACGTCGCCCGCATAGGCTTCCTCGGCGAGCGCGCGGTCGCGGGCGAAGAAAAATTGCGGCGCGTTCAGGCTGATCGTCTTCCCGGTGCGGATTTGTTTGACTTTCATGCCGCGGGTCAGCTTGCCCGAGCATAGCCGCACGAAGGCAATACGGTCGCGGTGGTTCGGGTCCATGTTGGCCTGAACCTTGAACACGAAAGCCGACAAGCCGGGCTCGGTCGCGGCGACCAGTCGCTTGTCGGCCGATTGCGCGCGCGGCGGCGGCGCCATGCTGGCAAGAGCATTGAGCAGATCGCCGACGCCGAAATTCTTCAAGGCGCTGCCGAAGAACACCGGCGTGAGGTGGCCCTCGGCGAAGGCCTTGGCGTCGAACGGCTTGCAGGCATGGCGCACCAGATCGATCTCGTCGCCGACAGCCGCAGCATCGAGGTTGGGGCGCAGCGCGACGAGTTCGGCAACGGTCATTTCACGCAAGCGTCCGGCCGAGCCCGCGTCGCCGTCGAGGAGCCGCACGCCGCCCGAGGCGACATCGATGGTGCCGACGAAATCGCTGCCACGCCCGATCGGCCAAGTGACCGGCGTGGTGTCGAGCGCCAGCGTCTTTTCGATCTCGTCGAGCAGATCGAAGGGATCGCGGCACTCGCGATCCATCTTGTTGATGAAGGTAATGATCGGAATGTCGCGCAGCCGGCAGACTTCGAACAGCTTGCGGGTGCGCGGCTCGATGCCCTTGGCGGCGTCGATCACCATGACGGCGGAATCGACCGCCGTCAGCGTCCGATAGGTGTCTTCCGAGAAATCCTCGTGGCCCGGCGTGTCGAGCAGATTGAAGACACGGCCGTCATATTCGAAGGTCATCACCGAGGTGACGACCGAGATGCCGCGCTCGCGCTCGATCGCCATCCAGTCGGAGCGGGTCGAGCGGCGGTCGCGCTTGGCCTTGACCTGGCCGGCCAGTTGGATGGCGCCGCCGAACAACAGCAATTTTTCGGTCAAAGTGGTCTTGCCGGCGTCCGGATGCGAAATGATCGCGAAGGTGCGACGCCGCTCGACCTCGATTGCGAAGGGCGATGGCGCCGGGGCGCCCGCTGGAGTGCCCGGCTGGGCGCGGAGTGGCATGTCCATGGTGCGCTGGATGTGGCAGCTAGCGATGGCGCGATCAAGACCGACCGAGGCGGCTATTTACACGATTCGCCATGCCCTCCCTTGTGCCGGGCATCCCCGTCTTGCTAGCGAGAGGTGACGGCGCCGGAACAAGTCCGGCCATAACGGAAAAAGGGTCGGGGGGCGATGAACAGCGTGGTCAATAACAAGCGGGTCTTTTACGTGGCGCCGCACCGGCCGCTCGGCTTTGTCGAAATGCTCGGTCAGCGCGGCGACGTCCGCCTCGACATGCTGGAGCACGAAAGCCCCGCCGCGGTCGCCGAGCCGGTCTTGTCCGGAGCGCATGCCTATCAGACGAGTTCGACCCGGGACGAACTGGCGCGGCATTACCACGCCGGTGCCGCGCTGCTCGACAAGACTCCGAACCTCTTGATCGTCTCCACCAATGGCGCCGGCTACGACACCGTCGACGTCAAAGCCTGCACCGAGCGCGGCATCCTGGTGGTCAATCAAACCGGCGGCAATGCCGAAGCCGTCGCCGAGCACGTGCTCGGCATGATGCTCGCTCTGACCAAGCGCTTCGGCGAGAACGATCGCGCCTTGCGCGCGAACCGCTTCACCAGGCGCACCGATTACATCGGCAGCGACGTGTTCGGCAAGACCGTCGGCATCATCGGCATCGGCAATGTCGGCCGCCGCGTCGCCGCGCTGTGCGGCACGCTGTTTCGCATGCAGGTGCTGGCCTACGACCCCTATGTCGATGCCGACGAGATGAAAAGGCGCGGCGCCGAGAAAGTCGAGCTCGACGAGCTGCTGCGCCGCGCCGATTTCGTCTCGATCAATTGTCCGCTCACCGACGAGACCCGCCGGATGATCGGCGCCCGCGAATATGCGCTGATGCAGCCGCAGGCTTATTTCATCACCACGGCGCGCGGCTTCATTCACGACGAGGCGGCGCTGGAGGCGGCGCTGCGCGACAACAAGCTCGCCGGCGCCGGCCTCGATGTCTGGGACAAGGAGCCGCCGCCCGCCGATCACCCGCTGCTGCAATACGACAATGTCATCGCCACGCCGCATATGGCGGGCGTCACCCGCGAGGCCCGCGCCAATATGGGCAAGATCGCCGCCGAACAGATGCTCGACGCACTCGACGGCAAGCCGGTCAACCGGATCGTCAATCCGCAGGTCTGGCCGGATTATGCCAAGCGCTTCGAGAAGACGTTTGGTTTTGCACCGCGCCAGCGGGATTGAGACGGCGCGCATTGTCCGCCAAAAGTGTCGGACGTCGCAAAATTGAAATATAGTGGATTCGATTCATTGAGGGTGGCGAAATGCGGCCGTTCGGTCACGATTGGTCATTGTTTGCGCGCGTCGTCACGCCGATCTTGGTGCCGATTTTGGCGCTTACGCTGAGCGTGCCGCTTATTTTGCTGCCCAGCCCGCCGTCCGTCGCCGACCCCGCCCAACCCAGCGCGCCGGCGGCTGCGCCGCCGAGCGTGGCAGAAAATCCCGATCATCAATGCGATATCCTGGCGGCGTCGCCGCTCGATAAGACGCGTCCGGCCGGGATCCCGGGCGTCGAGGCGTACAAGATCGACGCCAAGCCCGCTGTCGAGGCCTGCCGTGCCGCGCTGGCGCGCCATCCGGACGATCCTCGCATCGCGCTGCAACTGGCGCGGGCCTTGTACAAGAACGGCTCGCCGGGCGATTTTCAGGAAGCCGGCAAGCTCTACCGCCAGGCCGCCGAGGCCGGCAGCGTGCTCGGCATGAACAATCTCGCCGTGATGTATCAATTCGGCGACGGCGTCGCGCTCGACAAGGCCGAGGCGATGAACTGGTTTCGCAAGGCGGCCGACGCCGGATTCCCGACGGCTATGAGAAATATCGGCAATTTGTATGAGAACGGCGGCGGCGTTCAGAAAGATCAGGCCGAGGCCCTGCGTTGGTACCGCAAGTCGGCCGACTCGGGCGACCCGACCGCGCAACGGATGCTCGGAGGTTTCTACGACGAGGGCCGCGAAGGCCTGGCGAAGGACGATCGCCAGGCGGCGCATTTTTACAAGCTCGCCGCCGATCAGGAAGACGACATTGCTCGATCCAAGCTTGCGGAATTCTATGAGACCGGCCGCGGCGGGCTTACCAAGGACGAGCGCGAGGCGGCGCGGCTCTACCAACTCGCCGCCGAGCAGGGCGACGCCGAAGCGCAAAACAATCTCGGCTTCATGTACGCGACCGGCCGCGGCGGCCTCGCCAAGGACGAGAAAAAGGCGGCGCAGTTCTACGAGCTAGCGGCGGATCAGGGCGACGCAACGGCGCAATTCAATTTGGCGAGTTATTACGAAGACGGCCGCGGCGGACTTAAAAAGGACGATCGCGAAGCGGCGCGGCTCTACAAACTCGCCGCCGATCAAGGCAACGCGACGGCGCGAACCAGTCTGGCGCATTTCTACGAAGTGGGCCGCGGCGGCTTGCCGAAGGACGATCGGGTGGCGGCGCGGCTCTACCGGCTTGCGGCCGAAGCGGGCGATGCCGAGGCATTGAACAATCTCGCCGTGATGTATGCGACCGGCCGGGGCGGCCTCGACAAGGACGAGCACGAGGCGGCGCGCTTCTATCGGCTGGCCGCCGACCAGGGCGATATGCACGCGGAATTCAACCTCGCTACGGCCTATGCGGAAGGCCGCGGCGTCGAGAAGAGTCTCACCGATGCGATGCATTGGTATCGCAAGGCCGCCGAGGCGGGCTATGCCGACGCGAAAGCGAAGTTGAAACAATTAGGCCATTGAGGTCGACGCTGGGCAGACCCGCGACCCACGGCAGGGACGGAAAACTACCCTGTGTATTCCAGAATATGCATGCCCTGGCCCCAGCGGTCGATCAGATAGAGTCGGCCTTCGTCGTCGGCGCCGATGTCGTTTGATTGGATGCCGGGCGTGCCTTCAGGCGTTTCCGGCACATAGCAGCCGATTTCCTTGGGGTGCAGCGGATCGCTGACATCGACGGCGCGCAGCCCGGCGTTGAAATAGGTCAGGAACACGACGTCTTTCCACGGCCCGTCGGCTGGGAGATTCTCCAGGATGTTGTGCGCGCCGAAACGGCCCGGCCGTTCGTAATATTTCCCGCGATCGGGCATGAAGGTCGCGATCGGCAGCGGATTGGTTTCGTCGCGGGCGTCGATGACCCACATGAATTGGGCGTCCCAATATTTCTGCTTGCCGCGCGCTTCGTCGGTGACGATGAGATAAGGCCGGTCGCCGATCGGCCAGCAGGTGTGCGTCGAGCCGGGAAACGGCGGCGACCATTTGATATGGCCGACAAGCTTCATGTCGCGCAGGTCGCTGCAGTCGATGATCGAGATGCCGCCGCCCCACCAGGCGCAATACATGCGGTTGCCACGGATCATCGGCGGGCCGTGCAGGGTGGTGGCTTCCTCGGCCGGCATCGGATCGTTGCCGACTTCGTCACTGTCCGTTTTCATCCAGGGCAGGCCCCAGATGCTGACCACTTCGGGCTTCAGCGGGTCTTTGATGTCGAGCGTCCAGATCACGCGCTTCTTCCACCCCGGCGCGTCGCTCGGCATGAACGCAAGCCCGCGTTTGAGATCGACGCCGAAGCGATGCGGGCCGGAACCCGGCATGTCGTAGAAGCCGACCGGCTTCGGCGTCGCGGGCTTCGAAATATCGAAGATGAAGAAGCCGGCGCGCGCGTTCTTGCCCTTGTCGCCGGAGAGCCGCTCCGAATTCACATAGAGCAGATCGTCGCCGACGATGCGCAGCTTATGGCAATGCACGCCCGGTGGGGCGCGGAACTCGCCGACTTTGTGCGGCTTTTTCGGATCGCGCACGTCGTGGACCGTAAAGCCTTCCGGGCCGTTGAAGCTCGAGCCGCCGACCGCGCCCACATAGGCATGGCCCTTGTGGATCTGCACCAGGCTGCCGCCGCCCCAGGCGGCCGAAGCGTCGTGGCCGAGCAGGCGAAAATTCTTGGCTTCTTCGGGATAGCTCGCGGGCATTGGCGCTCCTATTCTTTCAAAAGCTTCATGGCGCGGTCGTAATAGGAAAGATCGATATAGTGTTGCGGGTCGGCCGGCGTGCCGCCTTCGGTTTCGGCGCGCAGCGCCAGCACGTTCTTGAATCCCGCCATGTCGAATTTGGCGTCGCGCGCAAAGCCGAAGCCGGGCTCGGCCATCAGCACGAGGCTCTTCTCCGCGATGGCTTGCGGCATTTTTAGCTTATCCACGAGAATGGCAACGGCGGCGGCGCGATTGCCGGCATCGAGCGACCAGCGCAGCGCTTCGATATAGGCGGCGAGATAATTGACCAGCGTGTCGGCGTTGTCGCGTGCCCAGGCGCGGCGCACGAAATCGCCGCCGGCCTGATAGGGGCCGAGCAGATCGGTGGTGCGGCCGAGGCTGTGCATGCCTTTGGCCACGGCCTCGAGCGAGAACGGCAGATTGAGGATGGCGCCGGCATTGTTCTTGTCGCTATAGAGCGCGCGCAGCCGAAACGAGCCGTTGCCGACCGGGTTGAGCGTGTAATCCTTGCCGGCTTCGAGCCCGTGCTGCAGCAGGATTTTCTTCGCCTGCAAGGTGTAGGCGGTGTTGGTGGCATCGACCACGATGGCATGGCCGCGGATGTCGGCAAACGTCTTGATGTCGGCCTGCACGTAGAATTCATTGGTGCCGCTGTCGCCGCCGCCGACGATCACGATATCGGCCTTGGCCGAATCCTTGACCCCGTCGATCATGGCCACCGCATTGTCGACCGCCGAATGCACGATATCGGCTGAGCCGCTCGCCAGCGCGGCGCGCTGGCTGGACGAGCCCTTGGTGAATTGCAGGTCGGCGACGAGACCGCGCTTGGCGAAGAAACCCTGCTCGACGGCCGCGTAAAACGGCAAAGCGCGGGCATTGGGGAAGGTGTTGACGTGGATGAGGGTCGGTTCGGCTGCGGGAGCCAAAGCGGCGAGACTCCAAAGTCCACACGCCAGGAGAATTGTCCGGCCGAGCATGCATCCTCCGTGGCGTCGATCTTGCTTTATTGTCATCATCGGCGAATGCCGGACGGTGCAGTAATCACGTCCGGTCGAGGTTGTTCAAGCCCCATCGCCTGTGCCGACCACGACCATGCCAAGCAAAACCACGCCAAGGGTGCCGTTTTGACCGAGCGCGCTGCATCATTGCCCGCCATCGCCGAAGCGGGCGAGCTGTTCGGCCATCCGCGCGGGCTCACCTTCCTGTTCACGACGGAAATGTGGGAGCGCTTTTCCTATTACGGCATGCGCTCGCTGCTTGTGCTCTACATGACGAAATATCTCTTGTTGCCCGATCACGCCGGCAATGTCGCGGGCCTCGTCGGCTTCAAGCATGCGCTCGAAGTCGTGTTCGGCCCGCTCGACGTGCAGCCGCTGTCGTCGCAGATCTGGGGCTTCTACACCGGGCTCGTCTATTTCACGCCGATCTTCGGCGGGTTGTTGGCCGACCGGGTGCTGGGCCGGCGCCGCACCGTCGTGATCGGCGCGGTGCTGATGGCGATCGGCCATTTCATGATGGCGGTCGAGCAGCTTTTCCTATTCGCGCTGCTCGCGCTCATTCTCGGCAATGGCTGCTTCAAGCCGAATATCTCGACCCAGGTCGGCCGGCTCTATCCGCCGGGCGATCATCGCCGCGACCGCGCCTATTCGATCTTTTATGTCGGCATTAATGTCGGGGCGTTCCTGGCGCCGCTCGTTTGCGGCACGCTCGGCGAGCGGGCCGGCTGGCATTACGGCTTCGCCGCCGCCGGGGTCGGCATGTGCATCGGGCTTGCGATCTATCTTTACGCATTGCCGGTGTTGCCGGCGGACGAATTCCATCGACCGCAAGCCGACGCGAAGCCCGTTCTCGACGGCCATGAGTGGCGCGCCATCGTCGCGCTGCTCGTCCTCTTCGTCCCCAACACCTTATTCTGGGCGACTTACGAGCAGATCGGCAATACGACGATATTGTGGATCGACGCTGACATCGACCGCACGATCAATCTGTTCGGCTTTACGGCGCAAATTCCGACGACGTGGTTTCTCGCCTTCAACCCGTTCATGATCTTCGCCTTCACGCCGTTCGTCATCGCCTTCTGGGCGCGGCAGGCGGAGCGCGGCGCCGAACCCTCGACCGTCACCAAAATGGCGTTCGGCTGTCTCGGCGTGACCGCGGCCAATCTGATCTACGCCTTCGCCAGCATTCATGCGGGCGGCGCTCAGGCGAGCTGGCTCTGGGTGCTTGCGGCAATCGCCATCTTCACCGTGGGCGAACTTTATCTGTCGCCAGTCGGGCTCTCGTTCGTCACCAAGGTCGCGCCGCTGCGCATGCTGTCGATGCTGATGGGAGTGTGGCTGGCGACGAGTTTCGCCGGCGGATTCCTGGCGGGCTTCATCGGCAGCTATTGGAGCCGCATGCCGCACGTGGATTTTTTCTTAGGTGTAGCGGGCATCGCGGCATGCGCGGGCGCGATGATTTTTGCCTGCCGGTGGTTTTTGCGCGGGATGGTGCGGGAATAAAAAACCTCTCCCCGCTGTGCGGGGAGAAGGAAAAGTTTAATGCGCCGCGGCCGCCATCGCGGGTTCAGGATTTTCCATGTGGGCGATGTTGGTCTTCACCGCCTTCTGGACCTTTTCGAAGGCGCGCACTTCGATCTGGCGCACGCGCTCGCGCGAGACGCCGAATTCGTCGGCAAGCTCTTCGAGCGTGATCGGCTCGTCGGCGAGCCGCCGCGCCTCGAAGATGCGGCGTTCGCGCTCGTTGAGCACCGTGAGCGCATCGCCGAGCGCCTTGTGGCGGTTCGCCGATTGCTCGCTCTCGGCCAGCCTGCTTTCC
>Ga0181526_10002304_pt1 | contig 16768 bp, 9 predicted proteins | sample PEATcosm2014_Bin_35_FD_119750 | JGI IMG/M metagenome (GOLD analysis project Ga0181526, IMG submission 119750) | Peatland microbial communities from MTU Mesocosm Facility, Houghton, MI, USA - PEATcosm2014_Bin06_30_metaG | ecosystem: Environmental > Terrestrial > Soil > Wetlands > Peat | place...
ATTTCGGAGACTTTTGCAACCTGCTCGTCGTGGATGGCTCTAAGTTTTGGGAATCGCTCTTCGGGGGCGAGAGAGGCGTCCTGAAATACCTCCTCAAGTTTATGCTGCTGTGCGACGAGAATGGGACGGATCTGCTCTTTCTGCGCGTCGGTTAGGCCATAGCGTTTGGTCATGTTCGCAATTTCTTTTTCGACTTCCATCTTCGGCGGCTGCATGCCGGGAGGAGGTCCCTGCATGGCGTCGGGCGGAGGTGGTCCCGGTTCCTGGGCGACGCCCGCGCAAGTTGCACCGAAGCAGAGTGCGATTGTAAAAGAGCAAAGCCAGAAGCGTCGACGAGTTTTAGACCTTCTCATAGGAGTTCTCCTCTGCTGGATTTGCCGGTCCCGGAACAAGTTGTTTGGTTAAAAGCGAAAGAGGACGCCATCGATGGGGACGTCGATCTCATCGAGCATGTCGGCCGGATGGACGTTGAGGTTGGCTCCCTTGGGTTGCCGCAACGTGATCCAACCGGCAACGCCGGAACCTGATTTGACTTTGCTCTTGCGAAGATATGCGCTGGGGACGTTCCGGCCGTCCATCATCGGAGGTCCACCAGCTTCAGAGCCACCGCCAGGCGGAGGTCCTCCCTGGACTGCGCCCGGCCTCATGGATCCAGGATCGATTTGCGAATTGGAAGCAGAGGTCTGAGCATTTCCGTCCTGGGTGTGAGCCACTGACTCGATCTCTCTCGCCTTGTCGTAGAACCGAAACCGAGTGTGGTTGTTGTCGGAGTACACGCCGTAGAAGCTCTGCGGATCGACATGAGCTGTTCCGTGCTGTGCACGCGAGATGCTGACAAAGACCGAGAAGTCGCCGTTGGCTCTGTTGATGGGCATGGCAATGGCGACACTTGTACCGTCGTTGGTGGACTGCAGCAGAGGCTTTCCGCTGACTACGATGACTTTGCAATGCTCGGTGTCGGCGCGGTTGAAGGTGACGATCTTGCTGGGCACCTGCGCGAATGACATGCCCGCGAAGATTGGAAAGATGAAGAGCGCTGAGAGGAGTTTCACGTGATGCCTCAAGTGAGACCTCGCGGGATGCTTCGCTTCTTCGCGATCGACAGTCTTGAAGAGTCGCAGACGCATTGCGAGATGAAGGAACATTGTTGCAAGCTGATCGCGTCCTAGCAGAGCAGGCGCCGAAGAAACCCAAATGCGCTGTCGCTGAAGCAAGCCTCAGAATGCAACGGTCACTTTAGTCTGAAATGAACAAGAGATAAGTAAAGAATTGTAAAGAATTGTAACGATAGCTGGGCAGCTCTTGCCCAAGTACGAAAGGTACCTCATTCGTATTGCCGATTTCATCGCGCCGGCACACAATCTCGTCCATAATGATGGACGACTCCCGGAGAAGACTGCAGCGCGAGGTGCCTCATGCCTCTTAGGCCGCTCCGGGGAAATCGCCAAAGAAAGGACCCTATATGTCAATTTCCGGAATCTCAGGTAGCTCCCTGTTCTCCGAGCTCAGCTCCTCGGTTTCATCGAGCTCCAACGCAACGAGCCAAAGCTCATTTCAGAGCGCGCTCAAAGACCTCATGACAGCGATTCAGTCCGGCGACACGACGGATGCAAAGAAGTATCTAGCCCAAGTCGAACAGCTGACGCCGAGTAATGCCAGTTCCAACAGTCCGCTGGGACAGTTCATTTCCAACGTGTCCTCGGCGCTCCAGAACAATGACATCTCCTCGGCGCAGTCGGCCCTAACGACATTGCAGAGTGAACCTCCTCAAGCCCCTCCACCTCCTTCCCCCGATTCCACAAGCGGTACGGCGAGCGAAGTTGCACAGGACATCATGAGCCTGTTCAACTCGATCAGCTCGGGCGACGTCAGCTCAGCGAAATCAGCCTACAACAGTCTGACCAGCCTTCTTTCCGGAGATAACACGGCGAGCAGCGCGTCGACCGATTCGACTTCGAGCACATCGACAAATACAGCCGTTACAAGCTCCAGTGCCAACTCGTTCTCGAGTCTGCTAAATTCGATCGGATCGGCGCTGAATTCAGGCGACATCAGCTCGGCTCAAGCCGCCATGAACAACTTCCTCCAGACCCTTTCGAAGGGTTCTCTGGTCAACACTACGGCATAGCGCACGAGGAATCGGCCGTATCGAATTCGGCCAATGCGTGCCGGCGTGAATCATCCATCTCCGTGAAGACCGCCATTTTGCGAAGCTGTGGTATAGCGACTCCGCGCCCACCTTATCGTGAACGGAGTGCGTACCGGGCCGTAGGCTCTCGTGTTCGACACTGGTCGACGGCGACGAGACCGCTTCGAGCGCTCTTCACGGCTGGTCATCACTCCCACGGAAAATGGTTGCCACGTGCTATCCGAGGAGACACAGCAAGGCCCATTTTTCCTTGAGGAGTTGGGGCGCAAGGATCCCGGGGCCCTCTGCCGCTATCGCCAGGAATGGGTCGAGAGCCTTACAAATGCGGCAGAGGCTGAAGCCGCGAAGACCCGTTCCTAAACCTACCCCATTTTCCGCACGGTGATCGGCGTTGCGTTGATCTGCGGCTCCGCAGGCGACTATAGCAGCGGGCCGCGCAAACTGTTTCTGGCCAGAAGGTGCTTCCTTAAGGGGGTCTTGCCGGCTAAGGTCGCCGTCTTACGATCGAATAGCGTGAATTCATCGATGTGAACACTTTGCAGGATTCACACAGGGCGGCTCAATCTTTGTACTGTGTCTTTTGGCGTGAGTTGGGCTTCAGGAGCGACGGTGTGTGAGGTTCGAGCTTACCGTGCGGTTTTCAGACCGCGGGGAATTGGTTCAGGAGTTCTGAAAGGGCGCCCTGTAACGATGCCTACGCCTTCGCGGATGGTGACAAATTGACCGGCGGCAAGCGCGGGGTACTTCTCGACGAGTCCGAGGGGCCAATGGATCTCAATGTCGGCCTTTGTCGCGGCACCTAGTCCGAAGTGCAGTCGGGGATCGCTGGCGGAAAGATAGCCGGATTGGCCCAGTACCTCCTGCGCCTGCACCTTGCCGCTGTAGCGGGCCAAAACGCGCGCTCCGATGGCGCTACGGTTGCTCTTCACCCCCTCAAGTCGAATCTTGATCCAGCGGTTATCGGCAGGAGCGTCATTGCGCAGCAGAGATGGCGGCTCATTGACGTTCATGATCAGAGCATCCAAATCGCCGTCGTTATCAAAGTCTCCAAGGGCAAGACCGCGGCTGCAGTGGCGGGCAAGAATACCGGGACCAGCCTCCGGACCCATTTCGACGAAAGTTCCGTCGCCGCGATTGCGAAAAAGGACGCGGGGAGTGCGCAGGGCGTATTTGGGCGAGACGCGATCTAGCTCTGGATAGACCGAACCGGTGGTGATGAGGATATCCGCGCAGCCGTCGTTGTCAAGATCGGCCAGACACGGCCCGAAACTGACGTAGCGTGTCTCCTTGTTGAGCCCGGTTTGAGTCGTCTGGTCGTCAAAATTGCCCTTGCCATCGTTGCCGTAGATGCCCGTGGCTTGATCCAGGAAGTGGGTCTTGACCAGGTCGGTGTGGCCGTCCAGATTGTAGTCACCTACTCCCAGTCCCATACCACCCATCTGATGTCCGTCCGCGCTGAGCGCGATCCCCCGAATCAGGGCCTCTTCGCGAAAAGTCCCGTCATGGTTATTCATGAGTAATAAAGATGGCGAGGTGTCGCACGCGACGACGATATCTGGCCACCCGTCTTCGTCCACATCGACGCTCGTGGCAGTGAGGCAGTATGAGCCGCGAATCGCTCCTATTCCCGACTCCTTCGAGACGTCCGAAAAGGTGCCGTCGCCGTTGTTGCGGTAAAGGTAGTTTTGAGCTTTTGGCAGACCACTTGGGCCGCAGTTAACCGGCACGTTCTCGGCATTGCAATGCGCAACAGCCAGCGACGGCTTGGGTGCCGTGGCGAAATCGATCTCCAGATAGTTAGCGACGAAGAGGTCGAGAAGTCCCCTGCGGTCGTAATCCAGAAAAGTGCAGCCGCTGCTGTAGCGCGTCTTTGGGTGAAGCAGCCCGGCCTTCTCTGTCACATTGGTGAAGGTGCCATCGCCGTTATTCCGATAGAGGCGATTCTGCCCGTAGTAAGTGAGAAACAGATCCTCGAAGCCGTCGTTGTTGTAGTCTCCAACGCAAACGCCCTGCCCCCAGCCACTATCCATCAGGCCAGCCTTGAAGGTCACGTCGGTAAATGTGCCGTCGCAGTTGTTCTTGTACAGGCGGTTGGTGGCACTGGGGGGCGTGTTCTCAAGTCTGCGGCTGCTGAGGATGAAGATGTCCATCCACCCATCGTTGTCGTAGTCGAAGAAGGCACAGCCCGCAGCCATCGACTCAAAGATGTAGGTGAAGCTGTCCTGCTCGCCGCATATCGTAGGCTCAGTCAGGCCCGCAGCGATTCCTACATCAACGAAGCGCGAGAAGGGCGGCAAAGCTTTTGTCATGCCGGGCGTAGCATCGCCCTTGCTCGAAAACAAAGTGCTGAGCACTGCGGCGGGAATCGTTCGCAGTAATTCGCGTCGAGTCAGGTGGACAGATCGATTGCTGCTCATCACCGCTTAACATCCTCCAATGGCGGCATCGTCGTCCGGATTAAGGCTTTGTCTGGCCGGCGACCAAGCCTTTGCGAAGCTCAAGTGCTTCGCTGTTATCTGGAGCGATCTTGAGTGCGCTATCCACGGCTTCGAGCGCGTCGGGAATGCGAGAATCTGCTGCCAATGTAGCAGCAAGAGCAATCCACGCCTGCACATAACCGGGAGAAGCTTTGATCGCCTGCCGAAGCCGCTGTTCGGCGCCTGCCTTATCTCCATCGCGAGAGTCCAGGTAGCCGAGCTGATATTGAGCCAGGGCGAAGGTGGGATCGGCCGTAATGGCTTGTTCGAGCGTGGCTCGCTCGCCTTTCGTGTCGTTGAGGTCGGCCAGCACCAGTGCCAATTGATAGAGCAATCCGGCGTTGTTAGGCAGAATAGCCACCGCCTCCCGGTAGAGCGCGACAGCCGTGTGCTTGTCGCCTACGCGCAGAGCTTCAGCGGCTTGCGTGGACTTCTGCGCAGCCATGGCCTGGTCCGATTTGTCTTTCAGTTGTTTCTGGAAGAGAAGCAACTGCTGCTGCGATGCATCGGCTTCGCCCAGCTTGTGCAGGACCTTTGCTAATTCAATACGGCTCTCAGACTCAGTCGGGTCTAATTCGATCGCCTTTTCCAACTGCTCCTTGGCCCCCTTGTTGTCTTGAAGCTGCTCCAGGGTGCAGCCGAGTTTGAAATGGATTGTGTAGCGGTTGGGATCAAGCTTGGCCGCTTCTTCGAGATGTCCGCGCGCGGACACAAAATCGCCGTTAGCGCGCTCAATCACTCCGTTCAAATAGAGAAAATCCGCATCGTGCGGAGTTCGTGCAAGCAGCCTGCGCGCGAGCGGTAGGGCAGTCTGGTTTTTCCCATTCAAGACCAGTTCTTGAAGATAAACGCGCTGAGCCTCGATATCGTGAGGGTTGCGAAGGGCCAGTCGATATGCGACTTGGTCGGCCTCTTCGAGGCGCAACTGTTTGACGTAGACGGATACCAGCGAAGAGGTAAGGTTCGTTGAGTCGGGGTAGATCTTCAGCGCCTCGTTCAGCACGCGGGCAGCGTCGTTGAGTTGTCCTGCGCGTCCGTAGGCGATCGCGAGATCGAGGGTGAGGTTCTCATCCAGAGAAACACTCGATAGCTGCGCGATGACGCTCTCGTTGTCGCCCGCGGCGAGAAGAGCCTTGGCAATCCCGTCCATCGCCATCTGGGAGTTGGGATCGATCCTGAGCGCAGCTTGCCATTCGACGAAAGCCTCCTTATCCCGGCCCAGTCCGGCTAAAGCAGAGGCGATCAGGAGATGTGCTCTTTCCTCATTGGGCTGCAACTCGATTGCGTGCCGAAGGGGCGCAACCGACTCTTCTAGCTCCCCGGCGGTGTAGAGGCTCAATCCGAGCAGATAAGCAAGGCGAGGCGAGTTCGGCTCCAGCTTGAGTCCAGCCTGAAAGGCCTGTGCAGCGCATTCGGATCTGCGGTTCTCGCCGAACCACAGGCCCAATGCCGCATAGGCATCAGCGTCTGCATGGGAACGGATTCGCGCTTCCAAGGGCGCGGGACCGACGCACGAAGCCGACCAGAGAGGTTGCGAGACAGCCAGAGCCACAGCACCCGCAAGGGCCAGGATTCCCAACCGGCGACCGCCAAAATACAAATGGTGAAACACGCCTGTTTACTCCTCGATCTAGCAGGACGCATAGCTCGCGCAGTTACGATCCGGGTGGCGAGTATAGAGATACGGCTTCAACTCAGACAAGGGTTGTCGTAATGATAAGAAAACTTGCATTGCCACCGATACGGGTACCTTGTCTATCAAGCCAGATACGCCTTCACCGTCACCCCGTACTCGGGCATCCCCGCCAGCGATTCGGGAACTCTGATCGACAGGCCGCCCTCTGTCTGCTTCCAATCCGGAACCTGCCGCGCCCCAAGCACTTCGACCTTCCCGATTTTACCCGGAGAAGTTGCGCTCGAAAGTCCGAGTGCCTCAATGGTTGTCTCCTGGGTAGGGTGCCCAAGCAGGATGGCATAGATCGTGCGATTGTCCTTGGTTCGCGTGAATCGCACATCGTTGGCTCCAAGACTCGCAACCGTAGTGCCCTTAAACGCGCCGGCCGAAACCTTGTTCGGTCCTTCGCCGAAGATCTTCCAAGGGCGCGTCTCATAGATGGCCTCTGAGTTTACGCTCATCCATGCGGTGATCTTGTCGAGCACCGCGATCTCCTTTGAGTCAATGGTTCCGTCCGGTTTTCCCGGAATATTGAGCACAAACACGCCGTTCTTGCTGACAGTGTCCACGAGCCAATGAATGACATCTCGCGGAGGAAGATATCCGCCGAATTCGCCCGCGTGGTCGTAAAGAGCTCTATCGTAGTGCCAGTTTCCTATACAGGTCTCCGACTGCCAGACATACGGCGTTATCTCATTGGTGAGCCCGCGCTCAAAGTCCGCGACCACCGCTTTCAACAGGTGAGCTGGCACGTTCTTGATGTTGGCCACAACATCCAGCTTGCCTCCCCGATTTGCGAGGCTGCGATTGTAAAGATAGGCGGCAATGTTCATCCCCGCCCAGCCGAGTGGGAAGAGAGAATTATCGAAGTACAAGATGTCCGGATCGTGCTGGTCGATTAGGTCGCGAGTTCGATCGTAGAAGTTCTTCACGAAGGAAGGGTCAGGGAGGGCGTCGGCGGGGTGCTTGGGACCGTAAAGTAGCTGAGGATCGTTCCCCTGCCACGACTCGTGTTGGCTTTGGCGATGAGTCAGTACTCCATCGTAGGGCGCATCCTTGAAGTGCCCCTGCTGATCGGCCCCGTGTGCGGGTTCAAACCACCACCAATTCCGGGCCTGATGCACGGTCACGCCGAATCTCAATCCCCGACCTCGTGCCACCTTCGCCCATGTTCCCACTACATCCCGATGCGGACCGATCCGTTGAGCGTTCCAGGGATGATGTTTCGAGTCCCAGCAATCGAATCCGTCATGGTGATTCGCCAGTGCGAAGATGAAGCGTGCGCCCGCCTTCTTGTACCGATCCACGAGCTCCTCGGGCTCCCAATTCAAAAGGGTCCATTGTGGGCACAGATCCTTGTACCCAAACTCGGATGGGTGTCCGTAGTGCTCGAGATGGAACTTGTATTGCTCCGAACCTTCCACATACATGTTTCGTGCGTACCAGTCGCCCTTTTCCGGAACACATTGTGGACTCCAGTGAGCCCAGATTCCGAACTTGGCATCCTGATACCATTCGGGAGCCTCGTAATTGAGAAGGGAATTCCAGCTACCTGCATATGGACCGCTGCCGTTGAGCCCCGGTATCGGAGACTCCACGGGAACGCCATCCCAGGAATCCGGAATCCCAGGGATCTTCTCCGGCGCTCCCCAGGTATTCGGCTTCCATGACGCACGGTCCAGTCTCTCTCTGGCAATTCGATCCTTCGATACGACCGAGAAGGTCCGCTCAGATTCCGGGGTCGCGCAGAACTGGCCGTAGTCAAAACTCTCAGTCTCCACCACGCCGGCGGCTTGTGCTCTCGACCAAGATGGTGAAGCGACGATTGCTGTTGCAGCTTCCCCAAAAATCTTGCAAAAATCTCGACGATGCATATGGTTATGTGTCTTCTGGAGTTCGGACTGCGGGACTCCCCGGCTGCGTGTGAATGACGACTGCGAATGAATTCGATTGCTAGCCGATCAGCCTAAATCTAAAAAATTCGTTTGATCCACGTATGTAACGGCGCGTTACGGTAAAGTGCAGCGCGCCGATGGGCTAAGACATTGAAAGCAAACACAAATATTGTGGGTGTGGTTCTACGGGCTGCCCCGGTAGGGGGAGGCGCATTCGGAAGGTTTGAGGGCGGCCGAGCTTTGAACCCTCGCGGAGAGAGCTATCTACGATCCAAGAAGTTCCGGCCGCTTACGGGCCAGCAAGGTCTGCCGTTTGCGGCACTCCCGCCGGAGAGCGGAATGGAGATCCACGCCCAACGAACCTGGAAATGGCTGAGTCACTGAACTCGGCAACACTTGGGCGTTCGACCTACCAGACTTTCACAGCCACCGCACTGGGAGGAGAAGGGGCTCGATCGACTACGTCGGTTTCAAGAACAACCTCAAGGTTCTTTCGTTCCCATCCCGCAGGAACAGAGCGGAGCGCAGCTTTCAAGTCCTCTTCGTGAGAGATCGTGCGCCCTGCTGCTTTTGTCCCTACCATGCCGATTCCGCTGATAATGATCAGGAATTGGCCGGTCTTTGCATTTAGCACGCGTGCAACGAGAGCGAAGTCCTTTGTGCCCAGACGACCTTCCAGGCTGGCCTTCCAAACCTGGCCAGTCTTGGTTCGATCTTCGATCCACAACAATTCTCCACTTTCGCGAAAGCCAATTGGAAGGTCCGACATCACGCGGTCCATCCAGGGATTGTTGTAAGCCCCAATCAGAATTGCCGGCGAATTTCGAAGATCCTCATAGGTGTAATCCCTTCCGAACCGAACTTGGCTTGGGCGGTGGGTTTGGGCAAAGAACGCAGAGAGCTCGTCTGCGACATAAGCGTCATCTTTATTCACAAAGAAATCAGTGAGAGGCGTCAGTTCTTTCCACTGAATGGCGGTCTCGGGGGCCAACTGGAGCGGCGTCGTGTTGCGTTTTGCCACCGAATCGTAGATCCCGGAACTCGCCGCAGGCGATTTTGGAAAGAGATCGGAGTTTAGCGCATAGCCCACGGGAGACGGAACGCAGATCAAGACAGGTTCCTTTGCGGCGGTGAGTGGCTCCCAGAATAGGTCCAGTGCTGAGGTTCCGCGGTCGTATGTTCGGACGAGAAACAATGTAGCAATTCCGATCGTTATAACGGCGGCCGCAATTAGCCAAACCCTCCCGCGGCTCGACTGTTTAGGGACGATCACCGGTGGTAGTTCAAGCACCCGGGTTTCCGGAGCGAGGGGAAGGGAATCTGTCTGGCTTCTCCAACGAAACTTGGGAACGTAAGAGCCTACGGGCAGATCGATATGAAGTTCAGGTGCTTTGTCTACGCCCGCGTAGTATTCCCCCAGCCTTCGTCTCACCTCGCCGGCTTTGACCCGAACGATCGGGTCTTCGCCAGTATCGTACGTGGGAGGGCGATGAAACAGGTTCACGCCAATGGAACGCTCTTTCAGGTTGTCGAGGTGACCTGCAAGCACCTGCTCGACAACATAGGAGAGAAATTCCTTCGAACGGGCGCTGTTGCAGAATGCAGGGCTGTCCTGGATTTGCGCCAGGTGGGCCAGAATCTCGGCGTCTCGATTCCCCTCAGAATTCGAAAACGGCGTCACCCCGTGCTCTGATGTCTGGATAGTCATCCTCCGAACTCCCCCCTGCGGTGTGAGCGCCTGCGACAGAACGGTCGATTGCTCCACTATTGCTCTAATGTCGTCGTTTGCTCAATCCCGTTCTTGCATGCGGACTGGGAAATCGAAGGTTCTTCGACGCAGATTTCTTCTTGGCTAACGACTATCTCGCACCCGAGGAAGTGGTGGCAAGCATCAGCTGTTCCGGCGATTGCCCTCACTCGGGCTCCTCGGCAATTCGATTATATTCTCATTCCAAAATCGCCGATACCTGCCCGTTACGTGGCGTTCAAGCGTCTCCGTAATCGCTCACGTGGTCAATAGTTTACCAAGATCTACGAGCGGGCATTACGGCAATAAACCGTTCGGTACCTGAGCCGGCCTGATCGATCCGAGTATAAAGCTGGGTCAACTGATTCAGCGATGCTTTCGCTCTCGCGGAATTTCATCGGAAGTTTGAGGGGTGGTAGCAACCCCTTTGACTCTCGTGCGACTTCAGGCGGATTCGCTGGATTGGACTACGGAGGAATAGCCAGTGCTCAGATCGAATCTGACAGACATCAGGCCAGACGGAGAGGTCTCCCACCTCACCGAAATGCAGCAGGAGTTGACGAAGTTTGCGAAACAAAGGGCGTGGAAGGCGCTCGAGATCCTCACTCTATTTTTATTGTGCGTCTTCTCAGCACCTGTCGGACGGTCGCAGACCACACAGCAGTTCACCGGACATGTTCTTGATGCCACAGGTGCCGTTATCCCCGCGGCTCAGGTCGTTGTCCGCAATCAAGCAACCGGCGTAGAGGCCAAGACTGTCACCACAAGTAGCGGCGACTATACCATCCCGTATCTGATCCCAGGAACCTACGAAATCACGGTATCCAAGGAAGGGTTCGCGACCGAAAGGAAGACGGACATTCTGCTGAATACCGACCAGGCTTCAACGATCGATTTCCAGTTGGGCGTGGGAGCTGCGAGCCAAGTCGTCACTGTGAACGCGAGCGCCCCACAGATCGAAGCCTCCAAGTCCGACATCGGGGAGATCATCGACAACGCGCGCATTGAAGAAATGCCTCTGGATGCGCGCAACCCTTATGACCTCTTTGAACTCAGCCCCGGTACTCACGACTTCTCGAGCTACCAGTATCCACGACCGTACGACAACGTGACTGGTAACCAGATCGTGAATGGCTCATTCCAAGTGAGTCAGACCAATGTCGACGGTATCGGCAACGACGCATCGGATACGGGGAGAGCGGCGTTTGTGCCTTCCGTGGATGTCGTTCAGGAGTTCAAAATTGTACTGAACGCATACGATGCCTCCTATGGACATGCAGGAGGGTCGGCTGTCGACCTGTCATTGAAATCCGGCACCAACACTTTGCACGGCTCCGCGGACGAATACATGCGCCGGAGCTGGCTTGACGACGGCCAGTGGCAAAACAAATATAACGACTCAACTCCCTTTGTGGCTCCGCACAAGCGCGATCAATTTGGCTTCGAGGCGGACGGACCGGTTCTGATTCCGCATCTGTATAACGGAAAGAACAAACTATTCTTCCTTGCCGGCTATGAGCAGATAAACGATATCACGCCCAACACGTCTTACAACACTTACTCCGATCCGAATCCGGCCTGGATCAATGGTGACTTCAGCACGGCCACCTATTGGAACAGCACGACGCAAAGTCTGCAACCGTTGACGATTTACGATCCACTTACACCGCTGCATACTGTCGTCGATCCAAACGATGGATTGACGAAGCAAGCGCATGACGCATTCCCAGGCAACAAGATTCCCAGTAATCGGATCGATCCCGTTGCAACGAATATCTTGTCGTATTTAAGTTACCTGAAACCGAACGTCAACCCCGGCGCGGGGTATGCTCCCTGGACCAACAACTATCAGAATTTGCAAGTGGAAAACGATCACTGGCGGAACATAGTGGTCAAGATCGACTACAACCCGAGCGATAAGAACATGTACTCGTTTCACTGGACTCATCAGGCCCGCTCGATCTTTGCCAACTGGGGAGTGGGCGCTCCCCAATCAGATCCAGCCAACGGGGACGGCCAAGGTGTGGCGCCGGCTGCTCAAACCTATGTTACTCAATGGACTCACATCTTCAAACCGAACCTCCTGCTGAACGTTAGCGCCAGTGCAATGAACTTCGACAATAATCAACTCGAGGGCTCGACCTTGCCCTATAACGTGACGACCAAGTTGGGCTTTGCCTCGGCCTTTGCCAATCAACTCGAGAATAACAACCATTTCCTGGATATCACCTCCAACGGCCTCCCCAACACGCAGAACTTTGTCGAGCTGGGCGCGAGTTGGCTCGGCTACTCCGGCGACAGGCACGCTCTCGATTTCCTTCCGACGCTGACCTATATTAAAGGCGCTCACACAATCCGCACGGGAATCAACGTTAACTTCAGTCAGTGGGACAATCCAAAGGGGAATAATGGCAACGGCTTCAACTTCTCCTCGAATTTCACCAACGAATTCGGTGGGGGTACAGCGAACAATACGGATGCACCTGGTTACACCAGTGGCGTTTCCATCGCCTCTTTGCTGCTCGGTTACCCGAACTCCGGCACGATGAACTGGGACACTTTCCAGTTCTGGTCCCAGCACTACTTCGCGCCGTGGGTTCAGGACGATTGGAAAATAACGAGGAAACTGACTCTGAATCTCGGCTTGCGCTGGGACTTCACCACGCCGGAAACGGAACGCCATAACAAGATGAACGGGGCGTTCGATCCCACCGTCTTGAACCCGGTCTCCGCGTCGATTGCTGCCGGGTCAGCCGCTTTGGGAACGAACACGAACGTTCAAGGGGGTCTTACATTTGCCGGTGTCAACGGCCAGAGCAGGGGCGCATACCGCATGAACAAGATGGATATTCAGCCGCGCATCGGCTTTGCCTACGCGATCTCGGACAAGATGACGATCCGCGGTGGGATCGGTGAAAACTACATGGCCGATCAGTCGACGAACGGTTCGGATGGCTACAGCAGTTCGGCCAGTTATACAAACTCGCTCAACAACGGACTTACTCCCTACACGGCCACAACCGGGCAGGGCCTCAGCAACCCCATCCCCCTGGTCCCTCAGCCGAGCGGGTCGTCCCTCGGCTATTTGCAGGATCTCGGCAAGTCATTTTCATTCTTCAATCCGAACTACCACATACCCTCGCTCTGGTCCTGGAGCGTAATCTACGAAATGGCCGTTACGAAGCGCGATATGTTCTCGGTCAGCTATGTCGGCAACCGGGTTCCAAACACCCCCGAAAACAACAACATCAATTTAATTTCACCCCTCTGGAACGCGCAGTGCGACGTGGAGCGCGGCGGTAACCGCCAGCTCTGCGACGGCGCGGCCGGACAGGTCGCCAACCCATTCCTGGCTATCGCTGCTTTCGGCGGTACGAGCTATTACAACTCCACTACCCTGTCCGGGTCCAACTTTACCCGGCCCTATCCCGAGTTCGGAGACATTACCGAGAACGGAGCCACCAACGACGGAAGGAGCTGGTACAACTCTTTCCAGGCGGTTGGGTCCCATCAGCTTTCCGAAAGCCTCTCGCTTCATGCAACGTACACACATGCCAAGGCGGAAGCTATCGGGTCCTATGTCCCCGGCAATCAGTGGGCGCCGAGCGGCAACCCCACCACCGGGTGGGTAGATCAGCTCAACCATGTTTTTTCGCGGTCGGTAAGCACGTTCAGCGACATTAAACACTCGATTACCTTTTCGGGAGTCGGCACCTTGCCGTTCGGCAGGAACCGGCTGCTGCTTTCGAATGCGAACCGGTTCGTCGATGAGGTAGTCAACGGTTGGAAGATCAGCCCGCTTTACACGTATTACAGCGGGTTTGCGTGGCGTCCCACGGACTCCGGAGGATCGGGAGGGACTCCACTCTATGACCATGCAGGAAACTGGGAGATGGCTTCGACGGGAGGGCCTATCAATAAGTCAATGGGCGTTGGTCACACCATCCTGCCTCCAGACGGTTCGCACAAGGACAGCAGAATCCGCGGCGTGACGCCTTGCGTCGGCTACAAGGACACGAATACGGGCGATATTATTCCCAGCCCCGCTGCCACCGCAGCAGGTTGCTCGAGCATCGAGTTTGTACGATCGCCGAATTCGTACGCGGTGGGAAGGAATAATATCGATTTCGGCGTCCGTCAACCCGGGGCATACAGATTCGACATGGCACTCTCCAAGAATTTCGGCCTTCCCGAGACCTCCAAGGTTTTCCTCGGGAATGGGGCGAACCTGCAACTTCGTGCCGATCTCATCAATGCGTTCAATCACGCGACTTGGGACGAAAGCTACAATGTCGATCCAACCAGCATTGACTTCGGAACCGTTGGGAAAGGACCCAACGGGCCAACCAATGCACCGCGGTATATTCAACTGTCAGCCAAGTTAAGCTGGTAGCGCGAGAGGCCGGGCCCCCATGAAAAAATGGCCCCGGCCTTCTCTCTGCAAATCGTATCAAGAGCTTTTCTCCTAGTGCTTCCGAATACAACACCGCCTGCTTAGAGACTCTACGGAATGAATGTAGTCCGCGTGAATGCATCGAAAGGTGCAGCGAAGTTAACCTTTCCGATCCATCGGAGGAAGCGCACCTAATGTCCAGCGGGGTTCTCCGGCAGTTCTCTATTCTTGCGCTTGTCTCCTCGATGATTTCGTCTGCGGTATCCATTTATGCTCAATCTCAACAGGTCTCATCCAGGCTCCTGGCAGTCAACATCAAGGAATCAGCAGGTCCGATCGATCGCTCCTTCGATCTTTCGGTAGGGTCAGACTTTCCAGGCACGCTGATTCGCGATGACAGCCAGGCGCAGCTCAAACTGGTTGTCAACGAACTTGGCTTCCGCTACCTGCGCTTTCACGCGATCTTTCACGATGTGCTGGGAACCGTGCGCGTGGCGAACGGTAAGACTATGTACGACTGGTCGGGAATCGACCGGCTCTACGACGAACTCCTGGCGAGGCACATCAGGCCGTTTGTCGAACTCGGCTTCACACCAAACGCGCTGGCCACATCGCAGAGCCGTATCTTCTACTGGAACGGCAACACATCGCACCCGAAACCGGAGGCCTGGCGCGGCCTTGTCGATGCGTTCATCCGGCATATCGAGCAGCGCTATGGAAAAGACGAAGTGCGCACGTGGTTTTTCGAGGTTTGGAACGAACCCAATCTTTCCGGGTTCTGGGAGGGCGGCGACCAGAAGGCATACTTCGCGCTCTACGATCTAACTGCCAACACGATCAAATCCCTCGACCCGGTGCTAAGAGTCGGCGGGCCGAGCACGGCCGGAGCGGCATGGGTTCCCGAGTTTCTCGCACACGTGAAGCAGGGCGGCGCCGCGGTTGACTTCGTGACAACCCATAGCTACGGCGTGCAGGGCGGCTTTCTTGATGAAGAAGGGAAGTCCGATACAAAGCTGGATCCGTCGTCGGACGCGATCATTGGCGACGTGCGTCGGGTCCGTGAGCAGATTTCAGCGTCGGCGTTTCCGGGGCTTCCGCTGTATTTCACCGAGTGGAGCACCAGTTATACGCCGCGGGACTCGGTGCATGATTCCTACATCAGCGCGCCTTACATCCTGACCAAGCTCAAGGCCAGTCAGGGACTAGTGCAGGGGATGAGTTACTGGACCTACACCGATCTGTTCGAAGAACCCGGTCCTCCCACGGCGCCGTTTCAAGGAGGATTCGGGCTCCTGAACCCGCAAGGCATTCGAAAGCCGGCGTTCTTCGCGTACAAGTACCTTCATGCTCTCCAGGGAGAAAGCGTCGCCACAAGCGATTCTCAGGCGATGCTATCAACAAGAGACGGGAACCTCACCGCTGTAATCTGGGATTTCGAGCAGCCGGAACAGAAGGTGAGCAATCGGTCCTTTTATACGAAGCTGATACCTGCGCACCAGGCGGCGCCCGTTGAGCTGCATGTAGCGCATCTTGTGCCGGCCGCCGAATATCGCCTCGAAGTGTATCGCACCGGGTATCATGCCAACGACGCTTATTCCACATATATCGAGATGGGCTCTCCCAAGCAGCTGAGCGCCGTGCAGATTGCGCAGCTGAACGAGATTACGCTCGACCTTCCGGTGACCGACAAGGATGTACGAAGTGGTTCCGATGGCACTGTTGAGTTTTCGATTCCAATGAACAGCAACGATATTGTCCTTGTCAAATTGACGGGCAATCAATAGGCGTCGAGAGACCTGCAGCCGGATCTCTCCTGCAAGAGGAGCCATGAAAAAGAAAGTTGAGCCAGTATGCCATCGATTGAGCGCGCATTGGATGATCGGAAGGGCCGCATCGTTTCTCGTCGCGTTAACGATCACGGCCTCCCCATCTGTTGCGCAGGAAGCCGTAGTACATACCGACTGGCCGGGCCCCGGGCAGCTCTTTGTGGGAACCTGCTATCAGCCCATCGATCGATCGCCCGAGGAAATCGATCGCGACATAGCGATTATGAAGCATTCAGGATTCACTGTCGTGCGCATGGGAGACCTCTCCTGGGATTCGTTTGAACCCGAGGAAGGACGATTCAAATTTGAATGGTTCGACAAGATCATGGATAAGATGCAGGCCAGCGGCATCAGAGTGATTCTGGACATCCCCGGCTCACCCGCACCTATCTGGCTGCACCGCAAATACCCCGGTGTCGACATAGTCAACCAGTACGGCGAGCGACGCCCTCCGGCAGAACGCTATATGGACAATATCAGCGATCCCGATTACGTGCGCGCGGTCGGAGTTCTCGCGGATGCAATGACGCAGCGGTACGCGCATCATCCGGCCGTGATTGCAGTCGGCTACGACAATGAGATCGGGAACGGATTCATGTCGTACTC
>Ga0181526_10002305_pt1 | contig 16767 bp, 14 predicted proteins | sample PEATcosm2014_Bin_35_FD_119750 | JGI IMG/M metagenome (GOLD analysis project Ga0181526, IMG submission 119750) | Peatland microbial communities from MTU Mesocosm Facility, Houghton, MI, USA - PEATcosm2014_Bin06_30_metaG | ecosystem: Environmental > Terrestrial > Soil > Wetlands > Peat | place...
CCGGCGCCCAAAGAAACCGGCCCCTCCTCGCCGTCGAAGAATACGAAATCCACGCCCACCGGCGGCGGCGAAGCGGCCGCGCGCAACACCCGCGCGGTCTCGAGCAGCAACGCCACGCCCGAGGCCGAATTATTGGCGCCGGGCATGATGGCGTTGGGTTTCTTCTTGTCGGCATAGGCTAGGGCGATGCTGTCGTAATGCGTGCCGAGGATGATGCGGCGGGGATTGTCGGGGTAGAGCCGGGCGATAAGATTGGTCAGGCCGTGGGTCCCGCGCTTGCCTTGATCGACCCAATGCTGGCGCTGGGTCTTGATACCGAGCTTGGCCATCTCCTGTTCGATGTAGTGGAGCGTCTTCTCGTGGCCCGGCGTATCGAGCGAGCGCCGGCCGAAGGAAAGCTGCCGCGCGATGTCGGCAAGCGCGCGTTGGCCGCTCCATAGGTACGGATCGGGCGCCTGGGCGGCGCAAACCGCAACGCCCGCCAGGATCAGCAATCCCGCGAATAGAAGCGCGCGCATCATCGGGGCTTGTTCTCCGGCAATGCAAACAGGGTCGCGGCGCAGACGAACAGCACCAGCGCGAAGACATAGGTGATGTCGCGCGAGCCGATGGTGGGTATGAGCCAGAAGGTCGTGAACAGCACGCCGAAGACGTTGCCGATGGTGGAGACGCCATAGACCATGCCGGCGACGCGGCCGGTGCGGCCGGTCGAATGCAGCAACAGCCGCACCGCCACCGGCGAGAAAGTGCCGAGCAGCGACAACGGCACCAGGATCAAGGCCGCCGCCGCGATCAGGATGGCCGCCGGCCCGTCGCCGATATTGGACAGGATCCAGGCCATCACCGGATCGGCGGTTGCCGGCACCAGCGCCAGATAGAAAGACGCCAGCAGGATCGACACCGCGATCACGCGCGGCGTCGGGTGGCGGTCGACCACCGCGCCGCCGGCGAAATAACCGACGGTGAGCGCGCACAGCACCATCGAGATCAGCCCCGCCCAACTGCCGATGCCGCCGCCGAAATAGGGAAAGAGATAACGGCTGCCCAGCATCTCGAAGCCCATCAGCACCGCGCCCACGGCGAAGGCGTTGGCGAAGATCGGCGCCGCCGAGGCGGGTTTGGGCTTGGCCATGCGTTTTTTCACGGGCCGCGCCATTTTATTTGTCGGGCCATTTGCGGTTGTGGCTCTCGATCGCCTTGAGGGTTTCGACCGGCGCGAAATCGTCGGTCAGCACCTTGGCGTTGGGATCGATGGTGGCGCCCAGATCGGGCGGCAGGCGTTTGCGGTCGGCGAACATCCGGGTCAGATCGAAGCGAAAGCCGTAAGCCGCCTGGCGCTGGGCCGCGACTTGCTGGAGATCGTCGGGCGGGCGCGGCGGGCCGTCATAGGCGATTGTGACGACGTTGCCCTCGGCGACGTAGAAGTCGAGCTGTGGAAAGACCGCATGGATCGTCTTCACCGCCGAATCGAACAGCATGGTCGAAGGCTCGATGTTCTGCGCCACCACGCCGCCCTCGGCGAGGTGGCTCTTGACCAGCTCATAAAACTCCTTGGTCAGCAGGTGGAAAGGCACGAAAGGGCCGCGATAGGCGTCGATCAGGATGACGTCGTACTTGTCCTTGGATTCCGACAAAAAGATGCGGCCGTCGCGGTTGACCACCTTGAAGTTGGGCTCGTCGTGGATGCCGAAATACTTGCGCGACAGCGCGACCACGGCGGGATCGAGCTCGACCGAGGTCACCTGCGCGTTCGGCAGGAAGCGGTGGAGATACCAGCTGGTGCGCCCGCCGCCGAAGCCGATCTCGAGGATCGAATGGAGGTTCTTGGGGTAGATCAGGCTCTCGGTCATGTAGCGCGTATAGGGGACCGGCAAGTCGCGGTCGTCGAGCGTGTTGTAGATGCTTTCGGTGTAGATGCGCCGGTTGTAGCCGAAGGTCATGCTGACATAGGGACCTTCGCGATAGACGTAGATGTTGTTGTAGAGCGATTCGCGCGAATCGATGAGCGTGCGCGCGGATTGGGCGAAGGCGGGCGGCGCCGCCAAAATCCAAGCCAGTATCAAGCAGCCGATCGAAGCGAAGCGCATCATTTCCCCTTGAACACGGGCTTGCGCTTTTCCACGAAGGCGCGGCGGCCCTCGATGTAATCCGCGCTGGCGAAGCAGCGCTTGACCAGATCCTCGCAAAGCGCGCGGTCGAAGGCCGCGGGCGGCTTGAGCAATTCCGCGATCACGCCCTTGGTGGCGGATATCGTCAAAGGCGCGTTCTCGGCGATCCGGGCGCAATAATCGCGCGTATAGGCCTCGAGCTCGGCCACGGGCAGCACGCGGTTGACCAGGCCCATGTCCATCGCCTCGGCCGCCGAGAAATGCCGCGCGGTGTAAAAGATCTCCTTGGTGTCGGCCGGGCCGACCAGTTCCATCAGCTTCTTGAGGTCGGACCAGCGGTAGGACACCCCGAGCCGCGCCGCCGGAATGGCGAAGCGCCCGCTTTCCGCCGCCAGACGCAAATCGCAGGAAAGCGCCACGCCCAGGCCGCCGCCGATGCAGAAGCCGTGGATCATGGCGATCGTCGGCTTGGGGCAGGCTTGAATCCTGGCCACCGCGGTCTCGCCGACCCGGTCGTAATGCGCGATCTGATCGGGCGTGGCGCGTACCTTCTCGAATTCGGAGACGTCGGCGCCGGAAATGAAGGCCTCCTCGCCCGCGCCGCGCAGCACCACGACGCGGATGGCGGGATCGCTTTCGAAGCGGTCGAGGATCGCCGGGATCGCCGCCCACATGTCGAGCGACAGGGCGTTGCGCTTGCCCTGGTTGTTGAACACCATCCAGCCGATCGCGCCCTCGGCCAACGCCAGGAGGCGCGGCGTCGGCGAAATCGTATCGGCGCTCATATCACGCCCTCGTTCCTCAACCGCGAAATATCCTGGCCCTGATAACCCAGCTCGCGCAGCACCGCATCGGTGTGCTCTCCACGCTCGGGCGAAGGATTGCGCATTTCCCAGGGCGTGCGCGACAGGCTCACCGCCTGGCCGACCAGTTCGATCTCGCCGAGTTTCGGGTGCTTCACCTTGCGCGCCATTTTCAAATGTTTCACTTGGGGATCGGCGAACACCTCGTCCATCTTGTAGATCGGCCCGGCGGGCACGCCGGCCCTGGTCAGAAGCTCGATCCATTCGGCCGAATTCCTGGCCGGCGTGATCTGGGCGATCACGGCGTTGAGCTTGTCGCGGTTCTTGCGCCGCGCCTCGGGCGTCGAATAATCGGGATCGGCCGGCAGATCGGGCCGGCCGATGGCGGCGCAGAGCCGGCGGTAAAGTTCCTCGCCCGCGGTGGCGATGTTGATGAAGCCGTCCTTGGTCGGGAACACGCCGGTCGGGATGCTGGTCGGATGGTTGTTGCCGGCCTGGCCGGGGATTTCGTGCTTCACCAGCCAGCGCGCCGCCTGGAAATCGAGCATCGCGATCTGCGAAGACAGCAGCGAGGATTCCACATACTGGCCCTCGCCCGATTCCTCGCGCTCCAGAAGCGCGATCAGGATTCCCATGGCGGCGAAGATGCCGGCGGTGAGATCGGCGATGGGTATACCGACGCGCACCGGGCCCTGCCCCGGCAGTCCGGTGATGGCCATGAGCCCGCCCATGCCCTGGGCGATCTGGTCGACGCCCGGACGCTCGCGATAGGGGCCGTCCTGGCCGAAGCCCGAGATGCTGGCATAGACCAGGCGCGGATTGACCGGCTTCAGGCTCTCGTAATCGACGCCGAGGCGGAATTTCACGTCGGGACGGAAATTCTCCACCAGCACGTCGGCTTGGGCCACCAGCTTCTTCAGGATGGCCACGCCCTCGGGCTTCTTCAGATCGAGCGTCAGGCTGCGCTTGTTGCGGTGGATGTTCTGGAAATCCGGACCGTTGCGGTCGCCGCCCAAGCCGCCGTCGCCCTTGGGATCCTCGATCTTGATGACATCGGCGCCCCAATCGGCGAGCTGGCGCACGCAGGTCGGGCCCGCGCGCACGCGCGAGAGATCGATCACCTTGAAACGCGACAAAGGCAGCTTGCTCATGGGTCCCCGGGGTTCAATCGCCATGCTCGGTCTTGGGCACCAGCAGGCAGAGGCCGTTGCCGACCAGCACCGAGGCGGCCAGGAAATAAAACACCGAGATCAGGCCGAAGCGGTCGGCGAGCATGCCGCCGACCAGCGGCGCCGCGGCCGACATCACTGCCTGGACCGTGAACATGGCGCTGGTGATCGAGGCCAACAGCGCCGGCGGCGAGCGGTCCATCTGCCAGGACTGGATCACCGGCCGCATCGCGTACATGAAGAAACCCAGCATCGAAATGCAGGCGACGTAGGTCGCGTGATTGGTGATGAAGGTCATCGCCACCACCATCACCGTCGTGCTGAACATGCCGGCGAGGACGATGGGGCGGCGGCCGACACGGTCGGACAGGATGCCGGCGATGGGCGTCGCCACCATGCCGCCCAGCTGCAACACCATCATGGTGACGCCCATGAGAAAGGGACTCATGCCCAGATCATGGGCGAGATAAAGCGGCAGGAAGGCCAGGAGACCGGCCTGGGTCATGGTGCGGCAGCCGGCCATGAGGAAAAAGCTCCATTGCGCGCGATCGGTCATCAGCTCCGCCAGGCCTTTCCAATATTCCCTGGGCGGCGAGCGCCGGGGCGCGGCGGGATGAACGTCGTTGAACTTCAAGGTTATCAGGATCAGCAGCGCGCAGACGATTCCGGGGATCGCGTTGATCTGCGCCGTGCTTTGCCAGGAGTAGCTCACCAGCAGCCAGCCGGCGGCGAGCGGGCCGGCGGCGTCGCCGATATTGGCGCCGAGCGAATGCATCGCCATCGAATAGCCGCGGTTCTTCGGCAGCTGGATCGAGAGATACGAGATCGCCGCCGGATGCCACATCATGTTGGCCGCGCCCAGCAGCAACAGGCAGACCCAGATCGCCGCGAAGCTCGCGGTGAGGCCGAGGGCCGCGAGCGCGGCGCTGCCCAGAACCAGCGCCAGCACCTGATAGAGGATGCGCCACCCGGTCAGGTCGACGACGATGCCGCTCGGCATGTTCGACAGCATCGATCCGACGTAAAAGGCGGTCGCCAGCAGGCCGGTCTTGGTGTAGTCGAGTCCCAGGCTGCTGCTGATCGCCGGCAGCAGCAGAAAGAATGTTGCCGAGGCCCAGTGAGTCGCGCCGTGGCCCAGGCTGACCACGCCCACCAGGGACTGAGTCCGGAACGAACGCAGGGAGGGCGCGGTGGCATCGGTCATGGGGGCGGAGCATACACGCCCGTCCCCGTCCCGCCCAAGCGGGCTGTAACCAATTTACACGCTTGATTCCGGCTCCCGGGCGGCGGGTAAAGTCTGGGGTTGATTGGGGTTTTTTAACATTTCCGGCCTATTCTGTTCTCGACCTTTAACCCCGGTCATGATTTGATCGTTGACCCTTCGGGGAGCGGGGGACCGGGACAAACCCTAGATGAACGTTCAGCAGATCATTCTCGAGCACGGAGCGTGGTCCTACGTGATCACCTTCGCGTGGACCTTTTTCGAGGGTGAAACTTTCGTTCTATTCGCCGGCTTCGCCGCCGCCCAGGGCCTGATCAGCGCGCCGCTGCTGATGATCGCCGCGTGGCTCGGCAGCTTCGTCGGCGACCAGTGCTATTTCTGGATCGGTCGGCGATTCGGACTTCGCGTGCTGGCGCGCCAGCCGTTGTGGCGCGAGCGAGTCGACACCGCGCTCGGCTGGCTCAAGCGCTACGACGCCGGCTTCATCCTCAGTTTCCGGTTCATCTACGGCGTGCGCAACTTCTCCTCCTTCGCGCTCGGCATCAGCGGCATCAATTGGCGCCGATTCATGATCTTGAATTTCCTCGCCGCCGGCGTGTGGGCGGCGGTGTTCGTCGGCGTGGGCTATCTCTGCGGCCACGCGCTGGAACGCATGCTGGGCGAGGTTGCGCGCGACTTCGGGCTGGTGATGTTGGCGATATTCGCGCTGCTGCTGATCGGATTCCATTTCGCCCACCGGCACCACAAGCGGCGGCGGCGAGCGGCCTTGGCACAACGATCTTCCTGATGGTAGAATTCTCCCGATCGTAGAATACGGCGGGAAAAAACGAGGGGGCGACGGATGGTGATCTTACGCGGAACGGCCGCGCTGGCGGCGCTCTTGGCATCGACGGTTTTGGCCTTCGCCGGAACGGCCTGTTACACCGCCACCGACATCGCCGCCGAGCAGGCGATGAAATACCAGACCGAACTCATGGTCTACAGCGACACGTGCAGCCAGGGCAACGCGTTCACCAATTTCCTCGTCCATAACCGGGCGGCGATCACCGAATACCAGCACCAGATGGAAGAGCGCTACCGCAGCGCCGGCATCCACGGCGCCGAGGTCGCCTTCGACAACTACCTGACCTACCTCGCCAACCAGGTGTCGCTGCTCATCAACGGCCTGCCGACCGAGAGTTTCTGCTCCGACAAGGCGCATTATTTCGCCGAAGCGGAGGCCCTCAGCAGCGAAGGCCTGCGCCATCTGGTCGAAGCGCGCGTGGTCGAACACCAGACGGAATATGTCCGCTGTCCCGCCAAGTCGGCGGTCAATCAGTAGCCGCGGGGCCTTGATCCGGGAGTTTTCGGGGGCGCTTTAGCCCGCGGGGCCGAGCGCCCCGGCCACCAGCCGGCGCGCCAGCATTTCGGGCGTCAGCCCGCTCAAGCCATAGGCGAAATGCGGCGACAGGCTCGCCGCCACCGGCGAGAGCGGACCGGCATCGGCCGCCGCCAGCACCGCGCCGGCGCGGCGCACCAGATCCAGGCGCATCGCAACCATCAGCTTCGCGCCGATCCCGGCGGCCTGGACCGCCGACGAAACGGCTTCCTCGGCCGACAAATCGGCCGGCAATACCAGCACCGGCTCGGCGCGCGCCGCTTCCTTGAAGGCCGCGAGGCGCGCGAATCCGGCTTCGTCGCCGGGCGTGACGCCGGCGGTGTCGATGATGACCGTGCGCGTTGAAGCGCCCGCCACCGCCGCGCGCAAGCCGGCGGAGTCCTCGGCCACGGCCAGCGCCGCGCCGAGCGCGTTCATGTTCTGCTCGAGCTGCGCCAGCCCGCCGACATGCGCCGTATCGGTGCTGACCACCAGCACCCGGCGCGGATCGAGCCGCGCGGCGAGCTTGGCCGCCAGCGCCGTCTTCCCCGCGCCCGGCCCGCCCATAAGCAGCAGCGCCGGCAAACGCAGCATGTCGTCGAGCGCAACGAAGCGGAAATGCGCGCCAAGCGCGATGGCCAGGCGCTGCTCCGGCCGTCCGCGCGGCGGCATGGCGGCGCGCGCGTTCAGGCGCTCGATCAGAGCGGCCGGCACGTGCTGGGCGCGCAGGATTTCTGCCAGAAAGGCGAGCTCGTCGCTCGGCCAGCCGAAACTCCGCGTACCAGGACCGTCCGCCGGGCTAAGACGCCTTATGCCGGGCATGGCTTCGCCTGAGCCGGGCGCGGCCGCGGGACCGGCCTGGCTGAGCGGCGGCAAAGGCAAAGGGGTGGAACGCAACGCCATCGAAATCTCCGGATACCGGTCCGGAGTTTGGCAAACAAATCTTAAGAATTGGTGGCGGCCAGCAAACGGCCAAGCAGCAAGGCCAGCGCGGCGGCCAGGACGGAGAGGCCCGCCATGGCAAGATAAGCCAGGCCGCCGAAGGCGCCATAAAGCGCGCCCGCCGCCAGCATGAAGACGCCGTAGCCGATGGCGCTGTTGGTGGCGGCGCAGATCGCCTGGCCGGTGGCGGCGTAGCGCGGCGGCAGCGCGCGCGACAGATACGCCATGCCCCCCAAACCCACCGCCGCGATCGTGCCGGCATGGAGCAGCTGCGCCAGCATCAGCAGCGGCAGGCTGGCGGTGAAGGCGAGAACCGTCCAGCGCACCGCGCCGCAAGCCGCGCCCAGCGCCAGGAGCGGGACCAGCCCCAGCCGTTCCATCGCCTTGGCGCCGAAGTAGAACAGCACCGCCTCGGCCATCGCCCCTTCGGCCCACAGCCAGGCTATGGTGATGTCGGAGAAGCCCTGGCTTTGCCAATGGATCGAGCCGAAGGCGTAATAGACGCTGTGGCTCGCCGCGTTCAGCGTGAGCATGGACAAGAAGACGAAATTGGGGAGGGTCAGGAGATTCCGCCATGCGCCGGGTTGCGCGTCGTGGAGATGGGTCGAGGCGCGCGGCAGGAGCGCGCAGCTCACCAGGTTGAACGCCGTCAGGCCGATGACGAGATAGAGGATGGTGTCCGGGCCGCGCCCCTCGAGCACGCGGCCGCCCAACAGCGTCGTCAGGATGAAGCTCAACGTGCCCCACATCCGCACCCGGCCGTATTGCAATTTACCGCCGGCGGCGTAGCTCAGCGCCAGCGCTTCGCCGATCGGCAGGATCGAGGCGAGACACGCCGCCGTCAGCGCGTTGAGCAGGGTGAGCGCGGCAAAACCATGCGCCGGGATGCAGAGCAGATATCCCGCGACGCAGAGGGCCGCGAGCAGAAACATGAATCGCCGAGGATCGCCGCTGCGGTCGGCCAGGCCGCCGGTCAGCGGACTCGCCGCCACCTTGACCCATTGGCCGATGGCCAGAAGCGCCCCGATCTCGGCCGGCCCGAGGCCGCGCGAGGCGAGCCAGACCGGCCAGAACGGCAGTTGCACGCCGCCCGCCAGGAAGAAGGCGCCGTAGAACAGCGAGAGGCGGGATGCGGCGGACACCGCCGGAGTTTGGCGGGGGCCGATTTCGCGCGCAACCCCCCTCGCCCGGCTTGACTGTGACAGGCGCGCGGCCTCACTTGGGAGGCGGCATGGAACTTCCTTTCGAATGGGGCGCGGCCGGCGCGCTGCTCTCGGTTATCATCATCGACGTGGTGATGGCCGGCGATAACGCCGTGGTCGTGGGCATGGCCGCTTCCACGCTGCCCGAGCATCTCCGCCGCCGGGTGATCTTTCTCGGCATCGCCACCGCGACGCTGATGCGCATCGGGCTCGCCAGCGTGGCGAGCCATATCCTCGACATCATCGGCCTTACATTGGCCGGCGGCGTGTTGCTGCTGTATGTCGCGTGGAAATTCTATAGCGAGCTGCGCGAGATACAGGCGCGCAAGGGGCGGCCGCGCGCCATCCGTTATCCGCGGAACCTGGCCTCGGCGGTACTGCGCATCGCGTTTGCCGATCTGTCGATGTCGCTCGACAACGTGCTGGCGATCGCCGGCACGGCGCGGTCGCATTTCTGGGTGCTGGTGACCGGGCTGCTCCTGTCGGTGGCGCTGATGGGCTTTGTCTCGCAGATGGTGGCGCGGCTCCTGCACCGCTACCACTGGATCGCCTGGCTCGGCCTCGCCATCGTCACCTTCGTGGCCTGCAAGATGATCTACGAGGGCTCGGCCGAGGTCTACGAACACGCCTCGATTCAGGCGGTTTTGGCCTGGGCCGGGCTGTCGAGGAACTGGGTCTTATAGAGTTCGGCGAAGACGCCGCGCTTGGTCATCAATTCACTGAAGCTGCCACGCTCGACGATCTCGCCCTGCTTCAGCACCAGGATCAGATCGGCGTTGCGCACGGTCGAAAGCCGGTGCGCGATGATGAAGGTAGTGCGGCCCTTTGTGAGCCGGTTGATGCCCTCCATCACGAAGGATTCGGTCTCGACATCCAAGGCCGAGGTCGGCTCGTCCAGCACCAGGATGGGGCTGTCGCGCAAAATGGCGCGGGCGATGGTGAGCCGCTGTTTTTCCCCTTCCGAGAGATTGACGGATTCGCCCAGCACGGTGTCGTAGCCCTGGGGCAGCGAGACGATGAGGTCGTGGATGCGCGCGAGCTTGGCCGCATCCTCGATTTCGCCGTCCGCGGCGCCGGGACGTCCATAGGCGATGTTGTCCTTGACCGACATCGGGAAGACCAAGGGCGGTTGCAGCACCATGGCGATCTGGCGGCGCAGCGATTTGAGCGTGTATTGGCGCACATCCACGCCGCCGATCAGCACCGCGCCCGTGGCCGGATCGAAAAAGCGCGGCAGCAACGAGAGCAGGGTCGACTTGCCCGCACCCGAAGGACCCACCACCGCCACCTTGGTGCCGGGCGCCACGCGCAGATCGACATGGTGCAGCACCGGCATCTCCGCGCGATAACGGAAGCTCACCCCGCGCCACTCGATCTCGCCCGGGACGCCCGAATCCGGGAAGGAAAGCGGCCCGTCCTTGAGATCGGCCTCGACCTCCAGCACCTCGAAGCAGCGCGTGGCGCCGACGCGGGCGCCGGCGATCAGCCCCCAGCTTTGCGTCAACTGGTTCACCGGCGTGTAGAGCTGGGCCAAATAGGCGATGAACACCACCAATTGCCCGATGCTGAGATGGTGATCGAGCACGGCGCGCGCCCCGGCATAGATGACGACCGCCGTTCCGGCGGCGATCAGCGTGTTGACCGCGGCGGAATAGAGCGTCTGCCAGCGATAGAGCTTCAGCGTCGCGCCCAGGCTCTGGCGCGATGCACCCATGAAGCGGCGGTATTCGTCATCCTCCTGGGTGAAGGCCTGGACGATCTTGACCGACTGCATCGCCCATTGGACCAGCGAATAGACCATGCTTTCCCGTTCGCGCACCTCGGTGGCGACGGAAGCGATCTTGCGGTTGAACACGGCGATGAGCGCGAACAGCGCCGGCACGATGGTGAGCGACAGGAGCGTGAGCTTCAAATCCATCGGGATCAGCACCATCAGCATGCCCGCCAGCAGCACGAACGCGGACAGGATCGGCAGCAGGCCGTTCATAATCATGGTCTGCACCGCGAAGGCGTCGGCGGTGATGCGGTACATCAGGTCGCCGACCTTCTGGCGGCTGTGATAAGCGAGCGACAGGCGCTGCAAATGGCTGTAAAGCGCGCCGCGCAGATCGTTCACCATGCGCTGGCCGACGGCGATGGTGGTGTTGTTGTGCAGGTATTGCAGCAGCCCGCCGCCTAGATTGACCGTCACCAGCCCGAGGCAGGCGACGATCAGCAGCGCGGACCCGGAAAGCCCGGCGAGCAAGGGGAGAGCGGACGACTTGCCGCCCAGCACGTCGTCGATGACGAGTTGCAGCGGCCAGGGCTTCAACAGATCGAATCCGGCGATCAGGAAGACCTGGATGAGCGCCCACAGGAAGCGCATCCGGTAGGGCCGCAAATACGGCAGCAGCTTCAATGCCAAGCCCATATCGCGCTATTCCGCCGCGCGCCGCGGCAGGACGGCTTCGAATCCTCCCGCGTCCTTGGGCTCGACCGGCGTCAACCCCTCGCGCCGCGCCACGGTCTCGATGATGCCGGGCATCAGGCGCCAGAACTGGATCATGCGGTAGGCGATGAGCAGGCCGAAGAGCAGGCCAGCCGCACCGATCGCCTCCGCGGCGCCCGGCGCGTCGAAGATGAGCGCGCCCGCCGTGGCCGCCGCGAAGGCGCGCAGCACGAAAGCCGACAGCCGGGAGAGCCGCAGGGAACAGCGCACGCGCAGCAACCGCTTCGAGCCGCCGTGATTCTCGGTGCAGACCAGAACCAGGGCCCGGCTCCACAGGCCGCGCGCGATTTTCAGATCCCAATCGTCCCAACCCTGGTCGGGAACGACGAAATATTTCTGCGGCACCAGGAAACGCATCAGGCCGCCCAGCAGCAATTCCTTTTCGGCGCCCTTTTCGCTCCAATAGGAAAGATAGAAGGCGCGCTCCTTCCAGGCGCGGCGCGGCGTCTGCATCTCCGGCGCGTCCTTCTCGACGGCTTGGGTCTCGCGCTGTTCATGCTCGGTCATCTCCTTGACCCGCCATTTGAGCCGCTCCCAGCCGCGCAGCAGCGGACCGGCATAGATCAGAAGCGCGATCAGCGCGCGCGCCTTGACGCCGCTGAAACGTTTGTCGATCGGCGCCCGGATCGCGCCGTTGATGCACATCACCCAGGTCACCAGGAACGGCACGATCAAGAGCCACATCCAGCCGCCGGCGACGATCCCGATCAGCCCCAGCACGATGGCCACCACGTTCCATTCGAAGGTCAGCGGCAGGTGCTGGGCGAGCGAGGATGAAGGCTCGTAGAGCGTCTGGAACAACCCCCGGCCGAAAACGCCGGAATAGATCAGCGGCCGGCGCGACAGCAGCAGCGCGGTCGAGAGATCGCCGTAGATGCGCCCGAGCCATTTCGCCTGGCCGAACAGGTTGAAGCGGAAGGGATGCTTGGAATAGACCAGCGCCTCGGCCTTGCCGTAGCCCTGTTGCTGGCCGATATAGGCCTCGATGGTGTTGCGGCGGAAATGCCAGACCATCGCCGCCGGCGCGAAGCCGATGGTGTAGCCCGCGTCCTGGAACCGCCAGCAGATGTCGATGTCGTCGCCCGCGGAGCGGAACACCGGATCGAACCCGCCCAAACGCAACAGCGTGTCGCGGCGGAAGGCCATGTTGCAGCCGGCGATGTGCTCGGCGACGTCGTCGGACAGCAGCACATGGGTCGGCCCGCCGGGCGACACCGCCACCGCCGCCGCCACCATGTTGTCCTCGTGCGGCGGGAAATTGGGGCCGCCGCAGGCCTGAAGCTTCGCGGCTTCCATCTTGGCGACGAGGTATGTCAGCCAATCGGGATCGACCACGCAATCGCTGTCGGTATAAGCGACGATCTCGCCGGTCGAGGCTTCGGCGCCGACGTTGCGCGCCACGGACAGCCCCTTGTTGACCTGGCTGATGACGCGGCAGAAAGGGAAGGATTCCGCGATCTCGAGCGTGCGGTCCTTCGAGCCGTCATTGACCACGATCACCTCGAAATCGGGATAGCGCAGCTTTTCGAGCGATTCGAGGCAGGACTTCATGGTGCGCTCGGCGTCGTAGGCGCACACCACCACCGAAACCCGGGGCGCGGCGGCGGCGAGCGGCGGCGGGAGCGGCCCGCGATAGCGCTCGGCCACTTCGCGCAACGCCGGCTTGGGATTGCGCGCGCGATTGACCAGGCCGAAGGCCCAGTTCTCGATCAGATGGCCGCCGGTGAACCATTCGTCGGTCCAGGCGAAGACGAAGGCGCCGGCGCAGCCCATCTCGAAGGCCGTGCGCACCTGCCAGGACAGGATCTCGGCCTGGTGATCCTCGCCCTCGCGCATGGAATCGATGCCGAACTCGGTCAGCACCAGCGGCCGGTCGACCGCGAGATTGTGCAACCGCGCGATATAGCGGCGGAACGCCGATTCCTGGTGGAGATAGATGTTGAAGCAGACGAAATCGCCGAAATCGAGCGTCAGGTATTCGGTCGAGGGGAAATTGGCGTAGCTGACCAGCGCCGCGGGATCGATCTCCTTGATCAGGACGGCCAGCCGCTTGAGGAAGCCGCGCACCTTGTCGGGACCGTGCCAGCGCACCATGTCGGGTGGAATCTCGTTGCCGACGAGATAGGCGAAAATGGCGGGATGGCGGCCGAGCCCGCGCACCGTCGATCCCACGCTTTCGAGGATCTGGCGCTCGATATCCTTGTCGTCGAGGAAGGTTACGTGCTGCGACCAGGGAATCCCGGCCAGCACCTTGAGCCCCGCCTTGTGCGCCTCGTCCAAGAGCCAAACCGGCGGCGCGGTGAAGACGCGCACGGTGTTGACGCCCGCTTGCGCCATCTGCGCGAAGTCGAGCGCCACCTGGCCGGGCTCGGGGAATTGGGTGCCGTGGGCGGACGGCGCGAACGGCCCGTAGGTCACGCCCTTGACGAAAAATTTCTCTTCGCCCTTGAAGAAGAACTTGCCGGAGACGCGGATATGCCCGCCATTCAACGTCGCGGCGGACGCGGCCATGCTGCGGCCGGCGAGACGGTCGGCGGATTCCGGCGCCATCAGACGCCTGCGGCGCCGCGCGCCGGTTTCTGCTGCGGCTGGCGCCGGTTGTGCCAGGCCCAGGCCGTGGCGACGATATTGTCCATGCCGGACATCCGCGCCTGCCAGCCCAGCACCTTGCCGGCGAGGCTTGCATCCGCCACCAGCATGGGCGGGTCGCCGGCGCGGCGCGGCGATTCCCGTTGCGGGATCGAAAGCCCGGTGACGCGCTCGGCCACGGCGATGGTCTCTCGCACCGAGCAGCCCCGGCCGGTGCCGAGATTGAGCGCCGCGCTCGGGCCTCCGCCCTCGAGATATTGCAGCGCCTTGACATGCGCCTCGGCCAGATCCTGGACATGGATGTAGTCGCGGACCGCGGTGCCGTCCGGCGTCGGATAATCGGTGCCGTAGATGTCGACGCGCGCGCGCTGTTTGAGCGCGGCTTGGAGCATCAGCGGGATCAGATGGGTCTCGGGCTCGTGCTCCTCGCCGGTCTCGCCGTCGGGATCGGCGCCGGCGGCGTTGAAGTAGCGCAGGCAGGCGTGTTTGAGCCCATGCGCCGGGTCGAGCCAGCCGAGCGCGCGCTCCACCATCAGCTTGCCCTCGCCATAGGGATTGACCGGGCGCTGCGGCGCGGTTTCGCGGATCGGCATCTCATCGGGCACGCCGTAGGTCGCGCAGCTCGAGGAGAACACGATGCGCTTGACCTTGGCTTCCAGCATGACCTCGAACAGCCCCAGGCTGTTGATCACGTTGTTGCGGAAATAGAGCTCGGGCCGCTTGACCGATTCCTCGACATAGGCGAAGGCGGCGAAATGCAAAACCGCGGACACGGCATGGCGTTTCAGGGCGGCGGCCAGCTTCTCCCGGTCGGCCAGATCGCCCTCGACCAGAGGCCCCCAGCGCACCAGTTCCCTGTGCCCGCGCGCCAGGCTGTCATAGGAAACCGGCTCATAGCCCGCCTTGGCCAGCGCCTTGCAGGCATGGCTGCCGATATAGCCGGCGCCGCCGGTCACCAGAATAGTCTTGCTCATGCTGCCCCTGACAACGGCCGGATGCGGGGATTGTTCCGCAAGCGGCCGGGAAGCCCCGGTCCCTAACGGCCCCCGTAAACGCCTAGGTCTCTACGACGGAAAGCCGGGCCGGGGCAAGATGACCCGGCGTCAGGGCGCCTTGCGCGCGGCCAGGCGGCGCGGCGCCAGCGCGGCGGCAAGGCCCCGGACGGTCTCCGATTCCAGCGCGAAGCAGGCCAGCAGCCCGCCCAGCAGCGAGACCACCGCCCACCAGGCCAGTTCGCGTCCCAGCCAGAACAGGAAGGGCCCCGGCGCCGGCGCCAAATTGTCGACCAGATGGCGGAAGAACTCGCCCCACATCAGGAACAGGATCAGCCCGATGGCGGTCCGGAACAGCGCGCGCTGGAAGCCGCCCCCGGCCGCCTGGGCAAGACTCCAAAGCCCCGGCAGCGCGAACAGCAGAAAGATGCCGCGATAGCCGATGTTCTGCCCCGCCAGAAAGCAGCCCGCCACCAGCCAGGCGCCGATCTCCAGAAACGCCGCTTCGGATGGCGGCAAGCGGCGGCAGGAAACACGCAAGCCGGGCGAAGCGGCGATAGCGGCCGCGCCGCCCGCGGCGGCCAGACACAGGACGATCCGCAACGCGCCCGGCCGGATCAGGAAAGCCGGGAAAAGCGTGGCGAGGCCGTGCGGCAGATTCGGCGCGCCGAACAGATCGGTGAAATTCTTGCCTTCGGGCACATTGGCGAGCGCGGCGCGCAGCTCGGCGTAATAGGCCGCGACGAACAGCGCCAGCACCGCGACCGAGGCGGCGGCGAGAATGGCGAAGACCCGGGGACGCTCGCGCAGGCCCAAGGCCAGCAGCACCACGGGATAAAACTTGATCAGCGCCGCGATCACGATCAGCGGATAGGCCAGGAAACGCGCGGGCGAGACGCGCGGCAAAAACAAACCGGCGAGCGCCGCCAGCGCGAAGATGAGCGGATCGATATTGGCGCGCTCGAGCGCGAACACGGTCATGGTCGAGAATACGCCCAGCAGCATCAGCGCCAGCGCCGGCCGCCCGCGCGGCGCCGGCAATGCCGACAGCGACAGCAGGAACAGCCCGTCAAGAATCAGCCCGGCGGCCGGAGTATCGGCGGTGCCGAGATTGAACGCCGATGCCCAGAGCAGCAGCGGCGAATAGTCGAACAGGCGGCCCAAAGCGTCGCAGGGGTTGGTCACATAGACGTCGACTCCCCGGCGCCAACATTCGATCGCGGACAACTCGCCGTGGATATCGAGGAAGGGAAAGTCGTAAGGGCCGATGCCCCAGGCTTCGAGGATGGCGCGGTAGAGCGGCTCCCGCCCGAAGGCGTAAAGCCCGTAGAGCGCGGCGAAGACCGCGGCGGCGATGGCCGGCACCGCCCAGCGCGGATAACGAGAAGCCGAAGTTTCCATCGGGATCATGGCGAGAGGACTTCCCCCGCCGCCGGCAACGGCCGGAGCAGGATGAGGCGCCGGCCGATCTCGGAGTCGATGACGAAACGCAGCAGCAACCCGCCCAAAACGCCCATGATCCACCACCACGCCAGCTCGCGGCCGAGCCAGAAGCCGATATTGATCCAGGAGCCGGCGCCGGCGCGGCCGATGGCGAGGCGGAGAAATTCGCCCCACATCACGAAAATGACGAGAAAACCCGCGGCCGAGAACAAGGCGCGGATCGCGGCGGTTTTGCCGCCGCGCGACAGGACCAGCAATCCGGGAAGCGAGAAGATCAGGAACACGCCGCGATAGCCGATGCTGGCGCCGGTGAAGAAGCAGCCGGTCATCAAGGCGCAGCCGATGACCAGGAACACGGTCTCGCTTTGGTCAAGGGTGGCCCAGACATCGTTGAGACCGGGACGGAACGCCAGCCAAGCGGCGAAGCAGAACGTGGCGGCCAGGAGCGCGGC
>Ga0181526_10002308_pt1 | contig 16749 bp, 12 predicted proteins | sample PEATcosm2014_Bin_35_FD_119750 | JGI IMG/M metagenome (GOLD analysis project Ga0181526, IMG submission 119750) | Peatland microbial communities from MTU Mesocosm Facility, Houghton, MI, USA - PEATcosm2014_Bin06_30_metaG | ecosystem: Environmental > Terrestrial > Soil > Wetlands > Peat | place...
CGCTATCCGGCCACCGGGCTCACGGCGACGATGGGGGTCGCCGCAACCTTCAGCCGCGACGATGCGCGCGCCAACGGCAGCGTCATCGCGCGCGACGCCGCGGCGCTCGGCATCGACGTCGTGCTCGAGCCCTACATCAACATTCATCGCGATCAAACATTCGCTCGTGCCTACAACACCTTTGGCGAGGACCCCTTGTTGACCGGTGAGATCGGAGCGGCCGAGGTCGAGGGCATCCAGGACAACGGCATCATGGCGCAGGCCAAGCATTACATTGCCTACGATGGTGCCAACGAGGTCAGCGTCGATGCGCAGACGCTGCACGAGATCTACCTGGCGCCCTTCGCGTCGGTGATTGCCGCAAACGTCGCCTCGATCATGTGCTCGTACAACGTCGTGAACGGCGCCTATGCGTGCGGCAATCACGACACGCTCGATACGATCCTGCGCGGCGAGATGGGCTTCCGCGGCTTCGTGACCTCCGACTGGGGCGCCACACATGCCACCGATTTCATCAACGCTGGTCAGGACATCGAGATGCCCGGCAGCGGCAGCGACATCGATTCCTTCATCACGGGTACGCACGCCGAGGAGGAGCCGCTGCATCCGCTGTTCGAGCCGCCGAGCATCGTCAATATCCCCGAGGAGACGCCGTGGGTATCGGTTCCCGGTCCGCGGTTGACCGGCAAGCCGCCCATCGGCGTGGTTGCGGCCATGGCGCAGGGTATCGTCAGCGAGGGCACAATTACCGAGGCCGCGCGGCGCGTGTTGCGCGAACTGGTCCGGTTCGGCCATGTGGATGGCGCGCACTCCGGGGTGATGCCGACCGGTATCGAGTCCCCGGAGGCCGTTGCCGCCAATGCGGCGGTCGTGCGACGCACGTCGCTCGATGCCGCCGTGCTGCTCAAGAATGACGGCGCGGCGCTGCCCTTGAGCTCCGGAGATCTCTCGAGTCTTGCGATGATCGGTCCGGGCGCGCTGCAGGACATCGCCATCGGTGAGGCCGGCGAGAAGGCGCTCGGACGTATCGAGCGGCAGATCGGTCCGGTCGCGGCGCTCGAGGTGGCCTCCGGCTCGCATGTGAGCACGGCGGTCGCCGACGACATGACCGGGACGGCGATTCCGGCGGCGCAGTTCGGCAGCGGCCTCGTGCGCCGCACTTTCGAGGGGCAGCAGCTTGCGATCGATGCCACGCTCGATTTCACGAGCGTGCGCGGCAACGCCTTGCCCACGGGCACGAGCGCGGAATGGACGGGCGTGCTGCGCGTGCCGCATGAGGGCCGCTACCGGCTCAGCCTGCAGATTCTGGGCGCGCGCGGCTCCCTGACGATGGATGGCAAGCGGATTGCGTCCACCGGGCGGTTGAGTCTGCACGGTAACGTGCTGCAGCCCGGTCAGGACAACGTACTCGCGACGACCGACGGCCTGGACGATGTGCGCCGCGAGCTGGCGCTGCCTGCGGGCGAGCACACGCTCACGGTCCGCATCTACGGCGAGTCGGTCGGCCAGCCTGTGCAGGTGCGCCTGGCCTGGGTGACCCCCGAGCAGCGTGCGGCGGACTATCAGCGCGCCATCGACGTCGCAAAGGCGGCGCGCAAGGTCGTGCTGTTCGTCTGGGCGCGCCACGACCCGCCCTTTCACCTGCCCGGGGATCAGGATCAGCTCATCGCCGATGTCGCTGCCGCCAATCCGAACACGGTGGTCGTCATGAACCTGAGCGAGCCGGTCGCCATGCCCTGGCTCGAGCGCGTCAAAGCCGTGCTGCTGATGTGGTATCCGGGCGATGAAGGCGGCCGTGCGGCCGCCGATCTGCTGCTCGGGATTGCGAGCCCCGCGGGCCGGCTGCCGTTCACCTGGCCGCGGCGGCTCGAGGACGGCCCTGCCAATGATCCGGTGCATCCGGAGCGCTCATCGCTCGGCCTCGAAGGCGCCACCGAGTATTCGGAGGGCCTGTTCGTCGGCTATCGCTGGTTCGACGCGCGGGGTATCGAACCACTGTTTCCCTTCGGCCATGGACTCTCCTATACGCGCTTCCGCTACACGGACCTCGTGGCTCATCACGCCGCGGATGGCGGTCTCGACGTCCGATTGAAGCTGTCCAATACCGGGCGCGTCGCGAGCGATGAGGTGCCGCAGCTCTATCTCGGGCCGCCCGCGGATCGTCCCGCGGGTGTGCAGTTCGCGCGCCGCGCGCTCGCGGCATTCGATCGCGTGCATCTCAAGGCAGGCGAGGCCAGGACGGTCACGCTGCACGTCGCGCCGCGCGCACTGCAGTACTGGTCGAGTGAGCGCAAGCGGTGGATGTGGACTTCGGGTGTACGCACGGTCTACGCCGGGGCATCCTCGCGCGATATCCGGCTGCAGGTGGATACGATGATGGGCGCACACTGAGGTTTCATGGACACCATTCCTTTCTCGGTGCTGGATCTCTCGCCGATCGTCGAGGGCGGCACGGCGGCCGATGCGCTGCGCAACTCGCTCGAGCTCGCGCGCGCGGCCGAGTCGCTGGGGTATCGGCGCTTCTGGCTGGCCGAGCATCACAACATGCCGGGCATCGCCAGCGCCGCCACGTCCGTGGTGATCGCGCATGTAGCCGGCGGCACACGCTCGATCCGCGTCGGCTCGGGTGGCATCATGCTTCCGAACCATGCGCCGCTGGTGATCGCGGAGCAATTCGGCACGCTGGTGTCGCTCTATGGCGAGCGCATCGATCTGGGCCTGGGCCGCGCCCCGGGGACCGACCCGCTCACGGCGCGGGCGCTGCGGCGCGATCTGGCCGGCAACCCCGACCAGTTTCCCGACGATGTGCTCGAGCTGCAAAGCTACTTCGAGTCGCCGGCGGATCAACGGACGCGTGCGGTGCCCGGCGCCGGACTCAAGGTGCCGATCTGGCTGCTGGGATCGAGCCTGTACAGCGCCCAGCTTGCGGCGATGCTGGGACTGCCGTTCGCGTTTGCCGCGCACTTTGCGCCCGATCTGCTGATGCACGCGCTCGCGGTCTATCGCAGCCGCTTTGCCCCGTCGGCGCAGCTGCAGTCGCCCTACGCAATGATCTGCGTGAACGTCGTGGCGGCCGACAGCGACCGCGAGGCACAGCGGCTCTTCAGCTCGCACCAGCAGGCCTTCACGCAGTTGCGCCGCGGTCGGCCGGGGCGGCTGCCGCCGCCGATCGATGACATGGACGCATTCTGGTCGCCCGAGGAGCGCTCGCTCATCGGCCAGGCCATGGTTTACTCGTTCGTCGGCTCACCGGCCACGGTGCGAGCGGGCCTCGAGAGCTTTCTGGCGCAGGCGCAACCACAGGAGCTCATGGTCAATGTGCACGTGTTCGACCAGCCGGCGCGGCGGCGCTCGCTGGCCCTGACGGCCGAGCTCCTCACTCGGGCATGAAGCCGAGGCGCGTCCACACGCGCTGGGCGGCAGGGTGCGCGGGGCCCGTCGACTCGAGGACCTGGAGCGCGGTCTGATCGTCGACGGCGCGGCGAGCGCGCAATACTGCCAGCGCCCCGAGGAAGCTGCCGAACCGCAGTGCGCGACCGAGCGGCGTGCGAGGCGGCTCCGGCAGCGCGCCCGGCGAGGATTGCTGCTCGGCAAGCGCCGTATCGATGCGCTCTGAGAGCTCCCAGCTTGCCGCGACCTGTCGCGCGACGTTCACCGCGTGGGCGTCGATCAACGCCGCGATGGTCGGGGCGTCCGGTTTCTTCTGACGTGCGAGGGCGGCGTCGCGTGCGACGCTGAACACGACGATCGTCGCGAGGCCCATGATCAGCGCGAGCAACTGCGCGGCGAACGGATCGGCGCTGTCGATCATCGAGGCGTGCGTTTCCGCAGCGCCGGCGGCGTAGACGGAGTGCTCCCAGGTCACCTCGCCGAACTGCGCGAAGCCGCCGCCGCTGATGCGAAACACCGGCTGCATGAGCGCTGCGGCAATCATCGAGCGCAGGCCCTCGATGCCGAGCATCGCCACGGCGCGATCCAGGCTTTCGATGGGGTCGGGACTGTGGCGATAGAAGGGACTGTTGGCGAGCCGCAGCAGGTTGCCCGCCAGCGCCGGGTCGCCGGCGATGATCTGGGACATCGCGCCGCGTGAGGCGGTCTCATCGTTGATGGCCTGCAGCAACTTCGGCAGCTGCATGGGACGACGCGGCGCATAGTTGGGTTTGTCGCAGATGTTCCTGAGCGTGGCGGCAATCGAGGCGCAGAGCTCATCGGTCGGGCGGATCACGACCGCCACCGGCGGCAGCGAGGTGCCGAAGGCGACTTCGCGCATCGAGCGAAGGGTCTCCGCGCGCACGCTCAGCACCGCGGGCGATTCGACCGCAGGTGGTTCGGTCGCGGCGTTGACGTCGATGCCGGCATCGGCCGCAGCGGGCTCGGCCGGCGGCGACTCCAGCGGCGTGGGGGACACCGCCGCAAGGCGGTCCAGAGTGCGATTTCGGCGCTGAATCAGCGCGAGAGCGACGAGCAGTGCAACTGCCACGGCGATCCCGACAAGCCATAAGCCCATCCGCATAGATTAGTCCATCTTGAATATTTTTCCTGCCGATTGTGGAGCGCGCTGATTGACGTCGGCATCGCCGCGCGGCTAGCGTCGGATCCGGTGCGGGTCGCCGCATGTTTCGCGCCATCATCATTCGAGCCGTGCTGCCGCTGCTGCTGGCAGCCGGCACCGTGGCCTACTTTGGCCTGCCCTACATCGATCGGCTGCTGACACAGTGGTTCCGGGCCGACGTCGAGCTTCGGGCGCAGGTGCTGATGAGCTCCATGCAGGAGCCGCTGCCTGCATTTCTGGCCCGCAACGATGTGCCGGGGCTGCGCCGTTACGCTGCGCGGATCGCGGCCGACAAGCGGCTGCTCGGGCTGCTGGTCTGTCATCCCGACGGCACGACGCTGCTGCGAACCGAGCGCCTGCCTGCGAACGTGGACTGTCGGTCGGCGCAGGGCATCCCCGACGGCCGCGACAGCATTCTTCAGACCCCTTCGGGCTCGGCGCAGGTGTCGGTGTTCGATCAGACTCCGCCGGGGGTCGCCCCGTACCGCGTGGCCATCGTGCACGACCTCAGCTTTGCCGACCGCCGCCAGAACCGCACGCATGATTATCTGATCGCCTTTGCGGGCATCTCGGTGCTCATACTCGCGCTGTTTCTTGCGCTCGCGGGCTGGCTGCTGGTTCGGCGCTGGGCCAACGTGCTGCTGCGGGACATCAGCGGGCGTCGGTTCTCCGGTAATGCCCAATCGGACCGCTTCTCGCTGCCCATCCTCTCGGAAGTCCGCGCGGTGCTGAGCGAGATGGAGGAGAGTCAGCGCATCGAGATGGATTACCGTGAGAACTGGACGCCGCAGGCGCTCCAGCAGGTGGTCCGCGAGCAGCTGCATTCGCCTCAAATCGTCGTGGTGTCCAATCGGGAGCCCTACAGCCACGAGTTCGGCGAGGACGGCCGGATCGAGGTTCAGGTGCCGGCCAGCGGGATGGTCACGGCGCTCGAGCCGGTCATGCGTGCCTGCTCCGGCACCTGGGTCGCGCATGGCAGCGGCTCGGCCGATCGGGATTCAGTGGATGGGCACGACCGCGTGCGTGTGCCGCCCGATGACCCTGCCTACATGCTGCGGCGCGTCTGGCTATCCAGCATCGAGGAGCAGGGCTATTACTACGGTCTTGCGAACGAGGGACTGTGGCCGCTGTGCCATCTGGCCTATGTGCGCCCCGCGTTCCGCGGCGACGATTGGGCGGTCTATCAGATGGTCAATCGCAAGTTCGCCGACGTGGTGGTGCGCGAGACCAGCTCCGCCCAGCCGCTGATCCTGATCCAGGACTATCACTTCGCGCTGCTGCCGGGGATGCTGCGGCAGCGGCGGCCCGGAGCGACCATCGCGCTGTTCTGGCACATCCCCTGGCCCAACGAGGAAACCTTCGGCGTCTGCCCATGGAAGCACGAGATGCTCTCGCACCTGCTCATGGCCGACATCCTGGGATTCCACACGCTGCATCACTGCCGCAATTTCCTCTCGACCGTCGATCGCTTCGTGGAGTGTCAGATCGACCATGAGCACATGACGGTGACGCTGCAGGGACACACCTGCCACGTCATCGCCGACCCGATCTCGATCGAGTGGCCGCCGCGCTGGTTGTCGCAGCAGCCGGAGGTGAAGCTTTCGCGCCGGATCGTGCGCCAGCGCTTCGGCATCGGCGAGCATGTCTCGCTCGGCCTCGGCGTCGAGCGCTGGGATTTCACCAAGGGCCTGATCGAGCGATTTCTGGCGCTCGAGCTGCTGCTCGAGCAAAACCCGCGCCTGCGAGGGCGCGTCTCGCTGCTGCAGATCGCAGCGCCGTCGCGCGGCAAGCTGCCGGCCTATCAGGCGCTGCAGCAGAACACGCTCGCCGAAGTGGAGCGCATCAATGCGCGCTTCGCGTTGGACGACTGGAAGCCGATCGTGCTGGTCGGGCAGCACGTGAATCCACAGCAGGTGTTCGAGCTTTACCGCGCCGCGGATTTCTGCATCGTCAACAGTCTGCACGACGGCATGAACCTCGTTGCCAAGGAATTCGTAGCCGCGCGCGACGACGATGACGGCGTGCTCATCCTGAGCACTTTTGCCGGAGCATCGCGCGAGCTGCTCGAGGCGCTGCTGATCAATCCATTCGACGTCGCCGAGACCGCCGCGGCGATTCGCCGCGCCATCGACATGCCGCGCGAGCAGCGTGCCCAGCGCATGCAGCTCATGCGACGCACGGTCAAGGAGAACAATGTCTATCGCTGGGCCGGCCGCATGCTGATGTGCGCGGCACGCATCCGTCAGCGCCAGGCGCTGCTGAGCGCATCGGACGTGCCGTCGCTCGAAAGGCGGCGCGAGCGGCTCTAGGAGGAGCGCCGCGCGTGCGGCAGCGGGATGCCGAGCTGCTTGATGCGGCGGTAGAGCGTATTGCGGCTGATGCCGAGCTCGGCGGCCGCATGCGTCATGTTCCACCGGCTGCGCTCGATGGCCGTGAGCACGAGCGTGTGCTCGCTTTCAGGTGGGCGGCGATGGTCTCGGGGGTCCTCGCTGCGTTGCATGGGCACCTTGTACGCCTTCACCGGCGGGTTGTCACAACTCGCCAGTTGCAGACACCCCAGGGTGTCGCCGCCATGACACAAACTGTCTCATCCGGTCCGTCGCGATTCCGCCGGCTGCCCGCCGGGTCCTATAATTCGCACCCCCGGCGCATGCGGCCGGCTCTCGCGCGGTCCATCAGAGCACCGCCGGGCCAGGGTTGGGGTGCTATCCAAAGGAGATTTCGATGAATACAGCTGTCGATATGGTGTCACTGAGCGCACCGGTCACACGTTTCGTCGGTCAGCCGCGTCAGGCTCTGATCGGCGGGCGATGGCAGAACGCCCTGGACGGCAAGACGTTCGAAGTTTTCAATCCGGCAACAGAAGCCGTGATTGCCCACGTGGCCGATTGCAAGAAAGCAGATGTCGACCTCGCGGTCGCTGCGGCGCGCAAGGCCTTCGAGGAGGGCCCCTGGCCAAGCATGTCGCCTTCGGCGCGCGGCAAGATCCTCTGGAAGATCGGGGATCTGATACTCGAGAGGCTGGAGGAGCTCGCGCAACTGGAGTCGCTGAACAACGGCAAGCCCATCGCGGTCGCGCGCGGGGCCGATGTGCCATTGGCGGCGGATCTGTTTCACTACATGGCCGGGTGGAGCACGAAAATCGAGGGCAACACGATCCCGATTTCGGTCCCCTATACACCCGACGCGCAATATCACGCCTTTACTCGCAAGGAGCCGATCGGCGTCGTCGCGCAGATCATCCCGTGGAATTTCCCGCTGCTCATGGCCGCCTGGAAACTCGGCCCGGTGCTCACGGCGGGCTGTACCGTGGTGCTCAAGCCCGCCGAAGAGACGCCGCTCTCGGCGCTGCTGCTGGCGCAGATCTGCCAGGACGCGGGACTCCCGCCGGGTGTACTCAATGTGGTGACAGGCTTCGGCGAGACCTGCGGTGCGCCGCTGGCGGCTCATCCGGGCGTCGACAAGGTCGCCTTCACGGGTTCGACCGAGGTGGGCAAGCTCATCGTCAAGGCCGCAGCGAACGATTTGAAAAAGGTCACCCTGGAGCTCGGCGGCAAATCGCCGAACATCGTGCTCGATGACGCGGACCTCGACGTGGCCATCCCGGGCGCCTCGAACGCGATATTCTTCAATCACGGCCAATGCTGCTGTGCGGGCTCACGCCTGTTCGTGCAGGAGAAGCGCTACGACCAGGTGCTCGAGGGCGTCAGCAACGCGGCCAGGAAGATCAGGCTCGGGCCCGGTCTGAACCCCACGAGCGAGATGGGCCCCCTGGTATCCAAGGTGCAGTTCGAGCGCGTGACCGGATTCCTGAAGTCCGGCAGGGACGAGGGTGCGCGCACCGTGACCGGTGGCAAGCGTCATGGTGAGACCGGCTTCTTCGTGGAACCGACCGTGCTCGACGGTACCAAGGACACCATGCGCGTCTACCAGGAGGAGATCTTCGGGCCGGTCGTGACGGTGATGCCGTTCAAGGATGTCGACGATGATCTGATTCGTCGGGCCAACGACACCGTCTACGGCCTGGCCGCCGGCCTGTGGACCACCAACATCAAGCGCGCGCACCGGATCGCCAACCGGCTGCGGGCCGGGACGGTCTGGATCAACTGCTACAACATCTTCGATGCGGCGCTGCCCTTCGGGGGCTACAAGCAGTCCGGCTGGGGGCGCGAGATGGGCCACGAGGTGCTCAAGAACTATCTGGAGACCAAGGCCATCTGCATGAGTATCTGACGCGCAGGCCGGTCGGTCCGGCGGCGCATGCAGGGTTCCGAAAAAACAAATACCTAAGTAATGCTTAGTATTTAATTTGCGGAACCCTGCAAGCGCCGCTGGATCCAGCTGTTCGTGCGCTCATCCAGCAGATCGAGCGGCAGGACCCCGGCGCTCAGCATCTCGTCGTGGAAGGCGCGCAGGTCGAATGCGGGGCCGAGCTCGCGCTGCGCGCGCTCGCGCAGCTCGCGGAATTTGAGTTGTCCGAGCTTGTATGAGAGCGCCTGGCCGGGCAGGGCAATGTAGCGATCCGTTTCGGTCTGTATCGAGGGCTCATCGATCGCATGAGACTCGCGGAAGTAGTCGACCACCTGTTCCCGGCTCCACCCCATCGAATGAATGCCGGTGTCAACGACGAGACGAACGGCGCGAAACAGCTCGGTCGACAGTCGGCCGTAATCGCTGCCCGGATCCTGGTAGAAGCCGACCTCCTTGCCGAGTTGTTCGGCATACAGCGCCCAGCCTTCCACGTAGCCCGAGTTGTCGAGATGCTGCCGGAATTTGGGCAGGTTGGTGAGCTGCTCGGCCAGGGAGAGCTGCATGTGATGGCCTGGAATACCCTCATGGTAGGCGATGGCCTCATCGTTGATGAGGCTGCGATGCAAGAAATCGGAGGTCGCTACGACCACCCGCCCCGGACGCTTGCCGTCGGGCGTACCGACGACGTAGTGGGTTGCGGCCGCCCCCTGGAAAGCCGGGATCGCCTCGACCGTCAGCGGTGAGTCGGGGATGATGCCGAACAGGTCGGGCAGCTTCGGCCGCATCTGCGCCACATAGTGCCGGAAGTCATCGAGAATCTGCTCCGCCGAGCCGGGCCGGTACTTCGGATTGTTGGCAAGTGACTGGCGAAATGCGGCCAGATCGGCAAAACCCTGCGACCTCGCGAGCTCGAGCATTTCGGCCTCGACGCGCTGCACCTCTCGCAGACCCAGTGCATGAATCTGCGCCGGGGTCAGGTCTCTGACGGTCGTATAAGAGTGGATGTCGTTGAGATAGCGGGACTCCCCGCCCGGGAGCGAGTTGATGCCGAGCGACCGGCGGCCGTGGGGAGCGTAGTCGGTGGCGATGAAGGCGGCGAATTTCTCGTAAGCCGGCAGGACTTCCTTGCTGACCGCATCGTCAATCGCGCGCGTGAGCCGCGCTCGCTCCTCAGGGCCGAAGTCGTCAGGGAACTTGTGGGTGGGCGACAGGAAGGGGTCGGAGGCGATGATGCCTCTGCACTGATCCGGCACCTTTTCCAGCAGAAAGCGTACGGGCATGAGCCGATCCTTCATGCCGGCGCGGAGCACCTCCTGGGTCTGCTCCAGGGCGCGCGCAATCTGGTGCAACCGGGCGATGTAGTCGTCGTAGTGCTGCACCGAATCGAGCGGAACTGACAGTGGTAGATCGGCGATATCGACGTGCACGCCCCTCATCTGGCTGACGGGCATTTCGTATTCCTTGAAGCGGAAATCGTCGGTCTGCTGCTGCAGCACGCGCAGCATGACTTCGTGCGAGAGCCGATCCTCCTCAGCGAAGCCGGCGGTCGATATGGCCTGCAGCTGGGCGATGAATTCCTGATTCGCCCGCTGCTCGCTCCGAATCGCCGCCAGCGAGTAGTCATCCAGGCGATCGTTGTAACGGAAGTCCCCGTATTGCGTGGCCTGCAGCGGATGCGCTTTGAGCTGGTACTGGTACTGCGCCTCGAGGATTGCGTTCTGGGCCGCGAGGCGCGACTCCAGCGAAGCGTCGGGGTGGGGGGCGGACTGGCACGCGGCCAACAGGGCGCAGCAAACCGCTGCCACAGCATCAGTAATGGTTCGGCGCATGCCGCATTATGTGACTTAAATGCGTGAGCTGTAATCAAGGAGTTGATCCGCGTCACGCACCTTGCGCCCGATGACGGCTACCGTCGGTGCCCGATGCCTGCGCTTCCTGCAACGAATGGACGATTGGCGAGCTTCCCCGGAGTCGCGCTGGTATGCGCCGCCTTCGTGCTGGCCGCTCTCGGCGCGACCCCAGCAAAGGCCGTAGCGGCGGAGAACTCCCGCAGCGTCCAGGATGCGGCCTCGGATTACACCATGGCGTGCGCCATTCGCGATTCGGTGGTCGTGCCCGAGGTGCGCGCCTGCGCCGAGCTCGGGGCTGCCCAACGCTGTGGCCACGAGGCGGATTTCTCCTCACGCCCCTCGCAGGAACGCACCGGTATGACCATCGTCAACCGCAGCGACCAGGTGCTGAAGCTCTATTGGCTCAATTTCTCCGGCTCCCGTCAGCTCTATCACACCGTTGCGCCGGGAGAGCGGATCACGCAGTTGACTTTCACGGGACATAACTGGCTCATAACGACCGGCGATGGTGCCTGTGTCGGCATATTCAACGCCTCACCGATCGCCATCGCGTTCTTTTAATTGGACGTATTGCTGATCGTTTAGAACACAAACCATAGACCGCACAAGCGGGATTAGTACGGATAGTGCCGGCGCCACCGGCGCCGCATGCTGGCTTCATCAAGTGGGACATGAGTGAAGCCAAATGAAGATTCCAGCGTTGTGTTCGATAGCTCTCGGTGTACTCGGGGGCGTGGTTGCGGCCAACGCCGCGCGTGCCGATGAGGGCCCGTGGGAAGTGCGCGTGCGCGCGCTGTATCTGGATCCGGCGAACGGTTCGGATTCGATTCCATCGTTGTCGGTGCCGAGCAACGCGATCCACATCAACAGCAAGGTCCTGCCCGATGTGGATTTCGAGTATTTCGTTACGCCGAACTGGTCGACCGAGCTGATCCTGACCTATCCGCAGACCCAGACCGTCACGGTCGAGAAGAGCGTGCTGGGTGGGCCAACGGACATCGGCTCATTCAAGCACCTGCCGCCCATTCTGACCGCCAAGTACGACTTCCTGCCGGGTCAGGATTTTCAGCCCTACGTCGGACTCGGCGTGAATGTGACGCTGATCTATGACGACAACGTGGTGGTTCCGACCGTCGGCAAGTTGTACATGAAGAGCTGGAGCGTCGGCCCGGCGGCACAGGTGGGGTTCGATTACAAGATTGCCCCTCAGTGGTATGTGAATGCCGATCTCAAATGGGCGCTGCTGGGTTCGAGCCTCGATCTGGGTGGCACGAACCAGGTGTCGTACGCGCACATCAACCCATTGCTGTTCGGCGTCGGTGTGGGTTACCGCTTCTAATCAGTTCTGCGACAGCGCCGACGGCGGAGCCTGAGGACGTCGCAGCGTGTCGGAGTCCGGCAGGATGCCGGACTCCGACAACGTTCCAAATTGCGTGGCGAGGAAGCGCTCGCCCTGTTCGAGAATGAAGTAGCGGAAGGATTCGGCCGCCGGCGATAGCGTCTTCGCCTGCGGATGCACCACGAACCAGCGCCGCATCAGCGGCAGATCCTCGACCGCGAGGATCTGCAGCAGTCCGAATTGCAGCTCGAGCCCCAGCGTGTGCAGTGACAGAAAGGCGAGACCCATGTCGGCGATCACCGCCTGCTTGATGGTCTCGTTGCTCGGCATCTCCATGAGCGCAAAGGGCTCGATCTGGTGCTCGCGGAAGTACTGCTGCATGGAGGCGCGAGTACCCGAGGTCGGCTCGCGCACTATGAAGGGCTGCGAGGCGAGCTCTGCCGCAGGCACGTGCTCCCTGCGCGCCAGCGGGTGATTCGGCGATGAGACGATGACGTAGGGATGGGCAGCAAACGGCTCGGCGCGCGTGGCGATCTCCCTGGGGGGGCGGCCCATGATGGCAAGATCCACTTCATTGCGTGTCAGCGATTCCACCAGCGATTCTCGATTGCCCACCGACAGCCGCAGCTCGACGGCCGGATGCTCGGTGCGAAAGCGGGCAAGCAGCCGCGGCACAAAATACTTGGCCGTGCTGACCATCCCGATCGTGAGCGTGCCGCCCCGCAGTCCCCGAAAACGCGCGATCGTATCCTCGGCCTCGCGCAACGAGCCGAGAATCCTGCGGGCATGAACCAGGAAGTATTCACCGGTCATCGTCAGCGAGGCCGAACGACCGACGCGATCGAATAGCGGCAACCCGACCGCACTCTCGAGCTCACCGATCTGCATCGATACGGCCGGAGGACTGATGTGCATCTCTTCGGCAGCCCGCGCAAAGCTGCCGTGCTTGGCCGCGGCGACGAAGACGCGAAGCTGCCGGATCGAGACATTGAGCATCGATAGATAATATAAAGCTTATCTGACAAGTCAATTTAATTGACTATTACTTATCAATTGTCTCCCGTAAGGTGAGTTGGAACACCGTTTCGCGCCAGAGGAGCCCCATATGTCCAACGTTCGCCCGATCAGCACTCCGGAAACCCCCGCGGCCAAGCGCTACAAGGCTGGAGTCCTGCGTTATGTCGAAATGGGGTACTGGCAGCCGGACTACCGGCCACTCGAAACCGATCTGGTGGTGCTGTTCCGCATCACTCCCCAGGCGGGGGTGGATCCGGAGGAGGCGGCGGCAGCCGTCGCGGGCGAATCCTCGACCGCCACCTGGACGGTGGTCTGGACCGACCGTCTGACCGCCTGCGAGCTCTATCGCGCCAAGGCCTACAAGGTCGAAGCGGTGCCGAACACCGGTCCGGGCACGAAGACCGAACAGCAGTACTTCGCATGGATCGCGTACGACCTGGACCTGTTCGAGGAAGGCTCGATTGCGAATCTGACGGCCTCGATCATCGGCAACGTGTTCGGCTTCAAGGCCATCAAGGCCCTGCGGCTCGAGGACATGCGCGTGCCGGTGGCTTACCTGAAGACCTTTCAGGGACCGGCGACGGGCATCGTGGTCGAGCGCGAGCGGCTCGATAAGTTCGGTCGGCCGCTGCTCGGTGCGACGACCAAGCCGAAACTGGGTCTTTCGGGCCGCAATTACGGCCGCGTGGTCTACGAGGCGCTCAAGGGTGGCCTCGACTTCGTCAAGGACGATGAGAACATCAACAGCCAGCCCTTCATGGGCTGGCGCGATCGATTCCTCTATTGCATGGAAGCGGTCAATCGTGCCTCGGCCGCAACCGGGGAGGTCAAGGGACACTATCTCAATGTCACCGCCGGCACGATGGAGGACATGTACGAGCGCGCCGAATTCGCGCGCTCACTCGGCTCGGTGATCATCATGATCGACCTGGTCATCGGCTACACGGCCATCCAGTCGATGGCGAAGTGGGCTCGCAGAAACGACATGATTCTGCACCTGCACCGCGCCGGCAACTCCACCTACTCGCGCCAGAAGAACCACGGCATGAACTTCCGCGTCATCTGCAAATGGATGCGCATGGCCGGCGTCGATCACATCCATGCCGGCACCGTGGTCGGCAAGCTGGAAGGCGATCCGCTCATGATCAAGGGCTTCTACGACACGCTGCGCGAGCCGCGCACGCCCGCGAGCCTCGAGCACGGCCTGTTTTTCGACCAGGACTGGGCGTCGCTGCGTAAGGTCATGCCCGTGGCCTCCGGCGGCATTCATGCCGGTCAGATGCACCAGCTGATCCACTACCTCGGCGAGGACGTGGTGCTGCAGTTCGGCGGTGGCACCATCGGCCACCCGATGGGCATCCAGGCCGGTGCCACGGCCAACCGCGTCGCCCTCGAGGCAATGATCATGGCGCGCAACGAGGGCCGCGATTACCTGCACGAGGGTCCGCAGATTCTCAAGGACGCCGCCAGATGGTGCGCACCGCTGCGTGCCGCCATCGATACCTGGGGCGAAGTGAGCTTCAACTACGAATCCACGGATACCGCGGACTTCGTGCCGACAGCCACCGCCAGCGCCTGAGTGGCGAGCGAACGCAATGCAGACTGCAAGGAGTCGACCAACATGATGACCAACAGCGGCGCGCGTCTGACGCAGGGCCAGTTCTCGTTCCTGCCGGACCTTACCGATCAGCAGATCACCGCCCAGATCAATTACGCGCTCGAGCACGGCTGGGCCATCGGCGTCGAGTACACCGACGATCCGCATCCGCGCAATACCTACTGGGACATGTACGGCAATCCGATGTTCGACCTCAAGGACCCCGCCGGGATCCTGCGGGAGATCAACGAATGTCGAAAGGCTTATCCGAGGCACTACATCCGTGTGACGGCGTTCGATGCCGCGCGCGGCTGGGAGACTCCGCGCATGTCCTACATCGTGAATCGCCCGCCGGTCGAGCCGGGCTTCTCGCTGGTGCGCGAGGAGCGCGACGGGCGCGCGATCCGCTACACGCTGCGCTCCTACGCCGTCGACAAGCCCGAGGGCGAGCGGTACTGACCCGATGAGCGCCCAATCGCCCCTGCAGAGTGCGAGCGCCCCGGCGCGCATCGACCTCGCCGCCATCCTGCGCGAGGCACGCGTAACCGATGCGCTCGAGCAGCTCGATCACGAGCTCGTGGGCCTGGCACCGGTCAAGACGCGACTGCGCGAGATCGCGGCGTTCCTGGCCGTCGAGAAGGCGCGCAGCAGCCTGGGGCTGGCCTCCGGGGCACCGAGCCTGCACATGTCCTTCACGGGCAATCCGGGGACGGGAAAGACCACGGTGGCTCAGCGCATCGCCGAAATCCTGCACCGCCTGGGGTTCGTGCGCAAAGGACACCTGATCTCCGTGACGCGCGATGACCTGGTGGGACAGTACATCGGGCATACCGCACCGAAGACCAAGGAAGTGCTCAAGCGTGCCATGGGCGGCGTGCTCTTCATCGACGAGGCCTACTATCTCTACCGACCGGAGAATGAGCGCGACTACGGGCAGGAGGCCATCGAGATCCTGCTGCAGGTCATGGAGAACCAGCGTGACGATCTGGTCGTGATTCTCGCGGGCTACAAGGAGCGGATGGAAACCTTCTTCCGCTCCAATCCCGGATTCTCATCGCGCATCGCGCATCACATCGACTTCCCCGACTACAGCGCGGGCGAGCTCGGGCTCATCGCCGCAGGCATGCTCGAGCGCATGCAGTATCACTTCGACGCCGCGGCAGCTCGCGCCTTCGGCGAGTACATCGAGCGCCGCCAGCGTCAGCCGCATTTCGCGAATGCGCGCTCGATCCGCAATGCGCTCGACCGTGCCCGGTTGCGGCAGGCGAGCCGACTGTGCGCCATCCAGGGTCCGGTCGATGCCCAGGCGCTGTCGACCATCACGGAGCAGGACATACGCGCCAGCCGCGTATTCGGCGAAGCCAGCAGGAGCGAGTGACGGCCATGCAATACGGACGCACGACATTGTCGAAGTTCATCATCGAGGAGCAGCGACAGAGCGCGGAGCGCGACGAGCAGCTCACCGCGCTGATCAACGATATCCAGACGAGCTGCAAGTACATCTCGACGGCCGTGGCTCGGGGTCCGCTGCAGGGCACTCACGGCTCGAATGCCACACGCAATGTGCAGGGCGAGACGCAGCAGAAGCTCGATGTCGTCGCCAACGACATCATGCTGCGCAGCTGCGAGTGGGGCGGGCAGCTTGCCGGCATGGTCTCCGAGGAATTGCCGGAGCCCTACGCGATCCCCAATGGCTATCCGCGCGGACGATATCTGCTGGCCTTCGACCCGCTCGACGGCTCGTCGAACATCGACGTCAACGTCAGCGTCGGCTCCGTGTTCTCGATCCTGCGGGCCCCGCGCGGCACCGAGGCGGCAGAGCCCGAGGATTTCCTGCAACCGGGCGTCAGGCAGGTCTGCGCCGGCTATGCGCTGTACGGGCCTGCCTCCATGCTGGTGCTGACGCTCGGCCGCGGCGTCCACGGGTTCTCGCTCGATCCGGAGATCGGTGCCTACATCCTCACGCACCCGAACATGAGGGTGCCCGAGGAATCGCGCGAATTCGCCATCAACGCCTCGAACGAGCGCTTCTGGGAGCGACCGGTCCAGCGCTACGTGTCCGAATGCGTGCGCGGCAAGACCGGAGTGCGCGAGGCGGACTTCAACATGCGGTGGATTGCATCGATGGTGGCCGAGGTGCACC
>Ga0181526_10002310_pt1 | contig 16741 bp, 8 predicted proteins | sample PEATcosm2014_Bin_35_FD_119750 | JGI IMG/M metagenome (GOLD analysis project Ga0181526, IMG submission 119750) | Peatland microbial communities from MTU Mesocosm Facility, Houghton, MI, USA - PEATcosm2014_Bin06_30_metaG | ecosystem: Environmental > Terrestrial > Soil > Wetlands > Peat | place...
AACGAAACCGGGATTTTTGCGGAAGACGCGGAAGGCGTAGCGCAAATCTTGGAGAAGGACTTCAATCATGGGAAGGCTCCGGGAGTCACGATGATTTTCTTTGGCTTGTTGAGGGCCACCGAAGGCGATGAGTGCGCGGCGTCGGGCTTCGACGGGAGACATGCCGGAGCGGAGATTTTCATCGATGGCGAGATCGAGGTGGTGAGACATCTCGGCTTCGAGTTCGGCGTCGAGGGTGTCGCGACGGAAGTGGGAGGCGATGCGATGGAAGAGGCGGAGGTTCATGGGTAGACCTCCGTGGGAGCGGAGAGGGGGAGAGACAAGACGCTATGGCTGAAATCCTTCGCTTCGCTCAGGATGGCAGGAACTTGGGTTGAGAAATGGTTCCATCGAGATGAGTTGAGGTGCGTTGGTAGCCGGGGTCGTTCCGCTGCGTGGCCCGGCGCGTAAAAACCGCCCGCAGAAAAAAACACCGAGCCACTCCGGTCGGGATGACAGGATTTGACTTGGGAGACAAGATGCGAGGGTTGAGATGCTTCGCTCCGCTCAGGAGGACAATGATTTTTTTCGGGTGTACAAATCAGGAGCGGAGAGGGTGTGGTGGTATGAGGGAGGAGCCCAAGAGCCGGCAGGATGCCGGCGCTGCCAAGGCGCACGGGGTGGTGGGGAAGGTGAGTCATGATTTGGCACCTTCCTCGGAATCGGAGATGGAGAGGACCCGGGACATGACCATGGAAAGGCGTTGCCAGTAAGCGGCGTCTTCGGTGAGCTGTTTACGGCCGCGCTTGGTGATGGAATAAAACTTGGCTTTGCGATTGTTATCCGAGGTGCCCCATTCGGCCGAGATCCAGCCACGCTGCTGGAGGCGGACGAGGGAGGCGTAGATGGTGCCCTGGTTAAGAAGGACTTCATTGCCGCTGACCTGCTCGATGCGGCGGGCGATGCCGTAGCCGTGGAGAGGGCCGAGGATGGAGAGGGTCTGCAGGACCATAAGGTCAAGCGTGCCTTGGAGAAGATCGAGTTTGGAATCAGCCATGGAAACCTCCTGTGCGGGTGCCACAGGAGGATAACATTGGCTGTGTGGGAATGCCACAGGAACGCCTCCATAAATATATACGTGAGCAGGGTGGAAAAAGTTTGATGGTGAGATTCAGAAATGGGAATTGGAGAATGGAATTGGACGGAGGAAAACCCAAGAGGGTGGAGTAAAACCGCCCCTACATGACGATTTGTGGATGGGGGAAGGGTGGTGGACAGGGGAAGGTTACTCAGAGTGCAGGATGGTGGTGGGGTCGACTTTGGAGGCGCGGCGGGCGGGAAGGTATGCCGCGAAAGCGGCTACTGTCGCCAGGAAAATCGGGATGGAAATGAAGGTGATTGCATCGTGGGGTTGGATGCCGTAGAGGATGGAGTTGAAGAGTTTGGCGACGAGCAGGGCAGCGGGCAGGCCGAAGGCGAGCGCGAGGGCGGTGAGTTGGAGGCCTTGGCGGACGATGAGGCGCTGAACGCCAGCAGCTTCCGCCCCGAGAGCCATGCGGATGCCGATTTCGCGGGTGCGGAGGCTAACGGTGTAGTTCATGACGCCGTAAAGGCCGATGGCGGCGAGGAGAAGTCCGACGATGCCGAAGACGGCGAAGAGAGTGCCGGCGAGACGAGGAAGGAAGAGAGCGCCGCGAAGGTGATGCTCCATGGTTTCTTCGTTGAAAACGGCGAGAGTGGGATCCATGTCGCGGATGACCGAGCGAACCGAGGCGGCGACGGAAGCGGAATCGGCGTTGGTGGCGGCGAGGACGGTGTAGCCCTCGAAAGAAGGATCGTTGGCGACGGTCTGCGCCAGGGAACGGAAGAGGACGGGGCGAAGATCCTCGCCGAGGAAGCGGGACTTGATGTTGTTGGTGACGCCGATGATTTCGTAATTGACGCCACCGCCGAAGACAGTCTGGCCAATGGGATTTTCGTTGGGAAAAAGTTTATCGGCAAGGACTTGATTGACGATGGCGCCGCGGGGAGATGCGGTGGACTCGGTGGAGAAATCACGGCCATTGATGAGGTGAATGCCCATCGTGTCCAGGTAGCCGGGCGAAGCCATGTAAAGCTCGACGCTGGGAGTGGGATCGAGAGGCTTTTTGCCGAGGGCCTGGATACCGTCACTGCGATGGCCACCGTTAAGCGGGAGCGCGTCAGTGACTGCAGAGGAAGCGACACCGGGGAGGACGGAGACGCGGCGCTGGAGTTCGGCGAGGAATTGTACGGTGCGTTCGGGTGTGTAGCTGTGGAGGCGTGGATCGACGGACAGGGCGAGGACTCCGCCGGAACGAAAACCAATATTGATGTTGGAGGCGGAACGAAGGCTGCGGAGGCAGAGCCCGGTGACACAAAGAAGAACGAGAGACATGGAAATCTGGGCGACGACGAGGAAGTTGCGCAGAATCCAAAAGCGGCCGGGGCGAGTGAGGACGTCTTCGCCTTTGAGAGCAGTGGAAGGAAAGCGCCAGGCGGCGGTCCAGGCGGGGAGCAGGCCGAAGAGAAGGCCGGTGGCGAGGCTGAGAAGAAAAGTGAACGCGAGAACCTTGGAGTCGACACTGACATTGAGATCGAGAGAGACAGGAACAGGAAAACGGAAGGCGGAGAGGCCGTTGGTGGCCCAGAGGGAGATGAGTGTGCCGAGTGCGCCGCCGAGCAGAGAAAGGAGTGTGGATTCGGCAAGGACCTGGCGGAGAATTTGGGAGCGCGTGGCACCGAGAGCGATGCGGACGGCCATTTCATGCTGACGCCCGGCGGCTTGGGCGAGAAAGAGATTGGCAACGTTGGCACAGGCGATGAGAAGAACTAGGAACACGATAATCATCAGCGTGCCCAGAAAAAGCAGGATAGCGTTTTTGTCGCGTGGCGGGAGAGAACCAGCTTGCTCGAAACGGAAGCCGAGACCTTTGTCGGTGTTGGGATGGGCTTGAGCGAAACGCTGCGCGAGGACCTGGAGTTCCGAGGAGGCTTCGACGTGGGTGACGCCGGGCTTGAGGCGGGCGGCGACAACGATCCAATGATAGTCGCGGGAACCGAAATGGCTTGTATTGGGAAGGAGTTGATCGATGTTGCCGATAGGCACCCAGAATTGCGTGTCGAGGAAAAGATCGAGGCCCCGGAAAAGAGGAGGAGCGACGCCGACAACAGTGTACGGATGGCCGGAGAGCGTGATGGATTTGCCAAGGATGTTGGGATCGGAATTGAAGCGGGATTTCCAGACGCGATTGCCGAGGACGATGACGGGAGAACTTTGTTCGTCGGAACGGAAACCACGGCCGAGGGTCAGTTGGAGTTCAGCGACATCGAAGAAGTTGGTGGTGGTGGCCTGACCCCAGAGGCGCTGCGGATCGCGGTTACCGGAGATGGACGCGGGGAGAAGTTCGTAAAAGCCGGTGACGCCAGAAAAAGACTGGGAATTGTCGCGGACATCGGTGAAAAGAGGCCAGGAAAAGGAGTTGCAGCATTCGTTCTGGTCGGTAGTGTGGAGAGCCATGAGGGTGGAAGGATCGCCGACGGCAGCGGAATGGAGGACAAAGCGGCTGACCATGGCGAAGGTAGTGGAATTGGCGCCGATGCCGAGGGCGAGAGTCAGGATGACGACGGCGGTGAAGGCAGGTTTGTTGCGAAGAAGACGTGCGGCGTGGCGGAGATCGCGGAGTAGAGATTCAAGGAAGGGGAGACCGCGGCGGTCGCGGACAGATTCGAAGGTTTGTTGGAGACCGCCGAGTTTGAGGAGGGCGTCTCGGCGGGCTTCGGCGGGGGTCATGCCGGAGCGGAGATTGTCGTCGATGTGAAGTTGGAGGTGGGAGGAAAGCTCATCGTGGAGGTCGCGGTCGAGCTTGTTCTTTTGGAAGAGATTGCGAACGCGGAGGAGTATGGAGCGGAGATTCATGGGTTGACCTCGTTTGCGTTGCGGGGGCCAGATTTAGAAACAGAAGAAGCATAGTGAAAAAATGAAAGAGTTGTAGGGATGGTCGTTGTTTGCCAGAGTCCCTCCGCTGCGTGGCCCGGCACGCAGACACCGCACGAAAGAAAAAGAGCCGAGCCACTCCGGTGGGGATGACAGGATTTTGGTTGGGAGAGAAGGGGTGGCCGATCTAAAGATCGGCCTTTGCGTAAGAAGGAGAACCCAAGACGGCGGCAGGAAGCCGCCGCTACACGGGGAATGGGAGCTGAGAGGCAAGATGCAAGGAGCGAAGAGGGATTTGTCACTTCGCCGACTCCGTTCGAAATGACGGGTGGTGGGTCGTTCGGCGAGGGTGTGGAATTGAGATGGGTCATGGGGCGGTTTGGGAGGGAGTGGCTGAAGCGGGGGAGTGAGCTTCGGGGAGGAGCCAGCCGTCGGCTAATTGGAGGATACGGTTTCCGTAGGAGGCGTTTTTTTCAGAGTGGGTGACCTGAATGATAGTGGTGCCGGCTTCGTTGAGTTTTTTGAAGAGCTTCATGATTTCTTCGCCTTGCGTGGAGTGAAGATTGCCGGTGGGCTCGTCGGCCAGGATGAGTTTGGGATTTTGGATGACCGCGCGGGCGACACCGACTAATTGTTGTTGGCCACCGGAAAGTTGATTGGGGAAAAGATCTTTTTTGGCCACGATGTTGAAGCGGTCGAGGGCATCGCAGACAAGGCTGGCGCGTTCTTTCTGCGGGATATTTTTGTAGGAAAGAGGGATTTCGAGATTTTCGTAGACGGTGAGATTGTCGATGAGATGGTAGGACTGAAAGACGAAACCGATGTTGTATTTGTGGAGTTCGTTGCGTTGCTTGTTGTTGAGTTTGTGGACGGGCTGATCGAGGAAATAGTATTCGCCGGACCAGGAACTATCGAGCATGCCGATGATGCTGAGGAGGGTGGACTTCCCTGCCCCCGAGGGACCCATGAAGGTGACAAATTCGCCGGGCAGGATGTCGAGAGTGACGCGACGGAGCACGAAGAATTTGTTGGGACCGGCATTGAAGGATTTTTCGATGTTCCTGAGTTGGATGAGTTGTGGCACGGTGGCTCCTTGGGGAGAAGTATTCCGTTGTCAGTGTACAGTTTCCAGTTTCGAAAAAGAAAAAGAGGGAGGAACGGTGGGCGATCTAAAGATCGGCCAGTACACAAGAAAGAGAACCCAAGGCGGCGGCAGGAAACCCACGCTACACGGGAGATTGGGGATAGAGGCGCGGTGTGGGGCATGTGGTTACTCGTAGCGCAGCGCAATCAAAGGGTCGATGCGGGAGGCGCGGCGGGCGGGAAGGTAGGCGGCGAGGGCGGCTACTGTCGGCAGGGCTGTGAGGGCAGTGGCGACGCAGTAAGGGGCGAAGGAGTGGACACCAAACAGCATGGAGTCGATTAGTTTACCTACGGCGTAGGTTAGCGGCAGGCCGACGGCGATGCCGATGGCGGTGAGGCGGCCAACCTCGGCGAGGATCATGACGGCCACACGTTTGGGGTCGGCACCAAGAGCCATGCGGACGCCGATTTCGCGGGTGCGTTGGGCGACGGTGTAGGCGAGGAGGGCGTAGATGCCCATAGCAGCGAGAAGAGCGGCGAGCGCGCCGAACAGGAGAGCGAGGATGGCGAGGAGACGGCTGGAAGAAAGACGCTGATCGATTTGGTCATCGAAGGAATGGACGTCGTAAATGGGAAGAGAGGCATCTAGTTGCGCGAGGGTGGCGCGGACGGAATTGGAGAGAGAGGTGGGATCGGTGGAGGTGCGGAGATAGAACGTGAGAGAGGTAAGAGATTTGCGTTGGCGGTAGGGGACATAGACGAAGGGGCGAGGCGTTTCCCGAATATCGGAGTGATGGCTGTCGCGGACAATGCCGACGATTTGTATATCGAGGGGGCCAGAACCGCCACCGAATTTCATAAGCTGGCCGAGTACCTGGCCATTGGGGAAATATTTTTGCGCGAGAGTTTGGTTGACGATGGCGACTTTGGGGCTGGTCTCATTGTCGGCGAGAGTGAATTCCCTGCCCTGCAGAAGAGGGATACGGAGATTCGAAAAATGTCCGGGGCCGATGCAGTTGAACTGAACATCGGGAGTCTCGGTCATGCCGGGGAGAGTAACGTTGCTGCTGCGATCCTCGTCGGAGATGAGAGGGAGCTCTGCGGAACTGAGGGAGAGGACGCCAGGAAGAACGGCTAGTTTTTGTTCAAGCTGAGAATAGAGACGAAGGCTGTGCTGTGGATCGTAACCGTTGAGAGCGGGAGCGACGGAGAACTGGAGGACATGGTCGGGACGAAGGCCTAGGTCGACATTCTTAAGATTGTAGAGGCTGCGGACGAATCCAGCGGCAGAGATAACAAGAAGAAGAGTGAGAGCGACTTGAGAGACGACGAGGATCTGGCGAAGGCGGCTCTGGCCGGAGGCGGATGAGAGTGCGCCGGCTTGCTCTTTGAGAGTGGCGGCGAGCTGGACGCGCGTGGCATTGAAGGCCGGGGCAACGCCGAAAAAGATGCCGCAGAAGAAAGCGAGAGTGACGGTAAAGAGGAGAACGGGAAGATTGAGTGAGGAGGAGAGGCCGTCGGCAATTTCGTTGGCGGAGGCGTAGTGGACCAGAGCAGCGGTGAGCCAGCGGGCAAGAAGAAGTCCGAGAAGCGCGCTGGAGAACGAGAGCAGGCAGGATTCGATGACCAGTTGACGGATGAGGCGCCAACGGGAAGCGCCAAGAGAAAGACGAATGCTGATTTCTTTTTGACGTGCGGTGGCGCGAGCGGTGAGAAGTCCGGCGACGTTGGCGCAGGTGATGAAGAGCACGAGAGCGACCATGCCCATGAGAGTGAGGAGATGCGAGCGGGTTCCGAGCGCGAGCATGGGGCGACCGCGGGAGCCGTCGCGAAGGATGATCGGGCGCTCGACGAATTGCTGTTTGTCCTGAGCGCTGAGACCGGTGTTGAGGGGCAATTCGTTCTGAAGGAGCGCCTGATAAGTGGGAAGAAGGGCGACGGTAGCTTGTTCGCGAGAAAACTCGGGTCTAAGACGGCCGATAACTTTGACCCAGTAATCCTGATGATTCATGAGGCCGTGATGATGGTCGTCTTCGGCAGTCGGAGTGACGACGGATTTCATGGTGATGGGGACATAGACATCGGGAATGAGACCGGGCTGGACACCGTCGAACCCGGACTGGAGCGCGCCAACCACAGTCATGGGCTGGTCGTTGACGAGGATGGTCTTGTCGAGGATGGAAGGATCGCCGCCGAACTGTTTTTGCCAATAGCCATAGCCAAGAATGACGACGGGTGTGGTGCCAGGAGCAAGGGCGTCGGAAGAATCGAGGAGACGACCGAGTGCCGGGTGGACCTGGAGGGTACTGAAATAGTTTCCGGAGACGAGTTCGGCTGAGGCGCGATCGGTTTTACCGCGGGAGGAGATGCTGACGGGAAAATCGGCTTTGGCGGCGAGTCCGGAAAAGACAGGATTTTTGTCGCGAAGATCGAGATACATGGGATAGGAGAAAGATTCGGAGCCGTCGCCTTCATCGGAGCTGACATGCCCTTCTTTGGGGCCGGGAGAATAAAGCAGGACGAGTTGTTCGGGGTGAGGGACGGGAAGGCGCTGGAGGAGAACCTGGCGCATGACGGAGAAGATGGCGGTGTTGGCGCCGATGCCGAGTGCCAGGGTAAGGACCGCGATGGAGGTGAAGGCGGGAGATTTGCGGAGGAGGCGAAGGGCGAAGCGGGTGTCTTGGAGGAGGGATTCGAGGATTGGGAGAGATTGTTGGTCGCGGACGGATTCTCTGGTTTGTTCCAGCCCGCCCAGTCTGAGGAGAGCCTGACGGCGGGCTTCTTCGGGGGAGAGGCCTGCTTGGAGGTTGTCGTCGATGTGGAGTTGGAGGTGGGAGTTCAGTTCAGCGGATAGCTCCCTTTCGGCGCGGTCGTTGCGGCGGAAGAGGTTTAGGAAGCGCGTTCGAGCAGAGCGAAGGTTCATGGCGTCACCTTGGTGTCAAAAGCACTGAGTCCTCAGGGGCTAAAGCCCAATTCTTCCTTGTGGGAAACGTCGGAGTTGAAGCTGCGACCCCGGTCGCCGCAACTTGGATCGCAGAATACAGAAAAGCGGGAAGAACTGCGTCTGGAGAGAGATGGTTCCATCGAGTTGCGCCGGGGATTAGGTGTAGCCAGGGTCCTTCCGCTGCGTGGGCCGGCGCGCACAAACCGCGCGAAAGAAAAAGAGCCGGGCCACTCCGGTCGGGAGGACAGAATTTTGGTTGGGAGGTTGGGGTTGGCCGATCTGGAGATCGGCCAGTACACAAGAGAGAGAACCCAAGACGGCGGCATGAAGCCGCCGCTACACGGGGGATTGGAGATGGGAGGCTGGTGGTCGGCATGGGTTCACTCGGAGCGGAGGAGGGTGGCGGGGTCGGTGCGGATGGCGCGAACGGTGGCAGGGACGGCCGCGATTGCCGCTGAAGCGGCCATGGCGAGAGCAGGGGGAAGGAGCATGGAAGCGTCTGTGGAGCGGACTTGGTAGAAAAGTTCGGCTAGATAACGCGAGGAGAAAAGGCCCGCGAGCACACCGGCGCCGGCGCTGGCGGCGACTGTGGCGAAGATCGGGAGCGTGACGAGGCGGGCAATGCTAGAAGCTTGGGCTCCGACGGCGAGTCGGATGGCGATTTCGCGGCGACGCTGGAGGACGGAATAGTAGAGAACGCCGTAGAGGCCGACGGCGGCGAGAAGGAGAGCGACGAGGGAGAAGAAAGAGGCGAGAGTGGCGAGGAAACGCTCGCGGATGGTTTGCGATTGATTGATTTCGAGTTGGGTGCGAATGCGGCTGACTCGAAATTCGGGGTGGGATTGCGGGACAGCTTGGCGAAGCGTGGAAGCAAGAGCGAGAGGATTAGCGGCGGTGGTACGGACGAGGAAGGTGGCGCCGGCAGCGCTCCACCAAGGCCTGGTCTCGGCTGAGAGGAACGGAAGGTAGGCAGTGGGAAGAGTGTTTTCACGGATATCGCGATAACGGGCATCACGGGCGATGCCGACAATCTGATAGTGGGCACGTTCGCCGTAGGGGAAGAGCTCGTCGAAAGACTTTCCGACAGGATCTTCGCCATTGAAGAAGACTTTCGCAAACGTCTGGTTGACGATGGCGGCGCCGGGCGTAGTCTCCGCTAGCATAAAATCGCGACCGTGGAGAAGAGGAATTTTCATGGTTTCAAGCCAACCGGGAGAGACGTGGAGAAAATAGCCGAGAGTCGAGGAGGGAGCGGAGCCGTTGACAGAGACGGAATTGTTGTTCGACCAGTGGTCCAGGAGGGCGTGGTTCGCGACGGAGACGCGCTCGACGCCGGGAACGGAGCGGAGTTGATCGGCGAGCTGGAGCCAGGTGACAGGCAAAACAGGATCGTGAGAGACGGTGTCAAGGACGAGAAGGCGATCGGTGGAGAAGCCGGTGGGCTGGTTCGACAAATGTTGAAAAGTGGCGACAAAGAGGCCCGCGACGAAAAGGACGAGACAGCAAAAGGCGACTTGGGCGGCGATGAGTGCGTACATGAGGCGACGGCGCGAGTGAGGATCTTTGGCTCCATTGGGACCGCCTTTGAGGGCATTGGCGGGTTGCAAGGCGGAGGCGCGAAGAGCAGGGATCACGCCGAAGAGGCAGGTAACGGCGAGAGTGAGAGCGATGCCGAACAGGAGAACGCGCCAGTCCGCGGGAAGAGCGAGACGAACGGGATTGTCTGATGGATTGATCATGCGAACGACGAAAGGCGCGGACCACCAGGCGAAGATGGCACCGGTGGCAGAAGAAAGAAGAGCGAGGATGGCGCTTTCGATGAGAACGAGTTGCAGGAGATGGCGGCGGCCGGCACCGATGGATATGCGAAGAGCCATTTCACGGGCGCGGGAGGAGGCTTGGGCAACCATGAGGTTGGCGACGTTGGCGCAGGCGATGAGGAGAACAAGCAAGACGAGAACACCGAGGGCGAGGAGGGAGCGGCGGTTGTCCTGCTGGAAGCCGGAGGCTCCGGATGAGGCGGGTGAGAAGTAGAGCGTTTGATCGAGAATGCGGGCAATTTCCTGCGGAGTTTCGTTGCTCCAGGATTTGGACCGTTCAGTTTCGAAGGCGCGGGAGATGGAATCGAGTTTCGAGCGAAGAGGTTCGATGGCGACGCCGGGCTGGACGATGGCAAAAGTGCGATGCCAGGTGGAATCCTTGCGGACGGCGGCGGGACTCATCATGGTGGGAACGAAGATGTCGGTCATGGTGCCGGGCTCTGTGCCGGTGAAAGGAGCTTGGGCAACGCCGACGATTTGGAAGAGATTGTTGCCGATGCGGAAAGTTCTGCCGAGGGTTGCGGGATCGTTGGAGAAACGACGCGTCCAGTAATCGTGGGAAATTACGGCGACGGGATGGGCGCCAGGAGTCGTGTCGTCATCGGGAGTGAGAAGGCGGCCGAGGGCAGGCTGGAGGCCGAAGGCGGCGAACATGTTGCCGGAAACGTACTGGAGATTAACCTTCTCCATATCCTGATCGGATTTGTAAGTCAGGTCGATGCGATCGCCGTAGGAGATGGCGAGGAGAACAGCCTGGTCTTTGGCCGCATCGCGCATGAGTTGGAAATCGGGATAGGCCCATCCGTCGAATTCGCGGAGCTTGCCGTCGAAATCGGTGACGAACCGGGCGAGGGAATAGAGGCGCTCGGGGTGAGAGATGGGGAGCGGACGCAGGAGGAGGGCGTCGATGAGGCGAAAGGCGGAGGTGCAGGCGCCGCTGGCGAGAGCGAGAGAGAGGATGGCGGCGAGCGAGGCAATTTTATTTTTGGCGAGTTGCCGATAGCCGAAGATGGCGTCGCGGCGGAGAGAGTCGAGCCAAGGGAAGATTTGTTGATCGCGAACGCGCAGCTTGGTCTGTTCGAGGCCACCGAGGGAGAGGAGGGCTTGGCGGCGGGCCTCCGCGGGGGACATTCCGCAGCGGAGGTTGTCATCGATGTGAAGTTGGACGTGGGAGGAAAGCTCGTCGTGCAGTTCCCTGTTGAGTCGGGATTTGTGGAAGAGGTTGCGGAGGCGAAGGAGTGTGGAGCGGAGGGAGGTCATGAGGTTTGCGCCTTGGAGGAGAGGAAGCGAGCGAGGATGGCGGTGGTTTCGGTCCATTCGAGAGCTTCGCGAGTGAGCTGCTTGCGACCGCCGCGAGTGAGTTTGTAGTAGCGCGCTTTGCGATTGTTGTCGGAGGTGCCCCATTCGGAGGAGATGTAGCCTTCCTGTTCGAGCTTGAGGAGGGCGGGATAGAGCGTGCCGTAATTGACGGAGAGGAGGTCGCCGCTGGTCTGTTCGATGCGGCGGGCAATGCCGTAGCCGTGGAGGGGGCCGAGGGATTCGAGAGTTTTCAGGATCATGAGGGCGAGAGTGCCTTGCCAGACATCTTTTTTGGGGGACATGCGGCTCCTATGGGAAAGCAAGAGGAGGATACGGTAATTCGTATTGGAAAGCAATAGGAAAAGACAGTTCACAGGTGGAATTCGAAAGGTGCAGCGGGTGGTTTCAGCGAATCGGGCTGGGGATCGTTAGTAGCCAGGATTCCTCCGCGGCGCGGCCCCTCGCGCCGAAAACCGGGCGAAAGAGATGGGCAGGCCACTTCGGTCGGGATGACATGGTTTCTTTTTTGGAGGCAAGGCGCAGGGGTGGCCGATCTAACGATCGGCCAGTACACAAGAAAGAGAACCTAAGACGGCGGCGTAAAGCCGCCGCTACCCCTTGTCGTTTTGGAGGGGTTAGTTGGGGGAAGCGAGGACGTCGTCGTAATAGCTGAGGAAGGCGTGGCGGGGGGTGGGTGTGAAGCCCTTTAGGGAGACTTTTTGCTGGAGCGTGTTGTTGCCGAGGGTGCGTGCGCGGCCGAGGAAAAGAATCTTGCCGCCATCGAGTTCGAGGTAGATCGGGACGAGCATGCGGAATTTGTCGTCGACGTTGGATTGGGTGAGTTTGAAATTGAAGACCAGATCGCCATTGGGGCTGGGATCGAAGGAGTAGTCGAGTTTGTAGGAGGGGAGCTGGGTGCCGTAAATGTACTCGTTGAAGAACCAGTCCATTTTGTGGTTGCCTTCGAGATCCATGCCGGGGGTCATATGCTTTTCGACCATAGCCTTGAAATCTTCGGTGGTGGCGGGTTTGCCGCGGTAGGTGTTGACGAAATCCTGCATCATGGATTTGAACTGCTGATCCCCGGTTTGGTTGTCGTGCATCATCATGCGGAGCATGTGGAGGACATAAGCGCCTTTGGGATAGATAAGACGGCGCGTGATGCCGGAACCGGTGCGGGAATTGTTGGCGCGGTAGCCCATGGTGAGAGGGCCAACGTCGATGGCGCGGAAACCCTGCGCATCTTTTTCGAGGAGGATATCGCGTTCATCGTTCCAGAAGGTGATGAACTTTTTAGGATCTTTTTCGATCAGGGAGATATAAAGAGACGCGGACATGTCAGCAAAACCTTCACTCATCCACTGATCGCGGCCTGAACTGAAGCCGACCGTGTGGCCCCACCACTGATGGGCGACTTCGTGGGGCGTGACCACCTTCCAGTAACCGCGATCGCCCCAATCCAAGCCGAGTTCGTGACGAACGGTGTCGTCGAAATAATAGCAAATGGGAATCCAGACCAGGCCGGGCCAGGATTGTCCGAAATTGCATGCGGTTTGCTGGGTGATGTGAATTTGCGTGAATTGGGAAGGACCGAAGTAATCGTTATAGAGCTCGACGGCGAGTTCGCTTTCCGCGAGGGCTTTTTTATTGAGTTGAGTGGTGCTCATGGACCCGAGAGCGACACCTTCGGTGTGGGAACGATTGACACCGCCAGCAATATTGTCGTCGCCGACCGCATGTTTCAGCGATTCGACCCAGGCCGGAGGATTCTCGTTGGCAAACGACTGGATAAAAACCGGGGGCTTGGTGAGTTTGGCTTCTTCGACTTTGAACTTGCCAAAGCTGAAGCCCGCGACGGTTTGCGGCGCTTCGCTTTTCCAGACCGTGACATTCTGATTGCCGTCGTTGTTATCGCTAACGAGTGCGCCGGTGGCGGCCATTTTCATGCCTTTGGGAATGCGGAACGTCATGTCATAGGAAGCATATTCACCGAAGCCGGCGGAGACATTGTTCGGATACCAGTCTTGACGGGCGATGGGGAAATAGTTGTCACCACCTTCGTTGGAGACAGCATCTTTGCCAGAGTAGGTGGTGGTGAACGTGAACCTATCGCCAGCGGCAAGAGCTTTGGGAAGAATGACGGCGAAATCGGCGTCGTCATTTTTGTTTTCCTGGATGAAGGAGATGCCCTGTCCGTCGGGGCCGGTGACGGATTCCACGCGGAGGGTGGGAAAAAGAGAGAGCGATACGACGCGAAGACCGCTGCGCAGAGAAACGAAGGTGGTGGTGGCTTTGCCGATGAGGTTGCCACTTTTCTCGAAGGTAGTTTCGAGGCCGTGGTGCTCCATGAGGATGTTTCTGCCGACAGTGCCGGGCGCGTGAGGCTGGGTAAAATTGAAATTGGCCCAGTTGCCCCATTTATTTTCGTCGAAGGTGCGGAAGCTGACCTGGTCCACATTTTGATTGGGATCGAGCTGGAAAATTTCCTTATCGTTGTAATTTTTGCCGTGGATAAAGGCGACAAATAGCGGGCGGGGATTGGGGCTAAGGACTTCGGCGAGTATATCGATTTCGAGGTTGTGCTTGATTTTGTGGCGGGTGACGTTCTGGGCGTCTTTAAGTATGTTGGCGTCGCAACCGCCGGTAGCGGGAGTGCCAGCTTTCTTGAGTTCGTCGAAGGTGGAATCGGTGAAACGGAAGAGGGCGCGTTCGAAATGTTCGTTGAATTCGGGTTCCTTGGTGAGGTATTGGAGGCTTTTGCGTTCGGATTCGCTGGGCGGATTGAGAAGGAAAGTGCCATCGCCGACAAAGACGGCGCCGGTAACCATGCCGTTGACGGGAGTGACGAAACAGACCGTGCCGGAACGGAAGCGGAAGGTGCCGGCGTCGCGCTTGAGGTCGTAATTGGACAGGGAGACAGATTCAGTGCCTAAGCCAAGCGTGCGTAGAGCGGAATAGATGGCATCGGAGGCGGATTGAGCGAAGGAGCGAGGAGCGACAAGGAGAACGAGAATGAGAAGAGCGAATGAAGACACGGAAAGGTGAGCAGGAAGAGGGCGGCGTTCCATGACAGGCTCCCGAATTGTAAGAAGAGAATGAAGCGCTTATGTAGACACGTTAGCACAAAAATGAGTACAAGAGATAAAAATTGTGCATAAGTAAAGATTGATGGACGGACGGAGGAACCTAGGTAGTGGTCGCAGCGAGTTGGGGTGGAGCTTCGGAGTGGGCGGGTTCCCCCACTCGAACTCGCGCAGAAGAAAAGGGCGGGTTAATTCGGTCGGGATGGCATGTTTTCTTTGTTTGGTGGCAAAACGCAACGAGGAAGAGAGATTCATCGCACAAAAACCGTGCGATGGAGAAGAGTACCGCACTCCGCGGGCTCCGTTCGGAATGACGGGTAGGACGGCGGCGTAAAGCCGCCGCTATATGAGGAATTAGGATTGAGGTTCGGTGCGATAGCCGCCACTGGTGGAAGCCATGCGGCGCGAGGCGGTGCGTAGGATCCAGGGGGCGAAGCGGGAGATGGCTACCAGAACTTTGCCGTGTCCTGTGATGATGGCTTCGCGCTGGCCACGGGCGATGGCGCGAAGGATTTGGCGGACGGCTTTGTCGGTGGGCATGACGAGCCATGCGGGGATGGGTTCTTTGGCGGAAGCGTGGAGAGTGCCTTTGTTGTCGATGCGACGGATGTTGGAAGCGACGAAGCCGGGGCTGATGAGAGTGAGTTTCACACCGGAGAGAGCGAGTTCGGGAGTGATGGCGTTGGCCAGAGCGCGAACAGCGAATTTACTCATGGCGTAGGGAGAGGCACCGGGCGTGGCGCTCCACCCGGCGACACTGCCGAGGAGGACGGCGTTGCCGCGGGATCGCTCGATAGCGGGAAGAGCGGCGTAGACAGTGCGGAGAAGGCCGAAGACGTTGGTCTCAAATTGGCGGCGGTAATCGTCGAGAGAGAGTTTTTTGAAAGGGCCAACGATGCCAAAGCCGGCGTTGGCGATGACGATGTCCAGTTTGTTGTGGAGGCGGAGAGTTTCGTCGACGGCGTGGGGGAGATCGGCGTCGCGGGTGACATCGGCGAGGATGACCAGAGGAGCGGTTTTGCCAGAGGCGGAGATCTTTTGGGCGAGGGAGTCGAGTAGTTCCCTTCTCCGGGCCGTGAGGGTGAGATGGGCGTTGAATTGGCTGAGCTGCCAGGCGAGTTCTTTGCCGATGCCGGAAGAGGCGCCGGTGATGAGGATGGACTTGTTCTGGAAGAAGGCGGGGAGGTTGGGCATGGGGAGATGATAATCGAAAATGGAAAAGGGCAAATGGAAAAGCGGAAGAGATGACGGTTTCATCGAATCGGGCCGGGGATCGTTCGCAGCCACGGTCCCTCTGTTGCGTGGCCCGTCGCTCTCGGATCCGCGCGAAAGAAAAGGACGGGTCACTTCGGTCGGGATGACAGCTTTTTTGATTGGAGGCAAGACGCGGGGATGGCCGATCTAAGGCTCGGCCACCACACAAGAAAGAGAACCCAAGACGGCGCCGTAAAGCCGCCGTTCCACGTGGCATTTCAGTTGGGAGACAGGACGCACGGATGCGGGTACGACTTGTTAGGCCCAGGAAAAGCCTTGTTTGAAGAGGGGGAGAGAGCGGATGCGCTGGCCGGTCGCGGCGAAAATGGCGTTGCAGACGGCGGGGAGGATCGGGGGGAGAGCGGGCTCGCCGAGGCCGGTTGGAGGGTTATCGGTTTTGAGAAAATGGATGTCGATCAGGGGAGGAACCTGGCTGATGCGGACGGGTTCGTAATCGTTGAAATTGTCTTGAGTGACGCGGCCCTTGTCGATGGTGATTTCGTAGGACATGACGGAGCTGAGGGCTTCGAGGACGGCGCCCTGGCTGACGTTTTCAGCGGCGCCAGGATTGATGACCTGACTGCCGATGTCGCCGACGACCCAAACTTTTTCAACCTTTACTCGTTTCTGTGCGTTCAGGTTTATCTGAACAACTTCCGCGAAATGGCCGCGATGAGAAAACTGGAAGGCCACGCCCATGGCGGAACCTGGAGGAAGTTTTTGTGTGCCCCAGCCAGATCGTGCGGCGACTTCCTTCAGGACGCCGGTCATGCGGGCCGCATCGAGTTCGGCGCCTTCGGATTTTGTGGCGGGATTGTCGATGCGCGGCAGAGCGAGAAGGTCGAGACGGAATTGCAGGGGATCCTTCCCTGCCGCGTGAGCGAGTTCATCGATGAAGGACTGGAAGACCCAGGAGAAGGCGTTGCTGCGCGGGGCGCGAAGAGCGTAGGTGGGAACCCCGAGAGGCATGAGCGAGGCGCCAAAGAAAAAGTTAGGGACGAAGGTGCCAGGAAATTCGTTGGGAGGGATGTTGGCGGAGGGAGCGAACTTATCGCCGTCACCGAAACTGAGGAAATGATTCTGCCAGGCGATGAGATTGCAGGAAGAGTCGAGTCCGCCTTTAAGAAAGTGGTAACCCGCAGGGCGGTAGTGATCATGATGGAAATCGTCTTCACGGGTCCAGAGGAGCTTGATGGGGACGCCAACTTCTTTGGCAATGGCGGCGGATTCAATCATGTAATCGTTGGTGAGACGGCGGCCGAAACCTCCACCGGCGCGCATCATATGGACGGTGATGTCGGAAGACGGAATGTTGAGAACTTTG
>Ga0181526_10002311_pt1 | contig 16740 bp, 17 predicted proteins | sample PEATcosm2014_Bin_35_FD_119750 | JGI IMG/M metagenome (GOLD analysis project Ga0181526, IMG submission 119750) | Peatland microbial communities from MTU Mesocosm Facility, Houghton, MI, USA - PEATcosm2014_Bin06_30_metaG | ecosystem: Environmental > Terrestrial > Soil > Wetlands > Peat | place...
AAGCCCGACGCCATCATGCTGCCGAAAGCGGAGGGCGGCGCCTCGGTCATCCATGCCGACGCCAAACTCGCCGTGCGCGAGGCGATCAACGATCTGCCCGACGGCCATATCAAAATCATGCCGATCGCCACCGAAACCGCAGCCGCGCTGTTTGTCGCCGGCACTTTCGCCGGCGCTAGCGCGCGGCTTCTGACTCTGACCTGGGGCGCCGAAGATCTTTCGGCCGAACTCGGCGCGAGCGCCAATCGCGACGCGCAGGGCCATTGGCTCGATCCCTATCGCCTGGCGCGCGCCTTGTGTCTTGCCGGAGCGGCGTCGGCGCAGATTCCCGCGATCGATACCGTCTATGTCGATTTTCGCGACAGCGATGGTTTTCGCCGCGAATGCGAGGAGGCAAGCCGCGACGGCTTTCTCGGCAAGATGGCGATCCATCCGGCGCAGGTGCCGATCATCAACGAGGTGTTCACGCCGTCGCCGAAGGCGCTCGAACACGCCCGCGCCGTAGTCGAGGCCTTTGCGGCAAAGCCCGGCGCCGGAGTCGTCGGCATCGGCGGCTTGATGTACGACCGTCCACACCTCGCGCGTGCGGAGCAAGTACTGGCGCGGGCCGCGGCGGCAAAAAGCTGATCGGCGTTATGGCGAGGGGCCCGCGCGAGACGCAGTCGGTGCGACGGCTCAATTCGCCCGATATTTTTCGAGCACCGTCTCGTCGACCTCGAGGCCAAGCCCCGGGCCGTTCGGTACGCGCATGACTCCTCCGGGTGCGTCAACGAGCTCGCCGAGCGGGCTCGCTTCGAGCTTGAGATAAAAGCGCTCGATCAAAGGCCGCTTGTCCGGCAGGCTCGCGGCGAAATGAATGGTGGCAATAAGGCCCGGGCCGAAATACGGCGAATGCGGCGCGAGAATAGCGCCTTGGCGCCAGGCCATCTCGGCGATGGTCCGCATAGCGCTGACGCCGCCGATCTTGGTGATGCTCGGCTGCACGTAATCGACGCCGGCGGTGCCGAGGAGCTGCGCGATGTCGGCGAGCGTGCCGGCATTTTCGCCGGCGGCGATCGGAATGCCGCCTTCCGCTTTCAGGCGCGCCATGCCGTCGTAATCCTCCGGCGGCCACAGCGCTTCTTCGAGCCACTGCAGCCGGCAGGATCGCAATCGCTTGGCCGTGTCGATCGCCTGCGGCACCGTCCAGGCGCAACTGGCATCGACCGTCAGCGCGATATCCGGACCGATGGCCTCGCGCGCGGCCGCGATTTGCGCCACGCCGACCTCATGGAGTTTTACGCTGGTATAGCTTTCGGCTGCCGCCCTTTCGCTGTTGCGCCGCACGACGTCGACATTCCCGTAGCGCAACAGGCTCGCATAGGCCGGCAAGCGCTCGATCGTCTCCATACCGCCGAGCAGGCGATAGAGCGGCACGCCGGCTCGTTTGCCGGCGATGTCCCACAGCGCGATGTCGAGCGCCGAAAGCGCAAAACCGACCGGACCGTTGCGCGAGCAGTTGCGCTGCTTGTAGGCGATATCGGCGATGAGCGCCGCGATGTCGGTCGGATCGCGGCCGACGGCGAGCGGCGCGATCGCCCGCTCGACCGCGATCTTGGTGATGCCGCAGGCGGCAAGCCCAAAGCCCTCGCCCCAGCCGACCATGCCTTCATCGGTCGTGACCTTGACGAACAAGGTCTCCATGCGCTGCCACTGCGTCGCCGCCGCGTTTTCGGCGGAATTGCCGAAGTCGTAGGGCACGCTGATGTGGAACGGCGTTACGGCGGTGATTTTCATCGCGCTTCATCCCCACACTGCCGCGACTTCGCTTTTCTTGCGCGAAGCCTAATTATTTTTTGTAGGTGGCCTGCGGATCGAACACGCGCTGGTCGCGGAATTCGAGCGTGGTCGCACCCGCCTTGCCGAGCGGCACCGCGCGATAGAAGCATGAGCGTCGCCCGGTGTGGCAGGCGCCGGAAATCTGTTCGACCTTGATCCAGACGGCGTCCTGATCGCAATCGATACGCATTTCGACGACGCGCTGGGTATGGCCGGAGGTTTCGCCTTTCCGCCACAAAGCGCGCCGCGAACGGCTGTAATACCAGGCCTCGCCGGTTGCGATCGTCTTCGCCAAGGCTTCCGCGTTCATATGCGCGACCATCAGCACGTCGCCCGACGCGATGTCGGTCGCGACCGTCGTGACGAGCCCGTCAGCGTCGAATTTCGGCGTCAGCGCGCGCCCTTCCTCGAGTTCGGACGTCGAACCGGGCGGTGCAAATGCTGCTTTATCGGCCACGCGATCCTCGCATCACGGCGGCGCGACAACCAAGACGACCGCGCCCGCCGCCGTCGTCTCGCACATCATAGCGGAGGTGTCGAGCCGACGCCTATGGTCGGCGGCATTCGGATCTAAGCTGCCGCCGCCGTTTCCGCATCCCTATCCTTGAACTTCACCGGGATCATCAGATAACGCACGCCGTTCGCCGCCGCGGCTGGAAAGCGGCCGGCGCGGATATTGACCTGGATCGACGGCAGCAACAACCGCGGCGCCGCAAGCTTGGCATCGCGTGCGGTGCGCGCGGCCACGAAGGCGGCTTCGCCGATCCCGTCCTTGACCTGGACATTGCCACGGCGCTCATCGCCGACCGTCGTCTCCCAGGCATAATGGTCGCGCCCCGGCGCCTTATAATCGTGACACATGAAGAGCCGCGTTTCCGGCGGCAACGTCAGCAAACGTCGGATCGAGCGATAGAGCCGGCGGGCATCGCCGCCCGGAAAATCGGCGCGCGCGGTGCCGTAGTCCGGCATGAACAGCGTGTCGCCGACAAAGGCGGCGTCGGCGATCTTGTAGGTGATGTCGGCCGGTGTGTGCCCGGGCGTATAGAGCACTTCGCCGACCAATTCGCCGATCTGAAAGCGCTCGCCGTCCGCGAACAGATGATCGAAATCGCTGCCGTCGGTGGCGAGATCGCGGGCGTCGAAGATCGGCCGAAAAATCTGCTGCACGTCCTTGATGTGCTCGCCGATGCCGATCTTGGCACCGGTCTTGGCCTTGATATAGGGCGAACCCGAGAGGTGGTCGGCATGAGCGTGGGTTTCGAGCGTCCAGACAATGGTAAGCCCCGCTTCACTCGCCGCCTGCAGGATGGCGCGGACCGAGCGGGTGTCGACCGCACCGCTGTTCGGGTCGTAATCGAGTACCGGGTCGATGACGGCGGCCTGTTTGCTGCTGGGGTCGGCGACCAGATAGCTCACGGTATTGGTCGGCTCGTCGAAGAAGGCGCTGATGATAGGCTTTCCGGCCATGACGAAACTCCCTGAATTGGCTCTTGACCTATATATAAGAATTCTCTAAATAAGCAATACATGAAATAATGCGAGCAGGCCCTTCTCCGGCCCGCCTTGCACAGGAGCCTGTCATGCCAGCACCGACCTCATTGCCGACAATCTCCCCGCAGCAGGCCAAGCAAATGCTCGACGCCGGCGCAATCCTGATCGATATCCGCGAGCCCGACGAGCATGCCCGCGCGCGCATTGCCGGCGCCAGCCTGATGCCGCTGTCGCGGCTCGACGAAGCGGATTTGAGCGTGCATCGCGGCCGGCCGGTGGTTTTTCATTGCAAGAGCGGCGCCCGCACGCTCGGCAACGCAGCGCAGCTTGTCGACAAGACCGGTGGCTTGTGCGAAGCCTTTATCGTGGACGGCGGCCTCGACGCCTGGCGCAAAGCCGGCCTGCCGGTGGTGACCGACCGCCGTCAGCCGCTTGAGATGCAACGTCAAGTGCAGATCGTGGCGGGCAGCATGGCGTTCATCGGCACGATATTGGGCTTGTTGCTGTCGCCGTGGTTCTTCGCCGTGCCGCTCTTTGTCGGTGCGGGACTGACGACGGCGGGCGTCACCGGATTCTGCGGCATGGCGCGGCTTCTTGTGCATATGCCGTGGAATCGCGCGGTCTACCGGTCGCAAGTCCAGCCGGGCTAGCGCACAATCCCGGCGCGGTGCTGCTATCGCTCCGCCGCAAGAGGTCGCCGATGGTCCTGTCGCTGACCCAGGCCGCACTTAGTGTCGCGTCCGGTTCCCTCGTCGGATTCTCGCTCGGGCTGGTGGGCGGCGGCGGATCGATCCTCGCCGTTCCGCTCCTCATTTATGTCGTCGGCGTCACCGACCCGCATATGGCGATCGGCACCAGTGCCATCGCGGTTGCGGTGAGTGCGCTTGCCAATCTTTTGCATCACGGCCGCGCCGGAAACGTGAAGTGGACTTGCGCGGCGGTCTTCGCCGCGGCGGGCATCGCCGGCGCTTTCCTCGGTTCGACGGTCGGCAAATGGGTCGACGGGCAAAAGCTGCTGATCGCCTTCGCGATCCTGATGCTGGTGGTTGCCGCCCTCATGCTGCGCAAGCGTGCCAGTGCGGGCGATAGCGGTGTTCATCTCAATCGCGCCAATCTGCCGTGGCTCGTCGGCATCGGATTCGGCACCGGCGCATTGTCGGGCTTCTTCGGTATCGGCGGCGGATTTTTGATCGTGCCGGGCCTGATGCTGGCGACCGGCATGCCGATCCTCTCCGCGGTGGGCTCTTCGCTCGTCGCGGTGACCGCCTTCGGCTTGACGACAGCGGCCAATTACGCCGTGTCCGGCCTGGTCGACTGGTCGCTTGCAGCCCTGTTCCTCGTCGGCGGCGCGCTTGGCGGTTTTGCGGGCGCCACTGCGGCACGGCACCTCGCGCAGCAAAAGGGCCGCCTTAACGTCGTCTTCGCGGTGCTGATCGCACTGGTGGCGACCTACATGCTAGTGCGAACGCTCGGGCTCGCCGCAGCCTGAAACCGAGCCGCTCAGCGTTTCTCGGCAACGCCGCGCGCCAGCGTGACGAAGCGCATCTGGTCGTCGCTATTGTCGCGGAACGATCCGACAAATCGAGTCGTCACCGTCGAGACGCCCTGCTTGGCGACGCCGCGCACCGACATGCAGGTGTGCTCGGCTTCGAGCATCACCGCCACGCCGTGGGGCTTGAGCACCTCCTCGATGGCGGTCGCGATCTGTGACGTGAGATGCTCCTGCGTCTGCAGCCGCCGGGCATAGACGTCGACAAGACGGGCGAGTTTCGACAGGCCGACGACGCGCTCTACCGGCCGGTAGGCCACATGCGCCTTGCCGTAGAACGGCATCATGTGGTGCTCGCAATGCGAGGTGAACCCGATGTTGCGGATCAGGACGAAATCCTCATAGGGCTCGCTTTCGCCAAAGGTGCGCGCGAGCGCATCGGCGGGAATTTCGCCGTAGCCGCGATAAAGCTCGTCGAGGGCGGCGACCACGCGTTTCGGCGTGCCAACCAAACCTTCACGGGAGGGGTTCTCGCCCAGATAGGCGATGAGCGCGCGGACCGCGGCTTCCGCCTCTTCGCGGGAGGGCCGGTTGTCCAGCGGCGCCGGGGCATTACGGACGTGATCGCTGAGCGGCCCGCGGGGCCAAGGCTTAATGACGGCGTCCATCATTTCTCCAGTCGGCGGCAAAGGCCGCAAAGGGCCGTAACTTCAAATCCAATGCGGTAGCGCCTATATATGGATTGTCGGGCAGAGACAATAAAGTGCTGCAAAACAGACCAATTTTGCGATTTCGCCATGCTGAATGAGGTCTATAATCGGCGCATCATCGAGCTTGCCGGCACCATTCCGCGGATCGGCCGGCTGCCCGAGCCCGACGCGACGGCGACGGCGCTGTCGAAGCTCTGCGGCTCGACCGTCACCATCGACCTTAAGATGGACGGCGACACGGTGACCGATTTCGCCCATGAGGTGAAAGCCTGCGCGCTCGGTCAGGCCTCGTCCTCGATCATGGCCCGCAACATCATCGGCTCGAAGGCCGCCGAACTGCGCGACTTGCGCGAAGGCGTGCGCAAAATGCTGAAAGAGAACGGCGCTCCACCGGCCGACGGCAAATGGGCCGATATCGCCGTGCTGGAGCCGGTGCGCGATTACAAGGCGCGGCACGCTTCGACGCTGCTAACTTTCGATGCCGTGGTCGATGCCATCGGCCAGATCGAGAAGAAGCGCGAGGGAAAAATTGCGGCAGATTAATACGTTTCCCGGGCGCGGTGCAGCACGAAGCGGAGCGAAGTGGTGCGCCGCAGACCCGGGATCGTAACGCTCGCAGAGTCCGGGACGATTCCGGATCAGCGAAGCAGCGTTGTCGACTGCATCGCATCCGGGAAACGTTGAACAATTCCATGCCTCTCGATTCCTTATTCGACGCCTCGCGAAAAACCCCTCGCCTCCTGGGGCGCGGCTTGGTGAAAACTTACCGCTATACACTGTCGCCCTTGGTCGGTTATCGCTGCCGCCACTTGCCGACCTGTTCCGACTACGCCGACCAGGCGCTCGACCGCTTCGGTCTGTGGGCGGGCGGCTGGATGACCCTGGCGCGCTTGCTGCGCTGCCAGCCTTGGGGCACGTCGGGGTTGGATTTCGTGGCCGATGCCGCGCCATCGAACGCGTGCTGGTACCTGCCCTGGCGTTACGGGCGCTGGCGCGGGACCAATGCATCGCCCCGCGCCAGCGAAGAGACCAGATGAATTACGCAGCGGCGCGTTGCGGCGGCGCCATGAATTCCGGACCGATCGGCGTGCGCACGTGCTCGGCCACGATCTGATCGATGGCCTTGATCGCCGCAGCATCGAGCTTCCAGCCCGCGACGTCGCCGACCGGATCGAGCTGCGCCGGATGCCGCGCACCCCACAGCGCAATCGTATTCGGCGCGCGATCAAGCACCCAGCGCAGCGCCAGATCGATGACACGCTTGCCGAAATGCTGTTGCGCGAAGCGGTCGAGCGCCGTGACGGCCGCGAGATATTCGGCAAAATGCGGCGCTTTGAATTTCGGATCGTGGCTGCGCAGATCGCTTGGCGGAAACTGCGTGTCGGCCTTCATGCGCCCCGACAACAGCCCGCGGCACAGCGAACCATAGGCCAGCATCGCGAACCCGTGCTGTTGCGCATAAGGAAATACGTCGGCCTCGATACCGCGCTCGAACAGATTATAGGGCGGCTGCACGGCGTGAATTGGGGCCACGGCACGGAAAGCGTCCATTTGCGCCGAGCTGAAATTACTGACACCGATAGCGCGGATCTTGCCGGCCTTCAGCAAATCGGCCATCGCGCCCGCCGTTTCTTCGATCGGCGTGTTCGGATCCGGCCAATGCACCTGATAGAGATCAATCATGTCGGTGCGCAGCCGGCGGAGCGAATCGTCGATCTCCTTCATAATGCGGCCGCGACGGGCATTGCGGAACGGCTGCTCGTTGTTCCAGTCGAGCCCAACCTTGGTCGCCAGTACGGCATGGGCGCGCCGGCCGCCTTCCAGCGCCTTGCCAACGATCTCTTCGGAGCGGCCGAAGCCGTAGACCGGCGCCGTATCGATCAGCGTAATGCCGCGGTCCAGCGCTGTATGAATGGTGCGAACCGATTCGGCCTCATCGGTGCCGCCCCACATCCAGCCACCGATGGCCCAGGTGCCGAGGCCGATGCGCGACGGCCTAATATCGGTGCCGGGGATTGGAAAACTCTCGATTGGCCTGGCTTCGGCCAGCGTGGTGTCGACCATGGAACGCTCCAAAAAGGTACGCCCCTCTACCCAGCGATTTTGCCCGCAACGGCTAAATAGGCACCCCACCCCGCCGGTGAAACCGGGCGCATAGGTCCTGCTGCACTGCCGCATAGCTTGCGTTCGGCGCCGCCTGCGCTAAATAGCGTCCGAATCCGCTTACCTGCGTTCGTAGGCAGCGAGTGAGCAACAGGAGTCGCAAAATGGTCGCCGTGACCTTTCCCGACGGCGCGCGCCGGGACTATCCGCAGCACACCACCGGCCTCGATATCGCCAAGGGGATTTCGCCCTCGCTCGCCAAGCGCACCGTCGCCATGGCGCTCGACGGCAAGCTTGCGGACCTTGCCGATCCGATCGACCACGATGCCAAGATCGAGTTCCTCACCCGCGACGATCCGCGCGCGCTCGAATTGATCCGCCATGACGCGGCGCATGTGCTCGCCGAAGCCGTGCAATCGCTGTGGCCCGGCACCCAGGTCACCATCGGCCCCGTGATCGAGAACGGTTTTTATTACGACTTCTTCCGCAACGAGCCGTTCACGCCGGAGGATTTCGCGGCGATCGAAAAAAAGATGCGCGAGATCATCGGGCGCGACAAACCCTTCACCAAGGAAGTCTGGTCGCGCGACGAGGCGAAGAAAGTTTTCCGCGACAGAGGCGAGCTATTCAAGGTCGAGCTGGTCGACGCCATTCCGGAAGATCAGGAGCTCAAGATCTACAAGCAGGGCGACTGGTTCGATCTGTGCCGCGGTCCCCACATGACCTCGACCGGCAAGATCGGCAATGCGTTCAAGCTCACCAAGGTCGCCGGCGCCTATTGGCGCGGCGATTCCAACCGCGAAATGCTGTCGCGCATCTACGGCACCGCGTTTGCCAAGCAGGAAGAGCTCGACGCCTATCTGAAGCAGATCGAGGAAGCGGAAAAGCGCGACCATAGAAAACTCGGCCGCGAGATGGATCTGTTCCACTTCCAGGAGGAAGCGCCCGGCTCGGTGTTCTGGCATCCCCACGGCTGGACGCTGTTCCAGACGCTGGAGAGCTATATCCGCCGCCGTCAGATGGACGCGGGCTATGCCGAGGTCAACGCGCCGCAACTCATCGATTCATCGCTTTGGGTCGCCTCGGGCCACATGGCAACCTTCCGCGACTCTATGTTTCTGGTGCAGCCACGCGAGGAGGACGACCGCACCTTCGTGGTCAAGCCGATGAACTGCCCCGGCCATATCCAGATTTTCAAGAACGGGCTGAAATCCTACCGCGACCTGCCGTTCAAGATCGCCGAGTTCGGCAAAGTGCACCGCTTCGAGCCGTCGGGCGCGCTGCACGGGCTGATGCGGGTGCGCGCCTTCACCCAGGACGACGCGCATATCTTCATCACCGAGGAACAGATCGCCGACGAAGTCATCAAGGTCAACGATCTGATCCTGACGATCTACCGCGATTTCGGTTTCGACGGCGTGCGCATAAAATTCTCCGACCGGCCGGAAAAGCGCATCGGCGAGGATGCGGTCTGGGACAAGGCCGAGGCCGCCTTGATGCAGGCGCTCGACGCCTCGGGCCGGCCCTGGACACTCAACAAAGGCGAAGGCGCATTCTACGGGCCGAAGCTCGAATACGTGCTGCGCGACGCCATCGGCCGCGATTGGCAATGCGGCACCGTGCAGGTCGATCTCAACATGCCGGGCCGGCTCGGCGCCTTTTATATCGACGAACATTCCAACAAAATCACGCCGGTAATGCTGCACCGCGCGATGTTCGGCTCGCTCGAGCGCTTCACCGGCATCATGATCGAGCATTACGCCGGCCACTTCCCGCTATGGCTGGCGCCCCTGCAAGCAGTCATTGCGACCATCACCTCGGACGCCGACGATTATGCGCGCGAGGCGATCGCTCAGGCGCAGCGCTTGGGGCTCCGCGTCACCAGCGATTTGCGCAACGAGAAGATCAATTACAAAGTTCGCGAGCATTCGCTCGCCAAGGTGCCGGCGCTGCTCGTTGTCGGCAAGAAAGAAGCCGCCGAACGCACGGTGTCGATCCGCCGTCTCGGCAGCGACAAGAGCGAGACCATGGCGCTCGATGCGGCGCTCGCGGCGCTCGCCGAAGAGGCGGTGCCGCCCGACGTGGCGCGCGTGAAACGGGCGGCGTAACATCGGCTGTGAGGCAAGTCACTCAGCGCGCCAGCACTTCCACTTCGCCATCGACGCCGGTGATGACCTTGAAATCGCGCTGGAAGCTTTTGCCTTCGTTGCGCGCAATGACGTGGTAATCGCCTTCGGCGAGCACCATGCGCGGGAAGGCACCGATCGACTCTTTGATGACGTCGCCGCCCGGCGTCAGCACCGTCCATTGCGTATTGGCGAGCGCCTCGCCGTTCGGATTATTGACGAGCTTCAGCGTGATCACCGCGGCGCGATGGGTGACGACGATATCGGTGAGCTTGCCGGCCTCGACATGGACATCCGAGCGCACCACCGAATTGCCTTCGCCGTAATTCGACACGATGTAATAGGTGCCCTCCGGCAACAGCACCACGTCGCCTTCCATGACGCTCTGCGCGATCGGCCGCCGATCGGTGGTGTCGAACTGGCTGCCGGTATAGATCTCGAAAGCGATTTGCCCGACCGGGATGCGGGCGTCGCCGACGCGGCCCTCGAGCCGTACGCCGCCGGCCGGAATGTCAAGCATTTCGCGGACGGTGTCGGCGCGCAGTTGGATCGACTTGGCGGCGCTCGCCAGCCCCAAGCTCGCATGCACCACGTAGCTGCCTGGCGGCAAGACAAAGGTCGGCGACGGCGTGTGGTCCTCCTTGATCAGGTGATAGACGCCCGTCGCGTCCGGCTTCGCGTCGTAGACCCGCCAGATCAGGCCGCCGGTGATCGGCGGCGCGTCATGGCCATAACGCGCGCCAACAGCAAGCGCGACGCGCCCGGCCGGAACCGCCGGCATCGGCGAACCTACCATTGGCGCCAAAGGTGTGGGCGCCAAAGGTGTGGGCGCCAAAGGTGTGGGCGCCAAAGGTGTGGGCGCCAAAGGTGTGGGCGCCAAGGATGCAGGCGCCAAGGGTGTCGGCGCAACGATGGAAGCGCCGGGCAGTCCGGGGCCGCCCGCGAGCGGCGCTGGCGCCGTCATATCCTGCGGCGCAAGGCTGCGGGTCTGTGCCAGAGCAACGGCCTGGGTAAACAACAGCAGCGCCGCCGCCATGCCTGCGGCGGCCGAGCGCCGCATTGCCATCAGACCCCACCCGGACATCGCGTTTTTTCTCATGCCAAATCACGGCAATTTCAAGCCACGGGCTCGCGTTCGAGCCGTCAGCCGCAGCCGGCCATCCGGAGGCCGCTCGCCTTCTAAAACTATGCCCCGTCATCAGCTTAGCTGCAAATCCGCGGCGGCGGCGGCTGGCTGACTCGGGATCGCTTTCACCCTATTCTGAAACGCCGCTCGGCATCGAATTCACCGCGGCCGAGGATTGTTCAGGATGAGTAGCGAGTGACGAGTTCCGACGTTGCGGAGAAATCGGCCGACGCCGGACACCTCGGCAACAAGCGAGGCGGGCCCGCCATCGGGCTCGTGCTGGGCAGCGGCGCGGCGCGCGGTTTCGCCCATATCGGCGTCATGCGTGCCCTGCAGGCGCACGGCATCGTTCCCGATATCATTGTCGGCACCTCGATGGGCGCGCTGGTCGGCGGCTGCTACGCCACGCGGCAACTCGATACGCTCGAGGCCTGGGCGCGCGGACTGACGCGGCGGCGCATCATCGGTTACCTCGATGTCTCGCTCGGCGGCTCCGGATTGATAAGCGGCGGGCGGCTGGCAAGTCACCTCGATGATTCAATTGGCGACATCGCCATCGAAGACCTGCCGCTCCGCTTTGCCGCGATCGCCACCGAGATCGGGACCGGTCACGAGGTCTGGCTGACGCGAGGCTCGCTGACGCTGGCGCTTCGTGCGTCGTATGCGCTGCCCGGAATCTTCGCCCCGGTTCAACTCGGCGGCCGCTGGCTGGTCGACGGCGCGCTGGTCAATCCGGTTCCGGTCTCCGCCGCGCGCGCCTTCGGCGCCCGCGTCGTCATTGCCGTGAATATGGATGCCGACCGCTTCGGCCGCGGCGCCACCATCGCCAGTCACGGCGCCGCGCCGGATGACGGCCGGGAAATTTCCCCGCCCGCCGAACCGGCCAACGGCTTGGCGCGCCTGCGCGGCATGTTCTCCGCCGAGCGCATGCTCAAGCGGCAGATCCTCACCGGCAACGGCCGGCCGGGTTTCTCGACGGTGATGATCGAGTCGTTCAACATCATGCAGGATCGCCTGACCAGAATGCGGCTCGCGGGCGATCCACCCGACGTCCACATTACGCCGCGGATCGGCCATGTCGGCTGGCTCGATTTCCATCGCGCCGCGGAATCGATCGAAGTCGGCCGCGCCGCCACCGAGAAAGCGATCGAGTCGATCGAGGAATCGATCGCCGACCTGAGCTAAGGTCACGGCGACGGCGATGTTCGCCCGCACGCCGTCTGACACACAACCTGCTGGGTCGAGCAAGTGAGCTGACAGTTCGCACTATTGCTGGTGTTGGTGGCCGTCGAATTGCCGCCGGCCGACCATGGCACGACGCAGTTCGCCTGGCAGGTCGCGGCCTGCGCATTGCAGGCCATCATGCAATTGGTGACCGTAGAGGTTTGCGCCAGCCGGATTTTGGCGGCGTGCGCCGCACTACCAAGCGCCGCCACGCTTAATGCCAGGACGGCGCATAAAATCGCCGGACGCCGCATGATTGCCTCTCCCCGCTATCGAGGCATCATCATAACGCCGCCCGACCGGGCGGCCAATGCCGCGCCGGTCCCTGTTCGCCGATTTAAGTCGCGGCGCCGGCTCAGGCCGACAAAATGTAATCGTGCATCGCCGCGGAGTCGCGTTCCATCTCGTGCAGGCGGTGCTTGACCACGTCGCCGATCGAAATCATTCCGGTAATGCGGCCCTGTTCCACGACCGGCATGTGACGGAATTTGCCCGCGGTCATGCGCTCCATGATGCTCGCGACCGTCTCGTTCTCCGTACACGTCGAGACTTTGCGCGTCATGGTCTGGCTGACCGGCTCGTCGAGCGCGGCCGCGCCGCGTTCAGCGAGCGCACGGACAATATCGCGTTCCGAGAGAATCCCGGCGGCACGTCCGCCGGCGCCGAGGATGAGTACCGCGCCGATGCGCTTTTCGGCGAGAAGCGCGACGGCTTTGGCAAGCGTTGCACTGGGCTCGATGCTGACGACGTCGCGGCCCTTAGTTGCAAGGATAATGCTGACGGTCATTGTAGCCTCCGTGTGCCCCCGGCCCCGTCAAGCTTGTAAGTGTACACCCGAATTGATCCGACAGCGCTAGAGATGAGGGCGATCAATCCCATGTTTTCCCGCGGTGACGAGTTCCAATGCTGCAACGCGAGAAGTGCGCCGCAGCGCAGCAAGCCACGTGATCTGATTTCAGCCGTGGGGCTCGGTATCGGATTCGGCGGGGAGAACGGCGGGGTCGAATGCGTTGAAGAGAAAAAGGCCGGCGAAGAAGCCGCCCATGTGGGCCTGCCAGGCGATTTCCTGTCCAGCCTCGGTGCCGAATGAAATGGTGCCAAGGCCGAAGAGCGCGTTCAAGCCGAGCCAAACGGCGAGAAAGAGCAAAAAGCGAAAGTCACTCAGCGTTGCGGCAAGCGACGCCGCCGGCACACGATAGGCATCGGCCGCGCCGTCCCCCCTGCGCGCCAGCGGTCCGCGCGGCTGAAAGATAAACCGCATCGCTGCCGCCATCGCGCCCGAGATCGAGGCCGACGCACCGATCATCGGATCCATTGCGCCGAGATGCGTGACGAGATGCGCCAGCGCGCCGATCGCCGCCATCACCAGCATGAAGACGATGTAACGCCAGGTGCCGAAGCGCCGCGCCAGCGCAGTGCCGAAGGGGATAAGCCAAGCGAGATTGAAGCCGAGATGGGTGAGATCGGCATGGATGAAGGCGTAGCTGAAAAACGTCCATAGATCGGCGCCGAAGCCGCCTGGAAATGCGCCGCTCGACGCAACGTCGGTGCCGTAGCGCGCCGGAATGAAGGCAAATGTCAAAAGGAACTGGACGTCCTGCTCATCGGTCAGGATAAAACTGCGTCCGAGGTGGACGGCCACAAGCACCGCCACGGTCGCGATGACGACCGGCGGCACGTTGAATATGGGTTCTGCGAAGCCGGATCGTTGCGTCACCGGCGTCGAAATAAGTCAGCGCCGGAAGAAGGACAAGCGCCGCGGCGGGTAAATCGGCACCGCCGCGTCAAGAAGACGCCAAACAGAAAAAAGGGAGGACTGTTAAGTCCTCCCTTTTGCACCTGCGCGGGTTTCCGCGGCCGGCGCCGGTGATGCCGCTCGGCATCGGCCTGCGCCGGGTCACATCCCCTCGCCTCCCGTATTTCGTGACCGCACCCTAGGCGAGCGGACTGCGCGCGCCAACGTCAACCCTTTGTTAAGTTTAACCGCGTGTTAGCGCGGCCGAGCCCTGCCGCAAGACCCGATGGGCACGTCGCGTGCTCCCCACCGCCTCAGATAGCCGCAGCGCACGAATTTTGTCCCGAACCGGGACAGTTGTGCGGCAGCGGCACGATGGCAAGGAGCGGGGGTCATGAAACACGCAGCGAGCCGCGAACTCTACACCTATTGGGAGCAGCGCCGCGGCCGGCGCTCGGCGCCCGAACGCTCCGAAATCGAGCCTGGCGCCATTCGGCAGGTCCTCAGTGATTCATTCATTCTGGCGCTCGATGCCCGTGCGGGCCACCCGTTTCGGCTCGCGGGCACCAGAGTCTGCGCGCTGTTCGGCCGTGAGCTCAAGTCGCAGTCCTTCATCGGACTGTGGGGCGCAGCAAGCCAACCGGCGATCTCCGATCTTCTTGCAGTGCTTGACCATGAGCGCGTCGGTACGGTCGCCGGCGTGACGGCCCAAAACGGGAGCGGCGACGCGATCGACCTCGAGCTCTTGCTGTTGCCGCTCAGCGCCACCCGTCCGAGCCTTGCCCGCACCATCGGAATTCTGGCGCCGCTGACGATTCCGCCCTGGCTCGGATCAAATCCAATCGGTGCGCTGACCCTCGGCAGCCGAAGGCATATCGGCGCGGCCGTCGAGACGCGTCTGTTGCCGCGGTTTCTGGCGGCGCAGCGCCGTCACCTCGTCGTGCACGAAGGCGGCCGTGTGTAAAATGCCGGGCAACGTCCGGATCCCGACCGGCAATAGCCCCGAACGCGTAGCAAGGCGGCTAACGAGGCGTTAACGTCGCCGGCCTAGGTTCCAGCACGAGCCTTTGTCAGGCGCAGCGAAGCATGGCGTTAGCAATTCAGCGCAGACCGAATTTGCGGGCTCTCAATGACGAGCGCCGCCGCCATCAGCGCGTCAAGGTCAATCTGCTTGGCCGTTACATGCTGGCGGACCGGCGCGAGTTCCCCTGCCAAGTCGTTAACATGTCGCCCGGCGGCATGGCGCTGATCGCGCCGGTGACCGGCGTTCCCGGCGAGCGCGTCATTGCTTATGTCGATCATTTGGGACGGCTCGAAGGAAAAATCGCGCGGCTGTTTCAGAACGGTTTCGCGATGACGATTTCGGCGACGGCGCGCAAGCGCGACAAGCTCGCCGCCCAACTGACCTGGCTCGCCAATCGTCATATTCTCGGGCTGCCGGAAGACCGCCGCCACGGCCGTATCGTGCCGCGCAATCCGGTCGGCCGCCTGATCCTGCCGAACGGCGTCAACCTCACCTGCCGGATCATCGACGTGTCGGAATCCGGCGCCGGCATCGCCAGCGATCAGCGGCCCGCGCTTGGCGCGCTGGTGACGCTCGGTAAAGTGCCGGGCCGTGTGGTGCGCCATCTCGAAGAAGGCTTCGCCATCGAGTTTACCCGATTGCAGCATCCCGATTTCCTTGAAGAGAACGTCACCGGCGGGTAAAGGCCGAGCTGACAATTTGCAGCTTGGATCGCCTCGCACCGCCGCCGCAGTCCCCCGAATAGCGAGCGGCACGGCGCTTCCACCACACCAAACCGCACCGCGAGTTCGAACCCGCGCGCCGGCAAATGCGCGGTGTCGCTGCGCTTTCTGTGAAATAGGTAAAATTCGAATCAAAATAGATTAGATCGTCTTTTATACAATATTGATCGCCGAGATGGCGCTAGTTTTGCAGAGACTTGAAGCGTTTTTACTTCAAATTGAACTACTCAACTTAGCCGCCCCGCAAAAACTTTGTGCGAAACGTGACCCCGACGAGATGGGAAGGGGTCACAATGAGTCGGGATGCAAAGAACATCCTCAAAAGCGGCGCGACGGCGGCGTTAGTTGCCGTGTCGTTGTTCGCGGCGCCGAGCGCGGGCAGCGCCGAGGACCGTCAGTTATTTATCGCGGTCGGCGCCGTGGCGCGGCCGCCGATCGGCTGGGTCGAGTTCTGTGTCGAATACGATCCGGAATGCCGGACGAAACCGTCGGCGCCGCGTGACGTGGTGCTCTCGGCGCAAGCCTGGAAGGATCTGCAACGCATCAATCTGTGGGTCAACACCAACGTCAAACCGATGACCGACATGGATCATTGGGGCGTGGTCGAACGCTGGAATTATCCGGACGACGGCTACGGCGACTGCGAGGATTACGTGTTGCAGAAGCGCAAGATGCTGCTGCACGCCGGCTGGCCGCGCGAGGCGCTGTTGATCACCGTGGTGCGCGACAAAAACGGCGACGGGCACGCCGTCCTCACGGTCAAAACCGATAAAGGCGAATACATCCTCGACAACCAAACTGACACGATCGTGCTGTGGGCGGACACCGGCTACCGCTTCGTGAAGCGTCAGTCGCAATCGGATCCGAATGTTTGGGTTGCGCTCGGCGACACCGCGCCGGCGCCGGCCACTGCCTCGTCGCACTAAGGCATGATCGCGAAAACTGAAATCCGGTTTTCGGCAAAGATCGTGCTCCAACAGAACTAAGGAGTTACGCGTCCCCGGTCACGTCCCCACCCCTCCCCGTCCCCAGACCGGGTTCGCGCGCGGCCGGCTCTCCCCCAGGAGCCGGCCGCACCTTTTTGTAGCGGCGCTTTCGTAACGTCGACGATTGCTCTCAACCACGCGGGGTCGTCGAGTGACTTCCCGATCGCCGCTCGAACCCGCTAGGGT
>Ga0181526_10002312_pt1 | contig 16738 bp, 13 predicted proteins | sample PEATcosm2014_Bin_35_FD_119750 | JGI IMG/M metagenome (GOLD analysis project Ga0181526, IMG submission 119750) | Peatland microbial communities from MTU Mesocosm Facility, Houghton, MI, USA - PEATcosm2014_Bin06_30_metaG | ecosystem: Environmental > Terrestrial > Soil > Wetlands > Peat | place...
CGTCGGACCTCGGGCGCCTCTCGATGGTCGGGTTGCGAACCCGCAAGCTCCGAGCCGGGCTCTCAGCCCTGGGCATCGCCATCGGCGTCGCGGCCATTGTGGCCGTACTCGGACTGTCTTCTTCTGCGTCGGCCGGTCTGCTCAACAAGATCTCTGCCCTCGGCACCAACTTGCTCGTGGTCCAAAACGGCCAGACCCTCTCGGGCCAGAATGCCGAACTCCCAAAGGCCGCCCCGGCCATGATCGGCGGCATCGACGCGGTCACCCAGGTCCAAGAAACGGCGTCGGTCACCGGCGACGTCTTCGCCAGTCCGCTCATCCCGACCATCGATACCAACGCCCTCTCCATCGACGCGGCCAGCCTCGGCCTGCTGGGAACCGTCGGGACAAGCGTGGCCGAAGGCAGCTACCTCAACGGGGCAACTGCCCAAGAACCCGTCGCCGTCCTCGGCGCGGCAGCGGCCCAGCGCCTCGGGGTCGACCGGGTGTACTCGGGCGAGCGCATCTGGGCCGACAACATGTGGTTCTACGTGGTCGGTATCTTGAACCCGGCCGTACTCGCTCCCAACATCGACTCGTCGGTCCTCGTCGGTTTCCCTGCGGCAGAGCGATACCTCAGCTTCGACGGCCATCCCTCCACCATCTACGTGCGCGCCCAGGCCAGCCAGGTCGACGCAGTCCACAACCTCCTTGGCGCTACCGCCAATCCAGAGAACCCCAACGAAGTGGACATCTCGCAACCCTCTGCGGCTCTCGTCGCCCAAGCCGACGCCCAGGGCGCCTTCGACGACCTCTTCTTGGGCCTGGGCGCGGTGGCCCTCCTCGTCGGCGCGGTCGGGGTAGCCAACATCATGATCATCTCCGTCCTCGAACGCCGCTCCGAGATCGGCCTGCGCCGCGCCCTTGGAGCAACGAAGGGTCAGATCCGCACCCAATTCCTCTCCGAAGCGGTTTTGCTCGCCTTGATCGGCGGTGCGGTTGGCGTCGGGATCGGCGCCCTCGCCACTGCGCTCTATGCGTCCGCCAAACACGAGTCAGTAGTGATCCCCACCCTCGCGTGGGCGGGCGGCATCGGCGCGGCGATCCTCATCGGTGGCGTCGCCGGACTTTGGCCGGCCCTGCGCGCGGCCCGATTGTCCCCCACGCAAGCGCTGTGGAGCATGTGAGTCCATGGTCCTTCAAGCGGTCGGCACCGGATTGGAGGAAGCGAGGACGAACGGTGGCTTCCAACGAAAGTTGCAACAGGCCCGTCCTGTCGGACAGCCGCCGAGCCGCCACCCCCGCCGATCAAGTCACGGCGCCGGTTCGGTCTCATCTTCGGGGCAGGCGCGGCCGTGATCATTGTGGTCCTGACCTTGCATCGGGTGTTCGGGACCACGGACTCGTTTCTGGCTCCCAGCGAGGCCACCCTTGCCGGATTGAGCGTGCCCAGCGCATCGTGGCCATGGCCCAGAGCCAGGTCGGATACAGCACGGACCCGTCGAGCTCCTACTGCAACTAGTTCGGCGCTTCCTGGAACGCCGGCATGGCGGGCTGCCCAGGCGGCGAGAAGTACGAGGAGTGGGGCGCCGACTTGTCGCCTGGGCCTGGCAGAAGGCTGGTGTGCCCTTCACCTACGGCTATCGCTTCGAAGAGATCAATGGCGCTGCATTCAGTTTCTACGAATGGGGTAGCCAACGGGCAGTGGCACCCGGTGCCGAGCGTGGGGATGCGAGAACGACCCGGTCGTCGTCGCTGAGGTGATCACCACCCCCGGATCATGCACTCGGGTCTACCCGTGCGGTAGGTCCTTGGGCAGTCTCGGCGGCTCCCCGCCCTCTCGTCATCAGCGCTTCGGAGAGATCTCGATCACCAAAAACAAGCTCCCGAAATTTCACCACACACTTGCACTGGCAGTGCGGAGCGACCTCGCCGGCTCGCTTGGGGTCTCCTCGGGGCGAAATGAGGAACGGGCAGAGAAGGAAAAGGCGCCACTAGGCCGGCCCTGAGGGCCTGCCCATTCCATTGTGTCCATCGGCACGGCTCCGAGCCGTCAAGGTCCGGCGCCCGACACGTCGAGCGCCTCGGCTTCGCCGACCTTGACTGCTCTGGCACCCAGGGGTCGAACGAAACAGGCCTTCGACTTCGCGAGGCCCTGACCTGGGGTGTGGACACTTTTGTGGACGTCCACAAAGGTTGGATCATGACCCCTCGCTGGCCGTCTGGGCCGTCTGCTCGAGGCTGATCAGGGCGCTGAGAGCAGCTTTGGGAACGAGACGCCGGCGACCGAGGCGAATCACCGGCAGCTCGCCCCGGGCGACCAGTTCATAGGCGAAGGCGCGAGAGATGCCGAGCAGAGCTCCTGCTTCGGCCACGGAGTAGACGAGGCGTTCATCGCCGACAGCCGAAGCCATTCTGATCGCGGTGTTCATGATGGCCCTCCTCGGGTCGGAGGAATGTCCTCCCACCTATAAGTGGGCAACGAGCACCTCCAAACCGGACAACACCAGTTCAGAGGCAACAGAATCGAACCACGACGACACCTTTCTGGACCACTTTTCGACTCCCGATTCCCCGAAGAGGTCAATGGCTCCAAGACGAAGACCTTGACCAAGACACGATCTTCGATTCGGGACAGGAGACGGGAGACGGGAGACGGGAGACGGGAGACGGGAGACGGGAGACGGGAGACGGGAGACGGGAGCCAAGCATCCCTGACGACCAAGTCTGACGAGGTCTCGAGACGCTCAAGAGCCCGGTTTTGTCACAAGTTTTCTCTACTTCTTCAAGCCGCCCTTCCCCTCGGACGGCGGCTGCGCCGCCGCCTCGGCCGGGCGGTCGGGGCCTTCGGCCCCGTCAACTGCTAGTGCTGATAGGTGTCACTGGGTCAGTCGTTTGGTGGCAATCACAGGTGCCACAGCTGGCCCGGGACTACGTGAAGTCGGCGATCCTAAGCTTGGTATACCGCCCGCCGATGAGCCACTCGGAGACGTAGAGATTCCCGTCAGCATCGACGGCCAGCGAGTGTGGTGAGTTGAACGCACCCGCTGCTGGGTGCTGAGCCGTCATAATGTGCCCTTCATCGCTCAGTGCGTTCGGCCATCCGGGCCGGCCGGGCCAACCCGCGTCGGCGCTGGCGCTCTCATCGGCGCCGACGTAGCGGACGAAATTGTCTTGTGGATCGACGACCGTCAGCCGTGAATACAGCTCGGCAACCACGAGCAAGTCTCCGCAGACAGCAAAGCCGCTCGGGCTGTTGAAGAACGTGCTCCCAAAAGCCCGGAGGTAACGCCCGTCGAGGTCGTACACCTGGACACGCCGGTTCTCCCGGTCGGCGATGTAAAGCTCGGGCGTCTTGCCACCGCGCCGGTCGATGAAAACAGCGTGCGGGCACAGAAACCGCCCTCCCCCTTCCTCACCATCCAGAGTCAGCCGGTGTTCGCCGTCCCGGGTGAAGCGATGGACCAGGCTGGCGCCATACCCGTCCGCTACCCAGATATCCCCATCGCCCCCCAGCCGCTCTTCGTCAACGGCCGTGCCACAGGGGCAGTAGTCGCCCATCATGCCCGGCGGCGACCCAGCAGCCCGTTCCGGCACGGGCAGCTGGGCCACGATCTCGCCCTCCAATGTCATCTTGACGACTCGGGGCGGGCGGGATTCGACGTGAACACCCTTGCCGAATACAGCCGCCCACTGCTCATCGCCTTCGCCTGAGTCGGCCTCGAAGACAAAGCCAGGGTCGCTCACCCAGAGGTACTCGATCTCGCCTTCCCGGACCAACGTGATGCCATGTGCTTCGGTCAGGCCAGGTCGCACGGACCGCGCCAACCGGCCCATGCGGTCAAAGGCCACCAGTTGTCCGGCATGGAAGCCAACGAGATCGCCAGCGGCGGTGATAACGATCCCGTTGTGCGCCCACGAGGTCGCGGCCCCGGAGACCGCGGACAGGTCGGCCCACCCGGCTGTCACTTCATCGGTGCGAGCGCCTTCCGAGGTCACGGAATAAGCCCGATGGCGGCGTAGGCGGCGCGGATGGCGGCCTTCTGCGCATCGGGCAGGGGTGGCTGGGGCGGACGGGAGCGGTCGTAACTCCCCACGGGTAAGCCGAGCTCGTGGGCCGCCGCTTTGAACGCAGACCCCCAGTGGGTGTACACGGCCTCGACGTTGGACGCTCCGAAGGCGCCGTGGAGGCGCGCGACGAGTTCGTCGAGGCCCGACTCGTACCAGTGGTCGACTGCTTCTGAGAGCTTGTCCGACACCAAGAGATCCCACTGCGCGCTGTAGATCTTGTTGCCGGGCAGCTCGTAGAGATAGCCCGAGCCGCCGAGGATGCCGGCGGCGGTGATGCCTTGGCGCAAAAAGCCGCCTCGATAGGCCAGCATGTCGCATTCCCAGATGACGAGTTCGGGGACCAAGCGGTGTAGCGCGGCGCTGTGGCTCGGGCGGAACATCCCATTCTTAACGGCGCAGATGGCGGGAAACTCATCAACGAGCCGAGCGCACTCGTCCGGGGTCAGAATCCATCCCGCGGCGTGCGTGTTGAACAGCCCCAGGGCGATGTCTGTCCGGTCGCAGACGTAGCGGAGAAGTTCACGAGTGGACTCGTACCCTCGCGCTTCGAAGTAAGGAGGGATCAAGAAGCAGATGTCCGCTCCGGTCGCAGCGGCATGCTGGGCGAGTCTGACGGTCTCAAGGACGTTCGTGCTGGCGGGGCAGGCTTCGATGAGCGCATCGGGCTTGATGGCCCGGGCCTCCTCGACCGCTACCTCAAGGAGCCGCTTGCGTTCAGGTGTCGAGAGGGCCCAGTACTCACCCACGAGACCGCCCACCCAGATCCCGTCGTGATCGAGGGCGCCCACGCAGTGGGCCACGAGGGCGCGCAATGCGTGCTCATCGATCTCCTCGCCACCAGGGCCATGAAAAGGGGTGTAGAGCGAGTCGATCATCCCCCGGAGCGCCCCTGGAGCCCAGGCGCGAGCCTCTGCTGCGGATGTCATGTTGCTAAACCTCCCCTTGGCATGTTCGCCAGATCGTGTTGACCGACATCAGGCCTTGGGCCTGCTGCGCGGCAGCCCGAGCAACTGCTCTGCGATCAGGCTGCGCAACACTTCGCTCGAGCCGCCATAGATGGTGCTGGCCACCGAACAACGGAAGTGGTACTCAAAGACTCCGCCCTGCACCGCCTCGGGGTCGGCCCAGTCGACCAGTCCGGCCGGCCCCACCATGTCGAGCATCTCCTTGGACCATCTGACGTAGCTCTCCGGTCCGAACAGTGCAGCATGGGGGCCCGATTTGGCCCCGAGCTGCTCAAGGAACGCAACACGGGAGCCGAGGAGTTCACTCACTTCGGCATCTATGGCCAGGCGTGCCAGCTTTCGGCGCACCGATGGGTCGTCGAGCATCGGCTCACCGGCACTATCGGCTTCACCAGCAGCCCAGGCCACTGCGGCGTCGTAAAGGTGGGAAGTCCGTGAAGTCGGGGCAACATTCTGCTCGGCCTCAAGGGCCGCTCGGATCACATGGAGGCCTTGTTCGGGTTCGCCTACCCGAAGCTCGTCGCTCACCCGAACGTCGCTGTAGAAAACGATGTTCGTGCGCTCGTAGCCCATTGTGTGCAGTGCCTGGATTTCGATACCGGGGGAATCCATGGGCACGAGAAACATGGTCAATCCGCGCGGTCCGTTCGATGCGGGATCACTCCTGGTGAGCAAAAAGCAGTAGTCCGCTCGATGGGCGAAGGTTGTGAACATCTTCTGGCCGTTGATAACCCACTCGTCGCCGTCGCGCACGGACCGTGTCTTGCAGGCGAAGACGTCGGATCCACCTTCTGGCTCGGTGTAGCCAAGACAAATAAGGGTCTCGCCGGCTGCCACACCTGGAAGGATCCGTTCGCGCAACGGTGGGGACCCCAGGGCCCGAACGGCGTTGGCGGTGAGCATCGTCGTACCCGAGCCGATTGTGGGACCACCAGCGGCGCGGACTACAGCCAACATGGCTGCTGTCTCGAATGCGTCAAGGCCGGCCCCGCCCTCCTCCTTCGGCCACATGGGGGCTACCCAGCCTTTTGCCGCCATGGCACGCATCATGGGGCGGCTGACACCGTCACCGGTCCGGAGCTCGTCCTCGAGGAGTTCGGGCGTCACGTGCTCGGCCACAAAGGCTTCGGCTTCGGCCCGGATATCTTCGACATGTGGGGGTTCGGAGAAGTCCATCACGCCCTCTGGTGCCCGGCTCGTGCCGGCTTGCGAGCGCTTCCAGCCGCGCCGAACGTTCTGTCTGCGATCACATCGAGTTCGCGATCCGGATCAGCGAACGCGGTCACCCAACCTTTGGCTCGCCGGTAGTACAGCTGGATGTCGCACTCCACTGTGAAGCCGTAACCTCCGTGAATATGGAGGCTGTGCTGGGATGCCGTGTATGCCGTTTCGGCGGAGAAGGCGTAGGCCATCGCGGCGAGCGACGGTGCACGGGGGAGCTGTTCGGCCGACGCCCAGCACGCCTTCCAGGTCAACAGCTGCGCCCCGTCCCTGGCGACCAACATGTCGGCGAGGGGGTGGGCGACCGCCTGATAGGTGCCAATGGACACACCGAACGCCTTGCGCTCACGTGCATAGGCGGCTCCTATCTCGATGGCTTCCCCGGCCAGTCCGTTGAGCGCGGCGGATCGGAGGATTCTCACGTCGTCGAGTGCAGCGGCGAAGGCTGGCCCGACGCGGTCTCCTTTGGCCAGGACGTCGACGTCGGCAGCGGATCCCCATCGGGCCATCGGTAGACCGCCCATGTTCGAGACAGGGCGGACATCGCTCGGGCGATGGACCGCAACGATCTGGTCCCCCTGGAATCCGAGGACAATGTCCGCTACTGCACCGTCGCTCAGGAGCTGGCGCTCCACCGGCTCTGAGCCGGTCGCAAGAGAGATGAGCTTCGCACCTGAGAGTGCATCGTGGAGGAGCTCCTGCGCTCCACAGACAGCCAAGAGGCGCGCCGCCGCTGCGGTTTCTGGAAAGGGAACAGGAGCCACACGCCGCCCAGCCTCTTCGGCAATGAGGGCCAGTTCGAGAAGGCCGCCACCCCCGCCGCCGAGGTCCTCGGCCACGCCCACCCCGAGGGCTCCGGTTTCGAGCAACAGTGCCCACAGGGCTGAGTCGTGGCCGATGGGTTCGGCATGGCGGACCCGGGTCGGAGATGCTTCGTTGGCGAAGAGAGAAGAGAACGTGTCTCGGAGGAAGTGTTGCTCGTCGGTCAAGGCGAGGTTCACGTGATGACCTCATGGCTCTTGAGGCCGGCAACCTCCGCCCACCTCAGACCGAGTTCGAGGAGCACCTGTTCGGCATGTTCGGCCGTCCCGGCGGCGCGGACGAAGGTCCAGGCGATCACTGCATCAGGCACGGCAGCATCCCCTCCGGCGAGCTCTCCAAGGCGATTGACGGCTCAAGAGCAGGTAGAATATGCTTCTCCGTCAGAAAAAGTCAAGACTGCGGTATTCACGATCCCGTGATTGCACGGTTACCGCTTCGATCTCTCGTGGGGGTTCCCGTGTCACACGAAAGCATTGAGTTCGATCCGTTCTCGGACACCTTCTTTGACGATCCCTACGAGACCTATGCCCGTCTCCGAGACGAAGCCCCCGTCTATTTCAACGAGAAGTACGGCTTCTATGCGCTCTCGCGTCACGCCGATGTCGTCGCCGCCCATGGCGATCCGGCTCGCTTCGTCAGCTCGTACGGCATCACGCTCGAGCTTCTTCTCAAAAAGAAGCCCATGGTGACCAACATGATGATCGTGATGGATCCGCCCGAGCACACTCGTCAACGCAAGCTGGTGAGCCAGGCGTTCAGCCGAAATGCCATCGGCAGTCTCGAACCTCTCATCGCCGAGGTGATCGACGGCTATCTCGACCAGCTCTCCGGACGCAAGCAGTTCGACCTAGTGGCAGAGTTCGCGGCGCTCTTCCCTGTCGAGGTCATCTCGACGATTCTCGGAGTCCCCGCGGGGGAGCGCCAGCAGGTGCGCCTGTGGGTGGATACGTTCTTACACCGCGAAGAGGGCAACCCGAATACGACCCAAGAGGGAATGGAAGCGTCCCTCCACATGGCCGGGTACATGTTGGACTTGGCCCGACAGAAGCGGAGAGAACCCGACGGGCGACTCATTTCAAAGCTAACTGAGGCGGTCCTGGTCGATGATGAGGGCCGCGAGCACCATTTGAGCGACGAGGACGTCGCCGCGTTCTCTGTCCTGATCGCCGGGGCGGGAAGCGAGACGGTGACCAAGCTGATCGGGAGTGGTGTCGTGCTTTTCGACCAGCATCCCGACCAGTGGGCGCTCGTCCAAGTCGACAAGGCTGCCATCCCTCATGCGGTCGAAGAGGTGCTCCGCATGCACCCGCCCTCGCAGTACCAGGGGCGCTTCGCCATGACGCCCGTGGAGTTCGAGGGTGGGACCATCCCGGCCCAGTCCCCGGTGATCCTCTTGACCGGGTCGGCTACGCGGGATCCCGGCGCGTATGACCGGCCCGACACGTTCGATATCACACGCGGTGGTCGGACAACGCTCGCCTTCGGCTACGGAGTCCACGGCTGCCTCGGCGCCTGGCTCGCCCGCCTCGAGTCGAATCTGGCCTTTGAGGGCGTCCGGGCACGCTGGCCCAACTTCGAGGTCCAACACGACGGGTTGCGGCGGGTCAACATGTCGAACGTGGCCGGCTACTCACACGTGCCTGTAGTCGTGCCCTAGGCCGCCAAGCGGATCGACATCGAGATTGCTTCTCGGGCGTCGTGCGCTTCTACTGTGCCGACGGTTAGGTGCTGACGTCGTCGAACAGTTTGAGCAATGCCGCTCTATCCACCTTGCCGGTTGGGAGCACCGGAATGCTCTCTTCGGTGATGAAGCGAAAATGGCGGGGAACCTTGTACGTTGCGAGCTCGGCGCGGGCGTGTGCTTCGATCTCGTCCTGGGCAACAGCGCAGCCGGCTCCTAAGACGACCACGGCGCCAACCTCTTCGCCTCTGACTGGATGCGCCAGTCCGAGCACAAATGCGTCATTGACACCCAGCAGCTCTCGCAGTGTGGATTCAACTTCCTCGGGGGACACGTTGGAACCCGATGTCTTGATCATGGCGTTGGCGCGTCCTGTGAAGTGCAGGAATCCGTCGTCGTCGAACCATCCCTGGTCTCCCGTTGGGTACCAGCCATCTGAGGTGAAGGTCTCGAAGCGTTCGCGCTTGTAGAGCCCATCCATCACGAGCAGGCCACGAACCATGATCTGGCCATCGATCCGCCCCTCGGTCGGCGCGTCTTCGGGTGCGGCGATCGCGTGCTCGACCCCGGGCAGCGCGCGGCCGAATGTGCCCCGTTGTTCGGGAGGCAAGAGGGCATAGGGGTCGTCGGCTGCGGTGTGAGGGCCGCCAGTTTCGGTCATACCGAGTGAAGCCAGCAGCGGTGAAGCCGAAGGACTCTCCGGCCGAATTTCTGGGGGAAGCGCTTCTACGAGCGTGCCTCCTCGGATCGCTGAAAGGTCACGCCTGGCGAAACTCGGGTGCTCAGCCATCGCTCGAGCCGCCGGCGGCCAACAAGAGATCTGTGTCGCCGGCGCCGCTTCGATCAGATCCAGGGCGGAGCCAGCTTCGAACCGTTCTTGGAGGGCTACTGACGCGCCGCTGGCCATCGCCGACATCAGGACCAGTGTGAGACCGCCTACCCAAAACAGCGGGGCCGCCGTAAAGATGCAATCGGCTGCACCAAGGTTCCTGAGCTGCGCCATGAGGCAGCCGTGCCGGATGAGAGAACCGTTGGTGTGCACCACCGATTTCGGGGCGGCTGTTGCGCCTGAGGTGCTGACCACCACGAGCAAGTCCGACGGCTGCACTTCGGCCTCGGCGGCTGACACGAGTTCCGAATAGCCCGTCGTGGGGAACGGGCGGGCCCAAGAAGGGCGATCGACTTCGTCGATCCAGATCCTGCGCAAGTAGGGCGCGCTGGCCAAGTGAATGTCATCTGTGCTTCCAACCAGTTCCGCAAGGCCGGATTCGAGACGTTCTGAGAGGCTCTGTCCATCGAATGACGGAGCCATAGCCAAATACTGCACATCGGTATGCCGGATGGTCCGTGCCAGTTCTCGACCCGGCGCAAAGGTCGACAAAGGAATGGTGAGCGCTCCGATTCGTGCGGCGGCCAGCCACGTCACGATCCAGGCGACACCGTTGGGATAGAGAATCCCGACTCGGCTCCCTTTCCCGACGCCTTCTCGGAGCAACGCTCCGGCGAGAGCTGCACTCCGGCGATCGGCTTCTCCGAAAGTGAGACGATCGCTCGCAGTGATCACGAAGACGTCGTCTGCGCTTCCTTGACGAGCGATGAGCAGGTCCGCCACGGTGGCCGGCATCCCCTCGAATTCATCGGGGAGCTGCGCCGTTCGGGACGCCGTCACGAGGCCCCAACCCCGGCAACCCGGAAGGCCGCCGTTCCGCTGGCGACGATGGCGTTCTCCATCCCCTCGTCGCAGAGTGTGAAGCGGGTGAGCACTTTTCCTTCTGGTCCGCTCCACGCCTCAGCGCGTGCGAGAAAGGGCCCTGTCCGCCCAGGGGCAACGAAATGGACCTCCCAGTCCTCGACCTGGATATCGGATCCCTGCGGCCCCCACTCCAGATCGCCCTGATTGAGGCTCTGAACTTCGTCTCCGGCAAGAACGCTGGCGGCGGCCTCGCTGGCGGCCGCCTCGCAGACGACGTGAATTGGCCCTAAGTGCAATGAAGCCGAGGTTGAGGCCAATCGGGTGGTGAGCTCGGGCAGGCGCCAACCATCGGGGCCGCGCTGAGCGCCGAAGACGACGTGGAGCGGCGGCAGGTCGACTTCGGGAAGATCGGGTGGGAGATCGACCGGGCGGAAGCCCGAGGGTGCCGCACCAAGGGAGACTCCGGTGCCCGACGTGAGCGCGATGACGCGCCCGGGGTGGTCGGCGTCGGTGACGACGGAGCGGCTGAACCCGATCTTGCGACCACGGCGTACGGTCTCGCGGGTGACCCGGATGGCGCGCACATCGGGCGCCGGATCGAGAACGTGCAGCGCGTAGGTCATGGGTGCAGGGACGACCTCGCGGTCCCTCCATCCGCCGGTTTCGGGAGCGGCAATGGCAAGGGGGGCGGCCATCAGCCCGCCGCCGCGGTTGCGCATGTCGGAACGCAGGGCCATTGTGTCGGGATCGACCTCCTGGTTGAAGCCTCGGCCCAGATACCAATAGGTGACCAGTCCTTCGGGACCCATCAGATGTCGGAGCCGCTCCCAGTACTCCTCGGCCGGGCCGTCTCGGATGTCTCGGACCGACGAGACGTCAAGGCCACCCGGGTCCGTCATCGGCCTAAAAGGCCGTAGAGGTTCTCGCCCATCATTTGAGCGACTTCTCGTGCCGGATAGAGATCAACGACCTGCCTGAGCCAGCTCAGAGGTTCGGCCATGCCTTCGGGGTGCGGGTAGTCCGAGCCGAAGAGGATGTGGTCGGCACCCATGAGGGCGATGAGGCCCTCGAGGTCGTCCTCCCAGAAGGGGTTGACCCAGATGTTTCGCTCGAAGACGTCGCGGGGGTGTTCACGGAACTCTTGGGGCATCTTCTTGTAGGCGGTCTCCATGGCTTGGAGGCATCCAGGGGCCCAGCTTCCCCCATTTTCGATGCTGGCAATCTTGACGTTGGGAAAGCGCGACAGCATTCCGTGGCAGACCGCTGAGGCAACGGCGTCGTGTATAGCGCGGCCGGGGGTGACGGACTCGTGGAAGGGGCGGGGTTTGAACGTAATGGCTCCACGTGAGCCGCCTTCCCACTCGCTCGCGTAGCGCTGGTAGCCCGAATCGGACGAATGAAGGGCTACAAGAAGGCCAGACTCGGCGATTCTGGCCCAGAACGGATCGAACTCAGGCAGGAACGGTGAAAGGGTGCCGCGGGTCCCCGCGACTGGGCCCGGACGGAGGAGAACAACTTTGGCGCCTCGGTCGAGCAGCCAGTCCAGTTCGGCCACGGCGCGATCGACGACGCACGGATTGACGATGGGCGTGGCAAAGATGCGACCCTCATAGTCAAAGGTCCATTCGTCGTGGAGCCACTCGTTGAAGGAATGCACGAGTGTCAACGTGAGTTCAGGATCGTCGGTGAAATGAACCTCGAGGAGGCTCGCCAAGGTAGGGAACATGAGCGCAGCGTCGAGACCCAGTTCGTCAAGGAGAGCGAGTCGGGCCCCTGCCGACCGGAAGGCGTCGACCGAGCGCATGGGTTCGCCGATGATCTCGCGTGGCGTACGGCCCTCGGGGTTGTTGCCGCCGAAGTAGTCGGCCAGCGCTCCCGGCCGGCCGACTACTTCGAAAGTCGGGTTGGGGATGTACTCGCTGATGACATTGTTGACGGCGATCTTGGTGCGGCCGTGCACCTGCACGTACTTGAAGATGCCGTCGTATTGGGCCGGAAGGTGTCGGGTGAAGGCATCCTCGGTTTCGTAGAGATGGTTGTCGGCGTCGAAGATGCGCCCTCGGAATGTTCGACGGTCCATTGTCCCCCCGAAAGAGAATGAGATGATCCTCTGAATATAGCCGCATGCAGAAATGCGACACCGCCCGACGCCCACAAGACACAGACGGCCACCAAGGGGGAGTGGGTCCGGCCTGGTCTGCGCAGAATTGCCCGAGGAAACCGCCAAGTCCGTCGCTGAGGTGCTGCGCTGCCGGTCTCGATCGACGAGGGACCAACTAGTGGCCCATTCCGAGGCCGCCATCGACGGGGATCACGGCACCGGTGACGTAGGCGGCGTCATCATGCAGCAGCGAAGCGACGACATGAGCCAGCTCTCGAGGTCGGCCGAAACGTCCTACCGGCACGCTCCGCTCTATTGCCTCTCCGTCGGTCAAGGTGAGCTCGCTGAGCAACTCAGTCGTGAATCCGCCAGGGAGGACACAATTCACCGTGATGCCGGATCGAGCAACGGAGCGAGCAAGCGATCGTGTCAGCCCTACAAGCCCAGCCTTTGCGGCGGCGTAGTCGATCTGGAATGGGCTCCCCATGACTGCGGTCACCGATCCGATGTTGACAATCCGGCCGTAACGCACTTCTCGCATGGGGGCGACTGCGGCCTGGGCCAAATGGAAGGCCGCGGAGAGGTTGATGCGCAGGGTGTTTTCCCAGTCCTCGGCGCTGAGGTATGCCAGCTTGTGTTCGTGGAGGACGCCAGCGTTGTTGACCAGGTAGTCGATCCTGCCGTACGTAGACACGACGTGTGAGATCAGCTGACTGCATGATTCGGGGTCACCAACGTCGACGCGATACGTGGTCACGGTCTGTAACGAGTCGTGGGCCGCCGCGAATCGCTCCGCTGCCGCGTCGTCGGCGCGATATGCGGCGACGACGGTCACTCCGTCGGCGAGGAGGCGCGACGCGATGGCTGCTCCGAGACCCCGAGTCCCCCCGGTGACGACAGCGACCCGTGGCCATGAGTCATTCATGGTGGGTCTTGTCGACCCTTTCGGAACGTGCCCGGACCAGGGCGTGCACCTCTGGGGTGTCGAAGCTCAGCTCCTCGGCCCGCAAGGCAGCCTCAAAAACCGTCCGGGCCGCTTGCGCGACGCCGAAATTGAGCGCGCGCTTGGTGGACCGAACCGAATGGGGCGAAAGGCTGGCCAGGCGATCGGCAAGAGCAATTGCTTCTGCGACCACGGTGTTCCCCGCAACGACGCGATGGATCAGGCCAAGCCGGTGGGCCTCCGATGCTGTCATGCGCTCGCCGGTCAGCAGGTAGGCGCGTGCAGCCGGGACTCCGGCCAGCGTCGGCCAGAGGATTGCGGCACCGTCTCCGGGCACCAGGCCGATCCCGACTCTAGGTTCGGCCAGGTAGGCCGGCTCGGCCATGAGCACGATGTCGGAGAGCAGTGCCAACGTCGCCCCGGCGCCAACCGCCGGTCCGTTCACGGCAGCGATGATCGGGATGTCGAGCTCGAGGAGGTCCCAGAAGAGAGATCGGCTGGTGTCGAGGGTGGCGCGCCGTAGATCGACATCTTCTTGCATCCGCTGGATCAAGCCGAAGTCACCGCCGGCGCTGAAGGCCTCACCGGCGCCTGTGATCACGACTGCTCGTATCTCGGCGTCCGAGGCGATGAACTGGATCTCCGACAGGAGAGCTTTGTGCAAGTCGCCATCGAGCGCGTTGCGACTTTGTGGTCGATTCATGGTCAGCACCCTGACCGCGGTGCCCTCGCACCGAAGAACATCTCGGAAGGCCTCAGGGTTCACAGCTGCACCAGCCGAGGCGCCTCCGCCCGCTCGATGAGTTGCCGCCCCACCTCAGGTGCCAGCTCATGCGCACTCCCGAGCATCCGCTCGAGCACCAGGGTTCGCTTCATGAACCGGTGGTACGGGTGCTCAGCGGTGAACCCGATGCCGGCCAGAAGCTGTTGGGTATGGGCGGCAGTCAGTGAGACGGCCCTGCCTGTAACCAGCTTGGCGGTTGCCGCGGCCAAGACCTGGTCATCGGCTTCCCAGGCCGTGACGGCGCTGCATTCGGCGGCCGTCGTCGCAACGTGCGCCTCAGCGAGTTTGTGGCGCACGGCCTGGAAGGTTCCAACGAAACGGCCGAACTGCACCCTGTCGCAGACGTGCGACCGGGCTAGCTCGATCATCGCGAACAGGGAGGCCACCATCTGGTGGCAGAGCCCGAGGCGACCGCGACCTTGTGCGGCTTGCCACCATTGCGTGGCCTCCTCTCCCTCCGCGAGCACACACAGTCTGTCCGCTGTGCCCGACACTTGGTACGCGCAGAGTTCGGGATCGAGGCCGAGTCGGGTTGTGACGATGAGGTCCGTCGGATCCGCAGCGATGATCTGGAGCCGGTCAGAGTTCGACGATCTAACCGGCGCGACTAGTTTCAAAGAGATATCGCGCGGGCCAAGCAGGAGCCCTGTCAAGGCGACGCCGCGGTCGTCCCAGGCGCCGGCCACGCGGCTGTTCGGTCTGGGTAGGACGACGTTGGCGTTACCCTCGACACCGAGACGAGTCAGATCGACCGCCAACACGTCTTGCAGAGCCGCTGACCACTGACAGTTTCGTCCTTGGGCTCCGAAGAGCGAGACGATGGCCGCCCTGGGCTCAGCAGCGAGGACGTCCAACCATCCGAACGCGTCCAGGGCTGCGGTGAGACTGTCGTTCCGCTCTGCTTCGGCGATCCCGAGCAGCGTTTCGTCGAGGAGCTTCAGCTCATCGGGGTTCATGAGGGCACCTTGGGCAGATGCAAGAGTCGCGACGCCACGATGTCCCTTTGAATCTCGCTCGTGCCGCCGTAGATCGTCGCTGCACGAGAGTATGCCCACTCCTTGCGATAGCGATCGCCCAGGGGCGAGTCATCGAACTCGACGACGCCGGGAAGCACGTGTCGGGCAGCATCGAAGACGGCCTGATCCGCCGCGGCGATGAGGATCTTGTCGATCGAAGATTCGGCCGCACCCAGATCGCCTGCAGCCACCCGTTTCTGGGTGGAACGTGAGCGTGCCCGCAACGCGGAGACGTCGGCGAACGCCAGGCCGATCAATCGCTGTGCGACCGCATCGGAGGCGTCTGCCATCGTCGCGATTTCGCCCAGGTGGTGCAGGAGCCAGCTGGCCCGCTGCCAGAAGATCGGTCCCCGCTCACAGGCCAAGATGTGCTGAGCCACCCGCCAGCCTTGTCCTTGGGACCCGAGCAAGCGTTCTTGGGGAACTCGCACCTCGTCGAAGAAGGTCTCGCAGAACTCATCCACCCCGGCCATGGTGTCGAGCGGGTGCACCTTGACGCCGGCACTGTCCATGTCGACGAAGAACGCGCTGATGCCGCGTGAACCCGTGTCGGGTCCCTCGGTGCGCGCCAACACGATGCACCGGGCCGCGTGATGGGCCCAGCTTGTCCAGAGCTTCTGGCCTTGCAGCACCCACATGTCCCCATTTCTGACGGCCGTCGTCCGCAGCGACCCGAGATCGCTTCCAGCCTCGGGCTCTGAGAACCCCTGGCACCACGTCTCGTCGCCGCGGAGCATGGGTGGCACGACCTCGGCCGCCAAGGAGGCGCTCGCATACTCGACCACCGCGGGTCCGAGGACTTCGGTCATCGAGTACGCCGCGCTGTGCACCAACCCGCGTCCGGTGAGTTCCTCTCCCAGCACGGCACGGAACAAAGGGCTACCCCCCAACCCGCCGACCGCTATGGGCCACCCCCAGCGCATCCAGCCCTGGTCGAAGAGGAGCCGCTGCACCCGACGCTGATGGGAGAGTATTTCGTCGGTGCTCCCGTGGTCCTCGTATGGGGGCTCGAGCTGCGCTCGGCGGTCGTCGATCCACGCGACCATGGAGTCTCGGAACTGAGCGGTCGTAGCGGCGCCGAAATCCTCTCCGGTCACCGCCATCGCTCAACGGCTGGGTTCCACATTTCGGGCATCTCGTCCCCGGTCGGCACCATCCGCTGCCCGCCGAGGCAATTTCGAAACTCTTTGACCGAGCTGTTCATTGCCCACTCTTCGATCGTGTGCCTGCGGTCCACCGCCCGGCTGCCCCTGGTTGGCTCCGGCGGGTCTGCATACTATTATGCCGAGAGGATCATCTTATTCTCATGCCGAGGGGAACTCCTTAGGGAGCGATGTGCCTAGGTGAAGTCGGACCCTCCGTCGACATTGAGATGCGCGCCGGTCATGTACGTGTTGGCCTCCGAAGCGCAGAAGGCCACAACGCGGGCCACCTCGGCCGGCAGTGCGACTCGTCCAAGATC
>Ga0181526_10002313_pt1 | contig 16738 bp, 11 predicted proteins | sample PEATcosm2014_Bin_35_FD_119750 | JGI IMG/M metagenome (GOLD analysis project Ga0181526, IMG submission 119750) | Peatland microbial communities from MTU Mesocosm Facility, Houghton, MI, USA - PEATcosm2014_Bin06_30_metaG | ecosystem: Environmental > Terrestrial > Soil > Wetlands > Peat | place...
CTTCAGTTCAGGTCGAGTTACACGCTGGTGGAACACGCACCCGCAGACTCGATTGAGCTCGAGATCAAAGCCTATGCCCTCCAGGAAATCGAGAAGTTGGAGGCAGCGGTGAAAGAAGGGGACTTCACGGAACTCTTCCGTATCCTGGGAACTGAGGAGGCCCAGCGTTCGATCGAATCCGAGGAAGGGACCGCACCGGAGTACACGAGCGTTGAAAACACCATTGTCGAGGCTGTGCTCAAGGCGGACCCGACCGGGTACATCGTGCGACACCCGTTCATCAACCGCCAGTTGCAGCGGCTGCTGGCGAAGTGGGCGTTCAAGCTGTGTACCTCCGGAGGCTTCCTGATGCCCGGATTCACGCTCGCGGATGATGGTTACCTCCTCCTCCACAACGGGGAAGTCTTCTCGGGTTCGGATTGGATTCCGCAGGACCAAGCCATTACACCACTGCGGTGCCGCCAGGGCCTTCTGGTCCGCTACCCGATTCGGATGAAAGAAGACTTGCTCCCCTTCCAGAATCTTTCCACAGAAGAGGCGGTTAGTCTGCTGCGTGCAAATTTGACGAATGGCGGGTGCACGCTGAGCGAGCCGCAGGTCCTCGACCTCTTCGACCAGCAGCTTCGTTTGAAGGGGACCTTCACGCTGCATTCGGAAACCGCCAAAAGAAACGGAGGCGATTACGACTTTGACCAGGTATGCGTGGTCGAGGGCGACCGCTTCCCACGTTTTGTCCAGGACCGCTTTGCTTATCAGGAACAGAAGTTCAATCCCAAGAATAAACTCCAGAAAAAGCAAAGCCCCTGGTGGAACCTGCCCCAGGTGGCGATGATGGCGCGGGGCAACCGCATCGGTTCCATCACCGACCTCAAGACCTCGTGTCTCGCCGCCGGCAAGACGGATTTCGCAAACCAACTCGTCGACCAGCTCCAAAATGCCATCGACCAGTTGAAGTGGGGAACGGAGCCCGACCAGAAGCTGATCAGCGAGGTGCGCAAACAAGTGACGCCCGCGCCTTGGTTGAAGCTCAAGAACAAGCGGTGTATTTCCGAAATGCCGGAACACCTCGATGTCCCTGAAACCGACAAGATCGGAAAGATGTACGTGTTTCTCCGTCAGCACCTGAATCGGTTCTTTTCGGAGACCGCACCACTCAGTGACTTTCGCGGGCTGATTGCAGGCGATCCGTTCACCCGCGAGGTTTACCGGGAGTGCGGCATCGTCTCGACTTTCTACGCCGTCAACATCGGTCTAGTGGTAGAGCGGCGCAGGAAGTTCGAAAAGGCGCTGGAGGAAGCCGAAGCCGAGTTCCAGGCCAAGAAATCCGACCCCGCTACTCGGAAAGAGGCGACCTTCAAGCGCAACCAGGCCCAGGCGGCACTCCACTTTTTCGAGGAACGAAGCCGCCAGGACATCAAAAACCTGATCCACATGGTCCGCAAGTGGGCCGAGCAGAAGAATGGGAATCGTTTGTCCTATCTGGCCGCACTTCACGCCATCGCCTGTAAAACCGCTGCGGCGTGCCAGAACAAAGACCGCCAGGGCACGGGATCAATCGTGTTCTACGCCTTTCCGCAGGAAATCGTGAACAAAATGGTGGAACGGACTGGTGGCCGGCCGATCTCGGTAGCGGTTCCCGAACTCTGCGATGGTGAAGTAGAGATCGACGCCGAAGGGCGCGTATTTCTGGTTGCTGCTTTCCCGAACGGCGATGGCAGCCTTCATGAACGCCGCATCTTCCACATGCAAGTGACACACAAAGGCGAGGTGTTTATGGACCGCGACGGAGGCGGAAACCCGGTGATGGTCGACAGGGTTCACCCGTTCTCTATCGAGCCAGGGAGGAGCGAGGTGCGCGACGGGAAGGTCATATTTCCCGGCACGCAACAGCGCCCCTTTGTGCCGCGAAGAAAAAAGGCGGACTGAGTAACAAGTTTCGCCCAGTTCGCTTACAACAACAGCAACGTATCCTCGGGGGCTCCGATCAACGGAGCCTCCGGGGATTTTCAAAAAACCTGGGAAAAGACCGAATGAAGGAGAAACGGCAAATGAGAGGATTAATCATCACTATCGTGACAGTCGTGGCGCTTGTCCTGCCGACCTGGGCACAAAGGATCGAAGTCCAGAAACCTGATCCTAACCGGATTGTGCGCGTCCAAACCGCCCTGAACCATCTGACGGTAATCGAAGTTCGTGAGCCGGTAATCACGGTGGCCGCTGGCAGCCCGGCCTTCAAGATCGAGTGGCGGGAAAATAAGGTCTTTATCCAGCCAACGGAAGCCGACGTAGCAACGAACCTCTTCATCTGGACGGCGTCAGGACGAACGAGTTACGAACTGGAGCCTGCCGGCGCCGTCGACGAGATGCACTTTGCCATCGACGAGCCTGCGCCGCCTCCAGCGCCAGCGCCACCGACCGCCGTAAAGCCTCCTTCGCCAGGTGCAACTGACGTGAGTGCTCCGGATGTTCTGCTCAACAGCAGACCGATCCGAACGAATGGTTTGAAGACACCAAAGAATCGGGTCATCGTGCTGCTCAAGGACACCTTCCAGAATGACACCAACGAACTGTTCATCCGCTATGTGGTGCGGAACGGCACGCGGGAAGCCTACACGCTGAGTACGCCACAGGTCGTGGCAATAAACGTGAACGGGTCTTCCCACGCTGTGGATCGCTTGCCGAACACTCAGTTGACGGAGTCTGCGGCCGCTCATATCGAAGCGGCCGGCGAAAGGCCGGTCGAAGTAGTTACTGGAAAGCTGCGTTCTGTCCGTGTTGAACCTGGACAAGAGACGTTGGGCGTTGTCGGTGTAAAACTTCCGGTGAAAGGAAATGCTCAAACGGTCCTGCGCCTTATTTTCCCCAGGGACGCGCAAGGCCAGCCAACCGCTACGATGGTGCTTTAATCATGACAAAGCAATTCGTGCAACTAGAAGTTCGTTCATCGTTGAGGGAATATCTCGAGGGCCGTACGGACCTCGGACTGGGAAAAGCCATATCGGCTTTAGCTCTCGAGCCTGCCAATCCCTTTGATCCCGAAGCGCCACGACCTCCCAGGAAGGCTTTTGTGCTCGCTGTGTTGTGCCTCTTGGCACTTTTGGGGGTGTTCGTTCACTTCAACTTGTGGTCATGACGGTGAGACCTCCCAATTACGACCGGCGCGAATACCCACCACTTCTCGAAAGCCTTGAAATTCTCATCGCTGTGGTGATCCTGGCGGTTAGCTGGTTCATTTGGTATGTCGCCCGCAACCGCTACCACTTTACGAGTCCCCAGGTCGAGGAGATAGCCCTGTACATGCTCATCAGTGGGGTGGGTACTGGCGGCGGCATATGGCTTCTGGCTACGCGACGCTCACGGCGCGAGAAGCAATGGCCGAGCCCTCCGCTGGTAATGTCACCGAAACGGGATGAAGCTTTCACACGTAAGGCATGGGCCCGTGATTCCGTTGTGCTCGGCTACGATGTCCACGGGGAACCATGGCTTTGGCCCGACAAGGTCCGGGTAATGCAGGGGATTGTGCTGGGCATGACCGGCTCCGGCAAGACGACACTTCTCCGCAACATCATCAGCCAGGATTTGGCGCGAACTGTCGGTCCGCCTGAGGATCCGCGTCACATCCCCATGGTTATCTTCGACGGCAAGGGTGACCTGGAATTCTTTTACGACCTGCTGCCGCATATCCACCGCGCCGGCCGCCTGCACCAACTGAGGGTGTTGAATCCCGCGCGTCCTGACGTCTCCGTCCTCTACAATCCGTTCCATTGTGCAGATGACGACTACATGCCCGTCGTGAACATGGTCTTCGGCTCGTTCAACTTGCACGACGAGTTCTTTGCCAAGCACCAGCTCAACTACCTTGCCGACATCGTCCGGGTGTTGGTGTACACGGGGCTGAAGTTCAACTTCTACGACGTGTTGGTGATGGCGATCGATCAAGAAGTGTTGCGTGAGCAGGTGGATAAGGCGGCACGATGCATCGAGCGCGATCCGTCAATCACCACGCAACGCCGGTTGAACTTCGAGATGTCGGTCAAGAATCTCTATCAGTCCTTTCAGGACCGTGAGCGCGTGCCCAAGATCCAGGGACTGCTGAACGAGTGCATGACCTTTCTGGATGACGAGTTGTCGGTGATCACCGGACCTTACGAAGACCTGCTCTCGATCGACGAGGTGATCGAGCACGGGCTGATCCTCTTTGTGACGTTGAATGTGAACAAGAACACCGAACCCGTGCGCGCTCTCGGGAAGATGCTGCTCCAGAACTTGCAGCTCGTGGTTGGCAAGCGCTATGAGAGCGAGGAGCAAAGGCGCCATAGCAACCGCCCGATGTTCAGCGTTGTACTGGATGAATTCGCTCCCTTCGGTTACCGGAACTTCGCCCACATTCTACAGACTGCTCGCGGCACACACACCGCGTTTCTGTTCTCCATGCAGTCGTTGCCACAGCTCATGCAGGTCGGTCGCGGATTCAAGGAAGATGTCACGTCAGCTCCCAACACGACCATGACGCTCCGCACCCGCGACGAGGAAACGGCGCGCTACTTCCTGCAGGCGTCGGCTGAGCACGAGGTTACGCGCCGCAGCCGCTCCATGCTGCGTTGGAAGGTATTTGGGTATGAGAAATACGAGGCGACTGGCCAGGCGGTTGAGCGGGAAGAACGTGAGACGCGCGCCCTCGACGAGCACATCAAGAACTTGCCCAAGGGCCAGATGGAAATCCTGATGACGGACGACACTCGCGGAACCCTGCACAGGCACTTGCACGTCCGGCCGCCGGCTGACGTCAGCTTCCCTAGCTTCGAGCCGGAGATCTACCCCCGCTTGCGCCATTCCCGTGCGGATTCGGTCGGAGCCAACCTGCGCTTCAAGAGTTCCGATCTTGCAGCGGCGGCGCGGCTTCCGAAGCGTGGCCCTGGAGGGTTCCGAGCATGAGAACACGCACCAATCTCCTGGCAGTGATAGCTTGGCTGTCATTGGCGGTTTGTCCGAGCTTCGCACAGCACGGGCCATCGGGATCCTCCGTTCCTCGCAGCCAATACAGCCCAATGGCAGCGCAGGCGCAAGGACGCACACACCAACCGCCCGACACCTGGTACGAATTCCTGCTGAAACAGTTCAACCCGAGTGACATTGACTACGGCGAGTGGATGGAGGAGCGTCGCCGCGTACTCCTCGCAGCTAGCGCGAAGAACCCTTATTTCCCATACAGCTTGTGTGTGACCGTCTGGTCGCTGTTGGTGATGGTTGCGTATGCCAAGCTACGGATCGATTGCCGGCGTGAGCGCTATCTGACCGAGGAGATGTTGACTGACCTGTACAACCAGGACCTGTACTCCCGCCAGGCTGCCAGGGAAGCCATCGCGAAGTACAACCATCACGTAGAACACTGCAACCGTGCAATCGAGGCAGGGTCGGGACAGACGATCTCCGGCGGCACATCTGAGATTGACGATCTCAAGGCAAGAATGAAGAAGGCAGCGGACGATCTGCGTTTCATGACCAGCGAAAGAGATCAACTGAGCGAGGAACTGAAACAAAGGTCCGCCGTTGTAACAGACCTGAGCCTGCAACTCCAGGCGCTATCGGAAAAGATCGACAGCAAAGGCGGCGCTCATGTGGTTGGCCAGGCGGGGTTGCCATTGCCTGCTTCGAACGCCGAATACATGAAGCTCGTCAACTCGCTACAGCAGCAGCTTCTTGCAGAACGCGAAAAGAACAGACATCTCAAGGGTGCGTGACGATCATGGTAGTGTCAATTACGGGACTTGGTAGTGTGTGGCGCCGGCGGTTTGGCAAGGACCTCGACGACCCGAGACGGTTTGCGCGAGCTGCCTACTACAACACCACGGGCGTGCCGGTAGACGGAACGATCCGTACGCGTTCGAAGGTTGCCGGCCACGCGCGCTTCAACTCAACCGGCGGCTTCAACCCGAATTATCCGCTGCGGATAATCAATCGTGTGTTCGAGTGCGATGAGCCGTGTGTCTGGCATGGGCAGAACAAGATCCTCTTCAAGCACATGCTTATGGCGCCGCGAGAACCGGATTGCTTCCTGGTTGTAGCGAAAGAAAGCGAAGTTGGCCGTATGCACATCGGAAACAGGGGGTGGAAGTCTGACGGCGGCCTTCTCATTTCATTTAGCGAATGCCGTGACCAACAGGAATGCATGTTGCTTTTGCCTGCGGACGGCTGGATACGGAGCGACGTCGGGACGTTCACCCTTCAGCCACTGCGTGCGCGTCCTTGGATTGCGCGATTGCAGTTAGGGTCATAAGTTCGGGTGCTGTCTCGATGCCTTATGGTTTTCCCTTCGCTGTCATTCTGGCCCTGAGCGAAGTTAAAGGAAAGAATCTGGATCCATAACTCTTTTGGGAGGTCAAGAATGCGTTACATTAAGGACTGCATCAGTTTGAATTCCGAGCACGACTACCCGCTGCTTTGTCAGGTCTTGCGCTCCGGCTTCGTGGCCCACGAGCAATTGTTTGAGTTCATGCAGATTGGCAAGCACGAGTCGTGCCGCTCAACTTTCAACTGGAGAGCCCGGCGGCTCACCAAGTATGGTATGATCGCGCGGCATACGGTTCCATTTGTTGGCAGATCCTTCGTGTACTCCATTACGCCCACTGGAGCGCTCGAACTCGCGAGTGTCGGCGAACGATTCCTGGTCACGCCAAGCGAGGAGAGCCAGCCAGCGAGACAACCTCAGGTTGCCCACTCGCTCGAACTTAATAACATTCACCTCAGCCTTTTGCGCGCAGGTTTGCTTGTGCGATGGGTACCGGAGATCCAAGTACGATCGAGGAATAGCATGATGAATTTCGCCAGCGCAAAGGACTACGACGCAATTGTGACCCTTCGACTGGAGGACCGACACGTCATATTCGCGCTCGAATACGAGCGGAGTGCAAAGAGTGAGAGGCAGTATGCTGGCATTCGCAATAAGATCGAATCTGAAACAGATTTCGACAGGTTTTTATACCTCACGTCCAGTGAGGAAGTCCTGAGGTGTGTTTCCTGGCAGTTCCGGAACAGCAAGCGGTACATTTACTTCGGTCTGTTGGGAGACTGGTATCGTCGCATGCTCGACACAGAAGTCTTCGACTGGAACAACCACCAATACCTGCCGCTCCGCACTGCCCTAAGCAGCGATTCCTGCCCTGCACAGGCCCCGCCACCATCACTCTCTTAGGCGTTTTCCTTATTCTTTGGTTGTTTGTTGCTTCCTAGATCATCGCTCGGAGGTATCTCTAACCAACTGAGGAGTAAAGGGTTGTTTTCTGACTATATACTGAAATCAGCCGTTTTTGTGCCGCAACCGACAGATACTGAAAAGACAGGTTGCACGAGGTTGTGGCACGGCTGGTGCGTTCGCGACCGAGCGGTGTTTTGCAGCAGCGCGGCCCCTGTCGTTGTGGAGTGGCGATCGATTTGCGATGTTCTCGTTTGTGCAGCGCATTGGATGGCAAGGCGCTCAGTGTTGTGTGGATTGTCCGCTGCGCACAAGCGCTCGTTGGGAACGGAGCGTGTGCACATGGTGTGTAGGAACCATGCTAGTTGGTGCACGTGTACACGCTGTTGGCGTGTGAAGCGATGTGAAGTGATGCTTGGAAGTCCAGGCTGGTCGATCGCCGTATGAAACTCCTCTGCCTTATTTCGATTGTGTTGCTGGCTGTCGTTGCACAGCCTGGTGGCCTGGAGCAGCCGCAGGAACTCCTGAGCAAAGGCCAAGTGGTGGACTGCATGAAGGCAGAGATGAAACCCCCGGAGTTGGTCAAGCTGAACCATGATCGTAGAATCAACTTCGTGTTGAGCGACGAATACCTCCTGGCCCTGCGCACGGCAGGCGCGCAGTAGGGTCATTCAGGTATTGCGCGCCACCCGGCCCAACCCGCTGAGCAACGAGCAAGTATTGTATTGTGTCGGCGTCATTAGGTTGGTGGCGCTTACGACTGCGCAAGTCTACAAAGCCTTAAGAACCTCCGCTCCTGCGTTTCTTCGTAACTCAATCAAAGTCCGCTTGAATGCATTTCGCTACGATCCTTCGGAGAGCGGAGAATCAAAAGCTAGTCTCAGGAGGAGTTGGCACTGCGCTTCGTCACCGTCTGGGACGCATTCGGTAACCCACTTTGCGTGAAACGGATGATGTCCGAATAGATCGTGGAGCATTGTTAACGTCTGTCGTCACAACTTCGAACAACAAGGAATGTCATTCTGACTGTAAGCAAGTTGAAACCCATAGCATAGGAGGTGAACATGAGACTCTTCGAATTGTTGCGTCATCTGGATCTGCCCGGCCAGCACAGCCTGACCGGCGCTCTACCCATTGATCTGATGGTGAAGCACACGCTGGCACGCCTGGAACAGCAACCCAGTAGTCGGTGGCGCGATGCCATCCGAGACTTGAAGAGTGGCTGCGCGGTTCGCATGGAAATCAGCCTTGAAGAGCTGGCCCTGCTACTTGAAAGGGTTGACTACTCAAGTGGTCGACTTGAAGACATCGAAGCGATGAGGTTCTGGAACCACCTGCAAGCCTCGAGCGAGTTCCTTGAGGCGCTTGGCTACGAGTGGACAAACCAGTTCGGGTTCGACTGCCACGAGTCCTTCACCCTTGCCTGGTTTGTTCCGGAAGCTATGGTTGGGTACCTCGCGTGGCTGGCTCGGTCCTCGCGGTCAGTGGCCTGGCTCCCTGAAGAGCTACGCTACCTCGACCCTCGGCGCAAGCTCGTTGATGTTGCCACCCGCCTAATGAGCGTGTTGGCGGCGCACGTGGACCAAACGGCCTAACATCAAGGATTGCTCGCTCAGCATCCACAGCATGACCCGCCTTACCTGTCCGAAACTTTCACATCTCTTTTCGCCAAACTGGAGCCCCATGTCGCAGATCACCACCCGTGTGTCGGTTAGGATCGAAGCCGGGCCTGCATTCGGAGAGCAGGCTCGGTGGAAGAGTTCCGACTTGGTATCACCCTGCCATCAGTCCTGACCTGCGACGCGGTGTGCCGACTAAACCATACTTGAAAAGGAGGAGTACATATGATCATTGGTGTCACGCATGACAATGACGGCCGTGTAGTCCAGCGGCTGTCCGTATCCACAAAGGTCTCGATCGGGCTACCACCCAACGGAGATCGCAACCATCCCACCAAGCTCGACCACTTCGTCTTCCTGCGCAAGAAGAAGACGGCCAACAGGGTCGAGTGGGAGATTGACCCGGAACTGACCAAGCACTACGGTGAGCAGTGCCGGGATCTTCACATTATGTTGATCGACGACGACATCGAGAACGTCTTCCCCAGTTCCTACGCTTGGTGGACGGCCACTGAGCGGAAGTGCTGGGGTGACGGCGTCTCGGCTACCCGGCGCACGGCTGAGAAACCTGGCGGCCAGCCTTGGACCCAGTGCGGCAGCGGATGCCCGGAGCTTTCGAGCGGGCAGTGCAAACCGGGTGGAGATCTGCGCTTTGTGCTGGCGGACTTCCCGCGATTGGGGAGTGTCTGCCGCATCCACACGTGCTCGTACCGCTCCATCCGCCAGATTCACTCCGCCTTGCAGGAGATCCAGACCTTCACGGGCGGTCGCCTGGCTGGTATCACGGCGAAGCTGACGGTTCGCCCGGAGGAGGCGACGTATTTCGACCGCAATGAGAAAAGGAAGAAGACCACGTCAATCTGGGCGCTGAGCCTTGAAGTCGAAGGCGATGACATGCAGAAGTTAATTGCCAACCTCACCGAGAATGCCCGCCTGTTCGCCGAAACACGAAAGTTGCTCGGGTCGGGTGGCAAGGTCTTTGAAGTCGTTGAGGACGAACAGGAGCAAGCAACGGAGATCCCTGCGGAATTCTATCCGCCGCCGAATGGCTCTGCGACTGCAGAGGGCGCCGTGGCAGGCTCTCCTTCCGATACGCCCCTCGCCGCTACTGCGCCGCAGCCGACGACGAAGCCTTTGCCTCTCGAAAGCAGTTCTGGCCTGAAAGGCGGGAACGGATCTGTCAAGCCACCGGAGGAAGGGGCCGCGGCGTCAAAGTTGATGGCGAAACCTTCCTTCCCTGCAAACAACGCGACCCCGAATGGTGGGCATAGGTCTACCACACCCGCCGACGGGGCCGCCTCGCCTCCGGCGCACAACAATGGTAACGGGTTAGCGACAGCATCCGGATTCAACCAGCTCCGCAATGAGTTCCTGACAGCGGCACGCCGCGTGGCGACAACCAAGAAGCAAGCCATCGCCGAAGTGGTCGAATGGGCAAGTGGCGGCGCATTTAAGTACGGTGACGTCGGGCGTATGACGGAGACCGATACCCCGAAGCTGCGGTCGGCCACTGAACTCATTGCGTCCGCCCTCCACGCCACAGCGCGCTGACGGAAAGCTTCCTTCCTCCGCACGCCAACCTTCCTTCTTACCTCGGCCCCAACTACCACGCCACGCTGGAGTGCCGGCATGTGACACCATTTGTGCCGGCGCTCCAACCCTCATCCATGCTCCGCCCTTGTGGTACTTCCGGGTGCGCCATCAGAACCGTCCAGACCGAATCGATCAGCAAACGCTGGGCGACTTATAGAGAGAGGTTCAGGACGTCAGTCTCAGAAGGTCATTCGCGCGCTGAACTGGGCTTCCCGGCCGGGGTGCATGGCCATGGTAATGGTACCAAACTGCGGCTCGTTTACGAAGCGATTGGGAGTCCCATAGTTGGTGTGGTTCAGCGCGTTGAACATTTCCGCGCGAATCTGCAAGCGCAGTGACTCCAGCAGGTGAAACTCGCGCGTCAAGGCAACATCCGCATTCTGCATTCCCGGCCCTTCCACGGTATTGCGCCCCACGTTGCCAAAGGTGTAAGGCGCTGGTGCGGCATATGCGGCGGTGTTGAACCACTCTTCCGAAGTGTGGGTGCCGGAAGGGAACACCGGCTGGCCGGTGTAATTGGCGCGGATGGGATTTTCACCCACAGTGGTGCCGGCATTCGCCGTGTCGCCGAACACCGAAATGGTGAAAGGCATTCCCGTCTGCGCCTGATAGACCGTCGCCAGCTCCCAGTGCGAGGTGAGGCGGCTCATCCATCCCTGCTGCCTTAGCCCAGGAATGTTGTAGACAAAGGTACCGACGTAGCGAAGGCGAACATCGCAGGCCAGACCTTTCTCGGCGTCGAGATTGGAATCATTTTGCGGGATGGCGGATTCATCCATGGGGGAGCGGAAGTCCGGCGCGTTGGTGATGCTCTTGGCCCAGGTGACGTTGGTAAGAAAAGTGAGTCCGTGGGAGAAGCGGCGGCGAACATCGACCCAGCCCGCGTCATACCAACTGCGCGCGGAGTTTTCCAGCATATTGATGGTGGAAACGGGCTGGTCCGTGCTGGAAATGGTGACATCGCTGGGGAAAGTGGTTCCGGAAAGAAAATTGACGGCCTTGATAGGCCGGCGAGGCTGAAGAAGGCCCGGTCCGGGAGGCGGATTGTTGATCAGGTGCGCACGCTGGAGGTGGTACCCGCCGTCGCCTTGGTAGCCGATCTCCACCACCGTGTTGGGTGAGAGCGACTTCTGAAGCGAATAGCTCCATTGCTGGATGTATTGCGACGGGCTATGCGGGTAAAAGCCCGTGAAGCTGGTCACGGTCTTGCCCAGAACCGGCGAGGGAAAGTTGAATCCCGTCAGGCTGGGAGTGTAGTTGTCACTCTGCTGGGTTAGCGGGAAAACAAACGGCACATTGTGGCGCTGATTGCACCAGGTGTTCATGTCCACGGGAGTGAAGAAGATGCCGTAACTGGCACGCATGACGAAGGGGAACTTTCCCTGGAAAGAATGGGTCAAACCCACGCGGGGCGCGAACCTGAGCTTCGGAGTGTAGAACAACCCCTTGGGAGTGCCATCCTGCCCCCCGATGAAAATATAAGGGACGCCGTCCTGCCAAATCAGGTTGCTGCCGGGTTTGTCGGGCCGGATATCAGTGAGTGCGCTCATGTATTCGTACCGTAGGCCCAGGTTGAGCGTGGTGTTTTGGGTAACGCGCCAGTTGTCCTGAACGAAGGCGTCGCCATACCACTGGCGCAGATTCATGTCAGGAACGCCGAGCTGCGCCTGCTTCACTATCGGCAGACCCAGCAGGAAGCTGGCGATGGCGGCGCCCGTGCCGTCGTTGGTGGCCGTCTGGGTGGTGAAACCATTGCTGAACTGGTAGTAGCCGCGGCTTTGGAAGAAACCCCACATGGGCCAGTCGTAATCCCGGAGGTCGCCGCCCACCTTCAGGGAGTGGTGCCCCCATTGCTTGTTCCAGATGTCACCCGCTTGCAGGATCGTGTCCCAATCGTGTACCGGCGTCCCGATATAGGAATCGCCAAAGGCGTTGTAACCCTGCACCGTGACGTAGGGCATGCCCCACGCGCCCGGCCCGCCGAAACCCAGTCCCTGGATGCCCAGTTCGTCGACGTAGTCGGCGGTGTCCTGAGAGTAGCGGTGCATGGAAAGGCGTGACATCCCCAGCCAGAACACATTCACCGACGTGGACGAGATGAGGTGTGTGTACTGGAGGGTCATGTTCTGCGACAGGTTGTTGTCAAAGGATCCGAAGCCGGGCAGATTCTCCGGGGTGAAATCGCGCTCGGCAAGGAAGGAATAGCGCGCGAACAGAGCGTCGCCATGGGGCAAGTTCTGGTCCAGGCGGAGCGTTGCCTGATTGGAAAAATTGCGGTTGGTGCGCAGGTCAAGATAGTTGTTGGAATCCGGCCCCACGCCGATGGGCGTCGACCCCATGCCCCCCATTGCCATCATGCCTGAAGCCATATTGGGAAGCGGCATCGCCGCCAGCACCCCCGTGGCTACGGAGCTGATTTCGCCGCTGGGGATCGCATCATTCGGAAAGGGGCTGCGGATGACGGCCGGATTGGAAGGACTGGTGGGGAGCGACGAGTTGTAATTGGGATTCGCATGTGTCGTGGAAGGATCGTAGATGGTCACGCCGCTGGCGCTGAAGTCTCCCATGCGCTCCATCGCGGTGGGAACCGTCTCAATTTGCGCGAGGCCGTTGCTCAAGCGGAAGCCCTCCCAGTTGACGAAGAAAAACGTGGAATTCTTGCGGATCGGGCCACCCAGGGAAGCGCCGAATTCATTCTGGGCGAGATGAGGGATGTTGCTGGGGTCCGTGAACGTGCGGGCATCAAAAGTGTTGCTGCGGACAAACTCATAGACGTCCGCGTGCAGTTGATTGCCGCCGGATTTGGTCACGATGTTGACTTGGGCGCCGCCCGCGCCGCCGAATTCCGCCGAGTAACTCCCCGTCTGCACCTTGAACTCGCGAATAGCATCAGGCGAGGGGCTGAGGGAGAGGGTGTTGAACGTGGGGTCGGTATCCGCCGAGCCATCCAGCAAGAAGTAGTTCGCGTTAGGCCGCCCACCCCCCGTGCTCAAGGCCGAGTTCTGTGAGGGCCGCCAATAAAGCGGATTGGAGTTCCCCGTTTGCATTCCATATCCCTGGTGAACGGACGGGGCCAGCAGCGCCAGGTCGAGCACATGCCCGCCATTCAATGGCAGTTCCTTGTTCAGCGTGGGTTCGATAACTTCACCCAGGCTGGCATCTGCGGTGCGTAATAGCGCCGCCGAGCCAACCACCTCGACCGCCTGCTTCAGCGGCCCTACTTGCATCACGAGGTCGAGGCGAAGATACTGGTTCACTTCCAAAATCAGAGTCCGCACTGGCGAGTCGAATCCCGTCAAAAGAGCGGAGAGCTGGTATTGCCCGGGATTAAGGCTAACAAACTGGTAGGCGCCGTCAGTTGTTGTTTCCAGCTTGCGGGTCAGCCCGGTTTGGGTCTCTGTGAGCGCCACCTGTACATGAGGAAGCGGCAGCCCCTGAGCGTCGCGTATGATTCCGTCGACATGCGCACCGCTCGCCTGCGCACGAACATAAGGTGTTTCGAAACTAATGATCAGAAGTGCGGCCAAAATCCATATCGATTTACGCATAGATCTGCTCTCCTTCGGAAAGGAGCGGACTGAGACCGCTCCTCTGCACAGTATTGTCATCTCCGGGTCCTGCTAGACCCTATGAGAGCCCAAGAAGAAACCGACGCAAGCGGGAACACTAACAGGGGAGGGAGATGTCCGCAATAATCGCGACCTATTAGGGTATATGGAATTAAGCGATTACCTTCTTGAATAATAGATATGGACACTGTGACCGGATTAGGAACAGGCGTTCAGCGCCATCGTCCGGGAAATCCATTTGTCAAGTGCGACGGGGAAACGATAAGATGGCCTCGCGGAGAATGGGTTTTGCCAAAGTAGATCCCACGAAATGCCACACTGTAGACCGGCGCAGTCCAACGCCAGGACCGTCGCTCACTTCCCATGCATGATGATGTGAACCACACCCCTGCAGGAACCTGAGCGATTGCCACGATAGGGTCTTTCCATTAGCCGTGGAAGGTATTTTCAACAACTATGGCAAGAGATTTCAGTAACTGTGACAACCTACAGCTTTGTTGTAGGTTGTCAGAGCAAGTGAAAACGCGTTTAGTGATATCAAAGGATTTGCAGCGCGTGATGTCAGAATTCATGAAAATTCGTGTCAGCATTCCCGAAAAGATCCTACGGTTGCGTCACAGTTGTTGAAATAATTCTACGATTCAGTGGGTGCGATAGCGGAGATCAGCTTCCGCCGACCCGGGTCTGGCCACGCAATGCCAGTGTAAGAACACGTAGGTGAACCAGCCATTTAGACCTCCGCCGCCAGCGGCAACAATACTGCCAAGTAGGAATATTTCACTTTCTGTGACACGACTTTTCAGCAACTCTGACACAGATTTTCACTAATCGTGACAACCTACACACTTGTTGACGGAACAATCAAAACGACGAAAGGAGGCGTAACCAAAATGTTCGGCCAAATGCAAGTCACAACAACATTGCAACTGAGCAAACTGCAAACGCTGGACGAAGCCGTTGTCAAGCTATTGGAGTTTGCCGAGTACCCAAAGATCGTTCGTTGGTTTCAGTTCCCCAGCGCACTGGTGGTCTTCCTCGCGAATGATGACGCGCCCGATTGCGGGGCTATCTATGTTTACGACAGGAAGCGGTGTGTCTGGCTTTGGGTGGATTTCGAAGATCGGAATTACGGCGGGTATAGCCCATCGCAATTCGATGTTCTGATCAACCAATGTCATTTCTTCGGACTCGTGGAATCCCCTGGATTGCTTGAATCGCCTGTCCAATGGCTCGTTACCCCCGGCCAGAGGCCCACTGTGCTGGGAAAGCTCCCGGCCTGAGAAAAAACCTTTCGCAAACATCGGATCACCAAGTATCCCTCAGTTTGTAACTTATTGAAAACGCAACACCGCTCTGATGGCCACCCACCCCATTTGACAGAAAATATTTCTCATTTTATTTCCAATCAGTATGGACTTGTGGCGGCCACCGGGTTTCACGGAGGAAAAGATGCGGCGGCTTCTTCTGAAAGTGCCCGCTGACGTGGTGGAGGACTATTTCCGCCTCTTCGTGAACCGGCGGGCGTTCACGCTCCAGTCCGACCGGCCGCACCCGGAAAGCGGCCGGCACTACTACTACCGTCCCACAGACAAGGCGACTGGCCAAGGGCTCAGCCTGACCTCAGAAACAATCCGGCGCCACATCGAAGGTGAGATCACCATCGGCCTCTACGCCATCAACCCAGCCACGCAGCGGTGCAAGTGGGTCGCGATCGATGCTGATTACAAGGGCGCCATGGAGGACCTCGTCAAGCTCCAGTACTACCTTAGTGAAGACCAGGTCCAGGCGGCCTTGGAGATGAGCCGGCGGGGCGGGCATTTGTGGATCTTCCTGGAAACACCCCTCCTGGCCCGAGACTGCCGTATCTACATCCGCAACCTGGCATCGCGCCTTGGCGTGCCGCTAAAAGGGAACGGACTTGCCGAAGGAATTGAAATCTTCCCCAAGCACGACGAACTCGGGCCGGGCGAATTCGGGAATGCCATCCGAGGGCCGCTCGGGATTCATCGTGGAGCCAGCCGCCGGTTCTGGTTCTACGGAGTTGAATACGACTTGGGAAAGCAGGTGGCCTACCTGAAGCAATTGAAGAAGGTCAGTGAAGAAGAGATGCGGCGTTTCGTTGCAGGGAAAACGCTGCCTGCGGAGGCGGTCCGCCGCCCGCGCAGCCCCGAGCCTGCGGTCCCGCGCGCGAGCTCTGGTGGACCGGAATTCCGCATCCTCGAGCACGTGGGGGATGTCCGCAAGGTGGGCCGGAATTACGTCACTCGTTGCCCATCGTGTGCTGCAGCAGGGCATGACCGTAGCGGTGACAACCTGGCGATCCGGATCGACGATCCGCGGTTTTACAAGTGCTGGGCAGGTTGCACCAAGGAGATGATCCGCGAGGCGGTCGGTTGTCCGATCCGCGCGCGCCAGCAGGATTGAGGCGTGTGACGCAGTTGGAAATTGATAGGGAGGCCAGAGAATGAAAGGTGGAAGTCAGGGCTCCTTGTACTGGGGTCTCAACGTGCCCGGAAAAGTCCGCAAGCAGTTACGGCAGGTCGGAATTCTTGCTCTGCCAGAAGTGGGCTTGGAGCACCAACATCTGGCGCGTCGGTACGTGATCCGTGGTGTGGAATCGGGCGGGGCTATTCGCGAGATGGGCCACTACGTGACTTTCTGCGGCGAAGATGGCGAGCCTTTGGCTTACCTTCATCCCATTGATGCCATCGGTGTGAATGGAGTTCATGCCGTGGTAGTCGCTCCCGTCCTGGTGCGGGTGGAAA
>Ga0181526_10002321_pt1 | contig 16702 bp, 17 predicted proteins | sample PEATcosm2014_Bin_35_FD_119750 | JGI IMG/M metagenome (GOLD analysis project Ga0181526, IMG submission 119750) | Peatland microbial communities from MTU Mesocosm Facility, Houghton, MI, USA - PEATcosm2014_Bin06_30_metaG | ecosystem: Environmental > Terrestrial > Soil > Wetlands > Peat | place...
AATCAACGGCCTCAAGCAGTGGATCTACGGTGCCTCGCTGCTGGTCATCGTCATGTTGCAGCCGGGCGGGCTGTGGCCGTGGCTGAAATCTGCGCTGAAGCTCGGCGAGGGCAGGTGATGCAGGCGATGGATGCGGCCCCGCTGCTTCAGGTCGAGGGCATCTCCAAGCGCTTCAGCGGCCTGCAGGCGGTCGACGCGGTGAGCTTCGCGGTGCCGCGCGGCGCGATCGTCGGGCTGATCGGGCCGAACGGCGCCGGCAAGACCACCATCTTCAACCTGATCGCCGGCGTGTTCCGTCCCGACGCCGGCGCGGTGCGGCTCGATGGCGTCGACATCACCGGCCGGCGGCCCGATCTCGCCTGCACGGCCGGGATCGGCCGCACGTTCCAGGTGGTGCGGCCGTTCGGCGCGCTCACCGTCCTCGACAACGTGATGGTGGGAGCATTCAAGCGCACCACGTCGCCCGCCGAGGCGCGCGGCTCGGCGCTGCGGATTCTCGAGCGCGTCGGCCTCGCCGACAAGGCGGGCGCGGTGGCGTCCGGCCTGACCCTGCCGGAGCGCAAGCGGCTGGAGGCGGCGCGCGCGCTCGCGACCAAGCCGAAGCTCCTGCTGCTCGACGAGGTGATGGCAGGGCTGCGGCCGGTCGAGGTCGACCTGATGGTACGGGTGTTCGCCGATCTGTCGCGCGAGATGGGGCTCGCCATCCTGCTCACCGAGCACGTCATGCGCGCCGTCATGGCGCTGTCCCACCACATCGTGGTCGTCCATCACGGCCAGAAGATCTGCGAGGGGCCGCCCGAGATGGTGGCGCGCGACCCCGGGGTGATCGCGTGCTACCTCGGCGCCGGCCGCGCGACGGCCTGAGCCGATGCTGGAGATCCGTCACCTCGATCTGTTCTACGGCGACGCCCAGGCGCTCGATGATGTCTCGCTCGATGTCGCCGACGGCGAGGTGGTTGCCATCGTGGGCTCCAACGGCGCCGGCAAGACCTCGCTCATCCGCACCGTGTTCGGCATGCACCGGCCGGCCCGCGGCGAGATCCGCTTCGCGGGTCGCAGCATCGTCGGCGAGCCGTCGCACCACATCTGCAACCTTGGCGTCGGGCAGGTCGCGGAGGGCCGCCAGGTCTTTCCCACCATGACGGTGGCCGAGAACCTGGAGATGGGTGCCGCCGTTCCACGGGCGCGGACCGGGGCCGCGGCCGCCATGGAGCGGGTCCTCGAGCTGTTTCCCCGCCTGCGCGAGCGTCGCCGGCAGCGCGCCGGCACGCTGTCGGGCGGCGAGCAGCAGATGCTGGCGATCGCCCGCTGCCTGATGGGCCAGCCGCGCCTCATCATGCTGGACGAGCCTTCCCTCGGTCTGGCGCCGCTCGTGGTGGAGGACGTGTTCGCGGTCATCCGCGAGCTCAATGTGCGCGACCGCCTGACCATCGTGCTGGTCGAGCAGAACGTGGCGCAGTCGCTCGCGCTCGCCCATCGCGGCTACGTTCTGGAGAACGGCCGCATCGTCATGAGCGGCAGCGCCGCGGAGCTGCTCGCCGACGACGGCGTGCGCCGCGCCTATATCGGCCTGTGAGCGCAGATCCCGGTCCCGTGCCCGACCCTTGGCCCGGACATCCGGGCTCCCTCAAATGCGCCTTGTTGCGCCACCGGCGCGATGATCGTAGAGTCGGGTGCTAGTGACGCAATCCAACCTTCGGTCATGCCCCGGTCCACGCAACGCCAACGCCCACCCATGCGGATCGAGACGTACCGCTCGTGGAGCGCGTTGCGCCCCGACAACGAGCGCTGGGAGCTGATCGCCGGGGTGCCCATGATGATGACGCCGCCCACCATGCGTCACCAACGCATCGCCAGCAATCTCGAACGGCTGTTGAATGCCGGCCTGAGCAGGATCGGCGCGCCGCGCGAGGCCTTTCAGCGGGTCGGCGTCAACCTCGGCGTGGAGCACTACGATCCGGAGCCGGATGTGGTGGTCGTCGACCGTCCCTCGCGCAACGACCAGCGCTATTCCGACCGGTTCTATCTCGCTGCCGAGGTTGTCTCGAGCAGTGACGAGCGCTTTCTTGACGACACGGTCGAGCTCTATCGCGATCACCCGCACTGCCTGTGCATTCTGCTCATCCGGCAGGACCGCATCGAGATCGTCCGCGAGACGCGATCGCCCGCCGGGACCTGGACCCGCCTGACCTTGACCAAGCCCGACGACGAGCCCATTGTCGAGGCTGTCGGCCTGCGATGCTTGGTCAAGGACCTCTACTCGGGCACAATGTCATGACCGAGGGCGCGCGGAGGGCGGCCGCTGCCAGCAGGATCTTGTACCCCGCGGCTCGGCGTCCTCATACCGATCACATGAACAGCCCTCAGCGCAGCCATGAGGTAAGCGCCCGCGGCGGTGCCCGGCGTCCTTCATCAGGTGATCCGATGATGTGGCCTCGAATCAAAAGGCGCCGCGGATGTCCGCGGCGCCCTCGAAACAGCGGCGTTACTTGGTGATCAGCGGCCGCGCCGGCGGCGGCGCCTCGTCCGCGAGCGGCCAGGCCTTGAAGCTCACTTGTCCGAACACTGTGAAGCCCTGGGTCGTCTCGTTGCGGCCCGCGCCGGGGGTTCCGCCGTACCCATGCGCATAGATCTCGTCGGTCGCCCATACGTTGATCTTCGCCGGGCCGAAATCGTATCCGACGAGGCCGCCGATGGCGAAGGTCGTGAATTTTCCCTGGTTGTTGAACTCATAGGCCGCGCTCGACGAGTCGGAGGTGATCTGATCGACCAGGTAGGCGACGGGTCCGATCGTCCACCTGCCGATCGTCTTGGTGGCGGTGAAGTCGGTGTGGAAGATCTGGCCGGTGGTGTAACCCGAGATCCGATTCTTGGTGTTGATTTCATCATAGATGTTGGCCGTAAAGGCCCAACCGTCGTTGAGATACGACAGGATCAATTGCGGCTGGAAGGTCCAGTACGGATCGCCGACGTTGCCGGTTCCGGTCGCCCCCGCGGTCGTCCCGTCCGGCACGTAGACGCCGGCGATCGCCTGGATGAAGAAGCCGTTTCCGACGTTCCAGGCCAGCTGGATCGGCGACAGCAGCGTATTGCCCAGCCCGGAGGCCGACGTGTTGACCGGAGGCCCGATCTGCTTCATCAGCGCCTTCTGGACGATGGCGGCGCTGTAGGTCGCGCCCAGGAAGGTCCAGCCCGGGACAACCGTGACCTTCGCCGAATCGAAGCCGCGGGCCAGATTTGCGTTGTCGCCGTTGACGGCGTCGGCGCCGGGACCGACCTGCTTCGACTGGTAGGTGAGCGCCGTGTCGGAGAAATAGATGCCGGGGTCCATCGGCTTGGCGGTGGTCCCGATGTTGATGCCCGGCGTGGTCTGCGCCGCCGCTCCGGGCTCGAGGGCCATGGCCTGCTGCGACCAGGCGATGGCCGTCACAATCCCCACGGACGCCAGCAACAATCCGGCAATACGATGCTCACGCATTAAGACGCTCCCCTCTCACTTGCGTCGCAGACAGCCGCTCCGCGACGACCCCATATCAACGCGCGGACGTGCAGCCCGTCCGTTGTCGTCTGATCACTGTGCCCGCCGCTCTGGGCGCATTTGCGTCGGGAATCTGACCTTCCTGGATTATTCCGGCCGCCTATGCGGTTGTTCGACACGATTGCGCCGCATCGGCGCTACTGTGAGGCACCGTCGTGAGCCGAATTGCCGCCCGGGTTGATGACGGATCGCGGAATATTCTTGTTTGTTTGATCGGCGCGGCGCCGGATGCCGGCTTCGCCGGTCGCGTACTTCCGCCGCAATCGGCGGAGAATCGCAGCTGGCGTCAACCAAACCGGGAATGCGGTGTCGCCGACGGTCCGTCTGGCGCTGCGCTCAGGGGCGGAATGATGGCGGCGATCGCAATCGTGGCGGCTCCGCGCCGCCGCATTTGATGGTGTGCCGGTGCGGTCAGGCCGCGTCGGCCGTGGCCTTGCGACCCTGCGAAGGCAGGCGGATATTGTCGAGGCCGCGACTTACTTTTGCTGGGCATGAGCGGGCGCTGCCGCCGGTGCCTGCCCGGCAGTCACCAGGCCGCCGAGAAGGCCGGCGGCGTCGAGCAGCGATCCGGATCCGCCGCCGCTCAGATTGATCGACGTCTGCGGCACGAATTTCGATGCATTGGTGAGCGCCGCCGCGATGACGTCGGGATGCGCGTTGGCGAACTTGGCGAGGGTGTCCAGGCTGAGCTCGAACTGCCGCAGCTGCCTGGTCGCCTCGGGACCGAGCACTTCGACCTGGGTCTTCTGGCCGGCCGCGATCGCAGTGAGCTTGTCGCGCTCGCCCTGGCCCTCGTTGCGCGCGGCCAGCGCGTTCTGCACCGAGGCCTGGACGCCGATCTCGGCGCGCACCAGCGTGCCCTGCTGGTTGGCGGTCTCCTTGGCCTTTTCCGAGTCGATGCGCTTCTCCTGGGCGGCGCGCTCCTGGATGAACGCCTTGGCGAGCTGGGTCGCCAGCTGCTCGCGGCGCACCGCGACCAGCAGCTCGGGCGGGATCGCCGGCTCGCCGAGACGCACCTCGCGGATGGTGATGCACGACTTCTGCGCCTCCGGACGGATGCGGCGTTCGATCTCGCCTTCGATCAGCGGGCGCTGATTGATGAGATCGAGCACCTTGGTCGGCCGGTTGATGGTGACGAAGATCGGCTTGCCGTCGGTGTCGAGAATCGGCTTGCCGTTCTCGTCGACCTTCGCTTCGGTCACCTCGTAGGTCCCGCCGGACACGTCGCGGGTGATGGCGCGGATCGAAGGCGTCAGCACGCGGTCCTCGACATCCTTGAGGGTCCCGACACCGGCCACCACGCACGACGCTTCGGCGGGCGAAACCTGAGCCACGACGCGCAGTTCCAGCGGGACGTCCCAGCCCTCCATCTTGACGAACACGGCACGGTCGGCGTTGTCCTTGTCGACCGGAACGGTCTCCTCGGTGCGGGTCTGCACGATGTCGCCCTTGGAATCGACGGTGAGTGCGATGTTGCTGCGCTTGTAGCCTCCGGCGTAGCTCCATACCTGGGCGCGGGTATCGATCTCGGTGATCAGGAACGCGTCCGGCGGGAAGTAGTACTTGCCGGGCTGCAGCGAGTCCTTCCACACGCCGATGCATCCGACCGGAACGATGGGCGCGTCGAGCCGTCCGGCGCTCACGTCCTTGTTGACGATGACGTCGCAATTGTCCGGCTTTGCGGCCTTGAGCGTCCCGAAATCGATGTCGGCATGGACATTGGACTTCACCACGCCGACGTAGCCGGCTTTCACCTCCTTGGCGTCCACCTCGGTGACGTCCCACAGATAGCGGTTGATCCGCCACTTGCCGGGCGTGAGCACGGTCAATTGCGGACCGCGCTGGCCGCCGTTGTTGAGAAACGTCGCGGCATCGAGCATCTGATAGCCGAGCCTGGGAAGGAACGGGTCGGCGAACGCCTGTCCGGACCGCAACGGGGCTCCGTCGCGCGCCGTGAGCACGCCGACCTTGCCCTGCGGGATGGTCACCTCCTCCTTGCTGGTATCGACGCTGTAGATCACGTTGAGCATCGGGCGGGCATGGAAGCCGGGGGTGAAAATCTCGGCCTGGGGTCCGTTCTCGCCGTTCGCCGCCACGATACGGCCGCCCGTCAGTGACCCGCCGCCATAGATGCGGAAGAGGTGTCCGAGATGGCCATCGGGCACGAAAACGTAGGAGGTCGACGCGACGGCGAACAGGATGCACATGACGCCGATGAGGCGCACCGCGCCGGCAACGAGCCTGGACTGGTAGGCCGGGGGAAGCAGCGAGGGGACCACGGACAGGAACAGGGCGCCGACAACGACGAACACCAGGAATCCCATCATCGCAGTCTCCCGTCTGTGGCGTCAGCAGATGCCGACGGCACGCCCCCTACCGGACCGCGGTCGCGGTCCGCGGGCGCCGGAGCAAGCCGCCGGATCTATCCGTCAATGGGTGGCGGCGAAGGCGTGCGAGGGGTGCCGGGAGTCGCCGCGCCGGTTCTGTGGGCGAACGTACATGATGAGCGCCTCCGGGCGCTCACCCTTGACCTTGAGCGCGGCGATGAGCGCATCCTCGGCGTCGACGACCATGCGGTCCGACTTTCCTTTGAGCTTCAGCCCGACGGTGAATTGCATCGGAACGCCTCCTCTGTCCAACCGCTGGATGCTCGCCACGTTCATCAAGCGACGCCGCGCCGGGGTGTCGCGACCGAGCGATGTCGCGGCGGATGGCAGCCGAATCGACGCAACCCCGTGACGGCCCGACGCCAATGTAGCACGGATCACGCCGCCAGGGCCGTGCCGTCGTGCTTCTGGTCGCAGGCCCCGACGCTATCCCGTTGCGGCTGTTGCGCGTCGCGGCCGGCCGGACCAATGTACCGGCCGCCGCCCGCCGGACCGCTCTGTGCCGACACGATATCGTCACAGAACCCGATCCAGCTGTGGGCCGCCAAGCGGATTCGTTTTGCCATGGAGCATGACAGCCACATCGTCCTCGACGGCGCCAGCAATGTCCGCGATCTCGGCCGCCGCGCCGGCCCGGCGCCGGGACCGCGGCGGGTCGTTCGCTCCGCCAACCTGGACCAGCTGTCGCCGGACGGCCGTCGGGCGTTCGGCGACCTGGGAATCGAGGTCGTGATCGATCTGCGCGGCAAGGCCGAGGCCGCGGCGGCCCCGATGCTGGAGGGGACCATGCGGGTCCATCTGCCGATCGAGCCGACCGTCGTCGCAGCGCTGCTGCGGCACCGCGCCGCCGGCACGCTGAGCGTCGACGCGGCCGTCGGCGTCATGGAAGACGCCTATCGGCGGTTCATCGTCGATCATGGCGCGGTTTTTGCCGAAGTGTTTCAGCACGTCCTCGATGCCCGGCGGCGTCCCGTCCTGTTTCACTGCGCGGCCGGAAAGGATCGCACCGGCGTCGCCGCCGCGTTGATTCTCACCGCACTCGGCGTCGCGCCGTCGCTCATCATCGAGGATTACCTCCTGAGCAATCGGCTCTACCGATCACCGAACCTTGCGACCGCCGACATCCCGGACGATGTCCGCGAGGCGATCGTCAAGGTGCGGCCGTCCTATCTGGCAGCGGCCTTCGACGCCATGACGGAGGGCTGGGGCGGGCCCGATAGCTACCTGGAAAAGGCGCTCGGCATCGGCGCCCGCGAGCGCGAGGCGCTCGGCGAGGCGATGCGGTGAGCGCGCCATGACCACGCGGCGCCGCGAAGCCGGCGGACAGGTCCCGGCCGATGCGCTATCATGCGGCCGACGTCACGGCCGACACTTCGCCAAAGTGGTGGCCGCCCGCTGCCGGTATCAATGGGAGGCATCGATGAGCGATCACGAGGTGGTGTCGCACGAACAGTGGCTCGCCGCCCGCCGCGAGCTCCTCGAGGAGGAAAAGGAGCTGACGCGGCAGCGCGACGCGCTCAGTCGGCGCCGGCGGCAGCTGCCTTGGGAGCGGGTCGACAAGCAGTATCGGTTCGAGGGACCGGGCGGACAGCTCGGGCTGGCGGATCTGTTCGCCGGGCGCAGCCAGCTGATCGTCTTCCATTTCATGCTCGGGCCGGATTGGCAGGAGGGCTGCAAGTCCTGCTCGTTCTGGGCCGACAACATCAACGGCGCCGACATCCACCTCAATCACCGCGACGTGACATTCGCCGCCGTATCGCGGGCGCCGTTGCCGCAGATCGAGGCCTACCGCAAACGCATGGGATGGAGCTTCCCCTGGTACTCGTCGAACGGCAGCGACTTCAATTTCGACTTTCAGGTCTCGTTCACGCCCGAGCAGATCGCGACCGGCGAGGCAGTCTACAACTATGCGGTCAGATCGAACACGATGTCGGAGCTTCCCGGAATCAGCGTCTTCGTCAAAGACGATGGGCGGGTGTTCCACACCTATTCGTGCTACGCCCGCGGTCTCGACATGCTCAATGGCGCCTACCACTACCTCGATCTGTCGCCCAAGGGCCGCGACGAGGCGGCGCTGTCGTATCCAATGGAATGGGTCAGGCGACACGACCAGTACGAGAGCTGACGATCTCGCCGATCGGTGGACACGGCTTCACCGTGCGTCCGCACAGGCCGGCGGCGATCCCGCCGTTCTCGGCTCGCGCTTGTCGGGAATCCGGCACGACACCACCTGCCGTATCTCCTTTTGTCGCGCATGCTGGCCGTTTGTTTAGCTTGACATGTTTAGTTTTCCATGTTTCACTAAACATACTCGCTCGATACGGCACCCGAAGATTCCGTCGGGCGGGGGAAACGCAGTCACGAGCTCATCGCGCTAGCCGACGCCCGCCAGCCAATGGCGGCGCAACACGGACGGGTCGTGCCCGGCCGCGAACGCGATGGCGCAACCTTCCGGAGGAACTCCGCATGAACAAGCTGTTGGCCGGCGCTGCCGCGCTCGCCAGTGCTCTGATTGTCGCGCCGGTCGCGCCCGCACACGCCCAGTCGAAGCAGATCACGCTGTGCTGGGCGGCGTGGGACCCGGCCAATGCCCTGGTCGAGCTGTCGAAGGACTTCACCGCCAAGACCGGCATCCAGATGAAATTCGAGTTCGTGCCGTGGCCGAACTTCGCCGACCGCTTCCTCAACGAGCTCAATTCCAAGGGCAAGCTGTGCGATCTCATGATCGGCGACAGCCAGTGGATCGGCGGCGCCGCCGAGAACGGCCAGTACGTCAAGCTCAATGACTTCTTCGCCAAGGAAGGCATCAAGATGGATGACTTCATGCCGGCGACGGTGCTGGGCTATTCCGAATGGCCGAAGGGCACGCCAAACTACTGGGCGCTGCCGGCGATGGGCGATGCCAACGCCTGGACCTACCGCAAGGACTGGTTCTCCCGGCCCGAGATCCAGGCCGAGTTCAAGAAGAAGCACGGTCGCGACCTGGCGCCGCCGAAGACGCAGACCGAGCTCAAGGAGATCGCCGAGTTCTTCCAGGGCCGCGAGATCGATGGCAAGAAGGTGTACGGCGCCGCGATCTTCACCGAGCGCGGCTCCGAGGGCATCACGATGGGCGTCACCAACGCGCTCTATCCGTTCGGATTCAAGTACGAGGATCCGAAGAAGCCCTACCACATGGAGGGCTTCGTCAACTCCGAGGGCGCCATCAAGGGCCTCGAGTTCTATAAGGCGCTATACAAGTGCTGCACGCCGCCCGGCTACACCAACGCCTATATGCAGGAGGACCTCGACGCCTTCAAGTCCGGTCAGGTCGCCCTGCAGATGAACTGGTTCGCCTTCTTCCCCGGCCTCTACAAGGACGAGAACGTCGGCGGCAACAAGATCGGCTTCTTCGTCAATCCCGGCGAGGTCGTGCACGGCCCGCAGCTCGGCGGGCAGGGCATCTCGGTGGTATCTTACTCGCCGAACCGCGACGAGGCATTGCAGTACATCAAGTGGTTCGCCACCCTCGACGTGCAGAAGAAGTGGTGGTCGCTCGGCGGCTACAGCTGCCACAAGGGGGTGCTCAACGACCCCGGCTTCGTCAAGACGGCGCCGTTCGCGGCGGACTTCCTGGTGGCGATGGGCCAGGTCGTCGACTTCTGGGCCGAGCCGTCATACGCCCAGCTGCTGCTGGCGATGCAGAAGCGCGTCCATGACTACGTCGTCGCCGACAAGGGCACCGCCAAGGAAGCCCTCGATCTCCTGATCAAGGACTGGCAGAAGGTGTTCAAGGACGACGGCAAGATCTGAACGAACGATGACCTCTCCCTGCTCGCGGGGAGAGGTCGACCGCGCGCAAGCGCGCGGTCGGGTGAGGGGGCGTCCCAACGCGCCGAGCCTGGTGAAAGAGCCCCTCACCCCGACCCTTTCCCCGCAGCAAAGTCGGATGTTTCCGACTTTGCTCGATCTCGAGCTGCCCGAACCCGGGAACACCCGGGTTCGGGCGGGGAGAGGGAGGAGAGCCGCCCAGTACGCGGCAAGATCATAGGCGATCGCAGTTCCCCGACATGAACGACGTCTCCCACGATCCGAGCCTCATCGAGCGTGCCGCCGCGGCGACGCCGTCCGGCGTGTCGCGCCGCGTGCGCGGGCTGTCCGATCGGGCGATCGCGTGGATCTTCATCGCGCCGACCATCCTGCTGTTGCTCGCGGTCAACATATTTCCGCTGATCTGGACGATCTGGCTGTCGTTCACCAACTACCGCGCCAACCGTCCGAACGCGCCGGTCCGCGACATCGGCGTCGACAATTATCAATCCATCCTGACCGATCCGGACGTCTGGGCCGCCATGCAGGCCACCGCGCATTTCGTGGTGTGGACCATCGTGCTGGAGACGCTCATCGGCTTCGGCCTCGCATGGCTGATCAATCGCAAGTTCAAGGGCCATGGCCTGTGGACCACCGTCATCCTCATTCCGATGATGCTGTCGCCGGCGGTGGTGGGAAATTTCTGGAAGTTCCTGTTCGAGCCGCAGATCGGGCTGTTCAACTACGCCATCGCCTTCATCGCCCGCGTCGATCCGTCGTCGTTCGAGATGCTGGGCTCGGTGAAGCTCGCGCCGTGGTCGATCATCATCGTCGACACCTGGATGTGGACGCCCTACGTGATGCTGATCTGCCTCGCCGGCCTGCGCTCGGTCCCCGACTACCTCTACGAGGCCGCCGAGGTCGACCGCGCCTCGAGCTGGCGGCAGTTCTGGTCGATCACCCTGCCGCTGGCGCTGCCCTTCATCATGCTCGCCGTGCTGTTCCGCGCGATCGAGAATTTCCGCATGTTCGACATGGTCAACCTGCTGACCTCGGGCGGCCCCGGCTCGACCACCGAGCTCGCGTCGATCACGCTCAAGCGCGAGGCGTTCGAGAAATGGCGCACCGGCTACTCGTCGGCATTCGCCATCATCCTGTTCGTGACCGTGTTCGGCCTCGCCAACATCTACGTCAAGGCGCTCAACCGGGTGAAGCAGCGATGAGCCTGTCAACCGCCCATTCGGTGGTCGAGCCGGGCCGCTGGTCGCGACGCATCGCGGCAGTGATCGTCGTCGCCTATGCGCTGATCACCATGATCCCGCTGGTCTGGATCTTCCTGACCGGCCTGAAGACGCCGCCGGATTCGATCAGCTATCCGCCCAAGCTGCTGTTCACGCCGTCGCTCGAGGGCTATTGCAATCTGTTCACCACGCGCTCGCGACAGACCGCCGAGTACATCGACAGTCTGCCGCCCGCCTCCGGTGTCTGCGACGACATCGCCCGCAAGCGCAACATGGTGATCGCCGGACCGTCGAACTTCATCCCGCGCTTCGTCAATTCCCTGATCATCGCCTTCGGCTCGACCGCGCTGTCGGTGCTGCTCGGCGCCGCTGCGGCCTACGGCTTCTCGCGCTTCAAGGTGCCGCTCAAGGACGACCTGCTGTTCTTCATCCTGTCGACCAGGATGATGCCGCCGATCGCGGTCGCGATCCCGATCTATCTGATGTACCGCGAGCTCGGCCTGTCCGACACCAAGCTCGGCATGATCCTGCTGTATACCGCCGTCAACGTGTCGCTCGCGGTGTGGCTGCTCAAGGGCTTCATCGACGAGATCCCGCGGGAATACGAGGAGGCGGCGATGATCGACGGCTATACCCGGCTGCAGGCCATCTTCCGGGTCGTGCTGCCGCAGGCGACCACCGGGCTGGTCGCCACCGCCATCTTCTGCCTGATCTTCGCCTGGAACGAATACGCCTTCGCGGTGCTGCTGACCTCGGGCGAGGCGCAGACCGCGCCGCCCTTCATCCCGATCATCATCGGCGAGGGCGGCCAGGACTGGCCGGCGGTGGCGGCCGGCACCACCATCGTGCTCATTCCCATCCTGGTGTTCACCATCGTGCTGCGCAAGCACCTGCTGCGCGGCATCACGTTCGGGGCGGTGCGCAAATGAACGCCGACGTCGATATCGCCGCCTATGCCCACCCGCGCCGCCGGTTCAGGCTCCTCCGCCGCGGCCCGCTCGAGGCGATCGCGTCGGGCGTGATCGCGGCCGGCGTGATCATGCTGATGCAGCCGTTCTCGCTGACCCTCTATGGCTGGTCGTTCGCCACCACGCTCGCCGGCACCCTGCTGTTCACGGTCGCCGGACGGTTCGCGGAGTAGCCGGCGATGGCGCAGATCGCGGTCCACGACCTGGTCAAGCGGTTCGGCGACTTCGTCGCCGTCCGCGATCTGACGCTGGCGGTGAACGACGGCGAGTTCTTCTGCCTGCTCGGCCCGTCCGGCTGCGGCAAGACCACGACGCTGCGGATGATCGCCGGCCTCGAGCTGCCAACGTCAGGGACGATCCGGCTGGGCGCCGACGACGTCACCTTCCGGCGGGCATCGGCGCGCGACATCGCGTTCGTGTTCCAGCTGTTCGCGCTCTATCCACATATGAACGTCCGCGCCAACATCGGCTTTCCGCTCAAATGCGACGGCCTGCCGCGCGCCGAGATCCAACGCCGGGTGGAGGAGACTGCCCGCATCCTGCGGATCACCCATCTGCTCGGCAAGCCGGTCTCCGGCCTCGCCAGCGGCGATCGCCAGCGCGTCGCCCTCGGCCGCGCCATCGTGCGCCAGCCCAAGGCGTTCCTGATGGACGAGCCGCTCGGTGCCCTCGACGCGGAGTTCCGCCATGTCATGTGCGGCGAGCTCCGCGCGCTGCACGATCGGCTCCGCGCCACGACGGTGTACGTCACCCACGATCAGCTCGAGGCGATGTCGATGGCCGACAAGATCGCGGTGATGAACGACGGCGTGGTCGAGCAGCTCGGCGCCCCGCAGGAGATCTACGACCGCCCGGCGTCGCTGTTCGTCGCCGATTTCATCGGCTCGCCGCCGATGAATTTCATCAGCGTGCGCGCCGAGCTGCGCTGCGGCGACGATGTGATCTCGATCGACGGCGCGGAGGTGAAGGTCCCGGCCCTGCGCGAGGATCCGCCGGGGCCTGATCTGGTGCTGGGCGTGCGACCGGAGCACGTCTCGTTGCGCGACGAGGCCGCCTTTCGCGGCATCGTCTTCGGCGTCGAGTATCTCGGCACCACGCAGATCGTCACCGTCACCACCGAGCGCGGCGCCGTGAAGGCGCGGCTGCCATCGGCGCGGACGGTGCGTGCCGGCGATCAGGTCGGCCTGGAGTTCAGGCCGGAGAAGCTGTCGCTGTTCGCCGCGACGACCGGGCGCGCCATCCGCAGCACGCTGCACGAGGCGGCGGGAGGTGGCCATGGCTGAGGTCGTTCTCGACCGGGTCGCCAAGCGGTTCGGCGCCGTCGTGGCCGTCGCCGATCTGTCGCTGCGGATCGGAGACGGCGAGCTCATCGTGCTGCTCGGCCCGACCGGCGCCGGCAAGACGACGACGCTGCGCCTGGTCGCCGGGCTCGAGTCGCCCGATGCCGGTACCGTGTCGATCGACGGCCGCGAGGTGACCGCCGACGCGCCGGCGGCGCGCGACGTCGCCTTCGTGTTCCAGCAGTACTCGCTCTATCCGCATCTCACGGTCTACGACAATCTGGCGTTTCCGCTGCGCGCGCCGTCCCGCCGGGTACCGGACGCCAAGCTCGATCAGCGGGTGCGCGAGGTCGCGCGCCTGCTGCGCATCGAGGACAAGCTCGGCAACCGCGCCACGCAGCTGTCCGGCGGGCAGATGCAGCGGGTCGCGATCGGGCGTGCCCTGGTCCGCCGTCCCGCCATCTTTCTCATGGACGAGCCGCTGTCGTCGCTCGATGCCAAGCTGCGCGCCGATCTGCGGATCGAGCTCAAGCACATTCAGGAAGATCTCGGTGCCACCATCCTCTACGTGACCCACGACCAGGTCGAGGCGATGACGCTGGCGACCCGCATCGGCGTGATCAATCGCGGGCATCTGGTGCAGGTGGGCACGCCGCGCGAGATCTACGAGAACCCGGTCGACAGCTATGTGGCGACGCGGCTCGGCACCCCGGGCATCAATCTGGTGCCGCGCTCGCTGTTTCCCGGCGTCGCCGCGCCGGCCGCCGCGGTGACCATCGGGGCGCGCACCGAGCACGTGCGCATCCGCCGCGGCGCCGGAGATGCGGCGGCCGGAACGGTCACCTGGATCGAGCATCTCGGCGACCAGAATCATCTGCACGTCGCCCTGATCGAGGGCGAGTTGCTGACGCTGGGCGATCCCGACGCCGGGCTCGTCGTCGGCGACCGGGTCGGAATCGAATTCACGCAGCCGCTGTTCTTCGACGAGAACGGCCGGCGCGTGGAGCGGTGACGGGTGAGGTGGGGCATGGACCAGGCGCTGCAGAAACGATTGATCGAGGCGGTCGCGTCGACCGTGATCGCCCATGCGGAGGAGCTCACGAGCCTCGATTCGGCGATCGGCGACGGCGACCACGGACTCAACATGAAGCGCGGTTTCACCGAGGTCATGGCCGATGTCGACGGCCTCGCCGCCAAGCCCCTGCCGGACGCCTTGCGGGCGATCGGGACCAAGCTGGTCATGAAGATCGGCGGTGCCTCCGGCCCGTTGTACGGAACGCTGTTTCTCACCCTGGGCAAGGAGCTTGCCGATGCGCCTACGCCATCCGACGCCGCGCGCGCGTTTGGGGTCGCGGTCGCGGCGGTAATGGCGCGGGGGAAATCCGAGCCCGGGCAGAAGACGATGCTCGACGTGCTGGCGCCGACCCAGGCGGAGCTCGCCGCCGGCGGCGACGATCTGCTCGCTCGCCTGAAGTCGCGCGCCGCCGCGTCCGCCGAGGCCACCGTGCCGATGCGCGCGATCCGCGGGCGCGCGTCGTTCCTCGGCGAGCGCTCCATCGGCCACATGGATCCGGGCGCCCGGTCGTCGTGGCTGATGATCGAGGCGGTGTGCGACGTGCTCGCGCGCTCCCACTAAGAGGCATTTGGCGATGGCCACGAAGAAGTGCTCGACATCTCTGCCGCGCCACCGGTTTCCACCTCCCCCTGGAGGGGGGAGGTCGGCGCCGCTCTGCGGCGCCGGGTGGGGGTGGCAGCCTTACCGCTCGCTCGGTGTTTGTTGCTTCACCCCACCCCGCCGCGCAGTGCGCGGCGACCCTCCCCCTCCAGGGGAGGGTAAGCGAGCGGGCTTCGACGCATGAGGCATTTATTTGCAGTCGGGCACTTGGGAGGCTGACCCTTGGCGAACGTCGGAATCGTCATCGTCTCGCACTCCGCGAAGGTCGCGGAAGGCGCCGCCGACATGGTGCGGCAGATGGTCGGGAGCTCGGTGCGCGTCGCCCACACCGGGGCAACTCCGAGGGCGGGCTGGGGACCGACGTCGCCGCCATCATGGCGGCCATCGACCACGCCTGGTCGGATGCCGGCGTCGCCATCCTGGTCGATCTCGGCGGCGCGGAGACCAACAGCGAGATGGCGATCGAGATGCTCGACGCCGATCGGCGCGACCGCGTCGTGATGTGCAACGCACCGATCGTCGAGGGCGCCGTGATCGCGGCCACCGAGGCGTCGGGCGGCTCGCCGCTGGATCTGGTCAAGCGCGCGGCCGAGGAGCTCTCTCCGGAGGCCTGACGCAGAATGTCGAGGAAACACGGATGTCGGACAGTTTCGTCACCGCCAGCGCCGAGCTCACCAACGCCGTCGGTCTGCATGCCCGGCCGTCCGTGAAATTGACCCAGCTTGCCAAGTCGTTCGCCTGCGACATCGAGGTGGCGCTCGCCGCCGACGGACCCTGGGTCGACGCCAAGAGCCCGGTCAAGATCATGCGCGTGAAGGCCGCGAAGGGGACCGTCCTGCACTTCCGCGCCCGCGGCGCTGACGCTGCCGCGGCGGTGGCGTCGGTGGTCGATCTGGTCGGGCGGCGCTTCGACGAGGACGAGGCGTCGCTGGAGGAAGCGCGTGGCTGACGTCCGCCTCAAGGGACGCCGGGCTTCGCCGGGGTTCGCGGCGGGCGAGGCCGCTGTGCTGTCGACCCGTGCGGCGGTCCGGGTGGCCAGCGGGGATCCGGCGCTGGAAGCCGAAGCGCTCGCGGCCGCCGTCGAGGCGGCCGCCCGCGAGCTCGGCGATCTCGCCGCTGGCGCCGCCGGCGAGGAGGCGGACATCATCGGCTTCCAGCTGGCGCTGCTCGACGACTCCGCGCTCACCGAGCCGGCGCAACGCGCGATCGCCAACGGGGTTGCGGCCGATCACGCCTGGGCGACGGCGCTCGACCGCGAGATCGCCGACTACGAGGGCGCCGAGGACGAATACTTTCGCGCCCGCGCCAGCGACTTCAAGGACATCCGCGATCGGGTCCTCGGGCATCTGCGCGGCGTGCAGACGGCCGCGCCGCCCCCCGGCGCCATTCTGGTGGCCGACGATCTCGCGCCGTCCCGCTTCCTCGCGACCGACTGGACGCAGGGCGGCGCGATCCTGCTGACCGGCGGCAGCGCCTCCAGCCACGTCGCCATGCTGGCGCGCTCGCGCGGCATTCCGATGATCGTCGGCCTCGGCGGCGATCCCGCCGCCCTTGCCGGCGAGGTTCTGGTCGACGCCGGCGCCGGCGAGGTGGTCGTCGCTCCCGACGACATGGAACGGCGGCGTTTCGAGGCGAGGCGGCAAGAGGATCTCCATGCGGCGAACGAAGCCGCGCGGGCCGTGGACAAGCCGGCCGTCACCCGCGACGGCGTACCCATCGCGGTTCACCTCAACGTCAGCGACCCCGACGAGATCGGGTCCCTCGATCCGATCGTCTGCGACGGCGTCGGCCTGGTGCGCACCGAGTTCCTGTTTCACGCCCGCC
>Ga0181526_10002324_pt1 | contig 16678 bp, 15 predicted proteins | sample PEATcosm2014_Bin_35_FD_119750 | JGI IMG/M metagenome (GOLD analysis project Ga0181526, IMG submission 119750) | Peatland microbial communities from MTU Mesocosm Facility, Houghton, MI, USA - PEATcosm2014_Bin06_30_metaG | ecosystem: Environmental > Terrestrial > Soil > Wetlands > Peat | place...
CTCAAAGCTTCATCAATAGGCCGGATACAGAAGCGCAAGACCAAATTTCTCCAAATCATCATTTTCGGCTTGCAACGCGCGGCCGGTCCATACAGATGGGTCATAATCGGTCGCGCCCATCACGGGCTGGCGTGTCCGGTCTTCCCCGGAAAGCTGCCGCCTTAGTCGCCCGCTATCGAGGCTTTTAACGGCGACAGACCTCCATTCTGAGGCGTGATATCCTACCGAACGGGATGATCCCATTCGGGGCTGCTCAAATGGCAATCAATATTGGAAGGCGGCAATTTATTTCTGCGCTCGGCGGTGCAGCAGCAGCGTGGCCGCTTCCCGCCCAAGCACAACAGCCGATGCCGGTGATCGGGTACCTGAGCGGCTCATCGCCGAACGTCTTCACAGAACTCGTGACGTCCTTCCACCGGGGCCTCAACGAAACCGGCTTTATTGAGCATCGAAATATCGCCGTCGATTATCGATGGGCGTTAGGCGAACTCGATCAATTGTTAGCGCTCGCGGCCGATCTGGTTCGCCGGCAGGTGGCCGTGATCTTCGCTTCGGGTCCTCCTGCTGCGTTGGCAGCCAAGGCGGCAACGTCATCGATCCCGATTGTGTTTGGCATTGGCGCCGACCCGGTCAAGCTCGGTCTGATTTCCAGCTTCAACCAGCCGGGCGGCAACATCACCGGCGTAAGTTTCTTCATCAACATGCTGGCGGCAAAGGATTTGGGCTTGATGCACGAGTTGGTGCCTCAAGCCGCCGTGATCGCGTTACTCGTGAATCCGAACAATGCTGATACACAGTCGACAGACGCGCAAGAGGCCGCGCACTCTCTTGGGTTAGAGTTGCTTGTCCTCAACGCCAGCACCGAGACCGACATCGACTCAGCGTTTACGGACCTTATCCAATCACGGGCCGGCGCACTCCTGATCGGCGCCAGTACGTTTTTCACTACCCACAGCGCTCAGATCCTCGCATTGGCTGCGCGTCACCGCGTGCCGACGTTTTACGCCAATCGTTTCCTTGTGGAGGCCGGCGGCCTGATTGGCTACGGGCCTAGTCTTCCGGACGCAAACCGCCAAGCCGGCATCTATGCCGGCCGTATCCTCAAAGGCGAGAAGCCGGCCAATATGCCAGTAATGCAGTCGACCAAGTTCGAACTCGCCATCAACCTCAAGACCGCAAAGGCGCTCGGCCTCACTGTGCCGCCGTCGGTGCTCGCCATTGCCGACAAGGTGATCGAATAGGCTTTTCGTAACGCGGTAATTAGCAGTCGCGAAGCGCCGCTGTGGGTCATGAACCGCCGCGCCTGTAACAGGTTGGCGCGTCCAGACTTCGCCCGAAAGCTGCCGCGCCAGTCACCCGCCATCGAGGCTCTTGACGGCCACAGACCTTCGTTTCGGGGCGTGATATTCTTCCTCCATCCCATTGGGGCGGGGCGAATGGCAATCGGCATCGGACGGCGGCAGTTCACATCCGTGCTCGGCGGCGTCGTGGCCGGATGGCCGCTAGCGGCGCGGGCGCAGCAGTCGGTGAAGCCGGCGGTGGGCTTTCTCAATCCTGGAGCGCAAGCCGATTTTGAACATCATGCTGAAGCCTTCCTGAAAGGGTTGAAACAGGGCGGTTTCACCGAAGGCGAAAATATCACCGTCGAGTATCACTGGGCCGAGGGGCGTTACGAGCGCTTGTCTCAACACGCCGAAGAACTGGTCAAGCATAGAGTGGCAGTTATTGCCGTCGGCTCACCGCCTGCGACCTTCGCCGTCAAGTCCGCAACATCAACGATCCCAATCGTCTTCATCGTCGCTGACGACCCGGTTACGGACGGCCTCGTCACAAGTTTCAACGAGCCCGGCGGTAATCTGACGGGCGTGACAGTGTTCACCACCGCCGCGATGTGGAACAAGCGGCTCGAACTTTTGCACGAACTGGTACCGAAAGCTGCCTTGGCCGCCATCCTCATCAATCCGCGGGATGCTGCAAACCCAGGAACGAACGAGATGACGCTGGCGGCGCGCAAGCTTGGGCTTGAGCTCTCATTTTTGGCGGTATCAACTGACGCCGATCTTGAGGCGGCCTTTGCGACCGCAGTGGAGCGCCATATCGACGCGGTAGTTATCAGCGACCAGCCGTTCTTTACCGCTAGGGATCATCGCATCGTTGCATTGGCAGCGCGATACGCCCTCCCGGCGGTCTACGGCTGGCGCGAGTATGTGGCGGCGAGCGGACTGATAAGCTATGGCAGCAGTCTAACGGATGCTTGGCAGCAAGTCGGCCGCTATACCGGCAGCATTCTCGGCGGTGCCAAGCCGGCCGACCTGCCGGTGGTGCAGGCGTCACGGTTCGAACTCGTTCTCAATCTGAAAACCGCAAAGACACTTGGCCTTACCGTGCCGCCGACGCTGCTCGCTATCGCCGACGAGGTGATCGAATAAGCCTTTCTGTCGCGGCGGCATGCACCCCGATATCTGGCGCGCTGGCGCGTAACTGAGCCGACTGGGTTCGGCCATAAACCGACCTTGAGGCTCAATCAATAATGTCCGACGTGCTACGCGCGCCGACTCTCTCTACCGGGAGAGGTGAAGGATGCGTGCGCGGCCGACTCTCCTAACAGGGGAAGGCGAGAGATTACGTGGCTTCGATCAATCTTTCTGCCCTTGCTGGAGGCGTCAAACGGGTGGAATATGTGCCTCATCATTCGCCTCGGCATTGTCGCCGACAAGAAAGTCCGGGCTAAACGGGAGAGCGAACCATGCAGCGCAAGTTTATTCTATTGGCATTCGGGCTGGCCACCATAGTTGGGCTTGGTGCGTCGAGCGGGCACGCCGCTTCGATCCTCGACGAATGGTCGAGCGTGAAAGCGCCGCCGGAGCCGCCGCCGGTGAAGGAAGCGAAGCTCGACCCAAAGACTACCGCGCTGCTGATGCTCGATTTCGTCGCGCCAATCTGCGGGCATGCGCCGCGCTGCGTCGCCTCGCTGCCGGCGGTCAAGAGGCTGCTTGACGTTGCGCGCGCACACGATGTGTTCGTGGTCTATACCGGCATTCCCAATCTGCCGGAATCCGCCACGATGCCGGAGGTCGCCCCAACCGGCAAAGAGCCCTACGTGCAATCCTTCATCGACAAATTCCTGAACAGCGATCTCGAGAAAATCCTCAAGGATAGGGGCATCAAGACGGTCATCACCGTCGGCGTATCCGCGGTCGGTGCGGTTATGAATACAGCAAGCCACGCGGCGCAGATCGGCTTCGACGTCGTCGTTCCGGCTGACGGGCTGTCGGCGCCCAACACCTACTTTGAGCAATACGCAGTGTGGCAGCTCACCAACGCGCCAGTGATCCCGCCGCACATCACACTGACCACAGTCGACATGGTGAAGTTCTAGGGCAACGCTGCCCCAAGCGCGCTCGGCGTCAATGGACCGGAAATGTTTCTTCCGACGGGGTGATCGAGTGACCCTTTCGCAATGCGGTAAATTATAGCGGCGAAGCGCCGTTCTGGGTCATGAGCGGCGGTTTGGCCGCACCTCGGCCGCGGCTGCTTTACCCCCAAACGCGACCAAGTCGGTGCGGGCGCCGAACGCCTTTCAAGGCCCGGCTAAGCTCCTCGTACCGCGCGCCCTTTGATAAGCATAGTTCTGGAATGCGGTCGGCAAGCAAGCATACGCCAGCCATTTCTGGCGTGGGATGCGCGGAGCGATTGGAAAAAGTCAGTCAAAGAAGGCGCATCATGCGGAGAGCCGAGCGCGCGCGCCATTCGGGATTGTCTGCGGCGCTTTGTTCAGATTCTCGGTCGCAAAGCCCGCAGCGGCCTTGTAACCCGCCATGAACTCGGCGCGTTCCTTCGCGGGGATCACGTCGTCGATATCCTTGAACGTGCCGCCGCAGCGCTCGTCCACCATGTTTAGCAGCCCGAACGGCCCCGCGCCGCGGTTGCGCAACACCACTTGCCCAATCGGCCCGCAAAATTTCCTATCGAAGGCCTCAAGCGCCGCGGGGGTCACGCCATGCTCGATCAAACAAGCCCCCAGTACGCGCGCGTCGACAATCGCCTGGCTCCCTCCGTTCGATCCGGTCGGGTACATCGGGTGCGCGGCGTCACCTATCAGAACCACCGGGCCGTCCTGCCACGTCGGGATCGGGTCACGGTCGATCATTGGGTTCTCGAACGCGCTGTCGGCACGCCGGATCAGGTCCGGCACGTCGAGCCAGTCCCATACCCAACCGTCGAAGTGATGCGCGAACTCGGCGGTCTCGACCAGCCGGAACCAGCCGCTCTGCTTCCAGCCCTCGCTGTTGTCCATCGTCACCTCGGCGATCCAGTTAATCATTGAAAGGCCGCTCGCGGGGTCGGGATGCGAGATTGGATAGAACACCACGCGCTGGCGATGCGTGCCGAGACCTACGAATGACGAGCCGGTGCGGATCGGTTTGCCCCAGGTCGTGCCGCGCCACATCACCGCGCCACCCCAGTGGATCGGCGGCTGCGTAGGGTGCATCTGAGCCCGCACGGCCGAGTTGATGCCATCGGCGCCGATCAGCAGCGTGCCACTCGCCTCGGCGGTCGAGGTGTCGGCGCGTTCGATTAGCGCGGAGACGGAGCCATCAGCATTCTTGCGGTAGCCGGTGACACGGTGGCCGAGCCGGATAGCGTTGCGCCCGGCCCGCTCGATCAGCTTGTCGTACAACAGCATGTGGAAGCGGCCGCGGTGCACAGCGTATTGCGGCCACTTGTAACCGGCGAGCAAGCCGCGCGACTCCGAGTAGATGTCGTTGCCATTTAGCCCCACAAGCGCCCATTCCTCGGCGGGCAAGCCCACGCAATCGAGGTCGGCTTGCGCGATGCCGAGATCGTAAATCTCGCGCACGGCGTTCGGCTGCAAATTGATGCCTACGCCAAGCGGACGCATCTCGCTCACCGCTTCGAATACGATGCATGGCACGCCGATTTGGTGGAGCGTGAGTGCCATTGCGAGCCCGCCAATGCCGCCGCCCGCGATAAGTACTGGATTATTCGTCACACGCTGGACCGATCTATATCTCGTTGAATTTCATTATCCTTTGAATGACGGCGGGAGCAAGCCGGCCTTGGACCGTCGAAGCGGTAGCGCGGCGAATGCTCCCTATGGGCCATGAACGGCCGCGGCGGTCAAAGACTTGCGCGGCAGCAATGCCCCCAGAAACGGTCGCGGCAGTCTTTTGGCGATCGGAGCCGTTGAGGCCCAGAAACTGACCCCTAAACCCCCCATTAAGCGGTTTATGATTGCTTCGGCCTGCTCCTGGCCTTCTCAAGGACTCCGCTCGTGAGTGCAATTCATTCTCAACCCGCTGGTATGCCCCAGATCCGCCTTTCCGAACTGCTCGGTGCGCTGAGTCACGCTTTGGATATGGTGGAAGGTCAGCCGCCGGGACATTGCGTCCGCTGCTGCTGGATCGGGATTCACATAGGCAGAGAAATTGGCTTAAGCGAGCCCGAAATATCGGAACTCTATTACACGCTTCTGTTGAAGGATCTTGGCTGCAGCAGCAATGCAGCACGAATCTGTCAGCTGTATATGACCGACGATCTAACCTTCAAACGGGACGCGAAGAACATCGACGGTAGCCTACCGCAAGCACTTCGTTTTGTGTTGGCCCATACCGGACTGAAAGCCGGCTTAGCGGGACGTATTCGCGCGCTGGTGACAGCGTTCCAGACGTCCGGAACAGCCCCGAAAGAACTTGTCGAGACGCGGTGCCACCGTGGTGCTGAGATTGCGCGCAAAATGCGCTTCTCGGAAGCTGTTGCGCAAGGCATCCAGAATCTTGATGAGCACTGGGACGGTGGCGGACTGCCAGAGCGCATTGCGGGCGCCGACATACCTATCTATTCCAGGATTGCGTTGTTGGCGCAGGTCGTCGACGTTTTTCAGACTAGCGGCGGAATCGAAACGGCGTGCAGGGAGGTTCGAAACCGCTGTGGAACCTGGTTCGACCCTCAACTGGTTGAAGCCTTCAGACGGATCGCGCGCAAGACGGATTTTTGGGGCACTTTACGATCGGACGAGCTGCAAGTAGCGCTGTATGCCCTGGAGCCCGCGCAAGAACTGAAAACCGTCGATGAAGACTACCTAGATGACATTGCCGCGGCTTTCGCCCAGGTCATTGACTCGAAAAGTCCCTACACCAGTGGACACAGTGAGCGCGTCACGCTGTTCACGGATCTGATCGCAGAACAAATGGGACTACCGGAGGACCGGCGGCGCTGGCTTAAGCGCGCGGCACTGTTGCATGACATCGGCAAACTCGGCGTCAGCAACTCCATTCTCGATAAGCGGGATAAGCTCGGTGCAGATGAATGGGCCGCGATGCAGATGCACGCCGTCTATTCCGAAACGATATTATCGCGTATTGCCGCTTTCGCCGGCTTGGCCGCCATTGCAGGCGCGCATCACGAGCGGATTGATGGGAAGGGTTATCCGCGTGGATTGAAGGGCGATCAAATCGCACTTGAAACCCGAATAATTACTACATCAGATATATTCGATGCCTTGACAGCCGACCGGCCCTACCGTGCTGCGATGCCTGTCACTAAGGCGATGGCAATTATGGCTGATATGGTGGGAACCGCGATCGACGCCGAATGTTTTATCGCACTCCAGCGCGCCCTTGGGCGCATCGATCTTACGCTCGCAGCGTGAACCCGCAATCGGCTATCGGTTCTTATACTGCACCTCGGCTTTGGGTCGAAAGCTACCGGATGAACCGGCCAGAGCCGCAACTGTGGGTCATCAACGGCGCTTTGGGCGCGCGTCGGTCGCGGCGGCTGTACCCTCAATCGCGACCAAGTCGGTGCGGGCACTGAACGCCGTTCAGGGCAGATTGCGGACTCGTACACTCCAAAATATTCTCCCTACATTGCGCGGGCATGACCCCACTTGGGAGGGGCAAATGACAATCAACATCGGGCGGCGGAAGTTTGTCGGCCTGCTCGGCAGTGCGGCTGCGTGGCCGCTTGCGGCGCGTGCGCAGCCGTCGGCGCTGCCAATGGTTGATGGCTCAGCAGCGGGTCGGCCGAGGATCCGCATTTTGCGGGTCTCCTGACTGCCTTTAAGGCCGGGTTGCAGGAAGCCGGCTATGTGGAAGATCGAAGCGTCGAGATTGATCTCCGCTGGAGCGAGGGTCAGTACGCGCGATTGCCGGCTCTCGCCGCCGAATTGGTAGGCAAGCAGGTCGCCGTAATCGTTGCCGGCGGGCCTCCGGCGGCTGTAGCCGCCAAGGCCGCGACTGAAACGATTCCAATCGTGTTCACCGTCGGGGATGACCCGGTGAAGTTAGGCCTTGTCGCCAGCCTCAATCGCCCGGGCGGCAACGCCACGGGCGTCAATCTGATCGACAACGAACTCGAGGCTAAGCGGCTGGGTTTGCTCCGTGAAGTGGTGCCTGCTGCTAAGACAATCGCCGTCCTCCTTAACCCGACAAGTCCGGCTTTCGACACTCAGTCCAAAGGTTTACAAGCTGGTGCTCACGTCAGCGGACTGGAAATCGTTATCTTAACGACCGCCAGCCAGCAGGACATCGATCAGGTATTCTCGACGCTCGGCCGATCGCAAGCTGGTGCGCTTTTGGTGGGTAGCGATCCATTCCTGAGTAGCTTCCTCGAACAAATCGTCACGTTGGCTGCGCGGCAATCGCTTCCCACGATGTTCGCACAGCGCGAGGCAGTCGAGATCGGCGGCCTGATGAGTTACAGTATCGGCTTCGCAGAAGCGTATCGCGAGGCCGGCGCTTACGCTGGCCGGATTCTCAAGGGCGAGAAGCCGAGCGAGCTGCCGGTTTTTCGACCGACCAAATTCGACCTGGTCGTTAATCTAAAGACCGCCAAGACGCTTGGTCTCACGCTCTCACCGAGACTACTCTCGATCGCCGACGAGGTAATCGAGTGATCCGTTTGACGTGTCTCCGACGCTACTCGCTGTCGCCGACGAGGTGATCGAATAGACCTTTCGCAATGCGGCAATGACGGCGGCGAAACGCCGGGTTGGGTCAATCGCTACCTTCCTAATTACGGGCTGAGGCGGCAGCTATACGCCCGATAACGGACTCGAAGGCGGACGGGCAGCGGGGCAGAAATAGGAATTAGCAGACATCGTTGCCTCATTTGCAGCATTCGTCACGGAGATAACTCTTCCAACACGCGCTGTCGCGTTTCGACGGCCATCGTTGCGCATACGATACCTCCGCCTGCCAGGATCAGCGCAAAAACGAGAAATACCCAATTAATACTTGAGATAGCGACCACTTGCGCGACGACAAGGGGGCCGACCGCAGAGCCGATGCGCAGCCATGCGCTGCCCGCGCCGGAACCAATGGCGCGAATACGCGTGGGATAGAGTTCCGCAGTGTAGAGGTAGAGCGAGAACGTGATTGTCTGAATGATGCCGTAGCCAAGGGTGGCGAGGATCAGGATTTCGATCGGACTCTTCGCGCCCATCGCGAATAGAGCAAGGAGCGGTGCGGTGCCAAGAAAGAAAGCCGCAATATACCAACGGCGCCGCCCCACACGATCGATATAAATCGCACACAGGATCGAGGTCACAACACCAAAAACGTTTGTCGCAAAGCCATAGCCCAGCGCGGTCTGGAGTGGAACGTCGAAGACCTTCGTATAGAGGGTCGGTAGCCAGGTCACGAGACCATTGTTCGCCGTGTACGAGGTGAACCACAGCGCCCACAGCATCAAAGTGCGTTTGCGATAGGTGACGCTGAACAGTTCGCTCCAGCCCGCCCGCGTCTCATGCACCACGGGCTTCATAGGAGCCGGAATTGGCTCCGCAAGCATTCTGCCGCTTGCTTCGACTTCCGTTTCAAGCCGACCGACGATGGATGCCGCGTCCGCAAGCCGGCCCTTGCTGATGAGCCAGCGCGGCGATTCTGGCAGGAACATGCGCATCGGAAGGGTCAGGATCGCCGGCAGCAGGCCCACACAAAACAGCGATTGCCAGCCGAAGATAGGAACGAGGAAATAGCCGAGAATCGCGGCAAAGGAGAGGCCGACGACGAAGAGTACCTCGTACAGCAGGAAGAATTGTCCTCGCCGCTTGGCGGCGGCGAATTCGTTGATGTAAGCGCTCGCCACCGGAACTTCGCCCCCGGTGCCGATGCCTTGGATGAAACGAAAGCCGATCAATGATGCTGCGTTCCAGGAGAAAATGCAGAGAAGGCTCATCAAAGTATAGACGACGATCGTTGCGGTGAGAATCTTCAGCCGTCCGAAGCGTTCCGCGAGCCAGCTGCACATCAAGGCGCCCAAAAGCTGGCCGATATAGCCGGACGATATGATCCAACCGATCTCGGCGGGCGACAGCTGCCATTGTTTCGACAGCACCGGCAGGACGAAGGCAATCGCCAGCGTTGTGTACCCATCGAAGAAGGTCGCGGTGCCGACGACGATGCGCGTCCAGATCAGCGTCTTGCTGATCGGAAGCCGCTCCAGTCGCGCAATCAGATTAAAGCTCTCGGCGGCGTTAAATCGCGGGGCTGTCGCTGCGCGCACCAGCGCGCCATCTGCGGTGAGCGCGGACATGAGTTCTCCTCCCTGTGATATAGAACGGGATCCGGGTCCCGTTTTGTGGCAGCGGAGCGGTCTCCCGCTCCGCCGTGGCCGTTGATGGCGCAGGTTATGCGGCGCGCGCTTCGCGTGAAGTCGCCGGAACGAGACCGGCCGAGCGCAACGCATCGGCAATTTCGACCTCGGCGCCCGGATTAAGCGGGAGCAGCGGCGAACGCACCGTCGCGTGCTCGAGGATGCCTCGCGTGACCAGACCGTGCTTGAGCGCGACGGTTCCTTCCATGTGCGAGCCGCGGTGATACACGGTGCGTGTCACCGGTAAGAGCCGGTCGTGAATGGCGCGTGCCTTGGCGTAGTCCTTGGCCTTGCCGGCCCCGAGCATTTCAATAAGCGGCTCGGGGGCGAGGCAGCCATATCCGACCAGTGCGCCATCCACATCGAACATTGTGTGCAGCAGATATTCGTCATGGCAGGTTAGGATCTGGAGATTCGGACGCTCGCGGCGAACGACCGGAATCTCGGTGTCCCAGCGGCGCATGTTGCGCACGCCGTTTTTCATAGCGAACACGCCCGGCAGCGCCGAAATCTCGAGCTGGGTGTCGAGGTTATAGGTCGCTTTTGTGTTGTCCGGATATTGGAAAAGGATCAGCGGTAGCCCGCTTTCCTGATAGATCGCACGATAGCGGTCTTGCGGAGCGCCCTTCTGATAGCCGAACCGCAGCCACCCATGCGACGGGTAAACGAGCCCGGCTTCAGCCCCAGCTTTCACGGCCCGCTTAGCTTCCTGAGCCGCGACCCTGGTGCCTTCGAGCGTGATGCCGGCGATGATGGGAAGCTTGCCTTCAACGGATTTGACGAAGCTTTCGATGACCGCGGTCTGCTCGTCTGCCGAAAGGAAAGTCCCTTCGCCGGCATGGCCAAGAACGACCAGGCCTTTCACGCCTGCGAAACTGCCGAGCCAGGAGCCGAGCCGTTGGATCGCAGCATGATCGACTTCACCATCGCGGGTGAAAGGGGTGACGGGCGCGGGAACAAGGCCTCGAAGATCAAGGGCTTCCATAAGCGTTTCCTCCTCTTGGGGTATGTCGACCGGATCGTGTGTCCGATCGCGTGGGGGAAACCTACCGGCGACATTCATATATCTGAAGACTTAGATCTGGCAATTCAGATATAATAAAAATGATATATCAGGAGACACTCAGTGGACTACGGGGCCTGGAAGCTTTTTATCGACGCGGCCGAGTTCGGGAGCCTTAGCAAGGTGGCTCTGGCCTACGGGACTAGCCAACCGCATATCAGTCGGCGCATCAGTGACCTCGAAAGAGACTGCGGGGGCCGACTCTTTCAACGGACAGGCCGCGGGGTTGTCCTCACCGAGCTCGGGCAACGAATTGCCCCAAATGTCCGCGCCTGGTTGGCGAGTAGCGATCAGCTCGCCAATGAGGTGCGGACCTCGGCTGGTACGCCGATCGGGAAAGTGCGCATCGCAACTCTTCCTTCCACCGCGCACCCGCTCCTCAGCACGCTTCATAAGCGACTAAAGGAGGGATATCCGCTTATCCAGCTCATCGTGCAGGAGGGGCAAGGTGCTCAGCTTGAGACTTGGCTGGAGGAAGGCAGTGTTGACCTTGCAATCCTTTATCGCACCAGCGCGACGCCGAAGAACGGCGATACCTATCTTGTCGAGACATCAACCTATTTGGTCAGCGCGGTCGGTGACCCACTGACCTCTCGGCCGACGGTGAGGTTCTCGGCACTGCATAATTTGCCGCTGGTTCTATTTTGTCGTCCAAGTAGCTGGCGCGATCACCTCGACCAGATCGGCGCCGAACGTGCAATCTCGCTAAACGTTGTGCTGGAAGCCGAGTCTCTCAATCTGCAAACACACATCGTGTCCGAAGGCGGTATCTATGCCTTGCTCGGACCATATGCGATCGCCAATGCCTCAAAGGATTGTCGACTGCAATCATCCAAACTTGTCGATCCGGTCGTGACGCGTCACATCGCTCTTGCAATGTCGCGTCACGGGACCTTGACGCTTGCGTGCCGGACCGTGATGCAGTTAGCGAGAGAAATTGCGAAATCAGGCGCGGCAGGACTAGGCCGGACGCGGACTTGACCGCAAAGCGTGAGCCGGAAGTTGGCTTTGGGTCATGGACTAACGCGACAGTCACCGGCAGGCGCGGCAGCTATTCGCCCGCTCCGACGAGGTAATCGAATAAACCTTTCGCAATGCGGTAATTTATAGCGGCGAAGCGCCGTTGTGGGTCACTGGCTACAGTGGTCGGTCATTTCCCAATAGCTGCCACGCCTGTCACACTACCAATCATCCCCGAGCAGTGCCCGATTTTTCGGGGGGAGATGGGGCATGCTTAATCTCTCTCGCAAGGCTCGCCGACAGAATGTCGACGATCTGCGCGCGCACGTGCGTATTGTAGTCCCGAGCTAGCCGCTCCGCATCAACGCCTTTTCTGCTGGCGATGACGTCGACGAGCTGCTGAATAATGCGAAGCGCACCCGAAAACCGCTTTGAGAGAGTTGGTCCTCCGGATTGAGGCAGGTCTCGCACGGCATGCTGGCCCACCCTCAATTTATCGACCAGCATTTGCCGGTACGCCTTCTCAAGGCTGCGGTTATGACATGCCGCGGCGATCGCGCAGTGGACCGCGTAATTTGCCTGGACAATTGCCTCGGAATCCCCGCTTGCGATTGCAGTGCGAAAGGCCGCGAGACTTTCCCTAATCGTGACGAGATCGCTGTCGGTCCTCCGCACCGCCGCAAAGTGCCAAATGACCGGTTGGAATACGTCCATCGCCTCATAGTGATCGACAACATCGACAAACTGGAGTGCAGCAACCCTGGCACCGCGATTTGGTTCAAGCTCGACGAGCCCTTCCGACGCGAGCCGGATCAGCGCTTCACGCATCGGAGTGCGGGAGACCTTGTGCTCTCGGCACAATCGCTCCTCCTCCAGCGCGGCTCCCGGTTCGATTTCGAGCGCAATGATCGCGTGACGGAGCGCTACGTAAACTCGCTGCGCCCCGGTTGATGGCTGGTTTTTGCGTGGTGCCGCTTCGCGATGCTTCGGTCTGGTAAGCGATGAATCCATCTTCGGCTTCCTTGTGGGCTCGCCCCGAGATAGTTAAACGAAATTTGACTCGCATTGTATTTTTATCGTATACAATACGCAACGCTAACATTCAAAAACGTCGGGGAGGAAATCACATGACCGGGTCAGCGATCCAATCAATGCCGCTCACCGAAGAAGCGATTTCTGCGCGCATCGAGCGCTTGCCGCTGACCTCTTGGTATCGTCGGCTGATGCTAATTGTGGGTATGGCCGGTTTCTTCGATGCCTTCGACGCGCTGACGATCGCGTTTGTTCTGCCGGTGCTGATCCCACTGTGGCACATCGAGCCGGGCCAGATCGGTGGGCTGATCTCGATCGGCTACGTCGGTCAACTGATCGGTGCGCTGGGATTGAGTTGGATGGCCGAGCGCTACGGTCGGCTTAGCGTGCTGCGATGGAGCATCGTTATCTATGCGCTTTTCGGTCTCGCGTGTGCCTTTTCGTGGAGCTACCAGTCCCTATTTTGGCTCCGCTTCGTCCAGGGCCTTGGTCTCGGCGCGGAAGTCCCTATAGCTGCAACCTACATGAACGAATTCACGCGGGCAGAACTGCGCGGACGACTGGTACTGCTGTTCCAAGCGATATTCGCATTCGGCGTAATGATCACCGCACTCCTCGCCGTCTGGGTCGTACCTCATCTTGGATGGCAGTGGATGTTCGTCTTCGGCGCGCTGCCTGCGCTGTTGGCACTGTGGCTTCGCCGCCTCGTCCCGGAGTCACCGCGGTGGCTAGCTGCCCACGGACGCATTGGCGAAGCCGACCGGACGCTCACGCGCATCGAGGATTCCGTCGTCAGTGAAGGCGTTAAGCCAATGCCGCCACTACCGAGCAACATTCCAAACATCGTCAAGGACACCGCACATTGGCGAGACCTGTTCGGTCCCGACTACTTAGGCCGGACACTGACCGCCTGGGCCATGGCATTTACCACCTCGATTGTCGGTTACGGCTTGCTTGCCTGGCTGCCGACGATCTATCGCAACGTCTATCACCCGCCGATTAGCCAGAATCTGCAATATAGCTTCATAAGCTATTTGGTCGGCCTGTTCGGCGCGCTGTTCGGCATGCTCTTGATTGATCGCTTCGGACGCCGCCCGTGTTATACCGTCTCGTATCTGGGCGCCGGCATTCCGCTGTTGACGTTATGGTGGCTCAGCCGTGGAGCCCTCGCGTCAGTGGAGACGGTGGTGGCTTTGGCCTCCATCGCCCTTTTCTTCATCTCAATTCTGCTCGCGGGCATCTACGTCTACCTGCCGGAAATCTATCCGACCCGGATGCGCGCGCTCGGAAGCGGCACCGCGAGCTCCTGGTTGCGTGTTGCCTCGATCGTTGGACCGGTGATTGTCGGCTTCATTCTAGCTGAAGCCGGGCTGTCGATCGTGTTCCTGTTCTTCGGCGTGGCGGCTATCGTCGGCGCGTTGATCGTGATGATCTTTGCAATAGAGACCAATCGGCGGGTCTTGGAAGAGATCGCACGATGAGATGCAAATGCAATACGTGAATTTGGATCAGTGAGTATTCCGCTAGCTAGAGCGAGGTAAAGCCAATGGAGCGCAAGATGAAAAGCGTTGGAGATTATCGTTACGTCGCGGTCTTGCTGCCTTACGACAACCGATTGAAGGTCGACGAGGCAGCCTATCGGCGTTTTTTACGGTACTTCCTGAATGAGCCCCGCTTTGTCCGCGAGGGCGGTTTCTGCATCAATCCCGAGGCTGGCGAGATATTTTATCTATCGCGGCAGGAAAAGCGCCGGGTACTCGAGATCGCCATGGAGGAGGCGCACGGCAAAGTGCCTATCATTGCCGGCACCTGGGCGATCACGACCGACGAAACGGTTGAAACTGCGAAGGACACCAAGGCGCTCGGGGTCGACGGAATCTTCGTGACACCACCTGGCGGCGCCCAGGACGTCACTTCGTGCTGGGATGCCGACCAATATCCCGAGATTTGGCTCGATCAGATAAAGGCGCAAGACCGCTCCGTCGATTTACCGATCGTCACCCATCCGGTGGGCGGCGCCAAGCCGCCATTCAATCCCGGACTTCCCCTCGGCGCTACGATGCGCATCTGCAGCGAGGTGCCGAACGTGGTCGGCTGGAAGATGACTTACATGTACGACGGCTTCCAGATTATTGCGAATGGACTCCGCTCGCTCGACCGTCATGTCGCGATCATGGGTGCGCTGGCGTCGCGTTTTCATGAGTATCGTGCCACCGGTCTGTTCGATGGAACCTTGAGCGGTTTCTGGAACTTCGCGCTAGAACCGATGCTCGATCACCTCGACGCCTGGGACGCCAACGATGCCGAACGGGCGCGCGCAATTTGGAATGGCGGGCTGCACCAGCTCCACGACTATGTCGCCGACATGGGACGGCTGCATATCCGCTACAAGACCGCGACCTGGCTCCGCGGGCTCATCCCCAGTCCGTTTATGCGCGCGCCCATGCCGCAGCCGCAACAGGCGGAGATCGACACACTTTATCGCCTGCTCACAAACCTCAAGCTTCCGGTGATCGACTTGAAAGAGACTAGGCTTGCCGCCTGAGCCGGTATCCATACCCCTTTTGCGACGTGGGATACGCGGCAATAGCAAGACACGCCGATGGGACTTTATCGCTGCCTAAAGCCCTTGCTGATGCGCTCAGATCCCGAATGGAGTCATCGCGCCACCATCGCACTATGCGCGGCCGTTGAGCGCGTCGGACTTCTCAATGCTCTTGAGCTTTGCTTCGGCGCTCCTGATCCCATTCTGAGCACCAATGTTGCCGGCATTGGTTTTCTCAGCCCAGTAGGTCTTGCGGCTGGTTTCGACAAGAACGCGGAGGCCATCGGAGTCCTGACGCGCCTTGGTTTCGGCTTCATCGAAGTCGGCTCGGTGTCGGAGCGGCCTTCCGTCGGGAACCAACAACGGCCCCGGCTCTGGCGGCTGGAGAGTGACCAGGCACTTCGGGTTTATTACGGCTGCCCGAGTGACGGCGCCGCTGCCGTGGCCGAACGGATGCGTCGAAGGCGGATTCCGATACCGGTCGGTGTCAATATAGTCGAGACAAACACGGGATTTGTTGCAAGCGTGGAGCATGCTGCAGCGGAACTCGCTCTTATTTTGGGCCAGTTTTGCGCGCTCGCCGATTATCTCGTTCTCAATTTGAGTTGTCCGAACATGCCACAGGGCGCTAACGGCTTGTTCGACGACCCGAAGCTCCTCGGGACGCTGCTTGCCTGCTGCAGCCGTCACAAGAATTTGCCACCGGTATTCCTGAAGATCACACCGCCAGGTGATCCCGAGGATCCCCACCTTATCGATTCAATCCTAGCGACCGTCGAACCGTTTGCTTTCGTCAAGGGGTTCATCCTCAATATCCCAAACCGCAATCCTAGTGCCACACTGCGTACTCCACGGGCTGAGCTTGACCAGACACGTGGCGGCATCACGGGGCCGTCACTTCGGACCCCCACCAATGCTGCGATCGCGGCGTGGTACGAACGAATCGACTGCTCCCGCCACGTGCTCGTCGGTGTCGGCGGTATCGCCAGCGCCGAGGATGCCTATGAGACAATCCGTTTGGGCGCTTCGCTGGTTCAGCTATATACCGCCCTTATCTATAAAGGGCCCGGTCTGATCAGACAAATAAACGAAGGACTACGTCGGCTCATTGAACGTGACGGTGCACGAAATATTGCTGAAGTCGTGGGCGTCGATGCACGCAAGCGCGCTATGCGTAAAGAGGCAAATGTGCACCGCTTGGCTGGGGAGTTCGTGAGATGACGGCACCGAAACTGGACCAGCCCCGCAAATGGTGGGATCGCCTGTTCGCGCCCAGTTCATGTCTCGCCATGATCACAACAGTTGACCGTCAAGGCCGCGTGAACGCCGCGTCCTATGGGACCTGCACGCGCGTTCACCACGAACCAGTGTGCATTTCGTTCACGGCCAATATCGGAAGCGACAACGCACACAACATCGCCGAGACCGGCGAGTTTGTCGTCAATCTACCTCGCTTCGAC
>Ga0181526_10002330_pt1 | contig 16651 bp, 13 predicted proteins | sample PEATcosm2014_Bin_35_FD_119750 | JGI IMG/M metagenome (GOLD analysis project Ga0181526, IMG submission 119750) | Peatland microbial communities from MTU Mesocosm Facility, Houghton, MI, USA - PEATcosm2014_Bin06_30_metaG | ecosystem: Environmental > Terrestrial > Soil > Wetlands > Peat | place...
ACGATGAAGAAGAGGTCGTCCGTGCCCCGGCGGATGTGCTCGTAGTTGAGCACGGGGTGGTAGTGCATCGGGAGCCCGTTCAGGAAGAACATCCCGCCGATCGTCGCGAACGCCGTGAAGAGGATCGTCAGCTCGTAGGAGACCGGGAACGCGAAGAGCGGGCTGAAGAAGGGCTTGCCGCCCACCGTCAGGGGATAGTCGAAGCGGTCCATGTACCAGATCATGGTCATGCCCGTCACGAACCCGGTGATGCCGCCGCAGAGCGAGATGCGGGGCACCCGGGAGCGCCGCAGCCCCATGGCGCCGTCGAGCCCGTGGATCGGGAACGGCGTGATGCAGTCCCACCGGCTGTATCCGGCCTCGCGCACCTGCGCGGCGGCCCGCATGAGCGCCCCGGGGGTGTCGAATGTCGCTATGAGTCCGTGTGGGGGTTCGGCCATCGGGGTATCAGTGGTGGGCCTCGTCGGCGTGGGGGCTGGCCTGGGGCGTCACGGCCTTCAGCTCCGCGATCGCCATGATCGGGCAGAAGCGCACGAATAGGAGGAACAGGACGGAGAAGACCCCGAACGTCCCGAAGAAGGTGAAGATGTCGACGACCGTCGGGGAGAAGTATCCCCAGCTGGAGGGCAGGAAGTCGCGCGCGAGCGAGGTCGAGATGATGACGAAGCGCTCGAACCACATCCCGAGGTTCACGAAGAGGGAGAGGATCCATACGAGCGCCGTGTTGCGCCGCACGGCCTTGAACCAGAAGAACTGCGGGGTGATCACGTTGCAGGTGACCATGATCCAGTAGGACCACCAGTACGGCCCGAACGCCCGGTTGATGAACGTGAAGCCCTCGTAGGGGTTCGCGCCGTACCACGCGATGAAGAACTCCATCGCGTACGCGTAGCCGACCATCGTCCCCGTGGCCAAGATGATCTTGCACATGCAGTCGATGTGGTACTGCGTCACCAGGTCCTCGAGCCGGTAGACGGCACGCAGCGGCAGGACGAGCGTCAGCACCATCCCGAAGCCCGAGAAGATGGCGCCCGCGACGAAGTACGGCGGGAATATCGTCGTGTGCCAGCCCGGCAGGAGCGAGACCGCGAAGTCGAAGGAGACGATCGTGTGGACCGAGAGGACAAGCGGGGTCGAGATGCCGGCCAGGATCAGGTACGCCATCTCGTAGTTGCTCCAGTGCCGGCTGGAGCCGCGCCAGCCCATGGCGAAGAGCCCGTAGATCCGCGCCCGCAGCTTCTTGCCCACGGCGGCGAAGCGGTCGCGCATGGTCGCCAGGTCGGGGATCATCCCCACGTACCAGAAGAGGACGGAGACCGTCCCGTAGGTCGAGACCGCGAAGACGTCCCACTCGAGCGGCGAGCGGTAGTTCTGCCAGATCTCGTTGGAATTGGGCAGCGGGAAGAGGAACCAGGCGTACCAGACGCGCCCGACGTGGAAGAGGGGGAAGATGCCCGCGCAGACGACGGCGAAGATCGTCATCGCCTCGGCCGAGCGGTTGATCGAGGTGCGCCACTTCTGGCGCAGGAGGCACAGGATGGCCGAGATGAGCGTCCCGGCGTGGCCGATGCCGATCCAGAAGACGAAGTTGACGATGGGCCACGCCCAGTTGACCGGGCTCCTGTGGCCCCAGACCCCGACGCCCGTGGCCACGAGGTAGGTGATCCCGGCGACCGTGAACGAGGCGACGAAGCACGCCATCCCGAAGCACCACCACCACCAGACGGGGGTCTTCTCCTCGGCGATCCCGCAGATCTTCTCCGTTATCCAGGAGAAGCTGCGGCCGTGGCCGACGAGCTCCGCCCTCGGCAGTACGGCCGGCCTCACCTCCTCCAGGATCGCCGGCGCGCCCGGCGTATGTTCGGCTGCGTGGGACATCGGGTCAGGCCTTGTGCGGGTGGTTCTTGTCGAGGTTCTCCACGCGGCTCAGCGGCAGCGCCTGGTAGTCCGGCATCCGCGGGTTCGGGTTTCGCAGGCGGGCGAGGTACGTCGTCCGCGGCCGGGTGTTCAGGTAGCCGAGGAGGGAGTAGTCCTGCTCGCGCCTCTTGGCCCTCGAGACCTCGGTCGCCGGGTCGGCGATGTCGCCGAAGACGATGGCCTCCGCCGGGCACGCCTGCTGGCAGGCGGTCCGGATGGCGCCATCGGGGACGATCACGTCCTCGGGGTGGCCCTCCTGGGCGACCTTCACCTTCCACTCGATCTTTCCCCGCTCGATCCTCTGGACGCAGTACGTGCACTTCTCCATGACGCCCCGCATGCGCACCGTGACCTCGGGGTTCTTCACCATCTGCACAAGCTCGGGCATCCCGTGCGGCCCCAGGGGGCCCATGTAGAGGCTGTCCAGGTGGCGCATGTTCCAGTCGAAGAAGTTGAAGCGGCGCACCTTGTAGGGGCAGTTGTTCGCGCAGTAGCGGGTGCCGATGCAGCGGTTGTACGCCATTACGTTCAGGCCCTCGTCGTCGTGGACCGTCGCGTTCACCGGGCAGACGAGCTCGCACGGCGCCAGTTCGCACTGCATGCACGCGACCGGCTGCATCGAGATCTGGGGGTCGTCCGGGATCTCGCGGTTGCCCTCGCCCCCGAACGCGGCCGCGTCGGCCTTGCCGTCGGAATAGTACCGGTCGAGCCGGATCCAGTGCATGATGCGCCCGCGCAGGACCTGGTCCTTGCCGACGATGGGGATGTTGTTCTCGGCCTGGCAGGCGATGACGCAGGCGTTGCACCCGATGCAGGTATTGAGGTCGATGCTCATCCCCCACTGCTGCTTGCCGTGGAACTGGGGCGTCTCGTAGAGCGAGTTGCCCCTCGGGATGAGGGTCGAGCGCTCGCCCGGGGTCATCTGCGAGATGCCGGGGTCGAGCAGCGGCCTCGGGACCTCGGCCTCGAGGCTCGTCTCCCGCATCTTCTCCGGGTCCTCCTGGAATTCGCTTAAATTGGCCTCGCGCACGATGTCGCGCCCCTCCATGGACCAGTGCCACTGGGTGTCCGCGAGGTAGGCCCGCTCGTCCGTCACCCGGATCGTGGCACCGTTGGCGATGTGCATCGCCCCCGCCTCCCGGGCGGCGTAGCCGCTGAAGCCCGTCCCCTCGCCCACCCGGCCCACCTTCGTCCGTCCGTAGCCGAGCGGGACAATGACCGTGTAGTTCGCCAGTCCCGGCTGGATGTGCGCGGGCCCCTTGAGCTTCCTCCCATTGACCGTGAGCTCGACCACGTGGGCGTTCTCCTTGCCCTTGTCGAAGTCCGCGAGGTCTTTGCGCGCCACCTGGATCTCCGAGGCCGGGGAGTCGATCCCGAGCTCCCGGGCGAGCCGCGGGCTGACGAGGATCGCGTTGTCCCAGCTGATCTTCGTGATCGGGTCGGGGCACTCCTGGAGCCAGCCGTTGTTGTTGAAGCGGCCGTCGTCCATCCGGGCGTCGGCGACGAATCGCACCTCGATCGCGTCCTTGGAGACGGCCGGGAGCGCCGGAACCGCGTCGAGGAGCGTCTTCGGCAGCGTCATCCCCGGCCTCACGCGCATCGACCGGAAGGCCGTCCCGTCCAGGAAGCCGTCGTGCAGGAACTTGCGGAAAACGGCCTCGGCGACGCCGGGGGGTGAGCCCGTCAGCGCCGTGATCGTGTCAAATACGAGCGTGTAGGGGTCGGTGCTCGGCAGGCCGGCCGCCGCCGCCAGCACCTCGTTCTGCGTCAATCCGCCGAAGAGCGGCAGGATCATCGGCTGCACCGGGACAACCGTGCCGTCAAAGGTGCGCGCGTCCCCCCAGGACTCGAGGTAGTGCGCCGCGCCGAGATGGGTGCCGGCCAGTTCCGAGGTCTCGTCCTCGTAGTAGCCGAGCCGCACCACCTCGGGCACCGACTTCTGGACTGAGGGCCAGTCCAGGTCGGCCGGGGCGTTGTAGGCGGGATTGCCGCCCAGGATGACGAGCGTCTGCACGGCCTTCTTTCCGATCACGGTCGCAAGCTGCTGAATCGTCACGGCCGGCACGCGCCTGGTTATGAGGAATTCGAGGGTCGTGCCGATGTTCCCGAGGAAGGAATTGATCTCGAAGGCGATCGCCTGGGCCGCGAGCGGCAGGTGGGAGCCGGCCAGGACGAGCGACTCGCCCTTGTGGGCGACGAGGTCCGCCGCGCACTCCGCGATCCAAGCCGGGTCGACGTCGAGCCCGGCGGCCGCCTTGTCGAAGCCGGGGTCGCCGGTGACCTTCGAGGCGAGCGCGGCCGCGAACGCGACCATGTGTCCCGAGGCGAGCCGCAGCCTGTGGTCGGCCATGGTCCCCGTGATCGTGAGGTTGCTCTCCGCCGCGTAGAGGCGGCTCATCGGGTCGTCCCTCTTCACGACCCGGCGGCCCTTGGCGAACTCCCTCGCGTAGTACTGGCTCCCGGCCTCGGCCTGGAGGAAATCGGCGTCGATGCTGACGATCCGCTTGGCCTTCGCGAAACGGTAGATCGGCCGCAGGTTGCGGGTGTCGGGCTCGTCGGCCACGGGCTCGTACTCGGCCCAGATGGCCCTCGGGAACTTGGCGAGGAGCTCCCTCACCAGGCGCTCGCGCGTGGGCGAGCTCGACTGGTCGGCCAGAAAGGCGAGACCCGCCCCCCGGTATCCGGCGTGCGCCTTCCCGATGCCGGCAATGAGCTCCAGGGCCGCCGCCGAGTCGAGCGCCTTGCCCGCATGGGTGTGGGCGGTCGCCCGGTCCGGGTCGTAGAGGTCCAGGATCGAGGCCTGGGCCCGCAGCGTGCTTGAGCCTCCGTGGGGGGCGTAACCGGGGTTTCCCTCGAGCTTCGTCGGCCGGCCCTGGTGGGTCTCGGCCAGGAGCGGGGTCGCCCAGCGACGGAGCGGCATCGCGGTTGCAAAGTAGACCGGGAGCCCGGGGACGGCTCCCTCGACCGATTTGCCGAAGGGAAGGATGTTCTCCTCGGGCCGGCGGCACCCGGAGAGCCCGATGCCGCCCAGGGCGAACGAGGCGGCCATGATCTTCAGGAACTGCCGGCGGTCGACCTCGTTCATGGACGAGGCCCCCTCGGGGAACTCGCGCGCCATCGCCGCCTTGAACCCGGGCGTCTCGGCGAGCTCGTCCAGGCCCCGCCAGTAGCGGGGCCCGCTCTTCTCCCTCTCGGAGGGACCGGGGTGGATGACCTTGCGCTTCATCGGTGGCAGCCCGAGCAGCTCACGGGGGGCTTGATGTTCCAGTCCTGCACGAAGGCCCGGCCGGCCCCGATGCCGCGCGCCTCGGCGATGGTCGGGGAGTCCAGGTTGTAGACGTCGGCCCTCTCCCGGACGTGCTCCTCGGGCGAGCGGTGGCAGTCCAGGCAGAATCCCATGCTCATCGGCTTGACCTGCGTCACGACGTCCATCTCGTTCACCTTGCCGTGGCATTCCACGCAGCTGATGCCCCGGTTCACGTGGATCGAGTGGTCGAAATAGACGAAGCTCGGCATCACGTGGACGTGCACCCAGTGGATCGGCATGCCGGTCCTGTAGCTCTCCCGGACGGCCTCGAGCGCCGGGCTCGTGGTCTTTATCTGGTTGTGGCAGTTCATGCACGTCTGGGCCGTCGGCACCGCGGCCCCCGCGGTCTCGATCGTGCTGTGGCAGTACCGGCAGTCCAGGCCGAGCTCCCCGGCGTGCTTGGCGTGGCTGAAGGGGACCGGCTGGATGGGGGCGTAGCCCACCCGCGTGTACTTCGGGGTCATGTAGTAGGTGGCCCCCGCCGTGGCTATGCTCGCCACGACGATCACGTAGAGGGTTATCTGGAGCGGCAGCCGGTTGACCGACCTGGGGAAAAGCTTGGCCATGGTCCTTCGGCTGGGAGTCCCCTTACCCGCGCAGGCGCGCCACGGCGCGCGGCTGCGGGCGCAGCCTGAAGGCGACGGCCTTGCCGTCCTCCTTGTTGGTCGCGGCCGTCACGGCCGACCGCACGGCCGCCCTAGGCGCGACTGCGCCCAATGCGGCCAGTCCGAGCATCTTGGCGAGGAAGTGTTTTCGCGTTGGATCGTGGCTCACGTAGCGTCGTGTGATGGCTGGAATCGCCGCCCAAAGAACGCTCCCGACTTTGGGTTGTAAACCTTAATTTCCGGGCGGCTCGCCTTTGGCCCGAGAATTAGTGCGTGACAGGGGGCCATGCCCCGTGCTTATGGCCCGCCCCCGCCCGGGGATCAGATGAAAACCCCGTCCCTCATGGGCCGGGTGAAGTCGCAGCGGGACGCAATGTCAGGATTGTGTGTCACGAGGACGACCGCCTGGCCGTTGTCCTTCGCCACCCGGGTCAGGATCTCGAACACCACGGCGGCGTTCTTCACGTCCAGGTTGCCCGTCGGCTCGTCGGCCAGGATTATTGTCGGCTGGTTGGCAAGCGCGCGCGCGATCGCGACCCTCTGCTGCTCTCCCCCTGAGAGGTGGGTCGCCAGCCGGTGGATCTTGTCCCCGAGGCCCACGGAGTCGAGAAGGTGGGCCGCGCGCTCCTCCATCTCCTTGGGCGCCAGCCTGCCGAGCTTCCTCATGGGCATCATGACGTTGTCGAGCGTCGTGAACTCGAGCATCAGGAAGTGGAACTGGAAGACGAAGCCTATGTGCTCGCCCCGGGCCGCCGTGCGGACGGCGTCCTCGCTGTTCGACATGAGCTGGTCCTTTATCCAGATCTCGCCCGCGTCGGGCTGGTCCAGGAGGCCGAGGAGGTAGAGGAGGGTCGACTTCCCGCAGCCCGAGGGGCCCACGACCGCATAGACCTGCCCCGCGCGGGCCTCGAACGTGACCCCCTTGAGGACGTGGACCCTGCCCTCGTCCTTCCCGAGGAACCGGTGCAGCTCCCTGCAGCGCAGGGCGATTGTGGAGTCCTCCGCCATGGGCTCCCTACTGGGCCGTCCCCCGGATGATGTCGCCCGGCTCCAGCCGGGCGGCCCGCCTTGAGGGGATGAGGCTCGCCACCATGACGAAGAGGACGGCCGTGCCGACGGCCTCGAAGTAGTGCCAGCGGTTCCACTCGACGAGGAACTTGTGCGTCGTGAAGATGCCCGTGATGGGGAGGGGCACCTGGGAGACCGAATAGGTCACGGCCGCCCCCAGGGCGCAGCCGAGGACGGCGCCGATCGCGAGCACGATGACGGCCTGCCAGAGGAAGATCCTCGATATGTCGTCGCGGCCGTAACCCATGGAGCGCAGGATCGCGATGTCCTTCGTCTTCTCCAAGACTATCATGGCCAATGTGTTGAACATGGCCAGGCCCGCGATAAGCGTGAACATGGACACCGTTATCCCCGTGGCTATCCGCAGCGCCCGGAAGACGCCGAGCCAGGATTTCTCGCGGTCCTGCCACGCCGCCGCGCTGTGGTTGAGCGCGTTTGTCATGACGACCGCGTCCTCGCGGGCGCGGTCCTTGTCAAACAGGCTCACCTGGAGGTAGGTGGCCCCGGTCGGCTTCCTGAAGAGCGCCCGAGCCTCGTCCATCTTCAGGTAGATGCGCACGCTGTCGATGTCGTCGACTCCCGTCTGGTAGATCGCGCTCACCTTGTAGTGGTGGATGTCGCCCCGGTTCTCCATCTCGAAGCTCTCGCCGACCTGGAGCTGGAGGTGGTCCGCGATCACCCTGCCGACCAGGGCGCCGCCCTGCTGCACCCGGAAGTCGTTGAGGGAGCCCTGGACGATCTGGGAACCCAGGTCGGACACCTTCAGGTGGTCCTCCAGGTTGATCCCGTACGCCTGGCCGCTCTGGTCCCTGAAGCTGCTGCGGATGGTGACGTTGCCCCGGAGCACCGTGGAGACGCCCGAGACATTGTGGAAGGTCTCCAGGCCCTGCCTCAGGATCTCCGGGTACTCGATCCCCTCGATGAACTTCTGGCCCTGCTTCTGGCGGATCTCGTAGCCGGAGTTGTAGTTGCCGGCGTCGATGCTGCGCATCGTCGCCTGGAGCTTGTCCTGGATCATGATCGCCCCGTTCGTCCCGAGGATCGTCTTGATGAAGAAGGCCTCGAAGCCGGTGGTCGTCGCCTGGGTGACGATGAAGAGCCCCACCCCGAGCACGATGCACGAGAGGCTCATCAGCATCGCCCGCTTCTTCGCCGTCAGGAAGCGCAGCGCTATGCGGAAGTTCGGCGACATCCGTCGGGCCTACTTCTTCTTGCCGAATGCGTCGGAGGGCAGCTCCTCCGTCTTCACGCTGTCGCCGTCCCGGAAGGTCTCAAGGTCCTCGACTATGACCTGCTCGCCGGGCTCCAGGCCCTCGACTATCTCGACCCCCGTCAGCCACTCGTAGCCGGGCTTCACGCGCCGCAGCTCCACCCTGCCGTCCTTGACGACGAAGACGCTCTCGTTCAGGAGCGCGCGCCGCGGGATGATGGCCTTGGCCTCGTGGCTGCCGACGACGATGCTGACCTCCCCGGTGATCCCCGGGATGAGCTTCTCGGGCGCGATGTCCGTCACGTCGAGGTCCACCAGGTGGCGCTGGGTCTCGGGGTCGGCCGTCGGGAGGATCTTCTTCACGGTCGCGTGGTACTCCCATTCCCCGTAGGGAAGGAAGATGACGAGGGCCTTCTGGCCCACCTTGATGTTCGCAAAGTCCTCCTCGCTGATCTTGGCCTCGATCACCCGGCTCGTCGTAATGAGGGAGACGATCGGGGCCCCGGGGTCGATCAGGTCGCCCGGGTGCGCGAACACCTCCGACACCTCGCCCTCGAACGGCGCCGTGATGGTCATCTTCTCCTTCTCGCGCATCTTGGCCGCGAGCGTGGTCTTGTCCAGGTTGAGGTTCTCCTCGTTGAGCACGGCCTCCATCTGCTGCTGCTGCTTGATCGTGTCCACGGCCCGGCGGGCCTTCTCGTACTCGCTCTTGGAGAGCTGGCCCATCTTGTAGAGGCGCTCGGTGTTTGTGAAGTCGGACTCGGCCGTCTCAAGGGCGTACTTGTTCACCGATCCCACGGCCACCTTTGCCTTCGAGGACTCGAGCTCGTTCTCGGCCTGCTGGATCTCGATGTCCACGTCGCCGGTGTCCAGGTGGACCAGGAGGTCGCCCTCCTTGACCTTGAGGCCGGTCTCGAGGTGGAAGTCCTTGTTCAGGACCCGGCCGCCGATCGCCGCCTTCATCTGCATCGAGTACTCCTCCTTGACGGTCACGCTTCCGGGCTTGGCGTCGACCGCGGTGCCGCTGACGACGGTCTCGACCCGGGCGACCGGCCGCAGGGTCCGCATGACGGCGAAGACGATGGCGGCGACCACGGCGATCACCAGGACCGCCCTGAGCATGAGGTTCGACCTGCGGGGTTTATCGGACATAGCTGGGGGAAATGTTGTCTATCGCGGGGTCGAGCCCCGCGAGCGAGATGAATTCGGTCCAGTGCCCGAGGTAGTCGGCGCGGGCGAAGGCCTGGTCAAACTCGGACGCGTACGCGTTCAGGATGCCGGTGTCGATCGTCGCCTGCGAGGCGTAGCCGAGGGCCTTGTCGTCGCTCAGGCGCTTCACCTCCGCGTCGATGAGGATGAAGTGGGTTTCGGCCAGGGAGAGGGCGCGCGCGGCGAAGTCGAGCTGGTGGCGCATGTCGTTGACCGAGTCGACGGTCGCGTCGAAGTAGCTCTTCTCCTGGCGCTCGACGGCGCGCTTCGACGCCAGCGCCGAGAGCTTGGCCCCGCGCGTCGCAAAGCCGTCGAATATGGCCCAGCCCGCGGAGAGGCCGTAGCTCTCGGACCGCAGGCCCACCTGGCTGACGCTCCCGACTCCGGCCGCCGTGTAGTTGGCATAGCTGTAGCTTGCCGACGCGCTCAATTTCGGGAGAAGCCGGACCTTCGCTATCGAGTACTGCATGTCCTGCTGCCTGATCTCCATCTCGAACACCTGGCTCTGGAAGGTGCTCTCGATGCCGTTGCCCACGAAGCCGGCGAGGACCGCGTCGGCCAGCGACGCGGAATAGTCGGCGTGCGCGACCATCATGGGGATCGCCGCGTCATCAAGGGTGTCGACACCCACCAGCCGCATGAACTGGCGCTTGGCGTAGGAAAAATCCTCTCCGGCGCGGTCGCGCGCCAGCTTCGCGGTCTCGAGGGCCATCTCGAAGCCCTGCACCTGGGCCGCCGAGGACGAGCCCGACTGGAACCTCGCCTGCTGGGCCGCCAGGTCCTCCTCGGCGATCTTCACCTTGAAGTTCTCGTTCCTGAACGTCACCTTCTTGTAGACCAGCGCCATGTACTGCTCGCGGATCAGCGTCGCCAGCTGCCTGTAGGCGTCGGCGTACTGGCGCTGCGCGATCTTGAGGCCGAGGCTTCCGATCATGGCGGAGTTCTTGTAGGCGCCCCATTGGAATATGGCCTGGGAGACGCTCGCCCCGTAGAAGAGCCCCCTTGAGGTGCTGCTTGACGAGTTGGTCTCCGACTCCGTGCTGACCGCGTAGTTGCCGGAGAGGTTCACGCTGGGGTAAAGGATCGCGAAGGACGCGTATTTCTGAGCCTCGTTCTGCTCCACTGCGATCAAGGCCCCGATGGTGTTCGGGGAGCGCTCGACCGCGGTCCGGAGCAGGGGCTTAAGCTCCGGCATGAGGTCCTCGGGCATGGTCCCCTCGATCGGCGGCGCCTCGGCCCTAAGGCTTGCGACGGCAACCAATGCAGCTGACAGGGCGGCGGACAGTCTCATTCGCAGGTTCAGGGTGGTCGTTTAGCCCGCAGGAATTTGATATCGATGGCAACCTTAAACCCGGAGTTTACTTGAGCCCGGGATGACATCTAAGGCACTCTCAGAGTTCCTTTTAATGCTGAACCAATGAACGCGGGCGAATCGCTGCCGATCGGGCAGCACGACCTTGAGATCCAGGGCAACCGGCTGTCGTGGCAGAGGAAGCCGCAGCTGCGCGCCGTGTACCGGGGATTCCACGAGCTGATCGCCTCGCGGCTCGACCGGTCCGTGCCGGGCCTGGTCGTCGAGCTCGGCTCCGGGATGGGGTCAATCAAGGAGGTGATCCCCGACTGCGTCACGACCGACCTCTTCCCGAACCCCTGGCTCGACCGCCAGGAGAACGCCTACCGGCTCAGCTTCGCCGACAGCTCGGTCTCGAACCTGATCCTCTTCGACGTCTGGCACCACCTGCGCTACCCAGGCGCCGCCCTCTCCGAATTCCGCAGGGTGCTGGCCCCCGGCGGGCGCGTGATCGTGTTCGACCCGGCGATCAGCTGGACCGGCCGGCTGGTCTACGGGCTCCTCCACCATGAACCCGTGGGCATGGGGGTGCCGATCACCTGGGAGGCGCCGGCGGGATTCAACGCCGGCGACGCCGATTACTTCGCCGCCCAGGGGGCGGCGACGAGGGTCTTCTGGCGGCGGGAGGCGCCGGCAAGGCTGGCGGCGTGGGAGGTTGCCGAGGTGAGGCCCCTGCCCTCGTTCGAGTATTTTGCGACGGGCGGCTTCTCCGGGCCGCAGCTGGGGGGCCCCGGCCTCTTGCGGTTCTGGCGCCGGCTCGACCGCGCGCTCGCCCCCTGGCCGAATCTCTTTGCAGCCCGGCTCCTCGTCGTTCTCAAAAGGACATAGATGACCAAGTTCCTCGTCACAGGGTCCGCCGGCTTTGTCGGCTTCCACGTGAGCTCAAGGCTCCTGAAGGAGGGCCACGAGGTCCACGGCGTCGACAACCTGGGCGACTACTACGACGTGGGCCTTAAGGTTGCCCGCAACCGGATCCTCGAGGGTCAGAAGGGGTACTCATTCCTGAAGGCCGACTTGGCCGACGCGGGCGCAGTGAAGGGACTTTTCGAGCGTGTGAAACCCGAGTGCGTCCTCCACTTTGCCGCCCAGGCGGGCGTGCGCCATTCGCTTTCCAACCCAAGGGCCTACGCCGACAGCAACCTGATCGGGTTCCTCAATATCCTGGAGGGCTGCCGGGCCGCGAAGGCGGGGCACCTGGTCTTCGCCTCGTCGAGCTCCGTCTACGGCCTGGACAGCACCCTGCCCTTCTCGGTCCACCAGGCGACCGACCACCCGGTGAGCCTCTACGCGGCGACAAAGAAGGCGAACGAGCTCATGGCCCACAGCTACAGCCACCTCTTCGGGATCCCGGCGACGGGGCTGCGCCTCTTCACCGTCTACGGGCCCTGGGGCCGGCCCGACATGGCGCTATTCGCGTTCACGAAGGCGATCCTTGGTGGCAAGCCGATCGAGATCTTCGGCGACGGGCGGATGCGGCGGGATTTCACGTACGTGGACGACGTGGTCGAGGGGATCGTCCGCCTCGTCGGTAAGCCTCCGTCGCCCAACCCGTCGTGGAACAGCGCGAAGCCCGACCCGGCAACCAGCTCGGCCCCGTACCGCCTCTACAACATAGGCAACCGCTCAACGGTCGAGGTCCTTCGCCTGATCGAGGTCCTTGAGGGTTGCCTGGGAAAGAAGGCCGAAAAACGGTTCGTCGCGGCCCAGGCCTGCGAGGTGGCCGCGGCGGTCGCCGACGTCGTGGACCTCGAGAGGGACACCGGCTACATGCCGACGACACCCTTGGAGGCGGGTGTCAGGCAGTTTGTCGCGTGGTATCGGGAATATTATAAACATTAAAACAAGAATTAGATACAAAAGATTATATCATGATGGATTCCAAATGTCTTGAAAACAGCTTCCATTAATATAATTTTTGGAAGCATGAAAACAACAATTGATATTCCGGATGGGGCTCTTCGGGATCTCATGGGATTTACAAGGGCCGAGACCAAGCGTGCCGCGATCCTCTTGGCCGTTGACGATTACAACCGGCGCCAGCGGATGACCGGACTAATCAAATATGCCGGGACGTTTAAGGACTTCATGACTCAGGAGGACCTAGGGCGCATGCGCGAGGAAGGTATCGATCGGTGACCGTTATCGATACATCGGCTTGGGTCGAGATGCTGCGCAGCGGTGGCAGAGAGGACGTGCGGGAACGCGTCAACGTGCACCTCCGTGAAGGAGCGGCAGTCCTTGTGCCAATGGTTCGCCTTGAACTCTGGAATGGAGCCCAGGGAGAACGGGAGAAGCGTGTCTTGCGGGAATTCGGGGAGATTCTTCCGGAGTTGGAGATGACTCCCGAGGTTTGGGACACGGCGTGCAAGCTCGCGGAGCAAGCTCGTTTGGCAGGCCTGACCGTTCCAGCCGCCGATCTCTTGATCACGGCTTGTGCGCGACATTACGGGGCCTCCATTGAAGCAGTGGACATGCACTTCTCCGAATTGGCGAAGCTCGCCCTGGAATCCTAACTTTCTTGGTTAGCCGCTTGCCTCGGGCCTTCGCCGAGCGTCGACACATGTGCGGCATCTAGCGGCACTCAGGATAAATTGACTCAATTTCCGGGTCGCAAATCCTCGCTAAGGTCCCATGCCCTCCCCGCAGCCTCAAAATCCGGGTCCCGCCGCACCCCAGTCCCTCGCGGCGCGGGCCGAGGCATTCCTGGAGCGCCTCCAGTCCGGCAAATGGCCGCACAGGCTCTTCGTCGCCGCCGTCCTGCTCTTCACGTTCGCCGTGCGGATCCTCCTCGTGGAGAGGGGCGGCCAGCACTTCTTCTACGACGAGGGGAAGTTCGGGACGGCCAAGGAGGCGGCCGCGATCCTCGCCAAGGGGCATGTTGTGGAATCGGTCGTCTATGCGATCGAGCCCCACCCCAGCACCTTTGCGGACCACATCGGCTTCAAGGTCCTCGGCATGGTGCCGTCGCTGGTCGAGGCCCGCTTCGGCCTCGACGACCGGGTGCCGGCGTACTTCTTCAGCATCTTCTCGGCGCTCAACGTGGTCCTCATCGCGGCCATCGCCTACCGGCTGAGCGGCTCGAGGCGGGCCTTTGACCTGACACTCCTTGCAGCGGCGCTGAGCGCCACGCTCTTCATCTATACGCGGTTCCTCGTCCCCTACGATGTCTCGATGTTCTTCGCCCTCCTCTCCATCTGGGTGGGAGTCAAAAGGCCCGCCAGCTACCTGCGGAGCGCCTTTGTCGGGATCCTGGCCGCGTGGTCCTTCTTCTGCTACTACGGGCACTGGCAGATCTTCGGGGCCGCCGTCCTTGTCCATGCGCTTTGGGTCTCAGGGACGCCGTTCGACTTCCTGAAAAGGCTTTGCGCCGCGGGGCTGGGGGCCGCGGCCGTGGTCATGGCTCTCCTTGGAATCAGCCACCTCGGCGCAGGGACCCTCCTCAAGGACATGGTGGAGATCACCAAGTACCAGAACGTCGGGTCGGCCGACTTCCGGTCCGGCATCAATTCCTGGATCTACTTCTTCTACGGGGAGCGCGCGGCCCTGTTCATCTGGGTTGCGGCGATTGGCTGCGCCCTCTGGCTCCAGTTCAGGGGGGATCCCAAGAGCGGGAGGAAGTTCCTTACGCCGCTCACGGTCATCGCCGCAGGTTTCCTAGCGATCTACGCGGTCTTCATCATCGATTCCGACATCCGGCAGAGCCTGATCGTCCACGGGCGCCACTCCCGCCAGCTCGTCCCCTTCCTGATCCTGGGGTTCGGCCTCGGCTGGGACAAGGTCTGCGAGAGGTCGCGCCAGGCGCACCTCCTGGCCGCCGTTGCCGGCGGGGCCCTTGTCCTGAACGCCTTTTGGACGTTCCCGGTCCCCCTCGCCCAGGAGTTCCCCCTGGCGTTCAAGGCAAGGGCCGAGAGGCTCCTTGCGACGCTCCCGCCGATCACGGACGGCTTGAGTTACTACCGGCTCGTCAACGTGGACCACTTCGTCCTCGAGCCGGAAATCCTCCGGGATCCCCCCATGGAGACCCTCCTCGCGAGCCCGCACCCGCTCCAGTACATGCCCTACCTCTACGAGGGCGGATCCCGCGCGGAGAAGAGGCTGCGCCTCTCGATCGACCACCGGATGCGCCTCGTTCGGATGGCGATCCCGGAGAATGAGCGCATCCACGGGGATCCGTACGGGGTCGTGAAGCTCACCGTTTCATTGCCGGACGGCCGCGCCGGCTACACCGAGCCCCTGCTCTCGGTCGGAGCCAAGGGCAACGGGGACCTCTTCTTCGTCAACTACACGACCGCCTCGACCGCCGTCCTGGGCTACGTGAACATGGGCCGCACCCTTATCCGGAGCGCCCCCTTCCCCTTCACTCCCGGGCAGCCCCGCGAGCTGCGGCTCTTCAGCGGGGCCCTCATGCCGGCGGACGAGGAGCTCCCGATCGCGGGCATGGGGCAGTCGGCGGCCTCCATCCTTAGGGAGTCGGTCTACGCCACGCTCGATGGAAAGGTGATGCTGGACCAGCCCGTGGCGCGGCACACGGCGCTCCCGAGCGAGGTGTACGCCGGCGTAAATACCGTCGAGGCCGACTCCGCCGGGGCACAGTTCAGCGGGCGCATCCTGGACGCCACGCGGGGGGGCTGGCCCCCGGAGCCGATGGGCTCCGGAAAGGACTCGAATTACGGCCCCGTGCGGTTGCGGATCACCCAGCCGGTGCCAAGCGGCACGGCCGAGCCCCTGGTCATCGCGGGCATCCCGGGGCGTGCCGTTCTCGGCTACATGCGGCTCTTCGCCGACGGGCACGCCATCTTCGGGATCGAGATCTGGGGCGAGGGCGTCTTCGAGGGCAAGCCGCTGAACCTGGAGCCGGGGAAGCAGCTCGAGGTGGAGTATTCGTTCGGGTCGCTCTACCCCGGGATCGGGTTACCCGCATGGGGCGCCCTTCCACTCGAAGCCCAGCGGAAGCTGAAGGGCACCGTGAGGATCACCGTGAATGGCGAGGTCGCGCTCGACATCCAAAAGGAGACGCCGGACCTCACGGGCCTTCCGGTCGTCTTCGCCAGGAACAAGGTTGGGGGCAACGTCGTGAACGCGGGCTTCTCCGGGGAGCTCCTGCTCGGCCGCCGGGTCGATATCGGGAAATAGGCAGGGGCGGGGGGGCCGGGAAAATTTGACTCGGAATCCGGGCGTTCAATCCTCGCCGGGGACCAATGCCCCCTTCGCTGCCCCGGCCGTCGGATTCTCCCCCACCCCAAGCCAACGCGGTCGCGGGGGGAATGCTGTCCGGAAAGGGGCCGCACAGGCTCTTTGTCGCCGCCATGCTGCTGTTCGCTGTCGCGACACGGATCCTCCTCGTGGCGAGGGGCGGCCAGCACTTCTTCTACGACGAGGGGAAGTTCGGGACGGCGACCGAGGCGGCCGCCATCCTCGCCAAGGGGCACCCGATTGAGGCGGTCGTCTACGCGATCGAGCCCCACGTCAGCACCTTTGCGGACCACATCGGCTTCAAGATCCTCGGCATAGCGCCCTCGCTCGTCGAGGCCCGCCTCGGTCTCGACGACCGCGTGCCGGCCTACTTCTTCAGCATCTTCTCGGCGCTCAACGTGCTCCTCCTCGCGGCCATCGCGTACCGGCTGAGCGGGTCCCGGAGGGCGTTCGACCTGACGCTCCTGGCGGCGGCATTGAGCGCCACGCTCCTCGCCTACACCCGTTTCCTTGTCCCCTACGATGTCTCCATGTTTTTTGCGCTCCTCGCCATCTGGGTGGGGGTGCGCAGGCCCGCCGGCTACCTGCGAAGCGCCCTTGTCGGCATCCTGTCCGCGTGGTCCTTCTTCTGCTACTACGGGCACTGGCAGCTGTTCGGCGCGGCGGTCCTCGTGCACGGCCTCTGGCTCGCCCGGACGCCGCTCGAGCTCCTGAAGCGGTTCTGCGCTGCGGCGCTGGGTGCGGTGGCGGTGCTCGTCGCGCTCCTCGGCGTCAGCCACCTCGGCGCCGGC
>Ga0181526_10002337_pt1 | contig 16632 bp, 14 predicted proteins | sample PEATcosm2014_Bin_35_FD_119750 | JGI IMG/M metagenome (GOLD analysis project Ga0181526, IMG submission 119750) | Peatland microbial communities from MTU Mesocosm Facility, Houghton, MI, USA - PEATcosm2014_Bin06_30_metaG | ecosystem: Environmental > Terrestrial > Soil > Wetlands > Peat | place...
CCCGATGCATACGCCGCATCTCTCCCCTCCCCGTTCTTCACGGGGAGGGGCCGGGGGTGGGGCTCTCCGCGGAGCCCAGGGCTCCGGTGGCGGCGACCGCCCCACCCCTGACCCCTCCCCGCCAGGGCGGGGAGGGGAATTCGCGGCGCTTGGTCTTGGTTCGAAATATGTCACTCCCTTAGGTCGGCGCCCGCGCCCTCCGACGCGCCGAGCAAGGCCCCGGCCGCCCGGCCTCGCCCCGTGGATTGACGACCACTCGCCATGAGGAATATTTCGTAGGGATGTAAATGTCGTTCGGAGGGGAGATGTCAAAAATCGTCGACCGCACTTTGGATCTGCTCGAACTGTTCGGGCAGGAGCGGCGGCCGTTGACGCTCTCGGACACCGCGCGTCTGCTCAAAATACCGGTGTCGAGCTGTCACGACGTCGTGCAGGCGCTGCAGGCGCGCGGCTACCTCTACGAACTCGCGCCGCGCGCGGGCTACTATCCGACGTCGCGATTGCTCCGGCTCGGCAAGGAAATCAGCGAGCACGATCCGGTCGCCGCGCGGGCGGAAATCGTCCTGCGCTCGATGCGCGACAGCCTGGACGAGACCGTGTTGCTGGCCAAGGTCAACGGATTGCAGGCGACTTATCTGATCGTGTTCGAGCCGACCCAACCGCTCCGTTTTCTCGCCAAGGTCGGCGACAACGTGCGCACCCTTCACGCGACGTCGGGGGGCAAGGCGCTGCTGGGAAGCCTCGACGATCACGGATTGACCGACTATCTGAGGACCGCTCGTCTCACGGCCATGACGGCGCGGACCATCACCTCGAAATCAGAGCTTCGCGCGGATATCGAACGCGGCCGTCAGCGCGGCTGGCACGAAAACAACCAGGAAAGTCTGGAGGGCGTAACGACCTTGTCGGCGTCGTTTCGATGGAACGCGTCGGTCTATATCGTCACCGTCGCCGGGCCGACGCCACGAATGACGGAGCGGTTCGACAAGGCGGTCGGGATGCTGACCCACGTTTGCACAATGCTGGAAATGCGGGCGGACGCGGCTTAGCGGCGCGCGCCTCGCCGCTTTTCCCGCTTGCGCTACGGTGTGCACACATCTTTGTTGGCCGGCCTGAGCCGCGCGCAGGGGTCAATGTTTGCGAGCGAAGCGGGCGTGACATTGACGCCGAGCACGGATCAGGCGCAGCGGACCCGGCGGATATCGAACTTGGACCTGTGAATCCAACCGCCCGCTTGCGGGAGAGGATTGGGGTGAGGGCCCACAGCCGACGCAATGCTTTGAAAGCAGGCTCCCTCATCCGGCGCTTAGCGCCACCTTCTCCCGCCTCAGCGGGAGAAGGGGATCGAGCGACCTCAGCGCCTCGATCAGCGGCTGTAGGTCGCGTTGAGCGTCGCCTTCGCGAGCGTATGAAAATGCATGAAATAGCCGATGAGCGCCGGCGAAGTGTTCTCGTCCGCGTCGACCTTGTCGGCGTCGAGCGCATAGAGCGTGAAGACGTAATGGTGCGTGGCGCCGGGGACCGGGCACGGTCCGACGTAGCCGGGCGCAATGTCCGACTTGGGTTGCATCGCTCCTTTCGGCGCCGCGTCGCCCTTGGGATCGCCGGCCCCCTTGGCGAGCGACGTCGCATCGGCGGGAATGTCGATGACGACCCAGTGCCACAGGCCGCTGCCGGTGGGCGCGTCGGGATCATAGAGGCTCAGCGCGAAGCTCTTGGTATTCTTCGGGGCGCCGGACCACGTCAGCGCGGGCGAAATATTCTTGCCCGCGCAGCCGTTGGCGTTGCCGACCTGTTCGTCGCCGATCTTGCCGCCCGGCTTGATGTCGGGACTGGTCAGCGTCAACGCGCTGGCGCCCGCCACGCCGCCCACCCACGCCGACAACACCAACGCCGCACACCCGGATTTTCTCATGGCTTCCTCCATGTTTGCGCGCGCCGGGCCTCGCCCAAACACGCCCCCCTAGTTGACGCTTCACGTTTCGAGAGGCTCGGTTACGGGCGGCGACGGCGCCAACGCGTCGGACCCGAAAATTTCGTCGTTGTGCTCGCCCAGGGTCGGCGCCAGACGCCTGACCGAGCACGGCGTTCGACTGAAGCGGACGGGAAAGCGGCAGACGGTCAGCCTGCCCTCGGTGGGGTGCTCGGCCGTCTCGAACAACTCGACCGCCCGCAGGTGCGGGTCGTCGAACAGGTCTTCGATCGCGTTGACCGGACACGCCGGTATGTCGGCCTGGTGCAGCGCCTCCAGCCATTCGGCGTTGGTGCGATCGAGCAGGCGCTCGGCGAGAAAGCGTCCGACCGCCTCGGCGTGCTGCGTCCGGCTCTCCTGCGTCCGAAACCGCTCGTCGCTCTCCATCAGATCGGGGACGCCGACCATCGCGGAGAAAGCGCGCCAGTGCCGATCGACGTAGACGACGACCGAGAGATGGCCGTCGCGCGTGGCGTAGGGGCCGCGGCTGCGCGAAAGCAGGCGGCGATATCCCATCGCTCCGACCGGCGGAACGAAGGCCTTGCCGCCCATGTGATCGGCAAGCACGAACTGCGCCATCGTCTCGAACATCGGAACTTCGACGAGTTGGCCCTCGCCGGTGCGCTGACGATGATAAAGGCCGGCGGCGACGGCATTGGCGAGGTAGAGCCCGACGACCCGGTCGCAGAGGTTGATCGGCGCGTAACGCGGCGCCCCGTCGACGGCGCGGAACAATCCGGCGACGCCCGACGCCGCTTGCATGAGATCGTCGTAGACGGCCTTTCCGGCGTCGGGGCCCCCCTCGCCATAACCGACCGCGGCGCAATAGAGGATCGACGGATTGGCGGCCCGGACGCTTTCGTAGTCGAGGCCGAGACGCCGCAGCCCTTGCGGGCGCACGTTCGAGACCAGAACGTCGGCTTGCGAGGCGAGCTTCAGCGCCGCCTGCTTGCCCTCGCCCGTCTTCAGGTCGAGAACGACGCCGCGCTTGTTTCGGTTGGCCTGCAGGAACAGCGGGCCCATTCCGGCGTGCCGCCACGGCCCGATCCAGCGCATCGAATCGCCGCCGGGCGGCTCCACCTTGACGACGTCGGCGCCCATATCGGCGATGATCTGCGTCGCGAATGGGCCCATCACGACCGATGTCAGATCGAGGACGCGCACGCCGCGCAACGGTCCCGACGCGGCCTCAGGCGGGTCGCGCCACACGAACTCGCCTCGACCCGCCATTGCGCCGTAACCTCCGGAGTCGCATGCGTGGATGCGAATTATTCGCTATAGCGAAAGCATATTCGCGACCACGAACTCGGGTCAAGCCCGAATCGCGACGGTCGCCGGCGCCATGGGGGCGAAACCGCGCAGCGTCCCGGCGCGGCGCCCGCGCGAAGGGAAACCCGGTCGAAACGCCATCATGCCGCGAGCCCGCCTGCACATTCCAGCCTCCGTCGGTCGCCGTGGCGGGCCTCGCCGAACGCCATGGCGCGGCGCATCAGAAATCCCGTTGCTATTCGTCAAAGCGAAGTGCTATACGCCAAAGCGACGAGATGGAATACACGCTATTGCGGTAAATATTCCCAGGGGGGCATCTTGGACACCCAGCAAGGAACGGCCCCACGCGCCCCGTCCGCCGTCGGCGTCGCGCCCGAAACCGTCCGACGCGTCGCGATGCGGCTGATGCCGTTCCTGCTGCTGTGCTATTTCATATCCTTCCTCGACCGGCAGAACGTCGCCTTCGCGGCGCTGCAGATGAACAAGGACCTCGCCTTGACGGCGAGCGAATATGGTTTCGGGGCGGGGCTGTTCTTTCTCACCTACTGCGTTTTCGAGGTGCCCTCGAACCTGATCCTGTTCCGGTTCGGAGCGACGCGCTGGATCGCGCGCATCATGCTGACCTGGGGGCTGTGCGCGGCCGGCATGGCGTTCATCGTCGGCCCCTACAGCTACTACGCCATGCGCCTGGCGCTGGGCGCGGCGGAAGCCGGGTTCTTCCCCGGCGTGTTGTTTTTTCTGACGCTGTGGTTTCCCTCGTCCTATCGCGGGCGGATGCTCGGCGTGTTCATGGCCGGAGTGGCGATCAGCGGCGCGATCGGCGCGCCGCTGTCGGGCTATCTGCTGTCGTTTGACGGCTTGCTGGGATTACGCGGCTGGCAATGGCTCTTCCTGCTCGAGGGGGCGCCGGCGATCGTGCTGGCGCCGATCTGCCTCATCTATCTCCAGGACGGACCGGCCCATGCGAACTGGTTGCCGCAAGCCGAGCGCGAGGCCTTGGCGGGAACGCTCGCCGCCGAGAAGCGCGAGCGCGACAAGCTCGGCAGCTATTCCTTCGCCCAGGCGATCCGCAACCCCCGCGTCCTCTTCCTCGCGTTGACCTACTTCTCCAACGTCTGCTTGCTGAACGCCATTCTGTTCTTCCTGCCCCTGATCCTCAAGGGATTTGGGCTGAGCAATACGCAGACCGGCCTGGTCGCGGCGATTCCCAGTCTGGTCGCGCTGGTCGCCGTCCTCGCTTGGGGCCGCCATTCCGACCGAAGCGGCGAGCGCAATGGACACGCCGCGCTGGCGCTCGCCGTCGGCGGGCTGGCGCTGCTCGCCTCGGCGGTTCTGATCGATCCGACCGCGCGCATCGTCGCGGTGACGATCTCGCTCGCCGGCACCATCGCTTTCACCCCGCCGTTCTGGGCGATACCCGCCTCGTTCCTGTCGGGCTCCGCCTCCGCCGGCGGCTACGCGGCGATAAGCTCGCTCGGCGTCATCGGCGGTTTCATCGCGCCTTCGATCATCGGCTACCTCAAGGACCTCACGGGCGATTTTCGTTATGGCCTCGGGGCGTTCGGCGTCCTTGCGGTCATCGTGGCGATCGTCTTCTACAGCGTCGGCCGCAAATACGAGGGGACCGCGCAGGCGCCAGTCCGGGCTGCGGCCTCGCATTGAGAATTCGTCGGCGCTCGCCGCGCGCGTCGGTCGAGATCGCCAGGACCCGTGATGCGTCTTGGACCGTCGGCTCGGCAAATCGAGAGAAACAGCATGAGCCCGAAGTCGCCCTACGTCATCCGCGCCTCCGAACTGGAGCCCTACAGTCCCGCCAATCATACCGGCACCAAGAACTACCGCCTGATCGGCCCTGAGACCAACGGCGCGAAATACATGGAAATCGTGCTCGGCGACATCGAGCGCAACGAGGGCTCGCCGCCCCACGCCCACCCCGACCTCGAGCAAGCCGTCTACGTGCTGGAAGGCGAGGCGACGGTCGGCATCGACGGCGTCGATCACCGCGTCGGCGCCGGCGACATGCTGTTCTACCCGCCGCGGGTCTTCCACTCCATCAAGGTATTGACCGAGCGGATCAAGCTGCTGGTGATCTACGCGCCGCCCTACGGCGAGGATCCAGCCAAGGTGATGCGCGCCGCGGCCAAATCCTGATCGGCGAGTTCGCCGGCGCGGCGCGCGGCCGGGGCGGATTGCCCCACCGATGCAACGCGCTTGAATCGACAATCGCGATTCGGCCCGTTCCCAAACCATCGCATGCCGATATGCGAACGTCGAAGCGCCGAGGTCGCGCCAAGGAAAAGGACATTCCAAGCTGAGGGTCGTCAGGAATCAAGCGAGTCGATCGGCCGTCATTGCGAGGAGCGAAGCGACGAAGCAATCCAGCGGCGGCGGCCTGCGTCGAGGCTGGATTGCTTCGCTCCGCTCGCAATGACGGATAACGCGGTTATTCTCTTACGGACCCTAAATGTCCGAAAGACAAAGGAAGCCGGGTTAGCTCAGTTGGAAGCGCGGCGGTTTTGTAAACCGTTGGTCGCGGGCTCGACTCCTGCGACCGGCGCCAGTCGCCGCTTTCGCAGCGTCTCACCGAGACGCTTTCTAACTGCGACATCAATCGTTTAAGCAATTCTGTCGCCGCCTGGCGGAACACGGCGTCGCCTTGCCGCATCGCCTGAATGCCTGTATTTGGGGTGTCGGAGCCACGGCCGAAAAGCGACGTCCCGATGCCCCTGCCCCGCTTCACCCTAGGCAACGCCGAGCCCGAGGCGAAGGCCGACGGGCGCGGCGCCGTTCGCACGGTTTTTGCACATCGCCAATCGACCGGCGCGCGCCGCGCGCGCGGCAAGCGGAGACCCCGTTGAGCGAGACGATCCCGGAAATCCTCGCCCGGCACGCCGGCGGGCGGCGCGTCGTCGAGACGATCGAGGCGACCTACGCGCGGATCGAGGCGCACGCCGATCCGGCGCTGTTCATCGCGCTGAGGCCGAAGGCCGAGGCGCTCGCGGCGGCCGAGGCGCTCGACGCCGCATCGCCCGCGGGCAAGCCGCTCTATGGCGTTCCCTTCGCGGTCAAGGACAATATCGACGTCGCCGGCTTGCCGACCACCGCCGGCTGTCCCGCCTTCGCCTATCGGCCGGCGCGGTCGAGCTTCGTCGTCGAGCGGCTGGAGCGCGCCGGCGCCATCGCCGTCGGCAAGACCAATCTCGATCAGTTCGCCACCGGCCTCGTCGGCGTGCGCTCGCCCTACGGGGTCCCGCGCAACGCCTTGCGCGCCGATCTCATCCCCGGGGGATCGAGCTCCGGTTCGGCGGCGGCGGTCGGCGCCGGGCTCGTCGCCTTTTCGCTCGGCACCGACACCGCCGGCTCGGGCCGCGTGCCCGCCGCGCTCAACGGCGTCGTCGGGCTGAAGCCGACGCTCGGGCTCCTTTCGGCGAGCGGCGTCGTCCCGGCGTGCCGCACGCTCGACACGGTCTCGATCTTCGCGCTCGGCGTCGCCGACGCCTTCGCCGCCTTCGCGGCCGCCGCCGGGTTCGACGCCGCCGACGCCTATTGCAAGCCCTCGCCCACGCCGCGCCTCATCGCGCCGCCGCCGCATTTTACCGTCGGCGCGCCGGGGCCGGGGCAGCGGCGGTTCTTCGGCGACGAGGAGGCCGAACGAGCCTACACGGCCGATCTCGACAAGCTCGCCGCACTCGGCGGCGAAATCGTCGAATTCGACTTCGCGCCGTTCGCCGCCGTCGCGCGCCTGCTCTACGAGGGGCCCTGGGTCGCCGAGCGCTACGCGGCGACGAAGGCGCTGATCGAAAGCAATCCGGGCGCGTTGCATCCGGTGACGCGCGCGATCATCGAGGGCGCGCGCAAGTTCGACGCCGTCGCCGGTTTCGAGGCGGCCTATCGACTGCAAGAGCTCAAACGCGCGACGGCGGCGGCGTGGCGCGGCTTCGACGTCATGGCGGTTCCGACGATGCCGCGCTTCTATACCCGCGCCGAGGTCGAGGCCGAGCCGTTTCAGATCAATTCCAACCTCGGGACCTATACGAATTTCGTCAACCTGCTCGATCTCAGCGCGATCGCCGTTCCCTCGGGCGTTCGGCGCGACGGCCTGCCTTCGAGCCTGACGCTGATCGGCGCGGCGGGCGCCGACGGCGCGATCGCCGGCATCGCCGCGCGCCTCCACGCCGCCTCCGGCGCGCCGATGGGCGCGACGGGACGCGCGCCGCCGCCGGCGCCGGCGCCGACGCGCAACGAGGGAATCGAGATCGCGGTCGTCGGCGCGCATCTCTCCGGCCTGCCGCTCAACGGCGAATTGAAGGCGCTTGGCGCGGCGTTCGTGCGCGCGGCGCTGACCGCGCCCGACTATCGCCTCTACGCCCTGCCCAACACGACGCCGCCAAAGCCCGGCCTGTTGCGCGTCGCCTCGGGAAAGGGGGTCGAGATCGCGGTCGAGATCTGGTCGCTCGAGCCCGCCGCCTTCGGCGCCTTCGTCGCCGCGATTCCTGCGCCGCTGGGGATCGGCACGCTCCGGTTCGAGGACGGGACCAGCGCCAAGGGCTTCCTGGTCGAGGCGGAGGCGGTGAAGGGAGCCGAGGACGTGTCGCGCTTCGGCGGCTGGCGCGCCTATCTGGCGCGGCGATGAACGCCCTTCCCTCCGCCCGCGACGGAAGGGCGGCTTACGCCCCGGCCGGCTTGCTCGCGTCGAGGCGCATCCTGAGGTAGTCGCCGGCGAGGATCGGCGCATAGCGCGCCGCCTCGCCCGGCTTCAGGCAGCTCGGGATCGCTTCGACCCGCGCCTGCGGGTTGGGATCGAAGAAGAAGGCGATCGAATAGCGCTCCTTGCCGGAACGGTTGACGACGCGGTGCGGCGTCGAGACGTAGGCGTCGTTGGTCCAGCGCATCAGGCAGTCGCCGATGTTGACGATGAAGGCGCTTCGTAGCGGCGGCGCGGCGATCCACGCGCCGGCGCGGGTGCGCGCCTCCAGCCCGCCGACTTCGTCGGTGGCGAGCAGGGTGATATTGCCGTAGTCGGTGTGCTCGCCGGCGCCGATCTCGCCCCCGCCGCCCGAGGCGGGGTAGTGCAGCAGCCGCAGCGTCGCCAACGGCCGGTCGAATTTTTCGGCGAAGAAGTCGAGCGGCAGGCCGAGATCGCGGGCGAAGGCGCGATGGATGGCGCCGGCGAGGCCCGCGCAGGCGGCGAAATAGGCGAGCATCGTGGCGCGGAATTCGCCGAGGGCGGGCCAGACGTTGAGCGTGCGGAACGGCGCGCCGGCGAGGATTTCCGGGTCGCCGGGCGCCAGGTCGAGCCCGATGTTGAACGCTTCCTTCAGGTCGGCGCCGCGCTTGGGATCGAGCGCCTCGTGCCTGAGGCCCGAATAGCCGCGGTTTCCCCCGACGCGCTCGATCGCCAGCGCTTGTCTTTGCGCCAGCGGCGCGGCGAAGAAGGCGGCCGATTGGGCGAAGGCGGCGCGCATCAGCTCCCCCGCCACGCCGTGATTGACGACGTAGAAGAACCCGATCTCCCGGCAAGCGGCGCCGATCTCGGCGGCGATGCGGCCGAGCGCCGCTTCGTCGCCGCTCGCCAGGCCCGTCAGATCGATTGTCGGCAGCTTGTCCGTCATGGCCCCTCCGGGTTTTCGCGCGATCAGCAACAGCCGAGCCGCTGACGATAATATTGCGCGACGCCGGCCTCGAGGCCGCTCCAGGCGCTGAGGAAAGGCGCGCGCGACGGCATGGCGCGGCGATAGCTTTCGCGCAGCGCGGCCTCGGCGGCGTCGAGATCGACGCCCGTCAGCCGCCCGTCGCGCAGAATTTCGCGGCCCCTTACGATCAGCCGCGCCACATGCGCCATCGTGGCGCGGGCGAAGAGGAGGTCGACCGGCGCCACCGGCATGACGGCGTCGCGGTCGAGCCGATCGAGGTCGAGAACGAGAATGTCGGCGGGCTCGCCGACCTTTAACGCGCCCGATCCCGGCGCCCCATTGGCGAATCGGCCGTTGGCGACGATCGCCGCCAGCCAGGGCGCGCGCTCGATGACGCCGTCAAAGCCCCAGCCGCCGTGCAGGAAATGGCCGAGGCGCATTTCGCGCAGGATGTCGTCGTCCTCGTCGAGCGCCGAGGCGTCGACGCCGAGCGCGACGCGGCAGCCTCGCTCGATCGCCTCGCCGATCGGCGCGATCCCGGAGCGCAGGTGCAGGTTCGAGCTCGGATTGGTCGCGATGACCGCGCCCGATTGGGCGATCAAGTCGAGCTCGTCCGCGCGGGCGTGAACGCAATGGGCGAGCGTCAGGCGCGCGCTCAGCAGGTCGATTTCCTGGAGATGGCGCACGACGCCCTGGGGATAGGCGGCGTCGGCGAAGGCGCGCTGATAAATCGTCTCGAGAAGATGCATGTGGACGCGGCGGCCGCTTCTGAGCGAGGCCTGCGCCACCGCGCGCAGCAAGGCGTCCGAGCACCATTGCGCGCCGTTGGGGCCGAATTGCACGGTGAAGGTCGGGCTCTCGACCGCGGCGGCGATCGCCTCGACGCGCGCCACCTGCTCGTCGGCGCTCGGCATGGCGGCGAGGAACTGCGCTTCGACGACGCGGCGCGCCTCCGGCGGCAGACCGTCGAGCACGGCCTCGGACGGCCCGTAGACCAGCGGATTGCGGTCGCGCATGGATACGGCGAAGGCGACGCGAACGCCGACGTCCGCCGCGGCGCGCGCGACTTCGCGAGCCTCCTCGATCAGCGGCGCCGGACCGTGCGGGCGCACGTAATGCGCCATGACGGAAGCCGCGCCCGACCGCGCGGCGCGTCCGAAGGCGGCGAGCGCGCCGAGATAGGGATCGATCGCCGGCATCGCGCCGAGACGCAGCAGCCAGGTCTCCAACGGCTTGCCGGCGCCGCCGAAGGAGGTCGGCGACAAGGGCCGCGCGTGATCGTGCGCGTTGACCAAGGCGGGCATGGCGAGACGTCGCGGCGCCTCGATCGCGCGCGACGGCTCGATCGCGGCGATCCGCCCGTCTGTGATGGCGATGTCGACGACGCTTCGTTGGGATTCGCCGCCAGTTCCAAGGAGCGCGACGCCGACGAGTCTCATTTCGGCGCCGGCCTGGCCTGCGGATCGTCGATCACGCTGATATGCGCCGCGACGATGCGCCAGCCCTCGGGGAACCGCGCCCAGGTCTGCATCTGCCGGCCGATCTTGCCCGGCGCGCCGGCGCGGCGGAACAAGGTGGCGGCGACCGCGAAATCGCGCCCGTAGGTGGTGATTTGCGTGCGCTCCAGCGCCCGCGCCAGGCCGGCCGGCGAGCGCGCCGCGCGGAAGGCGCGAATCGCCTCGACGCCATAGAGATTCTCGCCGGCCCCGTAGCGGATCGACTCGGCGCCGTTGAAAAACAACCGGTCGAGCGCGGCGACGTCGTTGGAGACCAGCGCCCGCTCGTATTCGGCGAATATCGCCTCGACCTCGGCGCGCGTCTGCGGATCGTTGACGATCATCGCGCCGCCTTTCGCGCCTCGATCGCGGCGCGCAGCGCGGCGAGAAAGGGAATGTCGGCGAACTGGTCGGCGCGCACGCGCGCCCAATCGACGCCGGCGGTCGAGGCGCCGTGGGCGCCGGTGCGGATCAGCTCGCTCTCGGTGGCGATGAAGAGAAGCGCGTTGTCGTGCGCCTCCATCACGACTTGCTTTTCGGCGACGACCTGCAGCGAATGGACGGTGGTGGCGATCGGCGTCGCGGCCGTCGTCTTGCCGAGTTCGCGAAAGACGCCGTGCTCCAGATCGGCGAACCCGGCGCCCTTGCCGGCGCGCCCGCCCCCGCGCGTCACGGCGACGCAGCCGACGACGCAGAAATCGAGGGTCGGCATGTCCTCGAAGCCGACCGGCTCGCCATGGGCGAGGAAGCCCTGCGCCGTCGCCGCCGTCTCGAAGTCCACGCCCTTCGCCGCGAGCCGGTCGGGATCGATGCGCAGATAGGGGAAACCCTTGGTCAGATAGGGCACGGGGGCGAACAGCAGCTTGCCGTCGTAGAGCGCGCGCAGCCGCACCGGGATTTGCGGCGGGTCGGGATTGCATTTGACGACGCGGGCGCGCTTCCATTCCTCGAGCTCGCTCAAGCGCTTGGCAGCCGCGTCGGCGCCGACGAAATTGGGGATGCGGTCGAAAACCGGGCCGACGGCGACGCCGGCGTCCGAGAGCGCACGCCAGATTTCGGCGCGTACGACGTCCTTGGCGGCGTTGCGCCCCGCCCAGCGCGAGGTTTCGTTGGCGTTCATCGGCGCCTCCGCGCGACCATGTCGGCGCGGGCGCCATCGATCCGCCGATCTCGGGAGGGGTCCCGCGCGGAGGCCGCGACTCTCCCCTCCCCGTTCTTCACGGGGAGGGGCCGGGGGTGGGGCGCTCCGCGCGCGCCTAGGCTCGGCTTCCGCGGGCGTGGAAGCGGCGAACGCCCCACCCCTGGCCCCTCCCCGCAAGAGCGGGGAGGGGAATTTTCGCCGCGTCGTCCTGCCGCGATGACGGCGCCGGGGGTCACTTCGGCTCTCCGACCGGCGCGCGCGCGACGCCGTCGCGCTCCAAGGCGCGGGCGACGCGCAGGACCAGGTCCTCGCGCCACGGCGCGGCGATCGCCTGGACGCCGATCGGCAGGCGCTCGCCCTCGCTCCACAAGGGAATCGCGCAGACCGGCAGGCCGATGAACGACAGCGGCTGGGTAAAGAGGCCCATGTTGGGGCGCACCAGCATTTCGCGCCCGTCGAGCATGAAGGTCTTCTGGCCGATGCGCGGCGCCCGCGTCGGCGTCGCCGGCGCCAGAAGGACGTCGACGTCGCGAAAGATCTCGCCAACGCGGTCGCGAACCCAGCGGCGCAGCTTCTGCGCCTTGACCACCCAGGCGCCCGGCAGCATCGCCCCGGCGATCAGGCGGTCGCGCACGTCGGGATCGAAGTCGCAGGCGCGCGTGCGCAGGCGGTCGGCGTGCAGCGCCGCGCCCTCGACCATGGTGATGAGATAGGCCGCGGCGCGCGCGCGCTCGGCCTCGGGGAATTCGACCGTTCGATCGGCGTTCAGCGCCCGCGCGACGCGGTCGACCGCCGCGTGCGCGGCCGGCTCGCCGCCGCGCGCGAAATAGCCGCCGAGCCGCGCGACGCGCAGGCCGGCGATCCCCGCTTCGATCGAAGGCGCCGCGGGCTCGATCGGGCGGGCGCTTTGCGCGGGATCGGCGGCGTCGGCGCCCTGCATCGCGTCGTAGCTCGCCGCCAGATCGGCCACCGAGCGCGCCAACGGGCCGAGGTGGTCGAGGCTGGCGACGAACGGGAAGCTCCCCGCGCGCGACAGCCGCCCGTAAGTCGGCTTCAATCCGAAGACGCCGCAGAGCGAGGCGGGCACGCGGATCGAGCCGTTGGTGTCGGAGCCGAGGGCGATCGGGACGAGCCCGCCCGCGACCGCCGCGCCCGGTCCGCCCGACGAGCCGCCGGTCATGCGCTCGAGATCGTGGGGGTTGCGCGAGGGCCCGTCGTGCACGTTCTCGCCGGTGAAGTCATAGGCGTATTCGCCCATGTTGAGCGCGCCGAGCAGGATCGCGTCGGCCGCCTCCAGGCGCGCGATCAACGTGGCGTCGCGGCGCGCCGGCGCGCGCTCCCGGTTGATCTTGGCGCCGGCGCGCGTGGAGAGGCCGGCGACGTCGAAGAGGTTCTTGACCGCGAAGGGAGCGCCGGCGAGCGGGCCGAGCGTTTTGCCACTGGCGCGTTTCGCGTCGATCTCGGCGGCCTTGGCGAGCGCGCGCTCGGGCGTCACGTCGGTGAAGGCGCCGAGCCGGGGGTCGAGGGCGCCGATGCGCGCCAGCGCCGCCTCGACGATTTCGCGCGCGCTCGCCTTCCCGCCGATGAGCGCGGCGCGAAGCTCGTGGGCGCTGAGGGCGTGCAGCGGCGCCGTCACGGCGTGAACACCGGCGCCGGCTCGCTGTCGTCGTCGAGCGGGAAATCGACGACCAGCCGCGCCAGCCGCACGGCGATCTCGAGATGCAGCTTGACGGCCGGTCGCGCGCCTTCGAGCGGAGTGAGGCCGATGAGCGGCGGCATCGCGTCGATCAGCGCGTCGGCGTCGAATGCGGGTTCGCTCATGCCAGCGCCTTGTTCACGTTCGGAGAGCGGCGTCGTCCCGCTGAGGATCGCGCCGCGCGCCGGGCTCGTCGCCGGCGTCGCGGCCTCGAATGGCTGAGAATAGCTCGCGCCCGCGGCCCCGATCAACCGACATTCGCAACCGCGATCGTCGGCCTCTCGCGCCGAGGTCGGCGCGCCGGCCGCGGCGGCGATCGTCTCAATGCCCGGCCATGTAGCGCCCGATCGTCGTGCGGTCGGCGCCGGCCGCTTGGGTGAGATAGGCGACCTTGCCCTCGGACATCACGGCGATGCGGTCGGACAATTCGAGAATCTCGTCGAGGTCCTCCGAGACCAGCAGCACCGCGGCGCCGCGGTTGCGCTGCTCGACGATCTGCGCGCGAATGTCGGCGACCGAGACGAAGTCGAGGCCGAAGCAGGGGTTGGCGACGATCAGCACGTCGACGTCCTCGGAGAGTTCGCGCGCCAGCACGGCGCGCTGCACGTTGCCGCCGGAGAGGTCGCGGATCGGCGAGTCCGGCGAAACCGTCTTGACGTTGTAGCGCTCGATCAGCTCGCGCGCCCGCTCCCGCATCGGCCCCGGCGAAAGCCACCATCGCAGCGAGGCGATCGGCGGCTTGTCGAAGTTGCGGAAGGCCATGTTCTCGGCCACCGACATCAGCGGCGCCGCCGCGTTCTTCAGCGGCTCCTCGGGCAGGCCGAACACCTTGAAGCGGGCGAAATGGTCGCGCTTGGGCTCGAAATCCTGATCGCGAATGAGAATCTGGCCGAGCTTGATCGGCCTCTGGCCGGACAGCGCCTCGACCAGCTGGCTCTGGCCGTTGCCGGAAACGCCGGCGACGCCGACGATCTCGCCGGCGCCGACCTTCAGGTCGAAGCCGGCGACCGCGTCGCGGCCTTCGTCGTTCTCGACGAACAGCCCGGCGATTTCCAGCGCCTTGCCGCTCTTCGGCGCCTTGACGTGCGCGGCCGAGGGGCGCACGACCGCGTCGCCGATCATCATCGCCGCCATTTCGCGCGTGGTGAGCTGGCCGACCTTGCCGCCACCGACCTTGGCGCCGCGCCGCAGCACGCTGACGTCGTCGCAGAACGCCTCGACCTCGCGAAACTTGTGGGTGATCATCAGCGCGGTGATCTCGCCGCGATGCGCCATGTCCTTCAACAGGCCGAGGATTTCGTCGGCCTCGCCGGGCGTCAGCACCGAAGTCGGCTCGTCCAGGATGAGAAAGCGCTGATCGAGATAGAGCAGCTTGAGGATTTCGAGCTTCTGCTTCTCGCCCGCCGCGAGCGAGGACACCGGCCGGTCGAGCGGCACCCGGAACGGCATTTTGGCCAGGAACGTCTCCAATCGCTCGCGCTCCTTGCGCCAGGGAATCACCGCCGGCGCGTCGGCGCGGCTGGCGACCAGGTTCTCGGCCGCCGTCAGCGACGGCACCAGGGTGAAATGCTGGTAGACCATGCCGACGCCGAGCGCCTGCGCGTCGCGCGGATTTTTCACCGCGACTTCCTGCCCGTTGAGCTTCAGGCTTCCCTTGTCGGGCAGATAGAAGCCCATCACGCACTTGACCAGCGTCGACTTGCCGGCGCCGTTTTCGCCCAAGAGCGCGTGAAAGGTGCCGGCCGGCACATTCACCGACACGTTGGCGAGCGCGGTGAATCGCCCGAACGTCTTGGTCATCCCGATGGTCTCGAGCGAGGGGCCGCGCGCGGCGGGCGCGGCGCTCGTGGCGAGCGGCTGGGCGTCGTTCATGTTCTGGCCTCTATTGGGGAGGGCGCCTCAGTCGCGATGATCGCGACCGGTCCGCCGCCGTCCGGACCCTGGTGCTCGGCGCCGCCGGAGACGAATATCTCGGCGTGTCCGATGAGGGCCGCCAGCGCGCCGGCGACGAACGCGCGCGCGTGGCGCGTGGCGGAAATATCGCAGTCGTCCAGCATCGTGTGGCGATAGCCCCGGAGCGAGCCGATCGAGCCCGCCTCCGCCTTGGCGAGCAGCGCCACCACCCGGTCGCGTTGCGCGACGGTCAACTGGCCGGGCGCGGCGAGGTCGAGCCCGGCCAGAACCGCGCGCACCGGCTCGATGTCGACGCCGTCGCGCATCACGCCATGGGCGATCCGCAGCGGTCCGCTCCACCCCGGCGCCGTGCCGAGCGCGACGATCTCATGGTCGGCGAGCTCGACCCCGGCGGAGGTCGAGGCGCGCGACGAAAAGAGCGACCAATCGCGGCCGATCGCCTCTTCCGTCAGGCGCGCGCGATCGACTTCGCCCAGCGCGACGGCGACGCCGAGCGCCGACGCCGCGCGGGAAAGGGACATGGATTTCAAGGTGTCGCGCGTCGCCGTGGCCGCGCCCCGCCCTTCCGCCGCGGCGACGCGGTCGGCGGTCAGCAGCGGGCATTTGATCTGCACGAAGTGGACTTCATCGGTCGCTTCGATGCCCGCGTCGTCGATCGCCGCGCGCACGCCCGTCGCCACCGCGTCGACCTGCGCGAGGCGGCCCAGATGCTCGTGGGGCAGCGGCGGCGTGCGCGCGCGCCCGATCGCCAGCGCGCCCGGCGCCTCCGGCCCTTCGCCCTGGCGCGCCTCGAACACCAGGAAATGCGGCGCCAGCGCCCCTTCCGTTCCCCCGGACATCACGATGCAGGGCGCGCCGGAATCGCCGTCCTCGCGATGCGCGCGCAACGCATCCTGCAGCGCCCGCGTCGCAAACCCGCGGGAGAAATCGTTGACGAGGCCGTTGCCCTCGGTCTTGCCGAAGACCGCGACGACCGAGCCGGCGTCGATCGTTCCGTCCTTCATGCCCGCCTCGAGGCCGGACACGTCGTCGGGGGCGCTGGCGGACAGGCGATGCACGAACGCGCGACGCGTCATGGCAGGCTGGCCAGCACGGCCTTCGAGTCGGCGACCGCGCCGAACACCCCGCCCTGCATCGTCACCATCTTGATCGCCGCCTGATGATTGCCGGCGTCGGTGGCGCCGCAGGCGTCGGTGACCAGCAGGCATTCGAAGCCGCGATCGTTGGCCTCGCGCATCGTCGTGTGCACGCAGACGTCGGTGGTGATGCCGGTCAGCATCAGGTTCTCGATGCCTCTCGTGCGCAGGATCAACTCGAGATCGGTGGCGCAGAACGAGCCCTTGCCGGGCTTGTCGATGATCGGCTCGCCGGGGGCGGGGGCGAGTTCCTCGATGATGTTCCAGCCGGGCTCGCCGCGCACCAGGATCTTGCCGCAAGGGCCGGGATCGCCGATGCCGGCGCCGATCTGGCGCGAGCGCCAGCGCTTGTTGTCGGGCAGGTCCGCGAGGTCG
>Ga0181526_10002339_pt1 | contig 16624 bp, 15 predicted proteins | sample PEATcosm2014_Bin_35_FD_119750 | JGI IMG/M metagenome (GOLD analysis project Ga0181526, IMG submission 119750) | Peatland microbial communities from MTU Mesocosm Facility, Houghton, MI, USA - PEATcosm2014_Bin06_30_metaG | ecosystem: Environmental > Terrestrial > Soil > Wetlands > Peat | place...
CGGATTAATATGTTGTTATCTCGTTGCCCTTGAATTGGTTAAACTCACGTAGCAAATCAATGTCAGCCGGCTTTTGACGCCAGCGTGATTTCCCACCTAGTGTGCCAACGGAATGAGATCGGTCAAAGTTCCAGCGCTCGAATTGTTCCTTCACGAGATGATTCCGCTCGCGAAGGCGATGGGCGTCGGCGTGGAGGTGAGCGATGACCGCGCCCTGGTCCTGACCGCGCCCAAGGAGCAGAACAGGAATTCCCTGAACACGGCCTTTGGCGGGAGCCTCGTCTCGCTCGCGACGCTCGCCGGCTACGGGGTCGTCTGGGAGCTCATGCGCGAGGAGAAGACCGAGAAGCCCGCATGGCACATTGTCGTCAAGGAGAGCCGCGCGGCGTACAAGCGCCCCGTGATAGGCGACCTGCGGGCGATCTGCGAGCGCCCGGCGCAGGCGGCGATCGCCGAGTTCAAGGAGGCGCTCGCCCGCTACGGGAAGGCGAAGCTCAAGCTCCGCGCCGCCATCGTCGAGGACGGCAACGTCGCCGTCGATGTCCAGGCGGCGTTCGTGGTCTCGCGCTGATCCGCTCCGGGGATTGCGCGGGGCGCGGGCCCCCACTATTTCGGTTGTTCCTCGGCCCGCTTCTTGAGGGCCTCGTTCATCGCGTCCAGCCCCGCCTTTATCGGCTTGAGGTCGAAGACGGGGACGGCGGCTCCGGACATCTTGTCGGTGTTAAGGAAGAGCGTCCTGTCGGGACCCAGCTCCTGGATGACGAAATCGTGCCTCGCGCTCAGGATCCCGGGAATCGACATGCTGATAGACCCGGATTCAATTCCTGAAAGGCCGCTCCCTTCCCACGAAAGGTGGTCCTCCGTCGCCGAGAGGATCGTCGCGCCGCCGGTGATCTCCGGCTTGCCCTCGGGTTTCAAGGTCAGGTAAATCTGATTCCCCTCCGCCACCGTTCCGTCCACCTTGGTGATGTACGGATTCCACTTCGGGTAGTCGGCGAAATCATAGAGGATGGCACTGACTTCCCTGGCCGGCGCGTTTATCTCGACCTGGGTCTGCAGGGTGGTGCAGCCGCAGAGAAGGATCGGAAATGCGAGATGGTAGAGCTTCATTTGAGTTCGCGGGGCGGGGCGCCCTCCCCTATTTTGAATTCCCCTCGGCCTTCGCCTTCAGGGCCTCGTTCATGAGAATGAATCCCGCCTGCTCGGGCTTGAAGTCGAAGAACGGGATAATGAGGCCGCCCATCCTCTCGTTCTGGCGGAACAGGGTCCTGTTCGAATCCAGCTCCTCGATCACGAATTCATGGTCGCCCCTGAAAAGCCCCGGGACGGCGAGGCTGCCGATCCACTCGAGCCGGCTGGCCGTGAGCGAGACGACCGTCGTCCTGCCCGAGATCGGGTCCTTCCCGACAGGCTTCACGGTCACGGTGACGTCCCTGCCCTGCGCGACCGGCCCGTCCACCTTGACGATGAACGGATTCCAGTTCGGGTAGTCGTCAAAATTGAGGAGAACCTCCCGGACCCTCGCCGCGGGGGCGTTGATCTCAATATTGCTCTGTATCGACGTGCAGCCCGCGAGGAGGGCGACGCTGGCAAGGAGGAAGATCTTCATGCCGCGTCTGGTTTCGGGCGTGCGCCTCAGATGTGCCTCGAGTCGGCCTCGTCCTTCTTCACGTACCCGGAATCCTGCCTCTGCAGGTTGACCTGGTTCTTCTTCACGTAGGCATCGAACACGTCTTCCGCGCTCATGCCAAGCGTCTGCGCCAGGGAGATGAGGAAGTGGAAGAGGTCCACCACCTCGACGCGGGCGTTCTGCTCGTCGAACTTCTGGTACTTCGCCCACCACTTCCACGGCACGGAATCAACGAGTTCCGCGATTTCCTGCTGCATCGCCCGGGTGTAGTTGAGGATCCACTTCGCCTTCTCCTCCTCGCCGGGGGGTGGCAGGGCCACCCCTATCCGGCGGTTGAGCGCGTCCTGCATCCTGAAGATCTCCTCGAACTTGTCCATGGCCCTCCAAACTGCGGCAGGCGCGGGCGGGAGCAAGATGCAATTGGCCCGGCGGGGCCCGTTCCCCTTTTAGGGTTGCCCCCGGAGCTAAAATGGGCGAACCTGTCACCCTTAGGCATTTGCGTTTGAGCGCGTAATCATTCGCTCCGCACTGCCGAAATAACCTCGGGCCGCTCCCGATTCTCGGTGAGCGCCCTTATACAAAACAAAAACACAATGACAGATACAGACACGTCCGGCGCATCAATCGCCCCGGTTGCCGACAAGTCGGCTCCCGCGGCCGGCGCCGAGATCCCTGCCGGAGCATTCGGCAGCACCCGCGGATCGGGCTTGGCCCGCGGCAAGCGCCCCTCGGGCGCCGCAGCCCCCACAGCGACCCCGGCGAAGAGCGACTACAAGCCCACCGCCGTCGAGATCATCACGCCCGCGCGTGAATACAGGAACCCGTTTGCGAGCCCGGAGCCCGCGAGCGCGCCGGCCCCGGAGCCGGCCAAGATTGAAATCCCCGCCGAAACCGCTGCCGCCGAGGAGCCGAAGCCGGTGCCTGATGCCGCGGCGCCGATGTTCGCGCCGGAGCCGGTGGCGGAAAAGCCCGAGATCAACATCCTGCCTCCCGCCGAGACGGCCCGGCCGGCCGTGAGCTGGGAGGCCCACAGCGACCTCCCGGAGCGCCCGCCGCAGGGCGAGCGGCCCACGTTCCGCGCGGACCGCAGGGAGGATGTGGCCGGCGCACCGAGGCCCGAGGGCCGCGAGCCCCGCTTCGACGGGCGCGAGCCCCGCAGGGACTCGTTCCAGCGCCAGCCGCGCGATCCCCGCGAGGCCCGCCAGCCCCGCGACCCCCGCGAAGCGCGCCAGCCGCGCGACCCGCGGGAGGCGCGCCAGCCGCGCGACCCCCGCGACGAACGGCCCCTGCCCGTCCAGAATGGCTCGGGCGAACGGCCAGCGCCGGCCGCAAGGCCGGCCTCGGGAGGCTTCCTCGGATGGCTCAAGGGCCTCTTCGGGGGCAAGAAGCCGGAAGAGGCGCCCGTCGGGCGCGAATCCCGCGGCGAGGGCGAGTATCGCGGCGGTGAGCGCCACCGCAGGCGCCGCAGGGGCGGGCGCGGCCACGGAGGCAATCCCCAGGGATACGCGGGAGGGCGCTTTTCGCAGGGCGGCCCCCGTCCCGAGGGATTCCAGGGCGGCGAGCAGGGAGGCCGTGGCGGCGACCGCCATGAGGGCCACCGGCGCGGGCGCCACCGCGGCGGCCGCGGACGGGACCGGGGCGGCGAACCGCGCCCGGAGGGCCACCAGGGCGGCGGCGCAATCTGACAGGGCCGCGGCAAGTCAGCCCAGTTAATCCTTGCCAAGGCGCCCGGCAACGAGCGCATTCCAAGGCGTCCGCTTCACGCGGGCGCCTTTTTTTCCCATGGCCGACCTCGTCGTAAACGGCGGAAAGCCCCTCTCCGGCACCGTCACCCCATCGGGCAACAAGAACTCCGTTCTGCCCATCCTATGCGCGACGCTGCTCACCGACGAGGCGGTCACCCTGACCAACGTCCCCGACATAACGGACCTGGACAGGCTCGTGTCTTTCTTCACCTCGCAGGGCTCCAGGATCGACTGGGACCGGCCCGGGGGCGTCATGCGCCTGGACCACAAGGCGTTCCGGCACAGGCTGGCGAACGCCGAGCTGCCCCAGGACATGCGCTCCACGGTGCTCCTCTTCCCCGCGCTCCTGAGGCGGATGGGGCGGATCACGATCCGGTCAAACGCCAAGGGGTGCTCGCTTGGCGTCCGGGAGATCGACCCCCACCTTGAGGTCCTGGCCGCGCTGGGGGCGTCCGTCGACACGGGCGACCCGCTGACAATCTCGGTGAAGGGGGGCTTCCGCGGCGCGCGCCACTGGCTCGACTACATGTCGGTCACCGTGACCGAGAACTTCGCGATGGCCGCGGCGGTCGCGAAGGGGGCCTCCACGCTCATCAACGCCGCGAGCGAGCCCCACGTGCAGGACCTCTGCAGCGCGCTCGTCCTCATGGGGGCGAGGATCGAGGGAATCGGGACAAGCAAGCTCTCGGTCAGGGGCGTCCCGCGCCTGCACGGCGCGACAATCGCGATCGGGTCGGACTACCACGAGGTGACGACGTTTCTCGCGCTCGGCGCCATAACCGGGGGGGAGGTGCGCGTGCTTAGGTCGGTGCCGGCGCACTTCGACCTGATCACCCGCTCGTTTGCGAAGCTGGGGGTCAGGGTGGAGCACAAGGGCGACACCGCGATCGTCAGGAGGGGCCAGAAGCGGGTCGTCGAGGCGCCGTACACCACCAACCTCCTCGCGAAGATCGAGGCGGCGCCGTGGCCGTATTTCTCCGTGGACCTACTGCCGCTCCTTATCGCCTTGGCGACCCGGTGCGAGGGCACGATCCATTTCTGGAACAAGGTCTACGAGAACGGATTCTCGTGGATGCCCGAGCTCGCGAAGTTCGGGGCCCACGTGCTCGTGAGCGATCCCCACCGCATCGTCGTCTTCGGGAACAAGCCCCTGAGGCCCGCCGTGGTCGACTCCCCCTACGTCATCCGGGCCGCCGTGGCGCTCACGATGGTCGCGGCGTCGATCCCGGGGCGCAGCGTCGTGCGAAACGCCGAGATCATCAAGAGGGCCCACCCGCGATTCGTGGAGAACCTGCGCTCGCTCGGGGCCGACCTGGACTGGAAATGACGCCGTCCACGCCTGCCGGGGACCGGGGAAAGGGAACGGGGTTCGTCACCTCGACGCTCGCCGCGCCCGTGACCGCGGCCGAGGCGGCGCTCAGGCCCCTCTCGTTCGCCGATTTCGCGGGGCAGGCCAAGACTATCGAGCGCCTCAGGGTGATGGTCGGGGCCGCCAAGAAGCGCGGCGACGCCCTGAACCACGTGCTCCTCTCGGGCCCGCCGGGCCTCGGCAAGACGACCCTCGCGTTCATCCTCGGAAACGAGCTCGGGCGCAGCGTCCGCGTGACGTCGGGGCCCGTGATCGAGAAGGCGGGAGACCTGGCCGGGCTCCTCACGAACCTCGAGGAGGGCGACCTTCTCTTCATAGACGAGATCCACCGGATCCCAAAGACCGTGGAGGAGTACCTTTACTCGGCCATGGAGGATTTCCGGATAGACATCATGATTGACCAGGGGCCGAACGCGCGAAGCGTGCGCCTCTCGCTCCCGCGGTTCACGCTCGTCGGGGCGACGACGAGGTCGGGGCTCCTCACGGCGCCGCTGAGGTCTAGGTTCACGCTCCAGACCCGCCTCGACTACTACGACAAGGCGACCCTCCTGACGATCGTGCGCCGCACGTGCGGCCTCCTCAAGGTGAGGATCGACGAGGGGGGCGCCCTGGAGATCGCGGCCCGCGCCCGGGGAACGCCCCGGGTGGCCAACAACCTGATCAACTTCATCCGCGACTTCGCCCAGGAGCGCGCCTCCGGCGCGATAACCCGCGAGGTCGCATCGGCAGGCCTTGAGCTGCTCGAGATCGACGCGGCCGGCCTCGACGAGATGGACAAGAGGATGCTGCGCACCATGGCCGAGAACTACCGGGGGGGCCCGGTCGGGATGAGCACGATCGCGGTCGCCGTGGGAGAGGAGGCCGAGACCCTCGAGGAGGTGCATGAGCCCTTCCTGATCCAGGAGGGCTACCTGCAGAGGACGCCGCAGGGTCGGGTCCTTACCGAGAAGGGCTACGGGGCCGTGGGCCTCAGGCAGCCCGGGGGCTCCCAAGGCACGCTCCTGTAGGGCCGAAGGCGGCCGTCAGCGCCCGGAAATCCCGCGCTGCCTCGGAAGGGCAAGCGCCCCCGGCTCGGCCGCCGTCTCGGTTGCAAGGAGCCGCGCCACGAAGGGGAACACGCGGGCCTTCGCGAGGTACCCAAGCCCCAGTCCAAACTGCGTCGCCGCCATGATCTCCAGCCAGAGCGCACGCGCGCTCGACGCGTCGGCTCCGCCATGAAGGACCCACGAGGGGAACAGGATCGGGATTAGCCCCATGGCGGAACCCATTGCCATGAAAATAAATGCATTGAGCGTGTTCACGCAGGGTATTTGTCGCTTGGTTCGTGGATCGGTTCCCGTTCACGACTGGTAAGCGAGTGCCGTGCCAGCCCTGCCGGAATTTCTCTAGTGATTTTCGGCCACGGGCTTACGTCCCGGCCCTCGGGGCAACGGCCGCGGGCCGCCCGCAAAATGCATACTTCACCCCATGTCATTCGTGCAGGTTGCGGCGCCCTATGGCCGCCCGCCCACTGCCTTCAGGGGTCGACCCGGCCTTGGCTCTGGGCCAACCGGCCGGGATGAATAACCGTTGCGCCGCCCCTGCACGCTCCGATGATGATCCCAAAATGGCGCTTAGGTTTTGCATCCTGGGAAGCGGCAGCTCGGGCAACAGCGCCCTGGTCGTGACGGAGCAGGCCCGGATACTCCTCGACGCCGGGTTCTCCGCCCGCAGGCTCGGGTCCCTGATCGCCGCGGCGGGCGAGTCGATCGAGCGCGTCGACGCGGTGTTCGTGACGCACGAGCACAGCGACCACTCGTCGGGAATCGAGAGCCTGAAGAAATTCCCCCACCTCCGGTTCTTTGCGAACGCCTCGACGGCGCGCGCGGTCCAGAGGGAGCTCACCTGGAGCCCCCAGTGGCAGATTTTCGAGACCGGCTCGTCGTTCCAGTACCGCGACCTCCTGATCGAGAGCTTCGCGATCCCCCACGACGCGCAGGATCCGGTGGGGTTCTGCTTCTCGAGCGGGCACGAGGGCGACCTCTTCTCCCCCCGGAGGACGCTCGCGTGGGTGACCGACCTCGGGCACGCCCCCCAGAACGTGCGCGACCGCATCCGCGAGTCCGACGTCGTCGTCGTCGAGGCCAACCACTGCCCGAGGATGCTGGAGGCCGACCCCAGGCGCTCGTGGAGCCTCAAGCGGAGGATCGGGGGCCGCCACGGCCACCTCTCAAACGAGAGGATGAGCGAGCTGCTCTCGAGCGTGGCGAGCCCGCGTTGGAGGAGGATCTACCTCGCCCACCTGTCCCGGGACTGCAACTCGCGCGACGCTGTCGAGACGGCGCTGGTTTCCGTCCGATCGGTCATCCCCTGCGAGTTCGCGATCGTCGGCCACGGCGAGGGAACACCGTTCTACGAGCTGGCCTGACGGGAAGGCTGTCATCTCGGCGGATACGCTTGCGCAGGAGCGCCTTGCGGGTGGTGTCCGGGTGCGAACACGGCGCCGAGGCGGCACCCCTGTGCCCCACAGCCGCGCGCGGGCCGCCAGCCATGAATTTCATGTTAAATGGCCGCGGCCGGTTACCTGCGGTTGATTTGCGCGTCAATAGGGCAATGCTCGCCGCCGTTGCCTCAATGACCCCGCGATTCCGCAAGGCATCAGTCCTCACCGCATTTCTGCTGGCCGCCGCGCTTTCACCCGCCCAGTCGCCCAGGCTCGCCAACCTCTCGACCCGGGGACAGGTGCAGACGGGATCCGACATCATGATCGCGGGCCTCGTGATCGGCCCGGGCTCCCCCGACACTGTCCTCATTCGCGCCGTCGGTCCGACGCTCACGTCGCTCGGGGTGACGGGTGTCCTTTCCGCCCCGGTGCTCTCGCTCTACGACTCGACGGGCAAGCTCCTGCAGACCAACCAGGGTTGGGGCACCGGAAACGCGACGGCGGCCACAATGGCCGCCGCCGGCGCGTTCGCCCTTCCGACGGGAAGCGCGGACTCGGCGCTTGTGGCGACCCTCTCAGCCGGCTCCTACACCGCGCAGGTCTCCGGAGCCAACGGGGCCATGGGGGTCGCCCTCCTCGAGGTCTATGAGGTTTCCCCGACGGCGTCGACGGCCAGGCTGGCCAACCTCTCCACCCGCGGTGTCGTGGGTACGGGTAGCAGCATCATGATCCCCGGCCTCGAGATCGGCCCGGGATCGGGCACCCGGACGCTCCTCATCCGCGCGGACGGTCCCTCCCTGGCCACCGTGGGGCTTACGGGATTCCTGGCCGACCCGGCCATAACGGTGACGGACTCGTCGGGAAACACGATTGCGAGCAACGACAACTGGGGGACTCCGGTAGGTAACCTTCCCGGCGCGGCGACGCTGTCGGCTGTGTTCACCCAGGTCGGGGCCATCCCCTTCACAACGGGAAGCCTCGACTCGGCGCTCATCGCGAGCTTCGGGCCCGGCAGCTACACGGTGCAGGTCAGCGGAAACAACGGCACGTCGGGCCTGGCGCTCGTCGAGGTGTACGACATCACGCCCTCCACCCCGGGGGCCCCGGATTCCGTCACGATAGCGGCGACCCAGCCGAACGCCACCACGAGCGGGAACAGCCCGGGAACCTTCACCGTGACGCGCACCGGCGACACCAGCGGGCCGCTCACCGTCAGCTATTCCGTCGGCGGCACGGCGGTGAACGGGGTCGACTACCAGGCGCTGCCCGGATCGGTGACCCTCCCCGCCTATGTGTCGTCCGCAACCATAACCGTAAGCCCGAACCCGACGCTTTCGACCTCACCCTCCACCACGGTCACGCTCACGCTGGCCTCGGGGGGCTCCTACTCAGTCGGGAGCCCGAACACGGCGACCGTGACAATCACGAACATCCCGGCCGTCCTCTACGTCGCGCAGCTTCGCCCGACCTCCGGGGCGTCGGGCTCGACCGGCTCGGGCGTCGCCACCATTCTGATCAGCCCCGACGGCTCCACGGCGAGCGTGAGCGTCTCGTTCAGCAACCTGACCTCGGACGAGGTCGTGGCCCACCTGGCGATCGGCGGGGACATGAACAACGGGACCTATGTCCTCAACCTCCCGCAGGGCCAGGTCATGAGCCTCGCGTGGACGCCCACGGCGGCCGGCGCGTACTCGGCGGCCCAGGTCGTGTCGGCGCTCCAGAACGGCAACCTCTATGTCGAGATCGACAGCGCCAACTATCCGAGCGGCGAGCTGGGCGGCCAGTTCATCACGGGCGCCGGCTCGCAGGTCTTCACGCCCCCCGCCCCGCCCCCGGCCATCGACCTGAGCACGGTCTCGGCCGCGGACGCCCCGCGCTTCCTCACCCAGGCGACATTCGGGCCGACGACGGCCGACATCGCCACCCTCCAGTCACAGGGGTACTCGGCGTGGATCACGAACCAGATGGCCCTTCCCGAGACCTCGCACCGCGCCGCAACGGACGCGGACGCCAACGCCTTCCCGCCCACGGGAACGTTCGAGGTGACGCAGAACAACCGGCAGGCGGCCTGGTGGAAGATCGTCGTCACGGCCCCGGACCAGCTGCGCCAGAGGGTGGCGTTCGCCCTCAGCGAGATCTTCGTCACCTCCGACGTCGCCTCCCAGCTCGCGAACGAGCCCGACGGCCTCGCGGACTACAACGACCTCCTCGCCAACGACGCCTTCGGCAACTTCCGCCAGCTGCTCCAGGACGTGACGCTGAGCCCCGCGATGGGCAACTACCTGAACATGCTGGAGAACGCGGCCGCAAACCCCGCCAAGGGCACGGCCGCCGACGAGAACTACGCGCGCGAGGTGCAGCAGCTCTTCACGATCGGGCTCAACGAGCTCCAGCCCGACGGCACGCTGATGCTGGACTCGACCGGGCTGCCCATCCCCACCTACGACCAGAACGAGATCGTCCAGACGGCAAACGTCTTCACGGGCTGGGGCTACTATTCCACGGCGACCAACCCGAGCTTCTACGGGACCGCCGCGAACTTCGACCAGCCGATGATGCTGTATCCGGCTTATCACGACAATACCCAGAAGACCATAGTCAACAACATCGTCCTTCCCGCGAACGAGGGCGGGGCCGCCGACCTGAAGGCGGAGCTCGACGCGCTCTTCAACCACCCCAACACGGGCCCCTTCATCTGCGCCCAGCTTATCCAGCGCCTGGTGACCAGCAACCCGAGCCCCGGCTACGTCTACCGTGTGGCCCAGGTGTTCGACAACGACGGGACGGGCACCCGGGGCAACCTCGCGGCCGTGGTCAAGGCGATCCTGCTGGACTACGAGGCGCGCTCCCTGACGCTGGCGGCAAACTCAAGCTACGGGAAGCTGAAGGAGCCCCTCCTTCGCATGACCGCGATCTACCGGGCCTTCGGAGCCTCGGCCGCGGACGGGCGGTTCGCGATATTCAACCCGCAGACCAACCTTGACGAGGCCGCGCTGCGCTCGCCGACGGTGTTCAACTTCTTCGATCCGGGCTACGTGCAGCAGGGCGCCCTGGCCTCGGCCGGGCTCCTTGCGCCGGAGTTCGAGATCACGGACGCGAGCACCACGATCTCCGTGCCGAACAACATCTACTCGGCCATCTACTACTCCACGCCGCCCGCGTCGACGACGATCACGCTCAACCTCGCGTCCCTGACGGCAAATTCCACGAATCCGACAGCCATGGTGGCGACCCTGAACCAGCTTCTCTGCGCCAACATGATGAGCACCCAGACCCAGCAGACCATCGTGTCGGCGCTCCAGGCGGCGCCGAGCAACACGACGGCGTCCGCCCTCGCCCAGGAAGCCCTTTACCTCGCCTCAACCTCGCCCGACGCGGCCGTACAACGATGAACAATCCCGATGACCTTTCCCGCCGCCGGTTCATAGGCAGGGCCTGCGCGGCCGTGGGCGCCACGGGGATGCTCTCCGCCCTCGCCCAGATCCGGATGATCGGCGCCCTCGCGGCGGATTCCACGCCGACGGACTACAAGGCGCTCGTCTGCCTCTTCCTCTACGGGGGCAACGACTCGAACAACCTCCTGATCCCGACCGACAACGCGAACTACAACATCTACGCGACCGACAGGACCGTGCTTGCGCTCCCGCAGAACACGCTCCTGCCCATCTCACCCAAGACCTACAGCGACGGGCGCACCTGGGGCCTGCACCCGTCGGTGCCAGAGATCCAGGCGCTCTTCGGCCAGGGCAAGATGGCTCTCCTTGCCAACACCGGGACCCTGGTCCAGCCCGTGACGCTCGCCCAGTACAACGCCGGGACCGTGGCGCTCCCGCCTCAGCTTTTCTCGCACGCGAACCAGCAGGTCGAGTGGCAGAGCAGCGTGCCTGACCAGCCCTTCACGACCGGATGGGGCGGCCGCCTCGCCGACATCGTGAACGCGCTCAACACCAACCCGAAGATTTCGATGTCCGTCACCGTCGCCGGGCAGAACTCCTTCCAGGGGGGCAAGACGGTCACGCAGGTCGCGTTCAATTCCACCGGCGCCGTCGTCCTTTCGGGGACAAGCGGCTCCACGCTCGCGACTTCGCGCGCCGCCGCCCAGCAGAGCCTCCTCAACCTCCAGGAGCAGAACCTCTTCGAGGCGGCCTTCGGCGGCATGACATCCAGCGCCATCGCCGACAGCAACCTCCTGAACTCCGTCCTCGCGGCGGCCCCCAAGCTCCAGACCGCGTTTCCAAACACGACAATCGGCAGCCAGATGCAGATGATCGCCAACATGATCGGCGCCGCCCCCCAGCTCGGGCTCACCCGCCAGGTATTCTTTGCGAGCCTGGGCGGATTCGACCTCCACTCCGACCAGCTCGGCGCGCACGCGACCCTTCTCCAGCAGCTCAGCCAGGGCCTGAACGCGTTCAACTCGGCGACGAACGAGCTCGGCGTCGCGAACCAGGTGACCACCTTCACCGCCTCGGACTTCAGCAGGACCTTCAACACGAACGGGACCCTCGACACCACGGCGGGCTCCGACCACGGGTGGGGTTCCCACCACCTGATCATGGGGGGCGCCGTCAATGGCGGCGACATCTACGGTCAGGTCCCCCTCCTCGAGCTGGGCGGCCCCCTGGACACCGGCCGCGGCCGGTGGATACCGACGACGAGCGTCGACGAGTATGCCGCGACGCTCGCGACGTGGTTCGGTGTCAGCGCGACGAATCTGCCCATCGTTCTCCCGAACATCGGGCGGTTCGCGACCTCGAACCTCGGTTTCATGGCCTAGCGGCGCATGAGCCCCCGGCGCTACTGGATTGGCGCGGCCGCATTGGCCCTGGTAGCGGCCCTGGGCCTCCTTGTGCCCCGCCTGGGACGGGTCCTGGGGCGCTCCCCGGTGCAGGCGCAGGTCCTGCCGAAGGCGGCCGCGCCCGCCCCCGCGGCCATCCCGGTCGCGTCGACCCTCCCCGGCCCCAATGCCGAGGAGCCCTCGCATCTTGCCGACGGCCTCAATTCGCCCCAGGGCGACGTCCGCGCCGACCTGCGCATCGTCAACCACATCTTCGTCGCGTACCGCGCCGCCCTCCACGACGGCAATCCCGTCGGCGAGAACTCCGAGATCACGGCCGCGCTGACCGGGCGCAACAAGCTCGGCTTCGCCTTCATCCCTAGGGACTGCCCGGCGATCAATTCCAAGGGCGAGCTCTGCGACCGGTGGGGCAAGCCCTACTTCTTCCACCAGATTTCAGGGGAGCAGATGGAGATCCGTTCGGCCGGGCCCGACGGGACGCTCTGGACGCCCGACGATGTGGTCCTGACGCCCTGAGCGGCCCCGGGGAATCCCGGCAGGAATGACGCCGATTGACGGCGGAACGCATTGGCGTTCACTTTGGGCTGGCGCGCGCGCGCCCTGAATGGAGATCCAACCCATACCCGTCACCGTCCTCACCGGTTTCCTCGGCGCCGGCAAGACGACGCTCCTGAACCGGATCCTTTCGGAGAGGCACGGGCGCAGGCTGGCCGTCATCGAGAACGAGTTCGGGGAAGTGGGGGTCGACAACCAGCTCGTCATCCAGAGCGAGGAGGAGCTCTTCGAGATGAACAACGGGTGCATCTGCTGCTCCGTCCGCGGCGACCTGATCCGCATCCTGGGGAGGCTCCTCAAGCGCAAGGACAGGCTGGACGGCATCCTGATCGAGACGACCGGACTCGCGAACCCGGCGCCGGTCGCGCAGACTTTCTTCACGGACGACGAGATGCGCCGGAACTTCCGGCTGGACGGCATCGTAACCGTGGTCGACGCGAAGCACTCGGCCTCTCACCTGGACGCCGGCGACGAGTCGGTGAAGCAGGTGGCTTTTGCCGACGTGATCCTCCTGAACAAGACCGACCTCATCCCGGCGGTGGAGCTGGACGCCCTAGAGGAGCGGATCCGCGGCATCAACGCCGTAGCGAAGGTCCACAGGACCCGCGACTGCGGCGTCGACCTCGCGCAGGTGCTCGACGTCGGCGGCTTCAATCTCGGCCGGGCCACGGAGATCGACCCGAAGTTCATGGAGCCCGAATACCCCTTCGAGTGGGCGGGGGCCTACCATCTGCCCGCGGGATCGCACGAACTTGTGATCGGGCACGAGGACGAGGACGGGCACGACCACGGGCACGGCGAGGGCCACGACCACCACCACCATGGCAACAAGGACGAGCTCGATGTCGCGGTGATGCCGCTCCGCTCGCTTGGCGAGAAGGACATCGCCCTCGTCCGCGACGCCGCAGTCGGCGTCTTCGCCGACTGGGAGCGGCGCGTCATGGGTGGCGATCGGGTCACGCTCGGGGCGCCCCTGAACCGGCTCCTCCTGGACAAGGGCGGCGGGCGGTTCACGCTCGAGGTGGCCGAGGCCGGCCCCTACCTCGTCCTCGAGGGGTGCGGCGAGGACCCCCTTCACATCCTTGTCGACGGCGAACCCGTTAGGCCCGCATGGCAGGCCGACTTCCACGCGGCCCACGAGCACAGCGCGGGCGTGTCCTCCGTGGGAATCCAGCAGCCGGGCGACCTCGACGGCAAGCGGCTCAACGAGTGGATCAGCGGCCTCCTGCGCACCAAGGGCAACGACATCTACCGCATGAAGGGCGTCCTCAGCGTGAAGGGCGCCGCCAAGCGCCTCGTCTTCCAGGGGATCCACATGCTCTTCGACGCCAAGTTCGACCGCGAATGGGGCGCCGGGGAGCGCACCAATACACTGGTCTTCATCGGGAAGAACCTGGACCGCGCCGCGCTCATCGAGGGATTCAGGGGCTGCCTGTCGGCATAACCGGCCCCATGCAGCTGACCAAGCACTGGGCGGCGCAGCTCGACGACTACGTGATCGGCCTGGCCTGGTCGCCCGACGGCTCCCTGCTGGCGGCCGCGTCGGCGGCCGGGCCCATCTCGATTCTCGGCACCGCGGACGGCGCGGCAAGGAGCGTGCTCGCCGGCCACGAGGGCGGATCGAACGCGGTCGCCTGGCAGCCCGGGACCGCCGTCCTGGCCAGCGGCGGGCAGGACGGCTCGGTCAAGGTGTGGGACGGCGCCACCGGGCAGCATGTCGCGACGGCCCCGCTCGGCCCCTCCTGGGTCGAGCACCTGGCCTGGCGGCCCGCGGGCGGGCCGCCCATCCTCGCGGCCGCCGCGGGGCGGAAGTTCGCCTTCCTGAATCCCGACGCGAGCGTCCGCCACGCGTTCAAGGACGCGCCCAAGACCATCTCGGCGCTAGCATGGGAACCTAACGGCGCCTGCGCCGCGGTCGCCTACTTCGGGGGGGTGTGCCTCTGGGACGCCGCGACGGCCGCCCCCCGGAGGGAGTTTCCCTATGGCAACGGGATCCAGGCCCTCCTGTGGTCACCGGACGGGCGCTGGCTGGTCTCGGGCAACCAGGACCCGAGCGTGCACCTCTGGATGCCGGCGAGCGACATGGAGCTGCAGATGAGCGGCTACGAGGCGAAGGTGCGCCACCTCTCCTTCGACCGCTCGAGCCGGTGGCTCGCCACGAGCGGCAGCCGGGATGCGTGCATCTGGGACTGCTCCGGCGACGGCCCCGAGGGGCGCGAGCCCGCCATGCTTCCCCATGCGGCGCCGGTCTGCGGCGTCGCGTTCCAGGGGACCCACGGGCTCCTCGCCACGGCTGCGGAGGACGGCTCCCTGGTCCTCTGGAGCCCGGAGAGGGCCCAGCCCTTGAGGGCGACCGTGCGCATGCCGGCAGCCGCGGCCTGCATCGCGTGGTCGCCCGACGACAGCCTGCTCGCCATCGGAACCGAAAAGGGCCTCGTTTACGTCCTCAGATGCGAGCCGTGACGCTATTCGCCGTCCTGGGGCTGCCCGGCCCCCTCTGGCAGGCGCTGGGCCTGACGGTCGAGCTGGCGGCCGTGACCACGGTGATCCTCGCCGGGGTCGGGCTTCCCCTCGCCCACTGGCTCAACACGTCGCGCCGCCGGATCGCCCCGGTCGTCGAGACCCTGGTGGCCCTGCCCCTCGTGCTCCCGCCGACCGTGATCGGCTTCTACCTGCTTATCGCGTTCTCCCCCGCGCATCCGCCGGGCAGCTGGTGGGTCGCCCTGACGGGCCACTCGCTCGCCTTCACCTTCGCCGGGCTGGTCGTGGGGTCGGTGATCTACTCGCTCCCGTTCGCCGTGCAGCCCTTCCAGGCGGCGCTCAAGGCGGTGCCAAGGGAGCTTGTCGACGCCGGCGCGGCCCACGGCGCCCCGCCCTGGCACGTCTGGACGCGCGTGCACCTTCCGCTGGCCTCCCGCGGCATCGCGGCCGGGCTGACCCTCGGCTTTGCGCACACGCTGGGGGAGTTCGGGGTGGTGCTGATGATCGGCGGCTCGATTCCCGGCGTCACCAAGGTGGCCAGCATAGCGCTCTACGACGAGGTCCAGAGCATGGACTACCCGAGCGCGCACGCGTTCGCGGCGCTCCTCCTCGCCGTGTCCTTCCTGCTCATACTGGCGGCCACTCTGCTGCGCCGGCGCGATCCCGCGCGCTAGCCGGGTCAGGGCCCGGCGCGCTCGATGCCGAAGACGGCGTCCGCGTAGTCAGCGGCGTTGAACGCCTGGAGGTCGTCGGGGTCCTCGCCGAGGCCTACGAAGAAGATCGGAAGGTGCAGCTCGCGCCAGATTCCCACGATGGCGCCCCCCTTGCTCGTGCCGTCGAGCTTGGTCACGATGAGCCCGGTCAGGCCGAAGCTCTTGTGGAACACGCGGGCCTGCTCGATCGAGTTGGCGCCGAGCGAGCCGTCGACTACCAGGAGCGAATGGTGCGGCGCCGCCAGGTCGACCTTGGCTACGACCCGCCGGATCTTCGAGAGCTCCTCCATCAGGTTCCCCTTCGTGTGGAGGCGCCCCGCCGTGTCTATGATGACCCAGTCCCGCCCCCGGCTGCGGGCGGCCTGCACGGCGTCAAACGCGACCGATGCCGGGTCCGAGCCGGGGCGGCTCGCGACGACCTCCAGGCCGAGGCGCGCGGCCCAGGACCTCAGCTGCTCGACCGCCGCGGCGCGGAAGGTGTCGCAGGCGGCGAGGAGGACGCTCGCCCCCTCCTGCTTCAGCCTCCAGCCAAGCTTCGCGGCGGTCGTCGTCTTGCCGGATCCGTTGACGCCGATCAGGGCGATCACCGTGGGCGGCGCAGCGGCGGGGCCGAGGCTTCCCTCCGATCCCGCGAGCGCCCGCCTGAGCACCTCCGCCCCGATCTCCGCGGCCTTCCTCCCCTCAAGCGCCCGGTCCCCGCGGGCCGCCTTCCTGATCTCGCCCAGGATCTCGCGGGTCGTCTCGACGCCGAAATCCGCCGCGTACAGCGCCTCCTCGAGGGACGCGAGCGACGAGGCGTCCAGCGCCCTCCCGCCGAAGAGCCCGGGCGTCCGGGCCGCGATCGCCGAGACGGTCTTCGCCAGGCCCCCCCTGAATTTCTTGAAAAGCGAGAGCACGGTCCGGTGGCCCAA
>Ga0181526_10002340_pt1 | contig 16617 bp, 12 predicted proteins | sample PEATcosm2014_Bin_35_FD_119750 | JGI IMG/M metagenome (GOLD analysis project Ga0181526, IMG submission 119750) | Peatland microbial communities from MTU Mesocosm Facility, Houghton, MI, USA - PEATcosm2014_Bin06_30_metaG | ecosystem: Environmental > Terrestrial > Soil > Wetlands > Peat | place...
GCAAGGATGGTTCTCGGCGGGATTTCCGCCCATGATCAACATCATGTCGGTGTTCTTGATGTCGATCCAGCCATTGGTCATCGCCCCGCGTCCGAAAGTTGGTCCCAAACTTGAGACCGTGGGGCCGTGTCAAACCCGGGCTTGGTTTTCCATATAGACCAAGCCCATGCTCCTCATCGTCTTGACGACCAGGTAATTGAATTCATTCGTATCGGTGCAGCCGCCGATAAAGGAAATACCTTCGCACCGGTTTACCGTGTGACCATCCGCGTCCTTTTCGACAAAGGTCGCGTCTCGCGTTTTCTTGGTCCACTGCGCAATCTCGCCCAGGGCCGCATCCCACGAAATGTCTTGCCAATCGGTCGCGCCTGGCCGCCGTACTTGCGGCTTGGTGAGGCGGCGTGGGTTGATCACGTCCTGTTCCAGCGACGATCCTTTCGGGCATAGTGTGCCGCGATTGGTGGGATGATCGGGATCGCCCTCTATATGGACGACTTGCGGCGTGACATTCTTGGCGCCGTCGCCAATCGTGTAGATGATCACGCCGCACCCGACCGCGCAGTAGGGGCAAGTCGAACGCGTTTCCGTGGCGCGTGAAATCTTGAGCGCCTGGGCTTGGGCGAGGAGGGGCTGCGCATCGAAGCCGAACACCGTAACGCCAACCGCCCCCGCGATTCCAGTCTTGAAAAATGCTCGTCTAGATAGCTCCATTGCCGCCTTCCAGAACAAGAAATTCGAAACCGTGAATGTATACAGGAGACAAACGTACGCGCTGGAGAAGCGCTGAATCTAAGCATCGATAGGTATGCTCAGTGTGGTCCACATCTTCACCAGGCCGTCGCGATTGCGACGGAGAACCCAGGTCCAGACCCAAATAATGCGAACGAGCGTATACCGTTGCACCCTAGCTGGTCAAATGGATTCAAAACGGCTCACGGAGGTGGGCCAGAAACCGAAGTGGCGGGTTAGAAACCCATCAGATTCCGCCTGATTTTGTGGAATCCGTATTCCATCGCCCACACGTCGAGCGACGCGGCCGCGACCTCGTCCACCAGGGGAACCGCATGGCCATCCACTGTGAGGTCAACGCTCTTCAGATAGGAGTGACACGTCTCGCAGGCCTCAACCCGCACCGCGGAGATGCCTTCCGCGCTATAGCGCGGAAGCTTTGTGTGGTCTTCCTCTCCGCAAACGGGACATAGAACCCGGCGGAACTCCCACTCTGTCGTACAGAACGAGCACACCAGAAAGCGCTTTCCGCCGTCACCTTCAGGACGAAGAACCGCGACTTGAGGCTTCGCTCCACACACCGGACATACCATGCCGGCAAATCCCTCCAAACTCGCAGCCGGTATCGCGGCGAGATGTTCAGCCTGCGGTTGGAAGAGGACGCGTGCGAAAAACACATAGAGCCCTGCGTCATCCGCGTCCTGTGCCTCCAGGAAATCGTTGAGAGCCTGATGGCAGCTTCCCGACGACTCCAGACTAAGGTCTGCGGCCTCCTGCGCCAGCTTAGAAGGGCCATTCGTCCGGACAAGCGAGAGCAGTTCCGGCAATACTTGCATCGCGATGCCAACATCGAGTCGTTCGCGAAACGGGCCATCGGGAGCAGGTGCCGATTGCGCCGCAGCGCGTTTATACAGATCCTTCTGAAATTCCAGAATTCCCCGATAGAAGTTCAGGACCTCGGCGGCGGCTGGATGCCGCACCGCGAGATCGAAGGCGCGCTCGATGCGCTTATCCCAATCGGGCTTCTTGGCCGGCATCATCGACGACAATCACAATCTCCAGTGGCACTGGCGGAAGATAAATCCTCCCATCACAAGCCGCCGAGTATAGCATCCGCCAGAACGGTATCCCTTATGCGAAGATAGAGTGCGCGCGATAGACGCACCCGGAGCACATGCAGGCCTCGACCTTTCGCAAGATATTCAAGGCATTTCATTATCGTGATTTTCGCCTGATGTGGTTCGGTGCCTGCACGTCCAGCATTGGCACCTGGATGCAGATCGTGGCGCAAGGCTGGCTCATCTACCGCCTCAGCCACTCCGCATTCCTGCTCGCGCTGGATCAATTCCTGGGCGGCATTCCTATCTTCCTGTTCACCCTGATCGGCGGCGTCGTGGCCGACCGCATCGAGCGACGCAAAGTTCTCCTGGCCTCGCAGTACCTGCAGATGACCAGTGCAGCGATCCTTACCGTCCTGGTTGCGACCGGCATGGTTCATGTCTGGCATATCCTCTGCCTGTCATTCGTTTCGGGGTTCGCGCAAGCTTTTGGCGGCCCGGCGTATTCGGCGCTAATTCCGACCCTGGTCGACCGCGAGGACATGCCCAACGCCATTGCGCTCAATTCCATTCAGTTCAACTTGGCAGTAACCATTGGACCGGCACTGGCCGGCCAGGCTCTGGCTAAGTTGGGAGAGAAGTGGTGCTTCGGCCTGAACGCGCTTTCTTTCCTGGCGCCCGTCATTTCGCTTCTCATGATCAGGACGCGTTTTCTGCCCGCCAGCACCACCGAGTCAATGTTCACCAGTCTGAAGCAAGGCATCAAGTTCGTCCGCAAGCAGCCCTCAATGGAGGCGCTGATCGTGCTGGCGTTCTGTATGACCGCGCTTGCCATGCCCATGCGAACTTACATTCCGGTATTCGTTAAAGACATCTTCCATCGCGGTCCGGAGACCTACGGCAACCTGCTTTCGCTGATGGGAATCGGCTCCATCTGTGGCTCGCTGATGGTCGCGAGCTTGGGCAACATTCGCCACAAGGGGCGGTTTGCCGTCACCGGGCTTATCTGTCTGGGCGCAGCGATCGCCGGATTCTCCCTTTCGCGGACATTGCCGTTTAGCTACACCATGCTGGTGATCGTCGGCGCTTCCATGATGGCCGTCTTCGCAACTGTGACTTCACTGGTGCAGTTAATCACCACCAACGAAATGCGCGGACGGGTGATGAGCGTATACAACTGCGCCTTTCGCGGCGGTATGCCCATGGGAAATCTGCTGTCGGGATGGCTGGTTCCGATGTTTACAGCGCCCATCGTCCTGAGCCTGAACGGACTCCTGCTGATTCTGATGGCGCTGTACTTTCTGCTGGTGCAGAGGCGAGTGGCCGCGCTGTAACGGGCCGCCGCGAGGCTTGCGAACTAATCCGGTTTGGGAGACGCAGAACTGAACTGGGTCACGGTCTTCTGCAATGACGATTCGTCTTCTGCGTTGAAGCAGGTTCGCGAGCGATCAATCTGTTTCATTAGCCCGCAGAGCACCTTTCCCGGACCGACTTCGACGAAGGTCTGCACGCCTAGCCCAATCATCGCTCGCATCGCCTTGTGCCATTGCACCGCGCCCGTGACCTGACGAATAAGCGCATCCCTGGCCTGCTCGGCAGTCGTGAGCAGCCCCGCGTCTACATTGCACATCACGGGAATCTGCGGTGGGTGAAAGGTCAGTGCATCCAAGTCCGCTGCCAGCCGATCCTGCGCCGGCTGCATCAGGCCACAATGGAAGGGTGCGCTTACCGGCAGCATGATGGCTCGCTTTGCCCCGCTTTTTTTGGCCAACTCGGTGGCGCGCTCCACTGCGGCCTTGCTGCCCGAAATCACCGTCTGGTCCGGCGAGTTCAAATTGGCCGCGCAACAAATCTCCCCTTGGGCGGCCGCTGCACATATTTCCTGTACCTTGTCCGCCGCTAAGGCGAGGACCGCAGCCATCGCGCCAACTCCGACCGGCACTGCCTCCTGCATGTATTTACCGCGATTGCGGACCGTCCGCACCGCATCGGCAAACGCCAGCGTTCCCGCCGCCACGTGTGCGGAATACTCGCCCAGACTGTGTCCCGCAACATAGGCTGGTGTGATTCCCTTGGACTGCAAAACCCTCCAAGCCGCGACGGAGACGGTGAGAATCGCCGGCTGTGTGATCTCGGTCAACTTCAGTTGATCTTCCGGCCCTTCGAAGCACAACTGCGAAAGTTTATAACCGAGTGCGGCATCGGCCTCGTCGAAAGTCTCTCGCGCCACGGGATACATGGCGGCGAGCTCCTTTCCCATACCAACCGACTGTGAGCCTTGTCCCGGAAAGAGAAACGCTGTAGGAGAGGAGTTTGGGGTCATCGTGTCTCTTCAATTGCGGGCGTCAGCTAAACGCAACAACATATTCTCACATATAGCGCGAATGATGCCGCGCCCCGATTCGTGCACACCTGTTTCCGCTGCGGTCCGGTGACTGTTGATCCAGTAGTTATCCCAGCGGAGGCACGGCCGCCCACTGCCGCTGCCGGCGTGGCGGCTACTCGCTTGAAAATACCGCACTTGGCAAATAATAATTCAGGTGATGATGTATCTCCCCAACCGATCTATTCAGTACAAAATCCTGGTCATCTTAATCGTCGCAGCATCATGCTCTCGCGTGCTTCTATGCTTCGCGCACAACCCAATGGACTATCTCTGGTACGACATGATGCGGCACTGGGAAAATGGCGGCGCGTTTCCAAGAGGCGGTTATACGGCTGCCGCGGACCCGATTGTGTATCAAGTGTATGTATTTGTCCTGCAGAAGCTGACCGCAGGCAATAGGTTTCTGATCGCCTTGGCATCTTCACTCCTTTCCATCTTGATGCCATGGAGCTTTTATCGTGCCGCGCGCAATTTCGGCATGGGCAAGATGCCCGCGCTTTGGGTTTGGGCCCTTATCGCGTGGACTCCGTCGCTTGCCGTTATTTACCACTTCATGATGATGGAGACCGTACTGCTTCTTCTCGAAGGAGTCGCTCTCTGGATGACGGCGCGATACCTTCGAAAAGGAGGAACCGAAGCTTTCCTGCTTTTCGTCGTCTCCTGGACACTCGCCTGTCTCACTAAACCAACTGTGGTCCCGCTGGCAGGAATTTGCTTCCTGTGGGTTTGGTGGAAAAAATCTACGTCCCTGCGCCAAATTGCACTGGGGGCTGCGGTAGCGCTAGTCCTGCTTGTGCCCCAAGCCATCCGCAGCAAGGTGGAGCTTGGGTTTGTCGCACCATTTGGCAGTCCCTGGCTGACCAGAATACAGCTGCGATCCGGCGTCAGAATGGTCGAGCTCCACTATTACACGCATCCGGTCCCCCTCATCGGCTTTCGTCCGCTTTCCAGCGACTACGTGTGGATATTCGGTTCCCCGAGTTGTTTCGTACGGCCGCTGGAGCCGTTCAGCCATTGGGCCATGCGCCGGGCATGGAGTGACAGCACCGCTCGCCTAATCATTCATTCAGCGAATGGAGAACGTGACTGGAAGGCCGCCTATGAGCGGTTCACGCCCGATCGGGAAGAGTGGCTGGAACAGTGGCGCGAGAACATCATCCTTTTCTTTTTTGCCCCATCCTGGCCGGAGACCGCTGCCGGAGAATGGGACGGTCATCTGGAGTATCGTAGCCGTTGGATTTGGGCTCCATTAATCCTTTTCGTCTTCGCCTGCAACCTCCGTGAATTCATGCGTAGCCGATTCGATTTGATTCCCGTAGCGGTTACTGTGTTCACGCTGCTGATGGCCCTACAAAATGTGATCATTGCTGAAGGGCGATATCGCAAGCCAGTAGAGCCCTTGCTCCTCCTGAATCTCGTCTGGCTACTGGATAGCGAGCGCCTGGCTCGTAGCGAACAACGGCGGTTAGCAATGAGCAATACTGAGGGCTGAGAACAGGCACGACTCGCGGCACCGGCGTAAGAGATGGAAAATGCTACACCAATCCCGTGCCGATTGACTCGGCGTCGGCGGATTCGGCCGCATGGTGATTCAGGTTTCGGCTGGCCTCAGCGATGCGCTCTTCGATGGTGTGATTGAGTTTGCTATTGGCGTATTCCATGGCCACGCGTATCGCATTCTTGATGGCGTTGGAGTTCGACGAGCCGTGGCTCACGATGCAGACGCCCTTGATGCCCAGCAGTGGAGCGCCACCATATTCGGAATAGTCCAGGCGCTTCTTGAAATCCGCGAAGGCCTTGCGCGACAGCAGAAATCCTACCTGGCTGGTGATCGTCGCCTGTAGTGACTGCTTCAACAGGAAGCGCACCGTCTCTACCATTCCCTCGGAAATCTTCAGCGCCACATTGCCTACGAAGCCGTCACATACCAGCACATCGGCCTTGCCGTTATACAGATCGCGGCCTTCGACATTGCCGACGAAATTCATCGGTAGCTCTTTGATCAGCTTGTAGGCTTCGCGCGTCAGGTCGTTGCCTTTGCTTTCCTCTTCGCCGATGGAAAGTAAACCGACGCGGGGATTTTCGGCACTGGGGAAGCGTCCGGAAAAAATGGAGCGGAAATAAATGTCGCCCATGATGGCGAACTGCTGCAGGTTTTGTGGCTTGGAATCGACGTTGGCGCCCACGTCGATGAGAATCGTGGCGGTGCCTTGCGCGGTAGGAAAAACTGCGGCCAAGGCGGGCCGATCGACACCCGGAATGCCGCCCAGCACCATCTTGGCGGTTGCCATGGCAGCACCGGTATTACCAGCGGTAACGAAGCCGTCGGCATTGCCGTCGCGCACTAGCCGGAGACCGACGCGCAGCGACGAGTCGCGCTTGCTGCGCACGGCATGCGCCGCTTTTTCCTGCATGCCAATGACTTCGCGCGCGTTGACGATGCTGATGGGCAGCCGGCGCCAGAAGCGATGCAGGTCCAATTCGGCGCGGACCACTTCCTCTTTCCCGACCAGCACCACTTCCACGTCATAGTGGCGCGCGGCCAGAATGGCGCCTTCGACTTCGGGTTTGGGCGCTCGATCGGCGCCCATGGCGTCAACAGCAATGATGGTGGGCATGCTTGCCTGGCAGTTGCAAATTTCGAAACATGAAACCCGAAAAGCGCGGCCTTCGAACGCCCGATGACGCAATCCGCGTCAGCACAGGCCGGTGCCCGGGGCAACCAACCTAGCTGGTGGCTTCTTCGACCTCAATGACCTCGCGGCCCTTATAGTAGCCGCATTTGGCGCACGCGCGGTGCGGCAATTTGCGTTCGTGGCAGTTGGGACACTCGGACAAACCCGGCGCCGTCAGATGATCGTGGGCGCGGCGCTTGGAAGTGCGCGCCTGGGAATGGCGCCGTTTCGGATTAGGCATAAGAACCTCTCAACCAGACCGCCAGCACGCCGGCGATCGAAAACTTTAGCTTTGCAGCTTCTTCTTGATATCACTGAGCGCACCCCAGCGGGGATCGCTCAGATGTTGTTCACAATGACATTGTTCAACGTTCAGGTTGCGGCCGCACTGCGGACACAGTCCCTTGCAGTCTTCGCGGCACAGAGCCCTGACCGGCGTGGCCAGCAGCACCTGCTCCCGCAAAGCATCTTCCAACAGCAGGCCTTCGCCTTGATAATAGCCGATCTCGGTCTCCGCCTCGCTGATGGCGACCTCGTCGACGCGGCGATCCACGCCCAGCGGACGATAGATCAGGTCGAAACTCTTATCCGCGTCTTGGATCACAGGATCCAGACAACGCGCACAACTGAACTCCAGATGCGCGGTGACGTTTCCCACCAGCCTGATATCTTCCACGTTCTGGTGGTGACCGTGATGCTCCACGATCAACTCGGCCCGCCCAGCACCATGAAGCGCGCCAACCTGGCGAAAGTCGGGCCCAAACTCGATGGCCCCAGGCTGATAGTTTTCGTCAAACTCCAGCTTACGGAGTTCCAATTCCCGAACCCGAATCAGCATAGCAGCACCGGCCTCAGCCCGCACACAACACCGCCCGCAATGCCCAGCGGCTGGGAATGGATCTCAGCCGTTTCGTCCCGCGCAGAACCGGCACGGGACAAACCCCGTTTTGGTAGGCCAAGCTCCTGACGAGAAACACTGGCAGGTACAGACGGGAGGGATCGTTCTAACGCAAACTACAAGCATAAAGTTACTTAAGGTCAGTGTCAAGGCGAGGCGCGTTCCACGAGGGCGGGGAATGTGTCCGGGCTGTCCACCTCGTCTGTGATCACGCCCTGCCAGAGTAAGCGTGAGAATCTGCTAGACTCGGAAAAGTGGTCGGTGCCGTGCCCGAAACAAACCAACTTTCCTTCAAGATGTCATGGCTGGCTGGTCCTGTGCGTTGGAAAGTCAGAATTCTCGCCGACGATGGCTTCTCCGCTATGTCGAATTTCTCTACGGTGCTATGACGAGTCAGCCAGTTGTCTCCAGCCAAGCCGCAACCTTGCTGGTCTACTCCGACTCGGAGGCGCTCCGGGTCATCGCATCGCCTGAATTCCAATCGCAGTGGCGAGCTTTAGCCCATAAATGTCCGTGGGGCACCGCGCTGCAGACCCCCGAGTTCGCATGCACCTGGTATCAATGCTATGAGGAAGTCTATCGGCCGCTGATTCTGGTCCGTTACGCTGTCAGTGGAGAGATGGACGGACTGATGGCACTGGCCACCGAACGCGCCAGCGGCAAACTCACCTTCGCCGGTGCGCACCAGGCCGAGTACAACGTGTGGCTGGCTCTGCCGGGCGAGCAGACATTTATCGGCGAAGCGCTGGAGCGGCTGCGGCAACTGGGATTTTCCTCCTTGACCTTCAGTTACCTGCCACCGGGTACCCCGTTGGAATGGTTGCAGACCGGCTGGGCGCATAGAAGCACAATTCGCGTGGCACCAAAGCCGCTTCTTACTGTGGACAATGCGGAGTCCGTCCGTGACTCCCTCAACAAGAAAAAAAATCGGCGCAGGCTGGAAAAGCTCCAGGCTGACGGTCCTCTTAGTTTCGTGGAGCTGCAGACACCGGATGAGCTCGATGCTTACTACGACGAACTTATGGACTTCTACGACTTTCGGACGGGCGCCATCTACGGGAGGTGTCCATTCCGCGAGGATCCCCGAAAACGCGCCTTCTACCGGGCCCTGATGGCTGAGGGCGGCTTACTCCATGTCGGCGTTATGAAGGTGGGAGAGCAGCTAGTCTCCGCGCATATTGGTATTCGCAATAAACATGAAGTGTTGATGGTGTTAGTTGGGCACTCTCCATTTCTGGGTACCTACTCTCCTGGCAAGCTACATATTTTGCAGCTTGGTTTGTTGCTCCATCAGGAAGGCTTCTCTAGTTTAGACCTTACTCCCGGAGGCGACGCATACAAGGAAGACCGGGCAGACCGATACGAAGAAGCTTATGTGCTGTCCATATTTCTGGATAGTAAAGCCTGGACTCGACATAATCTCGCCTCAACTGTCCGGTCTGTGGGAAAGAAAATAGCAGGCATCCTTCATCTGGATAAGGAGACCCTCTCGCGTTGGCGATCCCATCCGATTCGCTCGCTGGTTTCTCTATTTAGCTCTATTAAAGACCGCGTCTGGAGCTCTACCGAGATGCGATTCTACCGAGCGAAGGCGAACGTTGTTCAAACCCTTTGCGAAGCTGGTGTCCGGCGGAATAATTTGCGACATTTACTGAGTTACGAAGCTGTCGACCGGAGTTCTCCCTCCAAGCAGGAATTCCTGCGAGACGCTATATTGAGAATTGACTCTGGTGCCCATGCCTACTCGACCATACATGGTGATGTACTGGTCAACTGCGGGTGGGTTACACCGCGAACCAGCAAGTCATTTATTCCCGAGGTGCAACACACCTATGAATATCCTCCGAACACGGTCTTGCTACAGCAGTTTTGCACCCATCCAGCCTATCGACGACAGGGCCTGTGCTCGCGTACGCTGAAACAGATACTGAATGACGCGGCGGCTGTCGGAAGTGTTGATTTCGTCTATATCGCCGTTCCGGCCGGCAATCGGGCAGCCCGACGGATGATAGAAAAAGCAGGTTTTACTTACCAGAATAGCATTATTCGAGAGGTACAATTCGGCGCCGCGAAGATCAAAGTCGTGACAGGCTCCGCCTGATTGGTGGCGCCATCACCATTTGATTGTCGAAGGTATGGTTTTAGAAGTGCCTCATCTTCTTAGCAAACGTGCGTTTGTATGAACGGACTGCGGCGAATCAAACGGGCACTGTTGGCCACCAACGGTCTTGGAATGGCACCAGTCATCGCACGCAGTAGTTGGCGCAGGCAGCGCTTGCTGATCCTTTGCTATCACGGCATTTCGATGGGGGAAGAACATGGGTCGCACCCGGAGATGTTCCTCCCGCCTTCGACATTCGCGCGCCGCATGGAGATCCTGGCGCAATCAGGATGCAAAGTGCTCGATCTGGAAGAGGCTCTGCGGCTTCTGCAGAAGGGACAGCTCCCGGCCGGCAGCGTGGCAATCACATTCGACGACGGGTGGGCGGACTTCCCTCTTCATGCCTTTCCAATCCTCCAAAAGCATGGATTTCCAGCAACGGTTTATCTGACGACCTATTATTGTCTCTTCAGCCGTCCCCTGTTCCGTTTTGCCCTATCACACATGATGTGGCAGCTACGGTCGAAGGTCATAGAAAACCGTACCTTCCCATGGCTGCCGGAGCAGTTCGACTTGGGGACTGAGGCCAACCGAACCTCATTCCTCTGGAGGATTGACGACTACGCCAAACGACAGGACCTTTCCGGAAAAGGAAAGGACGATCTGGCCGCGACATTTGCCGAGGCGATAGGTTTCGACTATTCAGCCTTTTGCCGTGAACGCCTCTTCCAACTTATGAACCCGGAGGAGGTGGCAACAATGGCTCGATCAGGAATCGACTTCCAACTACATACCCACCGGCACCGTACTCCGCTCGATCGCCATCGCTTTATCGGTGAAGTCCAGCAAAATCGCGAGTTCATCGCGGAGATGACTGGATCGGGCAACTGCGTGCATTTCTGCTATCCGAGTGGCGCGGTCCGTGACGACTTTATCCCTTGGCTTAAGGAAGCTGGAGTTCAATCGGCTACGACCTGCGTCCACGGCTTGGCGACACGTGGTCACGACCCATTTCGTTTGCCCCGATTGCTGGATCAGTACGGCCTGGGAGATGAGGAGTTCGAAGCGTGGTTAACCGGACTCGCAGCCTTGATACCAAGGCGAAAGACTGTTGCTTTAGACGTGGCGCCAGAATAGCGGTCTGCCATGCCAGTATGTGGAACTCCGCTAGACATCCCGCCCGAATTCAGCCAATACAATTATTCAATCGGATTTGAAATTGGATGGATCCATGCGCTGCTTATCATGAATCCATCCAAAAGTTAGACGCCCGCCCTACTGTGCTGCAGTAGTAAAAATTTCGTCGTTGTATGTTGACATATTTCCTAAGGAATCAGTTGTCAACGGTCGCCAGTGATACATGGTGTTCGGCGACAACCCCGTGATAGTTATAGTTTCGTCGTAGATGTTGGGTATCCCCTGACTCAGCGCTAGTTGGTCAGGGACTCCCGTCGTGGTTGTGGATTGAGAGGGATAACTGGCATTGAGCATCTGCAGGAAGCCAAAGTTGGGGAACGGTTGCATGCAGTATGGCGGGGCCGGGTCGTTGGTATTGCAGGTGGGAGGAGTTGCGGTCCCATACCAGACCTGCGCTGTGGTGTTTGGTTTAAAGACATTAAAGTAAATTGTCGCGGTCGTGGCCGTAACAGTTACCGTGTTAAGAGAATCGGAGAGATTTGGATCAATGTGAGCCACTTGGCCGTTCTGGGCTGCCGTCCAGAAGAATGGAACAGGCGTGGTATAGTCCGTCAACGGTCCGGTATAAGGATTTTGCGAAGCCAGCACGGTTTCTACAGGCGGCTGCGTACCATCCGGATTCGCTCCTGATCTCCACCGTACATAGTCGAAGCTCCACTTATAGATTTGATTGTATTCCTTGATCGACCACGTCCAGCCGCCACTGTGCCACACCCAGGAGAAAAGATCATCCCCTTCGGTCAGGTAAGTATTGTTGCCAGTCTTGTACCAATACCACGCGTAGGCAGTGGCAACCAGGTCATTCAGTTCCGTGGCTTGGTATAGAGTACCTGGGACGAGCTGTGGATTCCTCGGCGGAACGTCATAGGCACCGTAGGCCAGGGTATGGGTGCTAGCGACGTATTGGGTAGCCTGCCACCAGTCCAGAACCTTTTTGATCTCCAACGGTATTCTGGCATCCGGCGTGTTCCCTTCAGCCAGATCAAGCTCGTAGTAGGTTATCAGAGCCTCCATCGCAACTCCGACCATAAATGGATGAATGTTATATTCCTGCTGGTTCGGGTTGCTTAAACTAAGGTTGTAGCTCTGATCGAGATAACCCAGCATGACATCGACCGCGCGCAGCATAACCGCTGTGTCTCGCGGCGCGCCAATGATTTCGTTGGCCAGACGGTCATCCATCATGTAGGCGCTCACGCGTACGCTTTCGGCGTAGACGCTTCCGCTAACCCAATAGTAGTATCCCGGGTTAAAAGCTAAGAGATTGACCGCGTCCTGGTACGTGGTGTCCCCAGTACGCATATAGTTCATTGCCAGACCGAAAGGAAATTGATTGGGCTCCTGGACGACCCCGCCGGCGGTCCCGATTATGGTGTCCTTATAAGGCTCCGCCGCCAGTTCCATGCAGCGATGCCATTCGTACGGGTCGGTCGACTTGTACTGCTTCTGATGGTACTGGTCATAGTCCAATACCTGCTGGTATACCCGGCCGCCGTCATAGTTCCACGCTTCAAAATAGATACCGGCTGGGATGTCGTCCCATCCTGTAAAGTTACCGTTGTCGAGGCTCGGCCATGGGTTTGTATCGGTAACGTTGGTACACCAGAAATCTGCGTTGGTACTGCCCGCAGGGGCATTGAAGTCAACCATATTCTGCTCCCACGTACTTATTCCGGCGATGGCCGGAAAAGTAGTGGGCGGAGTCGCCGTAAAGGACGCCGTCGGCAATACCGTGAAATTGTAGGTCATTGGCGTCCCAGTGCCGGAGTTTTGCCCGTTTAGCTGTCCCTGGAAGTTAGCGGCGAATTGATAATGTCCGGGCACGGCCTGGGAATTCACTCTCAGCCGCACGGTTGTATTGATGGTGTAAAGCGTACCGTTGGAACATGCCTGGTTATTAGGGTTATAGTCTCCGTCCCAGCCTTGCGGCGGCGGGTTGGAAGGCATGCCCAGGTCGCAAAGGTACTGGGCCGTGATGCTATTGTTGGTAACAATCTGGCCTGTATCCAGATTTGTGATCACCACCTGTTGCATAAGCACGACCGCCTGCGACGGCCCACTCAGTAAATTCGCCTGGGTCACAACGTAAAGGTCGTTGCACTCGCGCGAACTCTTCGAGGTAGGAGTGCAAGCCGGCGATTGCGTGGGGTCGCCCTGATAAACGTTCTGACCTCCGATTGGCCACATGCTGAAGACAAGGGGGCCGCTAGGATCGGTGGGCTGAGTCGGCAGGTTGAACGAAAGGTAACAATTCGAACCGCAAGAGGAAGTCGGCGGTCCAGGATATGTAGCCCAAACAGGACAAGTCGCCTGCTGCGCGTTATAACAGCGCCCGTGGCTGACCTGGCTTGCGACATAATAACCCCAAGTCGGATAAATGCTGTACGCCGGGAAATGATCCACGACGACGACGTGGTTGGTCGTAAAGTCGTTCTGCACAATCTGCCGGGATGAGGAGTTGTCATTACCCTGGTAATCGAGGTCGCTTTCAATGACTACGATGGAGTTACCAGGGTGGACCGTCTGCCATTGAAAGGTTACTGAAACCCCATTCACAGGGTCATACGTGCTGCCAACGGTGGCCGTCACGGAACTCGGAATGATCTCGCCGGAATTAACGGTAGCGGATAATGGCGTCGCTATCAGAAGTCCAAGTACCATGAATGCCAAGCCGAGCTTTAGCCTTTGCCAATATGAAGTTGCGGCACACAAGCAGGGAAAAACGGTGCATCCGGATGTCATCGTCTAATCTCCTTGCTCCTAAACACAAGACCGTTACGGCGGGGCTTACTGAACTTAGTCCGCCTGTTGCTCTAATAAATGACGGGCAAATTAGGAGTTGTCCCAAGTATCGTTCGCCTGCGCACTAAGGTGCACCGGAAAGTACCTGCGGCGCACACGAAAGTAACATCGCGTAATGTTACTTTCAGGGCCGCGAAGTAACCGCTCGCCCCAGGTACAGGTGCTCAAAAGGAATTGATTCGGCAGTGACTAGAGTTAATACTGCAGAAATTATTGGGTTCTCGATGGCTCCGTCACGAGCGGTGGTACTGGTTCAAGTTCCTGGCTCGCGGCCAGTACTTCGTCAGCTATCGCCGCCGCTTCCACCGCGGGCTTCACGTCATGGACGCGGACAATGTGAGCGCCGCGAAGAATGCTGGCCACCATCGCTGCAAGGGATCCGTACAACCGGTCTGCCGGCGGTGCATCCTGTCCAGACCGCCGTCCTATAGTTCGACCAATGAAGGACTTGCGCGAGGTTCCTGCCAACAAAGGGAACCCCAGCCGGTGCAATTGCCCGAGATGTGCCAGGAGCGGGTAGTTCTCCTCGAAGTTCTTGCCGAACCCAAAGCCGGGATCAATCACAATGCGGCTACGTTGGACGCCCTGCTCTAACGTAATCTGCAGACGTTTCAACAACTGTTGTTCCACCAGCGAAATCAGATTTAGGTCGCGTGGCAGCTTCCGCCATTGGTTGGGCTTGCCGCGGGTGTGCATCAGGACTACGCCGCATCCTAACTCGGCACAGGCCGACACCATCTGCGAATCCCACTGCAAAGCGCTGACGTCATTGACAATCTCCGCTCCTGCATCAACCGCTGCTCGGGCCATGACGGCCTTGTAAGTATCCACCGATATGACCGCTTCCGGACGCGCTCGCAGAACGCCCTCGAGCACCGGCATGACCCGTCCCAGCTCTTCCTCTGCGCTGACGATGGGCTGGACCGTGGCGGCGAGGGATGTCTCTTCGCCCCCGACATGGGTTCCCGGCCGGGTTGATTCTCCGCCAAGGTCGAGGATGTCCGCGCCTTCGTCCAGCAAGCGCATGGCGTGATCCACCGCTTTCTCCGGGGCAAAAAAACTCCCGCCATCATAGAACGAGTCGGGGGTGACGTTGACGACTCCCATGATGACAGTCCTCTCGCCCAATTCAAGCGAGCGGGAGCGCAGTTGCCAGCGGTAGCGGGGTCGCATTCCGCGATTGTAACTGGCAGGCGAAGCGGGCCTCGCATAAGGCGACTTTTGGGCAGAAAAACTCAATGAAAAGGGCTTGCGTGTCGATGCTATGATCGGAGGAGCAGTTTTATGTTCCGGGTCCGTTATTTCGTCACACTGATCATCGGGGTTGCGCTGCTCACGCCTGCCTTTGCCGGCAATAACAAGAAGCTGCAATCTGCCGGAAAGCTCACTCACGACATTCGGGCGATTCTCGACGATCCTGATAGCGCCCGCGGTTTCTGGGGAATCTACGCCGTCTCCCTCGACAGTGGCAAAACAGTCTTCGCGCTGAATCCGGAGAAACTGTTTACCCCTGCATCCAACGCCAAGCTTTTCACCACCGCCGCGGTTTTCGGGCTCATCGGTCCTGACTACCGCTTCAAGACTACGGTGGAGACGCTTGGTACGTTGGACAAATACGGCCGATTGAATTCCGATCTTGTGCTGGTGGGGCGCGGCGACCCTAATCTTTCCGGTCGCACCTTGCCTTATAACATGCACACCGACCGTAAGTCGCCGCCGATCCAGGTGCTACAAGACTTGGCGAACCAACTGGTGCAGCATGGGTTGAAGTACGTGGACGGCGACGTGGTGGCAGACGATTCGTATTTCGTCTGGGAGCGTTATGACGAAGGCTGGTCACAGGACGACCTGGCGCGCGAGTGGGGCGCTCCGGTGTCGGCGCTCACCATCAACGACAACGTCATCTTTGTAAATATCATGCCGGCTGATCGGCCCGGCGAGCGCGCATTCCTGAGCATCGCGCCGTTTCCGGAGTATTACAAAATCGATAACCGCGTGATGACCACGCCGCCGGGAAGCGGGCCGCGCACGGTTTCCATCAACCGTGAGCCGGGTTCCAATCAGCTGACTTTCTGGGGCAACATTCCCCAGGACGACCCCGGCTTCGGCGAGGCGCTGGCCATCGACGATCCTGCGGACTTCAGTGCGCGGCTGTTTCGTCAGTTGCTGGAGGAGCGTGGAGTGACAATCTATGGACGCTCGCGCACTCATCACACGGAATTGGCTTCCACCCAAACCTTCAGCGTGACGTCCATGGCATCGGGCGGCGGCGATGCCACGCGTCCGCCAAATCTATCCCCTCTGGTATTGGCCAGCTACCAGTCGGCACCTGTCACGCAGGATCTTCGCGTGATTAACAAGGTCAGTCAGAATCTCCACGCCGAGTTGATGCTCCGCCTGCTCGGCAAGGAAAAGGGCACATCTGGATCGATCGAAGCTGGGCTCGAAGTGATGCGCGGCTTTCTGGTGAATGCCGGAATTAAGGCCGACCAGTTTGTCTTTTACGATGGCTCAGGATTGTCGCGCGAGGATTTGGTGACGCCACAAGCCATTGTGAACCTGTTGCAGTACAGCCGGCAGCAACCTTGGGGACAGGCCTATAGCGATACCCTGCCCATTGCCGCCATGGATGGCTCGCTCGCAGATCGTTTCCGCAATACAGCCGCCGCGGGAGTAGTACATGCCAAGACCGGCTCGCTGACTCACGTGTATTCCCTGGCCGGGTATGGCACCACGCAGTCGGGCGACCACATCGCGTTCTCGGTGATGAC
>Ga0181526_10002343_pt1 | contig 16612 bp, 20 predicted proteins | sample PEATcosm2014_Bin_35_FD_119750 | JGI IMG/M metagenome (GOLD analysis project Ga0181526, IMG submission 119750) | Peatland microbial communities from MTU Mesocosm Facility, Houghton, MI, USA - PEATcosm2014_Bin06_30_metaG | ecosystem: Environmental > Terrestrial > Soil > Wetlands > Peat | place...
GGAGAGGATCGTAGGCAGCAAGCTGAACGGTGAAGGCGCCGTCAATATCAACGTCGCCGAACCAGGCGGTTCCTCCAAAATTTTCAGGAACACGTTGGCCACGTCCGAACGCATCGTTTCCGCTCCATCCAGGATGAACACCCGTCGCCGTCCTGTTGGTTCGAAATACGCAGCGCGGCGTACCGCACGAAGTTGCCCGATACGTAGCATGGGACGAGCCACCGGGCTCTTCAGCCGAACGGGATCCGGCACCACCACCCACACATCCGGGTGACTTTGCAGGATCAAGGGAATACGTTCCACCGTGGCTGCGTCCGCGCTTTCCCCGCGTTCGGCAAGGCCCTGTTCCATCAGTTTTTGCGGGTCCGCCAATTGAGAAATCTGTATGCAAGTAGGGCATTCGCCACAGAAGTCATCTGTCAGTCGTTCGCAATTCGCGGCCTGCGCAAACATCCGCGCCAGCGTGTACTTGCCCACTCCCCGAGGGCCTGTAAACAGAAGGGCGTGAGGCACGCGGGAAGATCGGAATGCCCCGCGCAAAGCGGCCACGATTTTCTCATTGCCCAGAAATTCTGAAAATCCCATTCCTCAGCCCTTCTTTACCGTGTCGAGTAAAGGCAATACAGCCGACTGAACCTCCGCGGCAATATCTTCGGGCAGGCGCAGCGCATTGTTCTGCGCGTCGTAGCACTGGATCGTCGCCCACGGCCGACTGCGCGAAAGCATGTCGTACATTTCCGCTGCGTCTTCCAGGTGACGCAGGCTTTTCTCTTGAATGTCGTGAGTTGCCCGCGTGTATTTGCGCTCCGATTTTTGTCCGACTAGCCTTTGCGCCTGGCTTGGGGGAACGCGCAAATAGAGAATCAGATCCTCGCGGGGAAGCCCGTAAATCGTGTATTCCAGATGCTCGATCCAGCGCAAAAATTCCGAGCGCTTTTCCGCATCGGCGCGCGCAACTTGGTGCGCCAGATTGGAAGCCACATAGCGGTCCACGAGAACGATCTTTCCCTCGTTCAGCACAGTCTCGATGCGTGGTTTTGCTTCAAATCGATCGCCCGCATAAAGCAGCGCGGAAAAATGCGGATCAACCACTTGCAGTGGACCAAAATCGCCATTCAGGAATTTCCCGACCATGCTGCCAAACCACGAATCGTATTGCGGGAATCCCGTGGCAAAGACGGAAAGCCCTTTGGCTGAGAGTGAATGTTCGAGAAGCCTGGCCTGGGTATGCTTACCGCTGCCATCAATTCCCTCGATGGCGATGAGTAATCCGCGTGTCGTCATTTGGCTTTTTTGGTGGTGGGCGCCACTCGTGTCAGCCAGTTTAACCGGAGATTGAACAGCCTGCAACGGATGCAGCCACCGCCTCCCACCAAGTCAAACGCTGCCTTGCCCGAAGAGCGTGTTACGATTTTGAAGTTGAAGCAGGGAATATGGCGCAAACTGCAATCCAGGAAAACTTGTTGCGCGTTCAACAGCGCATCGCCAACGCGGCGAATCGTGCTGGTAGAAGTGTCGAGGAAATCACCTTAATCGCTGTTTCTAAGACTCAACCGGCCGAGGCAATTCGCGAGGCCTTTGACGTGGGGTTGCGTCATTTCGGAGAAAATCGTGTTCAGGAATGGGAAGGGAAGCGCGGCGACGTTGCCCATCTTTCCGCCACCTGGCACCTCATCGGCCATCTACAAAGCAACAAAGCCGCCAGAGCGGCGAACTTGTTTCACAGCGTCGATTCGATCGACGATTTTGCATTGGCTCAAAAACTCGATCGCGCTTCTTCCGCTCTCCCCACCGGACATCGCCTCCGTGTCCTCCTCGAAGTTCATATCGGCCATGAAACCACAAAAAGTGGTGTTTGCGAGGCCGATGCCACGGCTTTAGCGGAAAAAGTCATTGCGCTGCAACACCTGGAACTGGCCGGCTTGATGTGTATTCCGCCCCTCCTGGAGAACATCGAAGAAGTTCGCCCGTATTTTGCGCGCTTGAGAAGCTTGCGCGAGCAACTCGAACTCCGCCTCGGCAGGAAATTTCCGGTACTCTCGATGGGTATGTCCCACGATTTTGAAGTGGCGATCCTCGAAGGCGCCACAGAAGTGCGCGTGGGCACCGCTTTGTTTGGTACCCGATCTCCGGCGCGCTGAATCGAACCATAGGAAAGTGAGCCACTAACAACCAAGATGAACCTCTTCACACCGTTTCCCCTCCGTGGACTTGAGCTAAAGAATCGCATCGCTGTTTCGCCCATGTGCGAGTACTCTGCCCGGGATGGCCATGCCACCAACTGGCACTTAGTGCACCTGGGCAGCCGCGCCGTTGGCGGCGCAGCCCTCGTCTTCACCGAAGCTACCGCCATCAGCGCCATCGGACGCATCTCCCCAGGGGATACGGGCATTTATTTGGACTCTCATGTCGACGCCTGGCGCCCAATCGTCGATTTCATCCGTGAGCATCACGCATTGCCCGGAATCCAACTAGCGCATGCCGGTCGGAAGGCAAGCACGGCGGTCCCCTGGCTAGGTGGCGCGCCGATCCTCGATGAGAATGGTGGCTGGACTCCGGTTGCACCCAGTCCCATTCCATTCAATACAGGCTATGCGGTACCACACGAACTTTCTGCCACCGAAATCGACCAGGTAGTCGCAGATTTTGTCGCTGCGGCCCGTCGTGCGTTGCAAGCAGGCTTCCAAGTCCTGGAAATTCACTCTGCCCACGGCTATCTTTTGCACGAGTTCCTTTCTCCCCTTAGCAACCATCGCATGGACGAGTTCGGTGGCAACTTCGAGAATCGAATTCGCCTCCCTCTTCAAGTCGCCAAAGCTCTGCGCGATTTCTGGCCTCAGGACCACCCGGTGTTTGTGCGCATTTCCGCAACGGATTGGGCTGATCATGGCTGGGATTTGCCGCAGAGCGTCGAGCTTGCTCGCAGGTTGAAGGCCCTGGGTATCGATCTGGTCGATACCTCGAGCGGCGGCCTCGTCCCCAACGTGCAGATTCCCTTTGGGCCGGGTTATCAAGTTGGTTTCGCCGCTTCGATTCGTCGCGAAGCGGGCATCGCCACCGGCGCCGTCGGCATGATTTCGGAGCCGGCTCAGGCCGAAACCATCATCTCTACGGGCCAAGCCGACATCGTTTTGCTTGCCCGCGAGTTGCTCCGCGACCCTTACTGGCCCCGGCTTGCTGCGCATACCCTTGGCGCAAAAATCAAACCGCCCGTTCAATACGAAAGAGCGTGGTGAGCGGTGAGTGCCCTCGATATCGCGGTGGACCCGGCGCGGGGGACTGTCAGCTTTCCTGTGCGTGTCCAACCGCGAGCCAGCCGCGATGAGATCGCCGGTATCATCGACGGCGCGATCAAGATTCGTTTGTGCGCTCCGGCTGTCGAAAATCGCGCTAACGAAGCCTTGGTCGAGTTCCTTGCCACCGTTTTGAAAACCTCGAAATCGGCTGTTAGAATCCGTAGCGGCGAACAAAGCCGAATCAAGCGCGTGGAAGTCCTCGGCGTGACACGCCAACAGATCGAAGGCCTGCTTCAAACAGAAGCGTGACCGAAGCCGGCTGGAGACGGGAAGGGAACTGTTCCCATGAAGGTCGATATCCCTGAGATGCAGAAGGATCTACGCGCTGCGAAACTGGACGGCTGGCTCTTTTACGATTTCCGGGGGCGCGACCCCATCGCCCTTCGGATTTTGGACTTGCCGGCCGCCATGCGTACGCGTCGCTGGTTTTATTTCGTTCCCGCCAAAGGCACGCCCAAAAAGTTAGTTCATAAGATTGAAGCCGGCGCGCTGAACGCCGTGCCCGGAGATACCCTTTACTATGCCGGCCAAAAGGAACTGCGCGACAACCTCAAAAAAGCCCTGGGCAAGTCCAGGAAAGTGGCCATGCAGTATTCGCCTAAGAACGCCATTCCCTACGTCGCCATGGTCGATGCCGGAACTGTCGAGTTGATTCGTAGTCTCGGCTTGAAAGTGGTCACTTCCGCCGACCTGGTCCAGAAATATGAGGCTTGTTGGAGCAAGGAGCAGCTCGATTCTCATCTCGCTGCGGGCCGGGCCATCGATCGCATCGTTCGCGAAGCGTTCGATCATGCCGCCAACTGTGTGAAAGAGAAGAAGTCTCTGACCGAATACGACCTCAAGCAGTTTATCCTTCGCAAATTCGAAGAAGCCGGAATTACCACCGAAGAAGGCCCGGACGTAGCCGTGAACCAAAACGCCAGTGATCCGCATTACGGACCAACACGCGAAAAATCCTCGCCCATTAAAGAAGGGGATTTGTTGCTACTCGATGTTTGGGGTAAGCAAAAGGCGCCAAATAGCGTGTACTACGACATCACCTGGATGGGCTACCTCGGCGATTCGGTTCCCGAAAAGTACGCGAAAGTATTCCGTGTGCTGCGGGATGCCCGAGATCGCGCCATAGATCTGATTTGCTCCCACGTGAAAGCCGGGAAGCCCCTGCAAGGCTGGCAAGTCGACAAAACTGCTCGAGGCATCGTCGAAAAGGCCGGCTACGGCAAATATTTCTTTCATCGCACGGGCCACAATATAGGTGCCTCCGTCCACGGCAACGGGGTCAATATGGACGGCCTTGAGACTCAGGATGACCGCCACTTGATCCCGCACACCTGCAATTCCGTCGAGCCCGGAATTTATTTGACGGAATTTGGCATGCGCACCGAAGTGGATATCTACGTCGACGACAAGGAAGCGCGCGTGACCGGCGCGATCCAAACGGAAATTCTGCCTTTGCTTGCTTGACGATTGGACACTGCAAATCCCATGAGCCAAGATTCCAACGAAACCGCTCCCCTCGCGCAGCCTCCCGCCTCGCTGGACACCGCTCCCCCGCCGCCCCGCGAATTCTCTCCTTCGGAAGGCAAGGCTTGGGGCATTGCCGTGGCCGGTTGGCTTCTTCCCGGCTTGGGGCACGCGCTACTTCGCATGTGGGGCCGCGCCTCGGTCGTCTTTGTCACCGTCGGCCTTCTCGTCGTTGTGGGTGCTTCCATGCGTGGCAATCTCTTCACTTCCGAAGGGAACGATGCGTTCGACACCCTCGGCTACGTGGCCGATCTCGGTGCCGGCAGTTTTTATTTCTTGGCGCGCGCGGTGGAACGCGGCGGCCCCGATGTTTCTCACGCCGGGGGTGATTATGGAACTCGGTTCCTCGCCACCGCCGGCGTCCTCAATCTCCTTGCTGCTCTCCACGCCTACGAAGCCGCGCGAGGCCGTAAAGCATGAGCCTCCTCAGCCCTTTGAACCTGACGCATATCCAGTCCTTCCTGCTTTTCGCCGCCGTCATCTCTCTGGCCTTTGGTTTCTTGGGACGCCGCCGCCCAAAAGACCGCGTCAAGTACATCCTCTGGTCGTTTTTTCTCTTCCTCCTGGTTGGAATTGGTATTGCTTGGGCCATGTACCCGTTCTCACGTTGATTATGTCGACAGTCCCTCATTACCCCTGAATTGACAGCCATTTTCAGCGAATGCTATGGTGAATTAGTGGGCCGAGGTAGCTCAGTGGTAGAGCAGCCGATTCGTAATCGGCAGGTCGTGGGTTCAACTCCCACTCTCGGCTCCACTTCCCTTTGTAAATCAGCGACATACAATCCTGAATTCGGCCGTTCTTGCCCGGGCGTTGCACGTACGTTGCACGCTTCGATTTTTTCGCTCAGTGCATCCATCGCGCTTACCTGCGATTCGTTCACGCTCTTCACGTTAATATTCATAATCAGGCCCATGTTACTGTGTCGCAGGGTCGCAAACCGAGTCAAAGGGCAATGCACTGGGGATGAACAGTGGGTGATCCCTTGGTGAATCACGTGGTAACTTCCGATTGGTGTCGAGAAACGGCAAGGTTCCGTATAGTGCCTGGTGCGGTTCCGAAAAACCCTTTTAAAACGCGACGTGTAAGATGTTGATTCAGCGAGGCGTCCAACAGGCCCTTTCAGGGTTCCGGAAAGAACTGTTTTTGGGGTCAGGTGTTATAATCCCGCCTCCTTCCAATCGGACCTCCCCGAATTCCGCTAACATTGGGAGAGGGGCTCTCACTCGGAAGCCGCGTCGATAGTTACGTCCTGATAGGTACGCTCGTCGTACACACTAGCATTCGCCTCTCCGGTCATCTAACCAGTCTGACACTGAAAATCGATTTGGGTCGGGCCACAGGTGAGCGATCCATTTTTACTTAAGCTTTTCTCTCCTGTAACATCACGCTCGTGAAGCCTTTCGAGTTGCTCGGCCAGACGGTTTCCCCAGACGGTGCTGCCATCAGGCTGATTCGTCGTGGTGATGAGTACATCATACTCGTCGATGGCGCGGTCCTCATGTCTAGCCGCATGCACGGCTCAGAGGACGCGTTGGCCACGTTCGCCTGCCAAAAGATGCGGAAATGCGAGCAGCCCAGCGTTCTTATGGGCGGTCTGGGAATGGGTTTCACGTTGCGCGCAACGCTCGACCTACTTCCACAAAATGCGAGTGTTGTCGTCGCCGAACTGGTCCGCGCAGTGGTGGAGTGGAATCGTGGGCCGCTCGGGCCGTTGGCGATTCATCCTCTGAAGGACAAGCGCGTCCGGGTCGTAACGGAGGATGTCTTAGACACACTCAGTTGTTCACGTCTCGACCAATTCGACGCCGTGCTACTCGACGTGGACAACGGCCCGACCGCATTTGCCGCGTCGAGCAACGCCGGAATCTATGACGACCGTGGAATAGCCGCCGCCCACGCGGCTCTCAAGACGCAGGGCGTTTTGGCGGTCTGGGCAGCCCAAGATGATCGAGAATTCGTGCAACGATTGCGCGAAGGCAGATTCGACGTGCAAGTGCGACGCCCTCGCGGTCGGCTGAAAAAGGGCGGTCCCCGTCACATTATTTATCTGGGTCTCAAGTCATAAGTTGAACTCGAAGCCACGGTAAGGCATCTAATCAGGATTAGCGTCAGATGGGCACCTCATCGAATCCATTCAGTTTTCCAGCTAATCGTTGCGGGGTTTCTTGCGTAAGCCTCCAAAGTGTTCTTTCGCCAGCATTGCGGAATAGCGCTGAGTCTCGGTATGGTCGTGGCATACAATTCTTCCCGCGTGGACATGGACTTTGATTTTTTGGGGCCGACTGTGACTCGTTCGGCTGGCTTGTTTTTTGGTGCTACGGCCACTCCTCAACGTAATGTTTCTTGGCCGTGACTGCGCTTACGTTCAATGACTTGTCGCAGTAACTGCAAGTTATGTGGAGTCGCTCCGCATCCATTGCTTCCGCATTCCGCTCGTCGCTGGCTCGACTAATCGCCACTGGGAGATTACATGCGGGACAGATAAACAAAAGGATATGTACGTATTTCGTGGACATTCAAGTGAACCTTGGTGTTGACAGTTTTTTTGCTTGCAGAATTAATTGTACGAAATTCTCCAGCTAAATAACTCCATCATTCCGACTCACTCGTATTCGAGACTCTCTCAACAGGGGTGGTTTCTAAAACAGTCATCAGGCAGGCAATAAGTCCCCTAACTTGACCACGAAAATAGGCGTACTCGACAAGATTCTTCTTGTTGTGCCGTGTTTGCCAGCCTCCGTTATAGGAGCCGACCGCTGTTCTGTCTGCCTCTGGTTGTACCCGGCCCGGTGCAACTCTAAATTGAGATAGGTCTTGCCGGAAGGCTTGTTCGAAAAGCCTTATGATTTCGTGATACTCCAAAATATCGTCTTCGTCCGGTGAAAGCGGCAAGTTGGAAACGAATGCGGCGAAGCGGGTGACCGCGAAGTTCAATTTCGTTTGGTCGTCCATTCCAACTTTCCTGACAACCCCTCGAAAAGGGACTGCCAAGGAGCGAACTTACGGACTGTCAGTTCAAGGGCAATTCCGTCCCTTGCCGTTTGGCAGGCCCCACCTCAATAGTCAGAGTTTGGCAGCAAAGGCGTATGTGACGAAGGGCACACACGAGAGTGGAGCCCGACCATCCGACTTTGCGAAAATGCTGCTCAAGAAAATCAATTTTGCGAGACATGACGAGCAGAGGCTCTTCGAAATGAAGAGATGGCATCGAGGTCCAAATGACGCCCACGAATCAGAAATCTCCTTCAACGGGGAATGTCTGGGAGGCGGGGCGCAACCTGCCAAGGCCTTGTACCGGCTCGCTTCCGGATTTGAAGCGGCTAAGTCCCATTCCCAGCCCCATCGCCGACACGGCGCGTGTCAGCTAGAGTTCACCAACAGGTCATTCTTGGTGCATTGATGGAAGATGCGGATTACGGCAAACTGCGCCCACATGGGCTATTGAATCACATCAGAGGCTCGCCAAAGAAGGGAAGACGGGCGGGGAAAGTCGAGGAGATAGCATGAAGCGAATGGCACTAACAGACTACGAAGTGAACTTTCCAGTGCAAGCGATACTGGCATTGCAAACATCTTCGTTGGCGACGAGCACACAGCGTTTAAATTCCAACGAACGCAAACTAGGAAAGCGCATCAAGGATGTGCTAGTGAATTTTGCAAAATCCGTAGAAAGAGCCATGGAGCACGATCACGAGTTTGACCATTGGTGAGCTATGGCCTGTGTCCCGCTTGCCTTTCCAACCGTGGCGGGATGTTCTGGCTCATATAACCCAATTCGCCACTGCCCGGAAGCGAAACAGTGGTGCGGGTTCCCCACGGCTCTTCCGCTGTTTCATCATCAAGTTCACACCTTTCATTTCCAGAGCCGACATTTGCGTTTTCAGGCTGTCGCACACGAAATACATCTCATCCTGCCGAGCCGTTCCTTCTACTGCATGTTTCGGTTTCTCGCCAACCCACGTCACCTCTGCATCGCCCCCGGCAATGTGGATAAAGGCGTTCCAATCATTAACAAAGAACCGATAACACTGATAGACTTTGGCGAACATATCTTAGCCCTTGGGCGAAGTGGCTGTGTTAATGCAGCCTCCGTTGGCGGTAGTGGTTGACTTTGCCATCCAAGACATTCGCGAGGTAAGGTTCATCGATTAGCGTTTGTTCGAAGGAAGGGTTCATTGCGCGTTCTGATTCGAAGGCGGATTATAGTCCGGGCATCTGGGGGACGCTTACGGGGGCAAAGGGGGCGTCATGAATTGGACTCGCGTGGCGTTGACAGTGTTTGCCGGGGGGTTCGTCGCATCGCTGACTGACTGGCTGTTCATGGGCGATTGGCTCTACAAGCGATACAACCAATACCCTGAAATCTGGCGGCATCAGCGTGGTCAGGGAGAAATGAAAGCTATCGCGTGGTCCGTCCCCCTTCCTTTCGTCACCTGCGCGGTCTTCACACTTTTGTGCGCTCGCCTGAATATCCACTCGTACAGAGCGACTTTCAAGTTGGCGCTTGCTATTTGGCTTGTCGGGCCTTTGCCATTGCTCATCGTCAATGGGCTGTTTATCAAGCTGCACTCTGCAATCACAGCGGCTTATTCCCTCGGATGGCTGGTGAAACTGGCCTTGGCAGCCGCGGCTGTGACTCTGATTCTGCGTTAGATCGCCCGATAACAAGACTAGAACATATCTCCGCCCACCCATTGATCAGATAACTATCAGCCTCTCGTCACGCGCAATGTACAAAGTGCAGGACTCGCTATCGGGCGCGTGCGATCACCAGTGTTAAATCGTCCTTTTGCTCGCCTACCTTGAATTGTTCAACGGCGTTCTCGATTTTTCGTACTATGTCCGCGGCCTCGAGGTCGCGGTTGCTGCGCAACGATTCCAAGATGCGCTCTTCGCCGAATTCTTGTCCAGCACTACCCCTTGTCTCTGAAATCCCATCCGTATAGATGCCCAAAACATCTCCTTTTTCCAACTGTACTGACGCGGTCGAACACTGCCAATCGGAAAACAGCCCAAGGACTGTGGCCGTTGCTTCAAGTCTTTCAACCTCTCCTCCGTCGCGGAGCAATAACGGAGGATTATGCCCACAATTGACGTAACACAGGGTCCGCGTGGCATCGCTGTAGTGCCCGAAAAAAAACGTGGCATATCGAGACCGCGAGGTGTGTTTGTAGAAGTGGAGATTCAACGACGCTAGCAATTCAGGAAGACTTTTCCGGGAAGCGCCGCACAAACTGTGCAGGCTTCCCTGCAAACTTGCCATGAGCAGGGCGGCCGGGATGCCCTTTCCTGAAACATCCGCCAGCGCGAACCCGACCTCTCCCGGACCCATGTCGAGGAAATCGTAGTAATCTCCGCCTATCGTGCGTGCCTCGATGCAGTGCCCAGCGTAATCGAGCGTTGTTAACAGCGGTTTTTCCTGAGGCAGGAGTCTGTGCTGCACCACACGCGCGCGTTCCAGCGCCTCGCCATCCTCCATTTGGCTTATGTTCAATTTCCAGATGTCTGCGCCTGCTTCCAGACACTCAAGCCCGGCCTGACCCTCGGATGATGTGCCATGGGTACCGATCCAGACCACCCGGTACGATGCTTTCCTGCCGGAACATTCGACCTCGACCACTTCATCCTGTTCGAGCATGTCTTTAAGGCCAGCTATTCGCGCCCCCGACGTGGAGATGTCCGCAGTGTGCCCCGATTGTTGTTCTAGACCTCGTGCTGAGCGGTGAACGCGTAGCGGCAGTTCTATTTGTACTCGTTCCTCTCTTCGCTTGTCGTAACAATCGAAGGCCGCATTGATTGCCTCCAACAGCGCATCTCGTCCGCAAGGCTTCAATAGCAAACGGAAGACATAACCCTCATTGACGGCATCCACTGCTCCCTGAAAATCGATGTTACCCGTCAGAAGGAGTCTTACCGTATTGGGTGAAAGTTCACGCACACCCTTAAGGAACTGCACTCCATTCATTCGGGTCATCCGCATATCGGAAACAACGACGGGAAACGGACCCTGTTTGCGGAGGAATGCCAGACCTTCTGCGCCGCTTACGGCAGTCACCACGTCGTATGCGTTTCGCAGCATGCGCGAGTATAGGCGCAGTGCAACGGGTTCATCGTCCACGATGAGGATTTTCCGATTCACGTGACGCATCCTTCGCGTACGTGATTGTTCATGGAGGCGTGTACCACTTCTCCTCGCATCCTGTCGGCTGCATCCGCGGGCGCTAAGGGCCTGCTGAAGTAGTAGCCTTGAATCTCGTCACACTGGAGCATCCGCAGGAATGACAATTGCGCTTCGTTATCGACGCCTTCGGCAATCACCTTGAGATGCAGGCTTTTTGCCATGCTGATGATTGCGGTGGTGATCGCCGCGTCATCAGGATTCACGGCGACATCTTGGACAAACGATCGATCGATTTTGAGCTTGCTAACGGGAAATTGTGTCAAGTAACTCAGGCTGGAATAGCCAGTCCCGAAGTCGTCAATAGCCAGCTTCAACCCCATGGCCTTTAATTTCCGAACAACCGATAGAATCACCTCCGCATTATCTAGGAGTACGCTTTCTGTCAGCTCCAGTTCGAGGCATCGCGAAGCGAGGCCGGTCTCGTGGAGCACTTTCTGGATGAGTTCACAGAATCCTTCTTCCCGGAACTGGACCGCTGATACGTTAACTGCCATGGTGACCGCAGGTAGACCTTCATCTTGCCATTTCCGAGCTTGAGAACAAGCTGTCCTGAGCACCCATTCACCGATTGGCAAAATGAGGCCACTGTTTTCAGCAATTCGTATGAACTTATCCGGTGGCACAAGACCCAAGTCCGGATGCTGCCAGCGAAGGAGCGCCTCCAACCCGATGATTCTTCCAGTGGCAATATCCACTTGTGGCTGATAGACCAGAAAGAGCTGTTGCTTGTGCAACGCCAGTCGTAGGCCGCTCTCCAATGCCACGCGCTCTACAACCTGAGCATTCATCTCCGCCGTAAAAAACTTAAAGTCGTTGCGTCCATTAGTCTTGGCGCTATACATGGCCGCATCGGCGTTCTTGATCAGAGTTTCGCTGTCCGCGCCGTCCTCCGGAAAGATGCTGATGCCGATGCTGCAACCAATATTGAGGGAACGTCCTTGGACGTTCAATACGGCGGTCATGGCATCCATGAGACGCTCGGTGGCAACTGCTGCATCAGAGATGTCTTTTACGCCGCTGAGCACGATAATGAATTCGTCTCCACCCACTCGCGCCACAGTGTCCTGTTCACGCCCCCATTTCTTAAGCCGTCCTGAAACTTCTTGCAGCACAAGGTCGCCTACGGAGTGCCCGAGCGAGTCGTTGATATTTTTGAAACCATCCAGGTCAAGGAACAAAAGCGCAAGCTTCTCCTTCCGCCTACGAGCAACAGCAAGTGCCCTGGCCAATCGATCCTGAAGAAGCGTCCGATTGGGCAATCCCGTAAGAGCATCGTAATAGGCTAGGAATTCAACCTGTCTCTCAGCGGCCTTGCGTTGAGTGATGTCCTGCTTGATAGCGACGAAACGCGTATAGTTGGATTTGCCGACACCTTGGGTCACGGGTGTGATCGTCATCTCTTCAGTGTAGGTTGTTCCGTCTTTCCGCTTGTTTACAATCTCGCCTTGCCAGACTTTTCCTGAAGTGATTGTTGACCAGAGATTGCCATAAAAGTCTTCGGGCTGCTTTCCGGATTTCAACAGACGAGGGTTCTTGCCCAGTACCTCTTCTTTGCTATAGCCAGTCAAAGTCGTAAACGCATTATTCACCGACTCTATTGTGCCGCGTGAGTCTGTGATCACAATGGCATTGGCAGCGACTTCTAAAGTTGCAGCCTGCAAGTATAGGCGTTCCTCCGCACGCTTGCGCTCATCGATATCCATCGCAATCCCGGTCATCCGAGTCGTCCGCCCGGTTTGGTCGTAGAAGGCACGCCCTCTGGCCGCTTGCCAATGCACGCTTCCATCCGGCCAAACCACGCGGAATTCCGAGCCGTAATCTCTCTTTTCCTGAATGGCAGCGTCAATTTGGTCTTTCATCATTTCCCGATCATCGGGATGAACACTGTTCAGCAACACTTGAAAGTTTGCGGCGCTGTCCGGTGACAAGCCAAGCAACGTTTTGCAACTGTCTGACCATACCTGTTTGTCCCTAATAACATCCCAGTCCCAGAAACCTATCTTCGCCGCTTCCATCGCCATACGCATGCGTTCTTCGTTTTGTTGCACCCCCCGTTTAACGTCTCCGCTCGTCTCATAAGTCACGTATAGAGCAATTACGAGAGCAACGGCTACTGCCAACCCAATCAGTGACGAAGTAAGGCGGCGGGCCTTGGCGTAATCAACATGTGCCTGTTGCACAGCTACGTCTACTTCGCTTTTTTGAAACTCCACGAACGCGTTCCAAGCAGCATGATATTTGGTCAGAGCCGGGAGGGCTTCATTGACCATGAGTGCTTCCGCCTCCTTGGGTTTCTGTTCATCGACACGCAAATGGATAACTTGTAAATAAGCTTCCATATACGATTTTCTCGTTCTTTTCACATCAGATAGTAAATGCCTCTCTTGCTCTGACACACAGCGGCCTTCGCTCTCTTCCAATAGTCTCGTAATCTCCTTGCTATTCTCGGCCCTAGCTGCCGACAGCTTTCCGACGAGTGCTCTATCCTCCACGAACGCGATTTGCATCACGATACGGTTGTTGTCGTTAGAGAGAGCTAACGCTCTTTGCGTCAGCGTCAGGTCTCTTAACTGCTTACGTGTTATGTTGCCAACGGATTCGTCGATCTGTTGCATTCTGCGGAGCCCAAACTGCCCGATGCCCAACAAGAGGGCAATCAACACAGCAAATGCTGCGCCCAATCTCAGTCCTACGTGTTTGTTTCTCATCGTGAATTCCAGGCGAGTGCCATCTCGGATGAGTCAAACTGTACAAAGAAGAATCCTTCAGGTTTGCCAAGAGAAGCAAGGCTTTGGCAGGGCCGCGATGTGCCCGAATCGGGAGGTCGTGCAGAATCATAATTCTCCAGAAGGGCTGGAAATTGGTTGCTCATTGCGCCGTAGCTCTTAATACCTCTTCTTGCCAGCCGATCTCAGCCACACGGTGCCCCGTGGGAGCGTTACGACTTCGAGGGGAATAGAAGCAGATAGATGACCAGTATCAAGTTCGCCGCTAAGTTGTTGATTCAAATTGCTCCGCTGGAGTCGGTTCGAAATCTGAGAGGAACCCGATTGTGCATTGTCTGGACGCGGTTCCAGATTTTAGATCGAGTGCGTTTCCGCGGGCAGCTGACTCGGGGAACCATGGGATAAGTTTCTGGGTTCTAGCGCCTCGGACCCTTTACTGTTCCGGTACGAACTGTCACCTATGTGTCGCGGCAACGCAGTCACGGCAGCATCATGCATCTGGGGCAGAGGGTCTATCAGCAAGTTGGGGTAGAGCGTCGTCCCACTTCAACGGCAGTTGGGAACCCTTGACTGTCCAGCGCACGAACGCGGTTTTGTCCGGTCATGATCCGCACATGCGGCGGGGGCTGAACGAAAGCGCGCAGCGCGTCTTCGCTCTTCTACGCGAAGAGCGTTCAGAAGCGTCTCGAAAGCGGACGAAGTCAAAATGGATCCGGATAGGCCGAGCAATGTCCAGAAGCAGTTCTTTCCAAGGATTGAAGAAAAATTACGATGCGAAGTGAAAGTTGTGAAGCTCAAGGCCCAAAAAATGAGGGAGTCTAACACCGAAGAGCTAGGCAGCGTGATCGGCCGCAGAAAATGCTGCTTAATTCTTAAGAGCGACGGTCTGAGCGCGCCAATGTTCTTCAACTCTTGCGAGGGCTTCCTGCAAATCCATTTTTTCTTTGCTCGCGTAGCGAAGGGCGATCCGCAGGCGATATACCTGTTGCGAGGAAAGGAACGGCATTCCCCTCTTTACCGTCAGTTCCAGAAGTCCCTTGCTTTGAAGCTGGGCTAGCGTGCTCTCGGCTATCCCGCATATCTGGGCTGCTTGCCGAAGATTATAGTAATCAGCCATGACTGTGACCCTCCCCCATGGACATGTTGGCCTTGTCGTGGATGGCTTCGTTGCGCAGGAGGTCGCATTCGGAGGTGGCACACCTCGCAAGCCATTCGCCCGGGCTTTCTTGACGCTCGTAGGAGCGAGCCCGTTCTGCAATCCGCTGCATTAGCACGCATTCGGCCCTATCGGCGGCTTCCCCTGTTCCAAAGTAGCGCGCGACCACGCCGTGTATGACTTCAGCGTTGTTGTGGTGCAACCACGATACTGCCGAGAAGTCGCCCGTATTGACAGAGAGCCGCTGGATGGCTTCACGATCTGTCACCGGGTCGCCTCAGATGCTAGCCACTCTTTTAGCCCGTCGGCGGCCCGAAACGTCTTCGACGCGACTTTTCCAAGATTGGTCATCCAATAGACGGTGACGCTGTTCGTCAGACTATCCATGCAGATTCGCTGGTGGGTGTTCGTAGCCGCGTCGGGCAATCGTCGCCTGAGCCACAGAACGGTGCCGTCTTCGGATTTCTCTAGGTCAACGAATCCGCCGCCGTGAGCTATCGCCTTAAACGCTTGAAGCCCTTCCACGATGCTTCAAGTATGTTCTTATTTTCAGCAGCTCATATGTGACGACGAGCACAGTCCCACGAAGCCTGTGCGCACAAAATAAACTGGCCTTCCTAACTTCCGTCGAGCCGTGGGTGTTTCGATCCCTCTTCCACTTCGACCACTATCTCGGCGGCCAACCCCGGCTCATCGAACCTCGTGTGGAAGAACAGGCCATCCTTGCCGCGTTCGACGATGGTCATGACAATTACTAGTCGACGTAATTACAGAAGTTGGAATCCAAGAACTGGATCTTGATCCAGAATTCAAACACGAAAGCTCGGAGCGCCGACAACTTCTGTCCGCTAAATGGTTGAATACAACGGGCGGCGTATGCAATCGAATCGGTTCGCTGAATGCCTGCAGTGAGTACGAATTCTTCAAGGTTCCGATTATTTGAGTTCGTGAGCCCTGTGCTTATGGACTCCGTGTCCAAGGATAGCCATGACTATTGCGTCTCCCCCAGACCTGAGCCCCACAAACGGGACTCTTCCTTCCGCGAAGACACTAGCAGTACCCCCGAACGGACAAAAGATGGGTGTCCCGCCTGCGGCCGCGCCAGTCTCGCGCACCGTCAAGCTCATCATAGCAATGACGAAGAGCCGGCCACATATCAGCGACCTGATTTTCTCGCCGGGACGGTTGCCCCAAGTCGAAGTCGACGGTCAATTGGTAGAGTTGCAGTTTAGTGGCTTGAATCGATTCAGTCCTGACGACACACTGGCGATTGCGCGAGACCTGATTGGCGACAGCCAGCACCACATGAAGCAGTTGGAACAGAATGGATCGACCGACCTTTCCTATGGCATTCCGGGGGTCGGCCGTTTCCGGGTAAACGTCTTTCGGCAGCGCGGGACTTGCGCGATCGTGATGCGCGCGATTCCCCGGTCGATTCCCAGTCTCAACGAACTGGGCTTGCCGAAAGTCGTCCAGGAGATCGTGAACCTGCGGACTGGGCTGGTATTGATGACCGGACCGACTGGTTCCGGAAAGTCATCGACGTTGGCGGCCATTGTTGGCAAGATGAACGAAGAACGGGCCATTCACATCCTGACCATCGAAGACCCTATCGAGTTTGCCCACAAGCACAACAAGGCAACGATTCATCAGCGCGAATTGCATATGGACACGCCGACGTTTGCGCTGGCCCTGCGTGCGGCGTTGCGGCAGGCGCCGAAGGTTA
>Ga0181526_10002348_pt1 | contig 16589 bp, 8 predicted proteins | sample PEATcosm2014_Bin_35_FD_119750 | JGI IMG/M metagenome (GOLD analysis project Ga0181526, IMG submission 119750) | Peatland microbial communities from MTU Mesocosm Facility, Houghton, MI, USA - PEATcosm2014_Bin06_30_metaG | ecosystem: Environmental > Terrestrial > Soil > Wetlands > Peat | place...
CTGAGCCGTGTGTTGGTGAGGAAGAGAAACCAGACGATGCCGGCCAGCGCCGCCGGCAGCGCTGAGATGATAAGAAACGGATCGAGCCAGGACTGAAAGTTGACCACGATAAGCAGGTAAACGAGCAGAATGGAAAATGCGAGACCCCCGAGAAGCCCCAAATAGGACTTCTTCATGGTTTCGCTCTGGCCGCGGAGGTCGAAATGCGAGCCGCGCGGCAACTCCGCTTGGTGGCGCGCGACGATCCCCTCCATCGCGCGCGTCACGGTGCCTAGGTCGGTCCCGTCCACATTGGCAAAGATATCGATGACGGGCTGAACATCGTAATGGCTGACCGTGCCCATCTCCGAGCCGGGAGTGATGGACGCCAGGTTGCCCAGCACCTGAAGCGGAGGTTGCGCGCCCGGCGCACCGGCCGTGGCCGAGTCGCCAGCCGGCCGCGCGGCGGAGTTGCCTGTGACGGGCAAGCTTCGCAGAGCGGCCAGCGAGTTGACTCCATACTGCGGCGCCTGGATGGCAACGTTGTATGTGATGCCATTCTTTGGGTCAAGGAAGAAGCTGGGGCTGGTCTGGAAGCTGCCGCTGAGAGCCACCAGCAGGCTGGTCGCAACATCTTTCTGAGTCAGGCCGATCATCTGGGCGCGCGTGCGGTCTACGTCCACTGTCATCTTGGGAAGGTCAAACGGTTGCTGAATGCGCACGTCTGCCGCCCCTGGAATATAGCGAATCTCATTGAGCATACGCTCTGCGAGAGCCCGGTTACCATCGAGATTCGGACCGACGATCTGAATGTCAATGGGCGCGGCCAGGCCGAAGTTCAGAATCTGGGTCACGATGTCCACCGGCAGCACATAAAAGGTGACGCCTGGGTATTGACGGACCAGAACGGTGCGCAGGCGCTCAACGTAAGCCGCGGTGGGGTGGTGATCGGGGGTCAACTGCACCTGAATGTCGGCGTCGGCCGGGCCAATAGGCGCAGAGGTGGAGTAGGAAAGGTTCAAGCCCGAGTAGGGCAGGCCGATGTTGTCGACGATCGTAACCACTTCTTTGGCCGGGATATTCTCGCGGATGGTTGAGTCGATGTGATCGCAAAGCGCGGCCGTCTCCTCGATGCGCGTTCCGGTGCGGGCGCGGACGTGAATCTTGAACTGGCCCGAATCCACGGAGGGAAAGAAGTCCTGGCCCAGAAAGGGCGCAAGCCCCAACGATCCGAGGGCAAAAAGCAGGAAGAGGATCAGAAAGACTGCAGCATTGTCCACGCAAAGGGTTAAAAGGCTCACGTAACCACGGCGGAAGCTCTCAAAACCTGACTCGAAGGCACTCTGGAAGCGAATGAAGGGGTTGCGGCTCGCTCGCTTTCGGGCGGTTTCAGAGTCGCTGTGCTCCTTGAGCAGGTACTTGGCCATGGTGGGCACCAGCGTGCGGGAGAGCAGGTAGCTGGCCAGCATGGCGAAGACCACCGCCTCGGCCATGGGAACGAACAGATACTTCGCTACGCCGCTCAGGAAGAACATGGGCACGAAGACGATGCAAATGGCGAGGGTGGAGACCAGGGCCGGAACAGCGATCTGGGCCGAGCCGTCCAGGATGGATTGCTCCAGTTCCTTGCCGGATTCGAGATTGCGGTTGATGTTCTCGATCGCAACTGTGGCGTCGTCCACCAGGATGCCGACGGCTAGCGCGAACCCGCCCAGGGTCATGATGTTGATGGTCTCGTGGAGCATGGCCAGTACGCTGAGCGAACAGAGAATCGAGAGCGGAATGGAGACCGCGATAATCACCGTGGAGCGCCAACTGCCCAGGAAAACCAGGATCATGATGGCGGTGAGGCAGGCGGCGATAATGGCCTCGCGCACCACGCCATCGATGGCGCCGCGCACAAAGAGCGACTGGTCCGAAAGGGCGTTGATCCGCAACTGCGGAGGTAATTGTCCTTTTATGGCGACCAGCTTCTTCTCGACGCCAGCGATGATGTCCAGCGTGGAGGCCGTGCCGGTCTTCAATATGTTCATCATGACGGCGCGCTTGCCGTCCACGCGCACGATGTTGGTCTGCGGCGGACTGCCATCGCGCACATGAGCCACATCGCGCACGTAGATGACCGCGCCGTTCACCGCCCGGATGGGCAGGTTGTTCAGTTCCTCTATCAAAGCCGGGGCCGAGTTGGTCTCGACGGCGTACTCGAAGCGGTCGATCTTCATGGTGCCCGAGGGCGCAATCAGGTTCTGCGCCGAGATGGCGTTCACAACGTCTACCGGCGAAAGTCCCTTGGCCTGGAGGGCGGCCAGGTCCAGGTCCACTTGAATCTGGCGCTGCTTGCCTCCGTAGGGATAGGGAGTCTGCGCGCCCTCGATGGTTGCCAACGCGACGCCAATGCTGTTCTTGGCCACGTCGCTCACTTGCTGCTCGTTCAAGCCCTGGCCTGAAAGCCCCAGTTGCAGCACCGGCACGCTGGAGGCGTTGTACTGGATGATGAACGGCGGCACCGAGCCCGGAGGAAGCGAGCGCAACTGAACCTGGCAGATGGCCGTCACCTGGGCCACGGCGTTGCCGATGTTCACATGCGGGTGAAAGAAGATCTTGATGAGGCCAATGCCGTTGAGCGACTGCGACTCGATGTGCTCGATGTCGTTAACCGTCGTGGTCATGCCCCGCTCGCTGTTGGTGACGATGCGGTTGGCCATTTCCTGCGCCGAGAGACCTGTGAAGTTCCAAACCACCGTCACCACGGGGATATCGATATTGGGAAAGATGTCCGTAGGCATCGTGAGGATGCTGAAGGCGCCGAAGATCAAGATCAATAGCGCAAAGACGACAAAGGTATAAGGCCGCCGCAGCGCAAGCCGGACAATCCACATAAGTCTGGTAACCGCTCCTGAGCCCGGTTGCTGTTGACGGTGCAGCCAATGACCGGTTTGCTCTTGAACCCATCGAGCCCGATCTGGTTCATCGGGAACTGAATGACAAGCTCTCCGCCCGCTCCTCGCCGGCACCCCGCCTTCAGGAGCCGGGGGTTGAGACCGCCAAAGCCCGCTTCAACATGCAGTTGAAACTACAATGGTAGACGAAGAGGCCGGCCAATGCGGTTCCAGCGGGCAAACGAGCTTGCCCATACGGATTTAGGACGCTCAAGGCCCCCAAATGGATGCACCCCCCGGAGTCGGACATCCCAGGATGCGAGGCGAACCGAACAGCCATTCCGCCGATCTCGCCCGGTTCGCATACAATGGTCCCATCTCTCATTCTCAGTGAATGCAGTTCTCTCCCCGCCGCTGGAGGATCCGCGCCGCAGTCGTGCTGGATTCGCTCGATGCGAAGGAAACTTCTGCTGAAACTGTTGCGTCGGAAGAAACGGTATGCTTCCAGCCTGACCTCTGCCCGGCAGGCATGCAAGCGCGCCGCTGTAGGGGTATGACTACAAAGGAACACGACGGGAATCGACACATGTCCATTGAAGGCACTCCGGAGTCCAATTCGCACGCATTCAACGCTTTTGAAGAGCCGCCCGCCCGCAAGCGTCCCTGGTTGCGCATCCTGGTTTACCTTGTGCTCGTGGGCGCTTTGGTTCTCATCGTCTGGCGTCTTCATCAGAGCCATCAGCAGGCAGCGGCGCTCAGCGCCAGCCAGGCAACCGCGTTGAAGAACCAGCCGGTCCCGGTACAGGTAACCGCGGCGGAACAGAGGCCAATGCCCATCTTCCTTACCGCTCTGGGCACGGTGACACCCTATATGAGCGTTGCAGTGAAGGCGCGGGTGAGCGGCGAACTGGAGCCGGTCAAGTTCACCGAGGGCCAGCAGGTGAAGCAGGGCGAAACCATTATGGTGATCGACCCCAGGCCGTACCAGGCCGCGCTGGACCAAGCGAAGGGGAACCTGGCTCACGATCAGGCGCTGCTCAAAAACGCCCAGGCCGAATATGCCCGCTACAAGGCGCTCTTCGACGCCGGCGTCACCTCAAAAGAGACACTGGACGCCGATGCGGCGGCCCAGGGCCAGTACCTGGGCGCCATCGAGGCAGACAAGGCAACCGTTGAAGCCGCCCAGTTGCAGCTTGAATGGTGTTCCATCCAGTCGCCCATCAACGGCCGAATCGGTCTGCGGCTGGTAGATCCGGGCAACATCATCACCGCCAACACCACCAACCTGGTGGTCATCAACCAGTTTGAGCCCATCGCCGTGTACTTCACCCTGCCCGAGAATGAGCTGCCCCAGGTGCTGAGCAAACTAGCTGCCGAGAAGCGCCTGCCCGTGGACGCCTATGACCGCGACGACGTGCAAAAGCTCGCCAGCGGCTATCTGCTAACCGCCGACAACCAGATCGACACCACCACCGGCACCGACAAGCTGAAGGCTGTCTTCGAAAACAAGGACCAATCGCTCTTCCCCAACCAATTCGTCAACATCCACCTGGTGCTGGAAGAACGTCCTAAAGCAGCGGTGGTGCCTTCGGCGGCCATCCAGAGCGGCTTGCAGGGCTCGTATGTGTGGGTGACCGATACGAATGCCAACGGAGTCGCGACCGCTAAGATCCAGCCCGTGAAGGTGGCTCTGGCCGAGGGTCAAGTCACCATTCTGGACAGCGGCATTCAGCCCGGTGACAACGTGGTCGTGGACGGGGCTGACAGGCTCCGCCCTGGGCAGATTGTGACCGTTAGCACGGCTCGCAAGCGCAGCGGTCAAGGCGCGGGACAAGGTTCAAGCCAGGGACAGGGAAGCTCCGCAGGTTCTTTGACGCCCGCCAGTGCGGCGGCTCAATCGGGATGGCAGCCTAAAGCCGGCGCAGCTCCCGCCAAGGGGTCCGGCGAGACCATGACGAGGGAAAAGCAGTGAGCCTGAGTCCTTCCCGGCCATTCATTCTGCGCCCGGTAGCCACCTCGCTACTGATGGCCGCAATTTTGCTGGCCGGCTTTGTCGGCTACGAGCAGTTGCCAGTCTCCGCGCTGCCCGAAGTGGACTACCCCATCATCCAGGTGCTCACCTTCTATCCCGGCGGCGGCCCTGAGGTGATGGCTTCGTCCGTCACAGCGCCTCTGGAGCGGCAGTTCGGCCAGATGCCCGGCCTCAAGCAGATGACCTCGGTCAGCTCCGGCGGCGGCTCGGTGATTACCCTCGAATTCAATCTGGACGAGAACATCGATGTCGCCGAGCAGGAAGTTCAGGCGGCCATCAACGCCGCCAACAGCTTTTTGCCCACCGATCTGCCCAATCCGCCCATCTATAGCAAGGTGAACCCGGCAGACGCGCCGATCATGACCCTGGCGCTCTACTCCGATTCCCTGCCCCTGGACAAAATCGAAGACGCGGCCGACACCAATCTGGCGCAGAAGATCTCGCAGGTCACCGGCGTCGGCCTGGTCTCCATCGCCGGCGGACAAAAGCCCTCCGTCCGCATTCAAGCCAATCCTACACAATTGGCCGCCTACAACCTGAGCCTGGAGGACCTGCGCACGGCATTGGCGGCGGCCAACGTAGACCAGGCCAAGGGCACGCTCAACGGCTCACGCCAGTCGTATACCATCGGAGCCAACGACCAGTTGCTGGCCAGCAGCGATTACAAGCCGGTGATTGTCGCCTATCGCAACGGGGCCGCGGTCCGCGCTTCCGACGTGGCCGCCATCGTGGATGCCGCCGAGAACTCCCAGCAGGCGGCCTGGATGGATCGCCAGCCGGCGGTTATCGTCAATATCCAGCGCCAGCCGGGAGCCAACATTATCGCGGTGGTAGACCGCATCAAAAAGCTGCTGCCACAGTTGCAGACCAGCCTGCCGGCCTCCATCCAGGTGCGTGTTCTGATTGACCGCACAACCACTATCCGCGCCTCGGTCAAGGATGTGGAATTCGAGCTGATGCTTACCGTTGCCCTGGTGGTGATGGTGATCTTCCTCTTCCTGCGCAACCTGGCCGCCACAGTGATTCCGTCGGTCGCCGTCCCGCTATCGATTGTGGGCACCTTCGGCGTGATGTATCTGCTCGGTTACTCGCTCAACAACCTCACTCTGATGGCGCTCACCATCTCCACCGGCTTTGTGGTGGACGATGCCATCGTGATGATCGAGAACATCTCGCGCTTTATCGAAGAGGGCGATAGCCCAATGCGCGCCGCGCTCAAGGGCAGCGAACAGATCGGCTTCACCATCATGTCGCTCACCGTTTCGCTGATCGCGGTGCTCATTCCTCTGCTCTTCATGAGCGACGTGGTGGGCAAGCTCTTCAGGGAATTTGCGGTCACCCTGGCAGTCACCATCCTGGTCTCGGCGTTCGTCTCGCTCACCCTCACGCCCATGATGTGCTCGCGCATTCTCCAGGACAAGACGGTTGCCAAACAGACCCGCTTTTACCATTGGTCCGAGAGTGTCTTCAACTCCGTGATTGCGTGGTATGGCCGGACCCTGAAGGTTGTTTTGCGTTTCCGCTTCGTCACGTTGCTGGTGACCATAGGCACGCTGGTGGCCACCATCTTCTTGTTCATCGTGGTTCCCAAGGGCTTCTTCCCGGTGCAGGACACGGGCGTGATCCTGGGCATCAGCGAGGCTCCGCAGACGGTCAGCTTCACCAGCATGGCCGAGCGCCAGCAAAAGCTCGTGGATATTCTCCTTCAGGATCCCGCCGTCGATAACATCTCTTCCTTCATCGGAGTGGACGGAACCAATACCACCCTCAACTCTGGTCGCATCCAGATCGACCTCAAGCCGCTGGAGCAGCGCGGCATCTCAGCTACCGAAGTGATTCGCCGTCTGCAGCCCAAGCTGGCCGGCGTTGAGGGCATCCAGCTCTTTCTGCAGCCGCTCCAGGATCTCACGGTAGAAGACCGCGTCAGCCGCACCGAGTTTCAGTATTCGCTGGAAGATCCCGATCCGGTCGAGCTGGCCAAGTACACCCGGCAGATGGTGACGGAACTGAGCAAGGAGAGCGTGGTGACGGACGTGGCCAGCGACCTGCAGGACCAGGGCCTGGGCGCCAATCTCGTCATCGACCGCGACACCGCCGCCCGCCTGGGCATTGCCATGGCCGACGTGGACAACACCCTTTACGACGCCTTCGGCCAGCGCCAGGTTTCCACCATCTTTACCCAGCTCAACCAGTACCACGTGGTGATGGAGGTAGGGCAGAACTTCCAGACGGATCCCACGGTTCTAAACAACCTTTACGTCAAGTCAGGCAACGGCACGCAGGTGCCGCTCAGCATTGTGGCCCACTGGGAGCAGTCGCGGGCACAACTTTCCATCGGCCACCAGGGACAGTTCCCCTCTACCGTCGTCAGCTTCAATCTGGCACCGGGCAAGGCCCTGGGCGACGCCGTCAACGCGGTGAACCGCATCGAGCAGCGCATCCATATGCCGGCAGCCATCAACGCCAGCTTCCAGGGCACGGCCGCCGCCTTCCAGACCTCGCTCGCCAATGAACCCCTGCTGATTCTGGCCGCCCTGGTGACTGTCTACATTGTGCTGGGCGTGCTATACGAGAGTTACATTCACCCCATCACCATCATCTCTTCGCTGCCCTCGGCCAGCGTGGGCGCTCTCCTTGCCTTGCTGATAACGCACGTCGAATTCAGTGTTATTGCGCTCATCGGCATCATCCTGCTCATCGGCATTGTGCAGAAGAACGCCATCATGATGATCGACTTCGCCCTGCAGGCCGAGCGCTACGAAGGCAAGTCCGCCGAGGATGCGATCTTTCAAGCCTGCCAGTTGCGTTTCAGGCCCATTCTGATGACCACCATGGCCGCGATGCTGGGCGGACTGCCGCTGGCACTGGGCGGCGGCGTGGGCGCCGAACTGCGCGAGCCGCTCGGCATCACCATCGTGGGCGGCCTGCTCATGTCGCAGGCGCTCACCCTGTACACCGTCCCTGTTATTTACCTCTACTTCGACAAGCTGGCCCGGCGATTGAAGCCGCGGGAGATCCACACCAGCTACCAGCAAGAACCGGTAGCCGGCGACTGAGGAAAAGGAGTCATGCATCTTTCCGCACCCTTCATTCAGCGCCCGGTAGCCACTTCGCTGCTCAGCCTGGCTCTTTTGCTGGCCGGCTCGGTGGCTTACTCGCTCTTGCCCGTCGCTTCGCTGCCCAATGTCGATTTCCCGGTCATCGGCGTAGGCGCCGGCCTGCCCGGCGCCAGCCCGGAAACCATGGCTTCGTCCGTTGCGACTCCGCTGGAGCGCCAGTTCGGGCGCATCGCCGGCGTCAATCAGATGACCTCGTCCAGTTCGTTGGGATCGGCCTCGGTTGCGCTGCAATTCGACCTGAATCGCAACATCGACGCTGCCGCCCGCGACGTGCAGGCCAGCATCAACGCGGCGCGCAGTCAGTTGCCCTCCTATCTGCCCCAGAATCCCAGCTACCGCAAGGCCAATCCGGCTGAAGCGCCGATCCTCATCCTCACTCTTACCTCCGATGTGGTTCCCAAGCCTCAGATCTACGACATGGCCGATTCCATCCTTTCGCAGAAGATCGCACAGATCCAGGGCGTGGGCCAGGTCTTTGTGGGCGGCAGCTCCAGCCCAGCTGTGCGCGTGGAGCTGAACCCCATGCAGTTAGGTGCCAATGGGGTAGGTCTTGACGCCGTTCGCACAGCGCTGGCCGGAGCCAACGCCAACCGACCCAAAGGCGCCTTTCAGGATGCCGGCCGCCGCTGGCAGATTAACGACAACGACCAGATATTCAAGGCCCGCGACTACGCACCCATTATCGCCGGGTATAACCACCAGACCGGCGCACCGGTGCGCGTCTCCGATCTGGGCACAATTACCGATAGCGTGGCGGACATTCGCACCGCGGGCGTCGCGGGCAGCAATACACCCAACGGGCCGCCGGGCCAGATGAGAGACGCAATCCTGATCGTTATCTTCAAGATTCCCGGCGCCAACGTGATTTCGACCGTGGACAACGTGATGGCCGAGATGCCGCGCTTGCAGGCTGCCATCCCGCCCACCATCCAGATCAACGTGGCCGTGGACCGCACCACCACCATTCGCTCCAGCGTCCGCGATGTGGAAATATCGCTATGCATCAGTGTCTGCCTGGTGGTGCTGGTGGTTTTCCTCTTCCTGCGCGAGATTTGGGCCACCATTATCCCCTCCGTGGCTGTGCCGCTCTCGCTGGTGGGCACCTTCGGTGTGATGTACATGGTGGGCTACACCATCGATAACCTCTCGCTGATGGCCCTCACCATCGCCACCGGCTTTGTGGTGGACGACGCCATCGTGGTGATTGAGAACATCACCCGCTACCTGGAAATGGGCATGAAGCCCTTCGATGCGGCCATGAAGGGCTCCAAGGAGATCGGCTTTACCGTGCTGTCGATGAGCACCTCGCTGGTGGCCGTCTTTATTCCCATCCTGTTGATGGGCGGCATCGTCGGCAAGCTCTTTCGCGAATTTGCCGTCACTCTTTCGGTGGCCATTGCCGTCTCGTTGGTGGTCTCGCTGACGACCACACCCATGCTCTGCGCCCAGTTTCTCAAGTCGCGTGACGAAAGCCGCCATGGACGCATTTATCGGGCCAGCGAGCGGGCCTTCCAGTGGATGCACGGCGAATATGCCGCCGGCCTGCGCTGGGTTCTGCGCCACCAGTGGCTGGTGCTCTTTGCCGTCTTTGCCACAGTGGGCCTGAATGTCTACCTGTTCATCATCGTGCCAAAGGGCTTTTTCCCTCAGCAGGATACGGGCCGCATGGGCGGCCGGACCCTGGCCGCGCAGGACATCAGCTTCGACGCCATGAAGGTGAAGCAGCGCGAACTGGCGCAGATGGTCCTCGACGACCCGGCGATTCAGTCGGTGACCGCCTTTGTGGGTGGCAACGGCCCCGGCGGCGGCAGTTCAAACGTGGGAAACATGTTCGTCGCGGTGAAGCCGCTCAACCAGCGCCCTGGGAGGGTCTCCGCCGACCAGGTGGTCACCCGCCTCCGCAAGAAGCTCACCAGCGTGCCCGGCGCCACGCTCTACCTCCAGGTTCAGCAGGAATTCCAGATTGGCGGGCGAGGCGCTGCCGCGCAGTACCAGTACACGCTCTCCGACGAAAACCTGAATGAACTGAATGCCTGGGCGCCGCAACTGCTGGCCCGCATGAGAACCATGCCCGAACTGGCTGACGTTTCAAGCGACCAGCAGAGCCAGGGCCTGGCAGCCAATTTGGTCATCGACCGGGATTCGGCTTCGCGCCTGGGCATTACAGCCGCCGCCATCGACAATGTGCTTTACGACGCCTTTGGGCAGCGCGAAGTCTCCACCATGTACACCGCGCTCAACCAGTACTTCGTGGTGATGGAAGTCGATCCCAAGTACCAAACCAGCCCGGACGCGCTCAATGGCATCTTCATCAAGTCTTCAACCGGCGCCATGGTTCCGCTCTCCGCCATCGCCAAGTTCCAGCAGCAGCGGACCGCTCTTCAGGTCAACCACCAGGGACAGTACCCGGCCGTGACGCTCAGCTTCAATCTTGCGCCGAACTATGCCCTGGGCGACGCCGTCTCGGCGCTCGAAGCAGTGCAGCGCGAAATGAACATGCCATCCACCATTCACCCCTCCTTCCAGGGAACCACGCAGGCCTTTCAAGACACGAGCAGGAATATGCCCTGGCTTATTCTGGCGGCGCTGGTCGCCGTTTACATCGTGCTCGGCATCCTCTATGAGAGCCTCATCCATCCGCTCACGATACTCTCCACGCTTCCCCCGGCTGGCGTCGGCGCCCTTCTCGCACTGATGCTCACCGGAACCGACCTGAGCATCATCGCCCTCATCGGCATCATTCTGCTCATCGGGATCGTGAAGAAGAACGCCATCATGATGATCGACTTCGCCCTCCAGGCCGAGCGCGAACAGGGCCTGCCGCCCGTCGAGGCCATCTATCAGGCGTGTTTATTGCGCTTCCGCCCCATCATGATGACCACCATGGCCGCGCTCTTCGGCGGGCTGCCGCTGGCCATCGGCATGGGCGTGGGCTCCGAGCTGCGCAAGCCGCTGGGCATCGCCATCGTCGGCGGGCTCATCGTCTCCCAGATGCTCACCCTGTTCACCACGCCCGTCGTCTACCTCTTCTTCGATCGCCTGCAATGGCGAGTGATGAAGCTGCACAAACTGGGTGCGGAGCTGGAAGAAGCGGCGGGAGATTAGCGCGGCTTCTCATTGGGCGAAAGGCGCTATATTCTTCATGTAATGCGAGAAGAAAGCGCCACGAGATATTAAGAAGGGAGGGTTTATATCGAAGAAGGAGGCTGTTCTTCTGGTCAGCCGCACATTGGCAATCATTCAGCTTGTCACTGCATTCATTGATATTACCTACTTGCCGGTCTACATCATGGATATCCGGCACCACAGCGGTAATGTCAGCGTCCTGATGACATCCCCTTCCAATGACTTTTGGCTGAGTTATTATCGCGTGGATATTGCCCTCCTGGTTTTGCGCATTGCGGCACTGTTGCTCCTGGCGACCGCTCTTTGGAGTTGCGGACCCTGGATTGAGCGCATCCTCCTGCCGAACCCGGAGGCTCCGGCGCAGTCAGCCTGACCGGGGGCCATCGTCTGGCGCAGATATCGCGGGTTCTCCATGCCGACGCCCTGTCGCGCGTCCAGCCTCGATGCTCTAGACTCAAATCTGGACCCCTTGACCATGAAGCTCTTCGGCGGCAAACGAGACTCGGCACTCCCCCCCGCGGCGGAGCCTGAGGCTGCGCCTCAGCCCGGCGAAACCGCAAGCCCGAAGCCCGGCTTCCTCGAGCGCATGAAGCAGGCCGTCTCGCGCACCCGCGAGAGCCTTTCCTCCAAGATCGAAGGCCTTGTCGCGCTCACCCGGACGGTTGACGAGTCTACGCTCGAAGGACTTGAAACCGCGCTGCTCACCAGCGACCTGGGAGTGCAGACGACCAGCCGGATTCTCGACGCTTTGCGCGACCGCGCCCGCCGCCAGGCCATCGAGGGCGGCGAGGAGCTGCGCGCCCTGTTGAAGGCCCAGTTGCGCGCCATTCTGGAGGCCCCCCAGCGCCCGGTTCCCTGCCCTGAAACTCCTCCCAAAGTCATCTTTCTGGTGGGCGTCAATGGCACCGGGAAGACCACCTCCGCGGGCAAGCTAGCTGCCTGGAGCCGCTCTCAAGGGCGCTCCGTGCTGCTGTGCGCCGCGGATACCTTCCGCGCGGCGGCCATCGAACAGCTCGAAATCTGGGCCGCCCGCTCCGGCGTGGAGATGATCAAAACCCGTCACGGCGGCGACCCGGCAGCCGTCCTCTACGACGCGATCGCTGCCGCCAAGGCGCGCAGAATCGACGACCTGTACGTCGATACCGCCGGACGCCTGCACACCAAAACCGGCCTGATGGACGAGCTCGAGAAGATGCGCCGCACCGCCCAGCGGCTCATCCCCGACGCGCCCCATGAGGTGCTGCTGGTGATGGACGCCACCACCGGCCAGAATGGATTGCAACAGGCCCGCCTCTTCACCCAGGCCGCCGGCGTCACCGGCATCGTCCTCACCAAGCTCGACGGCACGGCCAAAGGCGGAATCGCCGTCGCCATCGCCCAGGAGCTCAACCTGCCCGTCCGCTTCGCCGGCGTAGGCGAACAGATGACCGACCTGCTGGAGTTCTCTCCCGCGGCGTTTGTGGATTCGCTGCTGGAATAGAATCGCTCAACAACACACAGGCCGACTTTTGGGTACGAATACCGCCAAACCATAGGGGAAACCGTCGGATATGATGATAAAAAAGTGTTTATGCCCCTCAAACAACGCCTCTGGTACCTGTCGATCATAGTTGCCATTGCGACGTGGCAGGCTTACGCGGCCTTTGATCGTTTCTTTTGGCTGACCACAGAGGAGACGGCGAACCAAAGCAACGAAGTTTGGTTCCTTATCGGCCCGATCTCACTCTTTCTTGCAAGCGCATTGGGATTGTTGTTCGCTTTGTGTGCAGTCGCCACAAAGCATCGGACAGGAAAGAAGTTCTGGAGCGTTTTGTTGTGGCTACCGACGGCTTGGCTAGCTGCCGGAGCACTTGTTTTCCTGTATTTGGACTGGTTCGGCCAGGGCTTGCACTCTTCCCCTCTTGAGCACATCAGGTACTTTTTCATCATTGCCGTTCCGATGCTCCTGGCTGCCACTATTCTCGGCAGCGCAGCCCACGTCGCTCGCAGTGCTCCAGGTGCGCTCATATCGGAATCGTCTGTTAAATGGAAGCGGTTGTTGGGCGCCGGAGCCAGGGCGGTTGCGTGGCTAAGCCTTGCCGTAGGTTCGGTGCTCGCGGTTCTCGCAAGCGCCCTCCTGCTCCTGATGGCGAGTTGCACACCACCGTCGCTTGAATCCCTGACGAGGAGTTTTCCTTCTGAGCGCCCAGACCTCGAAACCATCATTCGGATGTCGGATCAAGACCCCGGGCTCTCCGTAATTGACCCAAGGTGGTTGCAACTTCGAAACGGAACTCAGTTCTCGGCCTTTGACCCAAGATCAGGGATTACTGAGGCTCGATGGGATGAGTACCGCCGCATCTTCCGACGCGACGACATAACGCAAGGCATCCGTCGCTATCAGGCAAATGGCGATGCGTTCATCATCGTGAAGTCGGAAGGCTTATTAGATAATGGCTACTCGAACGGCTTTGTATACTGCGGCCCAGGGCCTGAACATTCCTATCCTCCTTGCTCCTCAAAACAGGATCGAGGCAATCACCCCTACACCCAAGGCGATGAGGCGTACTCGTTCATTAGATTGTCAGATCACTGGTTCGCCTTCAGCCAAGGACCTGGCTAACCGCCGCACACCATCGCCCTCCATAGATCGTGTGCAAAGCTAACAGTCCTGAAAAACGCCGTTGTCGCCAAATTCTGTCCGCAAAGGGTGCCTCGAATACACTAGAAGGTTCTTTGCCACGCATATGAATCAACAGTCGGATCAAGACCGCTACTGGATGCAGCGAGCCATCGAGCTGGCGCGCCGCGGCATAGCCGTCACCTCGCCCAACCCGGCCGTGGGCTGCGTGATTCTGGACCGCGCCGGTCAGGTAGCCGGGGAGGGATGGCACGAGTACGACCTAGTCGATCACGCCGAAGTGGCCGCCCTCAAGGTCGCCGCTCAACACGCCGGCGAGCGCCTGCGAGGCGGCACTGCCTACGTCACCCTGGAGCCCTGCAACCACACAGGCCGCACCGGCCCCTGCACCGAGGCGCTGATTGCGGCGGGCCTGGGGCGCGTGGTGGCCGCCACCATCGATCCCAACCCCGCCGTCGCCGGTCACGGCATGGACCGCTTGCGTGGGGCGGGCCTGGAGACCGTTGTGGGAGTCTGCCAGGCCGAGGCGCGCCGCCTGAATGAGGGCTTCGCCCGCTGGAGCCAGCACCGGCGTCCGCTGGTGCTGATGAAAGTGGCCATGACGCTCGATGGCCGCATCGCGCCGCCGCCGGGAGTGCATCATATAGCCGCGCCTTACTGGATCACCTGCGAAGCCGCGCGGCTGGCCGTCCAGCCGCTACGCTGGCAGGCGGATGCCGCGCTCACCGGCGTGGATACGGTGCTTGCGGACGACCCCATGCTCACCGACCGCAGCGGTTTGCGGCGGCGCAGGCCGCTCTTGCGCGTGGTGCTGGACTCGGCTCTGCGCATGCCGCTCGACTCCAAGATGGTGGCCACGGCCGCGAACGATCTGGTCATCTTCACCGTCTCCAACGATCTGGCCCGGATCGCCGAGCTGCGCAGCCGCGGCGTGCGCGTCGAGGTTCTGCCCGCCGAAGCCGGCCGCGTCCCGTTAGGCAAGGTGCTGGACATTCTGGGTGAAGAAGGCATCCTGACCCTGCTGACCGAGACCGGGACCCGCCTGAATACGGCACTGCTGGCCGGCGGCCTGGTCGACCGCGTTCACCTCTTCGTCTCCCCGCAGATCATGGGTTCCGACGCCGTCCCCGCCTTCCGCGGAATGACGCACGCCATTCGCATGGCCGAGGTCGAGGTCGAGCGCTACGGCAACGATCTGGGCCTGTGCTCCCTGCTCAAAGACCCCTGGCCTAAAGACAACAGTCAGTAACCACTGAGCACTGACAACTGATCACTGACAACTGCTTCTCGTAGAATGAATCCATGTTCACCGGCATCATCGAACAGACCGGCACGCTGATCAGCCTTGAGAGCCATGGCGGAGTGCGGCGCATCACCGTCGAGGCTCCAGGCATCGCGGCCCGGCTGCGCGAGGGCGACTCGCTGGGCGTCTCCGGCGTTTGTCTCACGGCGCTGGACGTGAATCCCACGCTCTTCCATGCCGACCTGGCGCAGGAGACCCTCGACCGCACCTCCCTGGGCTCGCTCGCTCCCGGCGCCAAGGTCAATCTGGAGCTGCCCACCGCCGCAGGCAGCCCCCTGGGCGGCCACATCGTGCAAGGGCACGTGGACGGGACGGGCATTATGACCGCCCTCGACCCGGTGATTCCCGAGTCCAGCCCGGAGTTCGACAGGCAGACCACCGACTGGACCCTCAAGGTGCGCGTGCCCGGGAATGTGCGCCCATGGATGGTGCACAAGGGATCGGTGGCCGTTGAGGGCATCAGCCTGACCATTGCGGATTTCGACGGCGAAGAGATTACCATTGCGATCTTGCCGCTGACCTATTGGCGGACCAACCTGCACACGCTTGCCGTCGGCGCTCCCATGAACGTGGAGGCGGATGTGCTGGTGAAGCTGGCGGCCATGCAAATGCAGGCCCAGAAGAAGCCCTCCTTCGAATTGACCGCGGCCTGGCTGGTGGCTAACGGGTATTGACCGGCGGGAACATCGGTCAGAACTTCCGACTGAAGCTCTTGTCACCCCAACTTCTCGCCGAAACCAACCGCAGGTCCTTCGACTCCCTGCACTACACTCCGGTCGCTCAGGATGACAAGAATGATGGGGCACTCATCTCTGCGGGGGGCGGCCGCCTACGGCTTCGCGGGCAGCTTGGGCGGATCGGTCACGAATTCGTCACCGGTGCGGGCAAGGATCGTGGCGCGGCGGTCGTTCAGCAGCTTAAGGCGGTTGGTCACCGCGATGAACTCCTTCTGCTGATCGGCGGTGAGGGGCGCGGCGGGCGCGTTCGCCTTGTTCGCCTCGGGAGTCCTGTTCAGTTCGGCGATCTTGTTCAGTTCATCCAGGCGGGCTTGGAGTCGCGGCAACTCGCGGTCGATCAGGATGGGGCGAATGACTGTGGTTTTGGCGCGGCCGCTGGCCAGTTCGTTGCGGTTGTTCTCGCCCCAGACGGGAAGAATGCCGACGTGGCCCAGCTCGACCCGTAAACCGGCCGGGCCGTAGTCCTTGCGGACGGCGGAGAAGAGGCCAATCATCTCGTCGCGGGGATCACCGTTCTTGTCCGGCATCAGGCCATCGATATAAGTTCGCGACTGGTTCGAGAGGAAGTTCCCCAGCGAATAGAAGATGACCGTGCTGCGGCCGTCCTGTGTGGTGTAAGTCTCTACCGGCTCAAGCACATGGGGGTGATGGCCGACGATGACCGAAGCGCCGGCGTCGAGCATCTTGTGGGCCGTCTCAACGTCATCAGGCCGGGGCGCGGGCGCATACTCGACGCCCCAATGGATGGAGACCACCAGCAGGTCGCACTGCGCGCGCGCCTGCTTGATGGCTTC
>Ga0181526_10002349_pt1 | contig 16583 bp, 12 predicted proteins | sample PEATcosm2014_Bin_35_FD_119750 | JGI IMG/M metagenome (GOLD analysis project Ga0181526, IMG submission 119750) | Peatland microbial communities from MTU Mesocosm Facility, Houghton, MI, USA - PEATcosm2014_Bin06_30_metaG | ecosystem: Environmental > Terrestrial > Soil > Wetlands > Peat | place...
CGCCCCGAGGAGCCCATAGCCCAGCTGGTAGCCGGATGCGTTTAGAATGTTCGTCGCGTCAAATGGCCTAAAATTTCCGGGAAAGAAACTGCTTATCGCCTGAATGGTCTGCTGCCTGGACCCCTTGAAGCTTATGTGGTTGTCCAGCGTCAGTACCGAGATGAACGGAAGGGCGCCAAGCGCCCCAAAGACCACGGCCATGAACGCCAGGTGAATAGCCTGCCTGGCCCATGAGCGACGGATGACAATGGTTGGAAGATAAATGCCGCCCGCGATGACGGTCATCCATAGCGCAATGGGGGAATGGCAAAGCCAAGTCCCGGCCAAGCCAACCGCTATCCAGAGCCTAGCCCACCGATCATCGATCTCCCACACGCGCCAGCAGCCGTGCAGCACGAGGGGAAGGAATGGGATCGTCATGAAGGTCATGTATTGGTCGCCGATGATCACGGGAGCCCAGATTGCCGGGCTTGAAATCCAAAGCATTGCAAGGGCACAGGCGGCCCATGGCAGCCGAATCAATATGGGCCTCAGGCAGGCGTACGCCGAATACGCTCCCAACATCGAGGCAACCGCGAGACACGCGTTCCTAACGGCAATCGGCTCAAGCGCGTGGGCGCACAGCAGGTCGATGCATCCCCCGAAGTACTGGAATCCCGGCGCATAGCGCAGGGGCGAGACGGCGCCGTTAAACGCGTAGACGCTTTGCCCGACCCAGACCGGAAACACGCCGGAGCGCAGCTGCGCGATGAAGTCGGACAGCATGATCGCGTACCAATAGCCGTCCCCTCCCCCGATCAGGGCATCCCGGTAGAAGGGTAGCATCACCATCGTTCCCGCGGTCCCCACGGCAACCCACCGAAGAATCTCCGCGGGTCGCGCGGGTCCGCCCGCCCAGGCGCCGAAGTACACGGACCGCTGGAGCCAGGCCAGCCCCGCGCAGGCTGCACCAAACCAAAGCGCCTGCCCCGCCGTGACCTGCAGGAGGCGGGCGGCGCCCGCAAGCGCGACCAACCCGGCCAGCGACGCTCCGAACCCCAAGGCCTTCGCAATCAGGACCAGGTGGCCGTTCGGCCGGAACCGGTTCATGCGAAAGGCCAGCGAGAACAAGGGGGCCGCGGCCACCGGCCCCAGGATTCGGGGCCACAAGGCGGCCTCGATGCCCATGAAACGCGTCAAGGCGTGCCAAAGCCATGCCGCAATCGCCGCATCGCCAAGCACGAAAGAGGCCGTGATGCCATGAAGCGAGGGATCCCTGGATTTCGATGGGCTCAATCTCGGATGCGGTTGGCGTGGGTTGGCAGGTAAGCGAATCTAACTGGGACCCCGGACTTCAATCTCCCGGAGCTTCCGGGCGTTCCGCGCGCAGGATCGTGTCCGAAAACTGGGTCCGCAGCTCGAGCCGCCGATCCGATTGATGGCAATCGCGACAAGGGCCGGTGGCGTGGCCTTCCGCGGGGCCCGGCCCCTAGACGACGGTGCCCGCGGGAATCAGCGCCCCCTTGGGGACGACCAGGATCCCGTCGCGGATCACGACGGCGCCCCCGACATAGGTCCCGTCCGGCTTTCCCTCGGGCGAGAGCGTCGAGCCGTCCCCTATCCGTGTGTTCTTGTCGATGATCGCTCGGCGGATCCGGCAGTTTTTTCCCACGCCGAGGTGCGGCTTTCCCCGGGCGAGGTGCGCCGCGATCTGCTCGGGGGTCTCGTAGTAGTCGGCCCCCATCACGATCACGTCCTCCAGGTCCGAGCCCTCGCCGATGTAGGACCGAATCCCTATGAGGCTGTGCTTGAGCTTCGAGTCGGTCACGATGCACCCGTCGGCTATCACGACGTTGTCTATCGCGCACTTGTTGAGCTTGGAGGCGGGAAGGTACTCGTAGTGCGTGTACACCGGCGTGGTGGCGTCGAAGAAATTGAACGGCGGCAGCGGCTGGGCCAGCGCCAGGTTGGCCTCGAAGAACGCCCTCACCGTGCCGATGTCCTCCCAGTACCCCTCGAAGATGTGCGCGAAGAGCTTCTTCCTTCCCAGGAGGCCGGGGATCACCTCCCTGCCGAAATCGGTCATCGAGTTCTCGAGGGCCTCGGCCAGGACGGCCCGGTTGAAGACATAGATTCCCATCGACGCGAGGCAGCGCTTCTCCGGCGTGCGGTCCTTGAGCATCGCCTCGACCGTCGGGCTGAGCGTCAGCCCCGCGATCACGCCGGGCTCCTTGGGCTTCTCGACAAACTGCTGGATGGAGAGGTCGTCGGCGACCCGCATGACGCCCAGCCCATCGACCTTCGAGGCCGCTACGGGCAGCGCCGAGATGGTGACCTCGGCGCCCGTCGCCAGGTGCTGCTCGATGATCGCCCGGAAGTCCATCCGGTAGAGCTGGTCGCCCGAGAGCACCAGGATGAGGTCGTGCGGGTACTTCCGGAAATGGATGATGTTGCGCCGGACGGCGTCGGCGGTCCCCTGGTACCAGTCGAAGCTCTTCTCGGTCTGCTCGGCCGAGAGGATGTCGACAAACCCCCCACCGAAGGGGTCGAACTGGTAGGCTCCCTGGACGTGGCGGTGGAGCGACGCCGTGTTGAACTGCGTCAAGAGGAAGATCCGGTTGATCTCCGAGTTGATGCAGTTGCTGATCGGTATGTCCACGAGCCGGTACTTGCCGGCCAGCGGCACGGCCGGCTTGCAGCGCTCGTTGGTCAGGGGCGCCAGCCGCGTCCCGCGGCCGCCGCCCATGATGACGGCAAGCACGCGTTTTTGGGTGGTCATGGGAATTCCCTTTTCTATGGTAGAACGTCACTTCGCGAGACAAAATCGTCGCTCGCCCCCCTTTCTAACCACAACCCACCATGTGCGGCATCGTCGGCTACGTCGGAAACCGCAAGGCCTCGACCATCATCATCGAGGCCCTCAAGCGCCTGGAATACCGCGGGTACGACTCCGCGGGACTTGCCGTGGCCCAGGGGGGGGCGATCGCCGTCGTCAAGAAGGTCGGCCGGGTCGACCGGCTGGAGAAGGAGGCTTCCAGGCACAGGCTGAGCGGCACCGTGGGGATCGGCCACACCCGCTGGGCGACCCACGGGGGGGTGACCGACATCAACGCCCATCCCCACGTGAGCAGCGACGGGAAGTTCGCCCTGATCCACAACGGGGTCATAGAGAACTACAGCAAGATCAAGGACTTCCTTCTCGGGAAGGGCTTCACGTTCAAGTCCGAGACCGACACGGAGGTCCTGTGCAACCTGATCGCCTACCATTACGCCAAGGAGCCCCGGGGCAGCAACGGGCACAGCCCGTTCCTTGAGAGCGTCCGCAAGGCGCTCAACCATACCGAGGGGACGTACGGGATCGCCGTCCTCTGCCTCGACCTGCCCGGCGAGATGGTGGCCGCGCGGAAGGCGTCGCCGCTCATCCTCGGGGTCGGCGAGGGCGAGTACCTGCTCGCGAGCGACGCCTCGGCCCTCGTGAGCCGCACCCAGAACGTCGTCTACCTGAAGGACGGCGAGCTCGTCCACATCACGGGCAAGGACTTCGCCATCAGCACCCTCGACCAGTCGGACGTGTCGCCCGTGGTCGACCGGATCGACTGGGTCTCCGAGGACGCGACCATGAACGGCCACGCCCATTTCATGGAGAAGGAGATCTTCGAGCAGCCCCAGGCCCTCGAGAACACCATGCGCGGCCGCTTCTCCGAGGACGGCAGCACGGCCCTCTTCGGCGGGCTCAACCTGACGCCGGCCGAGTTGCGGCAGGTCGACCGCTTCGTGTTCTGCGCCTGCGGCTCGGCCCTTCACGCCTGCATGGTGGCCGAGCACCTGATCGAGCGCTACGCGCGCGTGCCGGTCGAGGTGGACTACGCCTCCGAGTTCAGGTACCGCAACGCCCCCCTCGACCCCCAGACCCTCTTCTTCGTGATCAGCCAGTCCGGGGAGACGATCGACACCCTCGCGGCGCTCAGGGAGGCCAAGCGGAAGGGCTACCGGGTCCTCGCCATCAACAATGTCGTCGGCTCGACGATCGCCCGTGAGGCCGACGGCGGCATCTTCCAGCACGTCGGCCCCGAGATCGGCGTCGCCTCGACGAAGACGTTCACCTCCCAGCTCCTCCTGGGCGCCATGATCGCCCTCTACGTCTCGCGGATGCGCGACATGAGCTTCAACGAGGGCGTGGACTACGCGAACGCGCTCCGGTCGGCGCCGGAGCTCGTCAAGAGGACGCTCGCCCTCGCGCCCCACATCAAGGCCGTAGCCAAGCGCTACTCCCAGTTCACGGACTTCCTCTTCCTCGGCCGCCTTTCCCTGTTCCCGATCGCCCTCGAGGGCGCGCTCAAGCTGAAGGAGATCTCCTACATCCACTCCGAGGGCCACCCGGCCGCGGAGATGAAGCACGGGCCGATCGCCCTGATAAGCGAGCGGTGCCCGAGCGTGTTCTTCGCGCCCAAGGGCGAGCTCTTCAACAAGGTCGTCTCCAGCATGCAGGAGATCAAGGCGCGCAAGGGCCCCGTCATCGCGATAGCGACCGAGGGCTGCCCCCTCCCTCCGGGCCTCGCCGACGAGGTGATCCCGATCCCGGACTGCCACGAGGCGGTCCTGCCGATAGTGGCGACGATACCCATCCAGCTGCTCAGCTATTACATCGCCGTCGAGCGCGGCTGCGACGTCGACAAGCCCCGGAACCTGGCGAAGTCCGTGACGGTCGAGTAGCCATGCAGATCCACCCGTCAAAGGCCGAGTTCCTGGAGCTCTCCAGGAAGGGAAACGTGATACCCGTGTACGCGGACCTGATGGCGGACTTCGAGACGCCGGTCTCCGCCTACGCGAAGCTCAGGGCGCACGGGCCGGCGTACCTCCTCGAGTCGGTCGAGGGCGGCGAGCGCCTGTCGCGCTACAGCTTCATCGGCTGCCGCCCGCGCAAGGTCTTCGCCTGCGGCCCCAAGGCGACCGAGATCCGCGAGGCGGGCAAGCCCGCCCGCTCGGTGCCCACCCCGGACGATCCGCTGACCCTGATCGAGGCCGAGCTGCGCCAGTACCAAGCGGTCCGGGTGCCCGGAATGCCCCGCTTCACGGGCGGCGCCGTGGGCTACATTAGCTACGAGTACGCGACGCGTATCGAGCCCACCGTGCCGTGCGCCCCCCGCGACGAGCTCGGGATCCCCCTCGTCTACTTCATGCTGTCGGACACGCTCCTCATCTTCGACCGCGCCAAGCAGACGCTGCGCCTTTGCGTCAATGCGCACGTCCCCGCGGGACCCGCGGGCGCGGCCGAGGCCCACGCGGGCGCCGAGGCCGAGCTCGGGAAGCTCCTGGCCATCCTGAGCCAGCCGCGCTCGATCGCCCCCGCGCCCCTCGCCGACCCGGCGGGGCTCGAGCTGCCCGCGGGCAACTTCACCCGCCCGGAGTTCGAGCGGCTTGTCGAGGGCGTGAAGGAGTACATCAGGGCCGGCGACGTCATCCAGGTCGTGCCCTCCCAGAGGTTCTCCCTGCCCTTCGCAAAGACGCCCCTGGACCTCTACCGGGCGCTAAGGACCGTGAACCCGTCCCCCTACACGTTCATCATGGACACGGGCGACTTCGCGCTCGTGGGCGCCTCGCCCGAGGTCCACGTGCGCCTGACCGACGGGCTGGTCGAGATTCGCCCGCTCGCGGGCACGCGCAAGCGGGGCCTGACGCAGGAGGAGGACCTGGCGCTGGAGCGCGAGCTCCTGGCCGACGAGAAGGAGCGCGCGGAGCACCTGATGCTGGTCGACCTCGCCCGCAACGACATCGGGCGGGTGTGCGCCTTCGGCTCGATCCACGTGCCCGACTTCATGTCCGTCGAGCGCTACTCCCATGTCATGCACATCGTCTCGCAGGTGGAGGGAAGGATAGCCCCGGGGAGGAGCGCCTTCGACCTCATGCGGGCGACGTTCCCCGCGGGCACCGTGAGCGGCGCCCCCAAGGTGCGCGCGATGCAGATCATAGCCGAGAAGGAGCCGGTGGAGCGGGGATTCTATGCGGGGGCGCTCGGATACTTTGGCTATGACGGCAACCTGGACTCGTGCATCACCCTGCGCACGGCGCTGCTGAAGGGCGGGATGATCCACATCCAGGCCGGGGCGGGCGTGGTCGCCGATTCGGACCCCGCAGCGGAATACCAGGAGACGCTCAACAAGGCCGGCGCCCTGTTAAAGGCGGTCGGCATCGCCTCGCGGTTCTGACGCCGGCCCTGCGCCATAGTGCGCACCGCCCCGGGGGAAGTGTGCCATAATTACACTCGCTCCGGGTGACGGTTCAGCAACTTCGCTGCGCGGGCGTCGTCTGGCTTATCGGAACGGTTTAGGCTCTTCACGGGGAACATTAACCCGTTTCGACCCTCAAATAAGACAAAGGCTCATGATGCGCACACGACTCAGGTCAGAAAGTTCGCCAGCGGAGGTTGACGACAGAAGCCGGGGGATGCCGGTGGCGGAGCGCCCGGCCCAGTTCGACAGCCCCCCCTCCTTCCTGGAAAAGCCCGAGCCCGCCGAGGCCCCCTACGCGGCCCCCTCCGACCGCAGCAACCTGCAGATCTACCTCCAGGAGATCGGCAAGACGGCCCTCCTGACGATCCAGGAGGAGGTCACCCTCGCGAGGAAGATCCGCCGCGGCGACAAGGCGGCGCGCGACCACATGATCAAGGCGAACCTGCGCCTCGTCGTAAAGATAGCGATGGACTACAAGGACTTTGGCCTCCCGCTCCTCGACCTGATCAGCGAGGGCAACATCGGGCTGGTCAAGGCGGTCGAGCGCTTCGACCCCCGCAAGGGCGGGAAGCTCTCGACCTACGCGGCCTGGTGGATCAAGCAGTCGATCAAGCGGGCGCTCGCGAACCAGTCGAAGACGATCCGGCTGCCCGTGCACCTTGTGGACAAGATCTCCAAGATGAGGAAGACGGCGATGGCGATATCCGAGCGCCTGGGCCGGGAGCCGACGGACGAGGAGCTCGCGATGGAGCTGCAGATACCGACCTCGAGGGTCGCCCACCTCAAGTCAGTCAGCGTCCGGCCGGCATCGCTGGACGCCCCGATCGGCGAGGAAGGCGACACGGCCACGTTCGGGGACATCGTGGGCGACGAGAGCGCGACGAGCCCGTTCGACAGCCTGCGCGACAAGAACCTCAACCTCGACCTGCACTCGATGGTCGACTCGCTCGACAAGCGCGAGGCGGAGATAATCCGGCTGCGCTTCGGCCTGGGCGGGCGCAGCGAGCTGACACTCGAGGAGGTCGGCCGCAAGTTCAACGTTACCCGCGAGCGCATCCGCCAGCTCGAGTACATCGCGCTCGGCAAGATGCGCCGGGCCATGGCCAAGAACGAGGCCCTCCGCAGCGCGGAGGACATCGACCAGGAGGACCGCCAGCGCAAGCGCATGACGGTCATCCGGGAGTTTATCGAGTCGAAGTCTAAGGCGAGCGGGCCTGCGGGCGCCAACTAAGGGGCGGCTTACTCGCCCTTCTTGGACGCCTCGTCCAGGATGTCCCCGAGGTTCATCATGTCGTTGCTCGCGCTGCGGTTCAGCGCCTCGTAGGAGGCCGTCTCCGCGGCCAGCTGGTCCGCGCTGTAGTTCGCCGCCTTTATCGACAGCCCGAGCCTGCGCTCCTCGCGGTCGATCTTGATCACGCGGGCCGTGACCTTCTGCTCGGGCTTGAGGATGTCCTTAACCTTGTCGATGCGCTCCTCGCTTATCTGCGAGATGTGGACCAGCCCGTCGATGCCGTCCTTGAGCTCCACGAAGGCCCCGAACGAGGTCACCTTGGTGATGGTCCCCTCGACGACGTCGCCGATCTTGAAGAAGCTGTCGATGTCCGACCACGGGTCGATGGCGAGCTGCTTCATGCCGAGGCTGATCCGCTGCTGCTGGGGATCGATGTCGAGCACGATGGCGTCCACCTCGTCGCCCTTCTTCAGGACCTCCGAGGGGTGGTTGACCTTCCTGGTCCAGCTCATGTCCGAGACGTGGACCATGCCGTCGATCCCCTCCTCGAGCTCGATGAAGGCGCCGTAGGTCGTCATGTTGCGGACCTTGCCGCGGACGCGGGCGCCGATCGGGTAGTTGTGGCGGACCATGTCCCACGGGTTGGGCTCCAGCTGGCGCAGGCCGAGCGAGATCTTCTGCTCCTCCTTCTGGATCCCGAGCACGACCGCATCGAGCTCCTGGCCGACCTTGAGCAGCTCCGACGGCTTGGTGATCCTCTTTGTCCAGGACATCTCGGTGATGTGGACCAGGCCCTCGACCCCGGGCTCGATCTCCACGAAGGCGCCGTAGGGCACCAGGTTCACGACCTTGCCGCGGACCTTTGCGCCGACCGGGAACTTCCGGTCGATCTCGTCCCACGGGTTCTTCGTCGTCTGCTTCAGGCCCAGGGAAACGCGCTCCTTCTCCCGGTTCACCTCGATGATCATGACCTCGATCTCCTCGCCCTGCTTGAGCATCTCGCTCGGGTGCGAGATCCGGCCCCAGCTCATGTCCGTGATGTGGAGGAGTCCGTCCATGCCGTCCAGGTCGATGAACGCCCCGAAGTCCGTGATGTTCTTGACGACGCCCTTCCTGAACTGGCCGGGCTGTATCGAGTCCAGCAGGGCGCGGCGCTTCTCGGTGCGCTGCTGCTCGATCAGCTCGCGCCTCGAAAGAACGATGTTCTTTCGGTCGAGGTTGATCTTGAGGACCTTGAAGTCGTACGTCTGGCCGACGTACTGGTCCAGGTTCTTGGGGGGTTGCACGTCGATGTGCGAGGCGGGCATGAACGCGTCCACGCCGATCGAGATGATGAGGCCGCCCTTGACCTTCGCCTTCACGCGGCCCGTCGCCACCGAGCCCTCCGGGAACTTCGTAAGGATGTTGTCCCAGTTCTTCTTCTGCTCGGCCTTGTCGTAGGAAAGGATGGGGCTGCCGTTGCGGTCCTCGAGCTTCTCGACGAGCACCTCGATCGTGGAGCCGATCTGCAGGTCTCCTATGTCGATAAACTCGTTCGCGGGAATGACCCCCTCGGACTTGCCGCCGATGTCCACAACGACCTCGTTCTGGCGGACTTCCGTAATGGTGCCCGGGACGATCGCGCCCTCCTTGAGCTTGTCGAAGGACGACTGGGCCAGCAGCTCTTGCATTAATGAACTCATAAGCGGATGACGGAGGGTCGGGCGCGCCAGCTCCTCGGCGTTCCGGCCATCACGGTGGGCCCCATGGCCGCGGGTTGACGGTTGATTTGTGTTTCAGGACCGGCGGGAGCATCGCGGCGACGCCGATCGCACCAATAAGAACTGCCGCGAAGGGTCAGAATCCCATCCGGCGCGCCCGCGCGGCAAGCACAATTTCGGGGAACGCAGCCCGGGCGCGGCGCGGACGATACCGGCCGGGGCTCCCGGCCCGCGCCTACGGATTCAGCAAGTGACTAATAATTAATGACTAGCAACCTCCTACCCCTTGGGAGGCGCTTGGAGGGCGTTTCCGAGGTTGCGGAAGAAAACCTCGTAGAGGGGCGTGTCGCGAAGCGGCGTCTCGGTCGCCTGGCCCGGGGCCGCGCCGTTTTGCGACGATTCCAGGATCTCCTCGAAGGACACCTCAACCGAGGTGCCGGAGGGATCGGCCGGGCTGAGCCTGACCTTCAGCGATATCTGCCGGGAGCTGCCGGATTCGTCGCCGCCGGTGATCTCGCTCAGCTCGTCGAGCTCGCCCTCGGCCGGCCCCCCGCGCACGTAGGTGTAGCCCAGCTCCTGGGCCGCCGCCCGGGCGGCCAGGTAGGTCGCCTTCTGGTCCGCATCGAAGACCCTCGTGCGCGGCGCCTCCCGCGGGGAAAGGGCCGACTGGACCTTGTCCCCGATCGGGGAATCGCATCCGGCCAGGAGCGCCAGGGCGCAGCACAATGCGGCCGCAGTGAGGGTCTTCATGGGTTGGAGGCGGGCTGCTGCTGGGTGATGCAGTGGAGAGTGCCCAATCCCCTCACGAGTTCCAAGCAATCTATCGGGATCACCACGCGACCGCGGAAGCAGGATTCCAGCACCTCCGCCGCCTCGCGGTCCCTCCGGGGCTGCCCGAAGGCCGGCATCAGGACGGCGCCGTTCACGACCAGGAAGTTCGCGTAGGTGGCCGGCAGCCGCCTGCCCCGGTGGACCACGGGCGCCGGCATGGGCAGCTCGGCGAGCGTGAACCTGCCGCCGGAGGGGGCGCGCAGCGAACGCAGGCGCTCGAGGTTCTCAAGCAGCGGCCGGTGGTTCGGGTCGCGCGGGTTCCGCTCGACCGCGGCCACCAGGGACCGCTCGCCGCAGAATCGCGCCAGGTCGTCAACATGCCCGTCGGTGTCGTCGCCCACGATCCCGTCCCCCAGCCAGATCACGGTGCGCGCGCCCAGGAAGTCCCTCAGGTTGCGCTCGATCCCCTCCCGCGTGAGCCTGGGGTTGCGGTTCCGGTTCAGGAGGCACGCCTCGGTGGTCAGCAGGAGACCGGCCCCGTTCACGTCGATCGAGCCGCCCTCGAGCACCATCGTGCTCCCGAAGCGGCGCAGTCCCAGCGCGCGGCCGATCAGCCGGGGGATGCGGTTGTCCAGGCCGAACGGGGGGTATTTCCCGCCCCACGCGTTGAAGGCCCAGTCCGTGAGCGCCACCTCGCCCGTGCGGCCGTTGCGCACGAAGATGGGCCCGTGGTCGCGGCACCATGCGTCGTTGGTCGGGTGGTTGAAGAACTCGACATTCGCCATCTCCGCGCCCGCCCCCGCCACCAGCGAGCGGGCCCGCTCCCGGAGCGCGCGGGCCACGTTCACCCGGACCTTCTCGCGGCGGCTGATGTGCGCGGCAATCTCGGCGAACTTCCGCGGGATCGCCCGGAAGCTCCCGGGCCAGGTCTCCCGGTTTCGCGGCCAGGAGAGCCAGACGGCCTCCTGCGGCTCCCATTCTGCGGGCATCCGAAAGCCTAGCGCCGCCGGCGTCTGGGTCGAGGCCATGTCCCCCCCTAGTCGCGGAAGCGCTTCGTGAGGTCGCCGTACGCGTCTATGCGGCGGTCGCGCAGGAACGGCCAGTGCGTCCGGGTGGCGTCCACCTCCCCCAGGTCGACCGGCACAATGAGGACCTCCTGCCTGGCGGCCGAGGCCCTCGCGAGGATCCGGCCGCCTGTCCCCGCCACGAAGCTCTGGCCCCAGAACTCGATCCCGTCGCCTCCGGCGGGCCTCTCGAGGCCGATCCTGTTGCAGACCGCCACAAAGCAGCCGTTGGCCACGGCATGGGAGCGCTGGATGACCTCCCACGCCCCGTGCTGCTCCGCCCCCAGCTTCCTCTTCTCGGCCGGGTGCCAGCCGATGGCCGTCGGATAGAACAGGATCTCGGCTCCCTGGAGGGCCGCCAGACGGGCCGCCTCGGGATACCATTGGTCCCAGCAGATGAGGACGGCAATCCGGCCGAACTTCGTCTTCCACGACCGGAACCCGGTGTCGCCCGGGGCAAAGTAGAATTTCTCGTAGTAGAGGGGGTCGTCGGGGATGTGCATCTTGCGGTAGACGCCGAGGAGCGACCCGTCCGCGTCGATGACGGCGGCGCTGTTGTGGTAGAGGCCGCTGGCGCGCTTCTCGAACAGGGAAGCGATCACGACGACCCCGCGCTTCCTTGCCAGCCTCTGGAACGCCTCCGTCGTCGGCCCGGGTATCCTCTCGGCGAGCCTGAAGTTGCCGTGGTCCTCGCTCTGGCAGAAGTACTGCGAGCGGAAGAGCTCCTGCGTGCAGATGATCCCGGCCCCGCGCCGCGCCGCGAGGTCGGCGAGCGCGAGCGCCTTCTTCAGGTTGGCCGCCGGGTCCGCTGAGCAGGCGTGCTGGAGCAGTCCGAGCGTGACCTTTCCCATCTCAGTAGACGACCTTGTTGAGCGGGTACTCGACGATGCCCTCCGCGCCGAGGGACTTGAGCTGCGGCAGGATCTCGCGGACGACGCTCTCGTCTATGATCGTCTCCAGGGCGACCCAGTCGGGGTTGCTGAGCGGGGAGATCGTCGGGTCGCGGAGCGCGGGCACCGCGGCGATGATCGCCGCTAGCGCCTTCTTGGGCGCGTTCATCTTGAGCCCGACCTTCGACTCGGCCTCGAGCGCCCCGCGCAGGAGGAGCGCGATCGTCTCGATCTTCCTGCGCTTCGCCTTGTCGGCCCAGGCCTTCTTGTTCGCTATGAGCTTCGTGTTGGTCTCGAGCAGCGTGTCGACTATCCGCAGCTTGTTCGCCCGGAGGGAGGAACCCGTCTCCGTGATGTCGATGATGGCGTCGACCAAGTCCGGGACCTTCACCTCGGTCGCGCCCCAGGAGAACTCGACCTCGACCGGGATCTTCTTCGACGCGAAATAGCGCCTCGCGGTCTGGACGAGCTCGGTCGCGACCCGCTTGCCCGCGAGGTCCTTGGGCACACGCACCGGCGAGTCCTCCGTGACGCAAAGGACCCACCGCGACTTGGCGGCGGAGGCGCGGCTGTAGACCAAATCGCACACCTCGACGACGTCCGAGCCGTTCTCCTGGATCCAGTCCTGCCCCGTCAGCCCGCAGTCGAAGAAGCCCTGCTCCACGTAGCGGCTGACCTCCTGGGCCCGCACGAAGCGCCCGTCGAGCTCGGGGTCGTCGATTGCCGGCCGGTAGGAGCGGGAATTCACGGTGATTTTCCACCCCGCCTTGGCGAAAAGGCTTCGGGTGGATTCCTCGAGGCTGCCCTTGGGCAGCCCCAGCATAAGGAGTGGCTTCTTGTCCGACACAGGGCACCAAGCGTCGCCTGTCGCCAAGGCCGTTCAAGCAAAATGCTTACGCCTCAGGCTGATTGACATCCCCCCGGCGGGATTGTAAAAAGCGGATGAGACTGCATATGGCCGAAACATCGCCTAGGCGTCCGAACCCCAAGCCCCTCATCGTCGTCGTCGAGGATGAGTCCGATCTGGCCAACCTGATCGGCCAGTACCTCGAGCGGGCGGGCATGAGGGTCCAGGTCTGCAACCGCGCCGCCCACGCCTTCAAGTTCCTGCAGAAGAATTTCGCGAACCTCGTGCTGCTGGACCTTGTCCTGCCGGACAAGCCCGGGTTCGAGCTCTACGAGGAGCTCAAGGCGGCGGACATCAACGTGCCCGTCATCTTCCTCACCGGGAGCCTCACCGAGGAGGCGAGCAAGGTCCACGGCCTCGATACGGGCGGGGACGACTACATCACGAAGCCGTTCAGCTACGCGGAGCTTGTGGCGCGCATCAGGGCCGTCCTCCGCCGGGCCGACTACAAGGAGGACTCGAGCCTGACGAGGAACGTGAAGGTGAGCGACCAGCCCTTCGACTTCTGCGGGGCCAGGGTCACCCCGGTGCGCCTCGAGATCGCGTTCCCCGGCGCGGACGCCGTGAAGGTGGGGCGCAAGGAGCTCGGCATCCTCTCCTACCTGAACGACCACCCGGGGGAAGTGATCACCCGCAAGGCGCTGATCCACTCGGTCTGGGGGCAGCACGCCGACGTGAAGAGCCGCTCCCTCGACCAGTACGTCGTCAAGGTGCGCGAACTCTTCAAGAGGAAGGGCCTCGACCTCTCCGACTTCAGGACGGTCCACGGCATCGGCTACATCTTCGACCCGAAGAAGGTCTCGGACGAGGGTACCTAGGCGCGATTCCCGAAGCCGGGCCGGCCGCCCTCAACCTTCAGCTCCCTAATCGGTTCGGCAGGGAACCATGAGCCCGACACAAAACGCGGTAGAGATCCGAAGGGCTAACCTAGGGCACGAGGCTGCCATCAAGTCGGTTGGAATCCTCTATTACATTGCATCCGTCCTTTCATTCATTGCCGCCGTTGGCAGCCCTTTTGATACCCATGAGAAGCCGCACCTTCGCATCATCATTGGGATTCTGATGGCCCTGCTCTCCTACGCCTACTGGAAGCTCGGGGAATGGTTTCGCGGCTTGAATGCGAAGGCGAGGACTCCGGGGACTATTCTGGCCTGCTTTGGGCTGCTGGGCGTCCCGCTCGGCACAGTCATAAGCGCATACGTTCTCTACCTAATAAATTCGCGGAAGGGAAAGATAGTCTTCTCGGACGAATACAAGGCCGTTGTCGCGGAGACTCCGGATATCGCCTATAGGATTTCGAAGGTAGTCTGGTATTTAATCTATTTCACCGTCGCTGTAATCGCGTTGGCCATCTTGGGTCTTATTTTTAGGAGATAATTCCCGTCGAGGCAGCCGGACCCCACCCTCCCCGGGGTCAGAAGAGCTCGGGCTGACCGTAGCGGCGCCTCGCCTCCGCGAGCGCCGACCTCATCTCCATCCGCTCGAGGATGCCGAAGAGCTCCGCCGCATCCATTTTGGCCGGCGGGGCGGCGGGGGGCGCAAGCTCGAGGTTGAGTGTCGTGATCCTGAGGTTCCTTCGGAGAAGGTCGGCCGACGAGGCGACGGCCGCGCGGAACCGCTCGGGGGCGAGGCGGTCCGCAGCGGCGACCACCCCCTCAAGGCTCCCGTACTCGGCGAGCCACTTGGCCGCGGTCTTTGGCCCGACCCCGGCGATGCCCGGGATGTTGTCCGAGGTGTCGCCGACGAGCGCGAGGTAATCGGCGATCCTGGCCGGGGGCACCCCGAACTTTTCGGCGACCCCCGCCTCGTCCATCACGCGCCAGCCCAGCTTCGGGTTGGCCGACGGAGGGGGAAGCATGATCCGGATGCGCTCGCCGACGATCTGCGCGAAGTCCTTGTCGGAGCTCACGACGAGGACCTGGTCGCCGCGGCGGGAAAGCGCCACCGCGTGCGACGCGAGCAGGTCGTCGCTCTCCACGCCATCCTGCTCCACGCCCCCGAGGCCCATCGCGCGGGTCATCTCCTTGATGACGGGCACCTGCTTCTCGAGCGCCTCGGGCATCTCCGCGCGCTGCGCCTTGTACTCGGGGAGGAGGGCCAGGCGGTCCTGGGCGCCCCCCAGGTCAAAGAAGACAAGCGTGCCGTCCGGCTTCTCCTGGTCGGAGAGCCGCCAGAGCGACTTGATCCACCCGTGGAGGGCGTTTGTCGGAAAGCCGTCGGCCCGGGAAAGCTCGGGGACCGCGAAGAAGCAGCGGTAGGCGAGGTTGAACCCGTCTACCAGTAGCCATTTCGCCATTGCGGGTGGGCGGGCGGCTCAGGCGCCCGTCGCGACCGGCGCCGGCAGGGGCGGCAGGGCGTTGCGGACCGAGTCGGCGACGTTCTCGGTGGCGTGCGCCTCCGCCTCCCCGTGCTCGTGGTTGAAGCGCATCGACACGGTCTTGGACACCCCCCGCTCCTCCATGGTGATCCCGTAGATGGCGTTCGCGGCCGCCACCGTCCTCTTGTTGTGCGTGATGATGACGAACTGCGAGTCCTTGACGAACTTCCCGAGCAGCTCCGTGAACCGGCCGATGTTCGACTCGTCGAGCGGGGCGTCCAGCTCGTCCAGCACGCAGAACGGGGACGGCTTCACCAGGTAGAGCGCAAACAGGAGGGCGACCGCGGTGAGAGTCCTCTGGCCGCCGGAAAGGAGCGTTATCCCCTTCATCCGCGTCCCGGGCGGCTGGGCCACGATCTCGATCCCGCTCTCGAAGACGTCCTCGGACTCGATGAGCTCGATTGAGGCCCGGCCGCCCCCGAACAGCGTGTGGAACGTGAATTCGAAGTTCTTTCGGATCTGCTCGAAGGTCACCTCGAACTGCGTCTGCGAGGTCTTGTTGATCTCGTCGATGGCGGCGATGAGCTCCGCCCTCGCGCGGGCCAGGTCGCTGCTCTGGGTCTCGAGGAAGGAATGGCGCTGCCTGAGCTCGGAGTACTCCTCGATCGCGACCAGGTTGACGGCGCCCATGCTGGACATCCTCTGGCGGAGCGCGTCCGCCTCGGCCTTGACCGCCTCCCAGTCGGTCGCCTCCAGGGCCGCGAGGTCGGCCTCGGTGGGGCTCTCCGGGCGCTTCTTCCTCGTTCGCCGCGGGGTTGGATCGGGAGCCTCATCCTCCTCAAGGTCGAGCGGATGCGGCCCGGCGGGCTCGTCGTCGGCCCGCCACAGGGTCTCCCTCCAGTCGATTGCCGCAACGTCCGCCTGGAATTCGCGCGCCACCTCGTCCGCGAGAAACGCCGCCCTCTGGCGGGTCTCCGCCAGCCGGACCTCGTGCGCGCTCAGCTCCTCGTGCGCCGCGTCCGATTCGTGCCTGAGCGAGGATTGGGACGACTCGAGCGCCTCGATCGCGCGCTCGACCTGGACGAGCTCGGCCCGGATCCTCTCGACCTGCTCCTGGGCGACCGCGAGCGTCTCGCCGATCCTGCCGGCGTTGGCGACCTGCTGGCGCTCCTCCTTGTCCAGGTCGGCCATCTGGCCCGTCCACACCTCGATCTCGCTCTGGCGCTGGGTGAGGAGTTCGCCTATCTGCTCGCGGCGGCGCTCCATCTCCCCGATGCCCCGGTCGAGCACCTCGACCTTCTGGCGGCGCTCGGCGAGCTCGAGGCGGGCCTGCGCCAGCGACTCGCGCCTTGCCTCGCGCTGGGCCCGGGCCGCGGCCAGGCGGCCCTCCAGGTCCTCGATTCGCCTGCGGTGGGATGCGGCCGCGGCCTCCGCCTCCGCCAGGCCCGCCCTCGCCTTGTCCCAGCGCGCCTGGGCCTCCAGCCGGGTCTGCTC
>Ga0181526_10002350_pt1 | contig 16580 bp, 10 predicted proteins | sample PEATcosm2014_Bin_35_FD_119750 | JGI IMG/M metagenome (GOLD analysis project Ga0181526, IMG submission 119750) | Peatland microbial communities from MTU Mesocosm Facility, Houghton, MI, USA - PEATcosm2014_Bin06_30_metaG | ecosystem: Environmental > Terrestrial > Soil > Wetlands > Peat | place...
CTCTCACGTCCCGGTAGTGTCATCCTCGCCGACAACGTGATCCGCGATGGCGCCGTAGTCCAGGCAGCAAGCAAGGATCCCGATATCCAGGGCGTGCGTCGTTTTAATGAACGCCTCGCCGCGGAGCCACGCGTCAGCGCCACAGAAATACAAACTGTCGGCAGCAAGGGCTATGACGGATTTGCATTGGCCGTGGTGCTTGGCGGACCGAAGTGAAGCCGCGCCGAGTGGTTGGGCGTGTGTTAGACTCCTGCTGGTTGTGATGATTCAACAAGCGCGTAATTCTCTCTTTCCACTGATCACCACTATTTCCTTTTCGCGCATATCGGAGGTTCGGATGCCAATTAGATTTCGCATGTCCGCTCTAAGCCAGGTTGCACTCGCCGTCCTGGCCACGCTCTTCTGGTTTCTTGCCGCGTTCCCGTTGGCGGCACAATCCTCGAACCAATACGCGCTGCTGCGCAAACCGACAGTGAGCAAAACGCAGATTGCCTTCAGCTACGGGGGCGACTTGTGGATCGTGGACCGCAACGGCGGGGAGGCCCGCCGGCTTACCAGCGATATCGGCATTGAGATCGACCCGGCTTTTTCGCCGGATGGCACGATGATCGCCTTCACCGGTGAATACGACGGCAATGAAGATGTATACGTCATCCCCGCAGCGGGGGGCGTTCCGAAGCGGTTGACCTCGCATCCCGGCGCGGACCAGGTGGTCGGTTGGACGCGCGACGGCAAACGCATTCTGTTCCGCTCCGGCCGCGATAGCTATTCCCGCTTCGCGCAGCTCTACACCGTGCCTCTTTCCGGGGGCCTGCCGGAATTGCTTCCGCTGCCGATGGCTGTCGAGGGCTCCTACTCGCCCGACAGCTCGCATCTGGCCTACGTGCCGTTCACGAATTTTGCCGAATCTTCGATGCGCTATCGCGGGCTGAAGCACTACCGCGGCGGCACGGCCTCTCCCGTCTGGATCGCCAAACTTTCCGATTCCAGTATCGTGAAAGTTCCGCGCAAGGATTCCAACGATTCGACCCCCATGTGGGTCGGCAACAAGGTCTATTTCCTTTCCGATCGCGACGGACCGGTGAGTTTGTATGTCTACGACCCGGGAACAAAACAGGTGAGCCTGGCGCTTCCGAGCAATGGCCTGGACATCAAGTCAGCTTCGGCGGGACCGGACGCCATCGTTTACGAACAGTTCGGTTCGATTCATCTGTTTGATCCCTCTAGCGGCAAGCAGCAGGCCGTCAACATCCAGGTCACCGGCGATTTCCCGGCCGTGCGGCCACATTACATCAATGCCGCGGAGCAGATTCAGAACGCGGACATCTCTCCTACCGGTGCGCGCGCCGTATTTGAGGCCCACGGGGAAATTCTGACCGTCCCTGCCGAGCACGGCGATATTCGCAATCTGACCAATACGCCTGGAGCTGCCGACCGGGATCCGGCCTGGTCGCCCGACGGAAAATGGATTGCGTATTTCTCCGACGAGTCCGGCGAATACCAGTTGTACCTGCGATCGCAGGACGGCATGGGGGAAGTGCGCAAAATAAATCTGGGCGCGGTCCCGTCGTTCTACTACTCGCCCACTTGGTCGCCGGACAGCAAGAAGATCGCCTACAGCGACAAGCGATTGAATCTCTGGTATCTGGACATTGACGCCGGAAGCCCGATTCGCGTCGATACCAATCCTTACGAGGGCGGGAATTTCAGTCCCGTGTGGTCACCGGACAGCCGCTGGCTGGCCTACACGCGACAGCTCGACAGCTCGGTGAACGCGGTGTTTGTCTATGGTACGGAAGACCACACGGCTCACCAGCTCACCGACGGTTTGAGCGATGCCGCTTCGGTGGCCTTTGACAAAAACGGCAGATATCTGTATTTCTTCGCCAGCACCGATTTCGGCCCCACAATCGCGAGCAGCATGGGCGCGTTCAAGATTCCGGTAACCCGCAGCGCCTACGTGATCGTTCTGCGCAAGGACCTGAAATCTCCACTGGCGCCGCAAAGCGATGAAGAGAAGGTCACCCTGCCGGCAGACAAGTCGGCCGCTGCGAATGCTCCGAGGTCGCCCGGAGAGACCGACGAATGCAAGCCCGAAGGCGAGGCCAAGCCGGGCGCAGAACCCGCTGCGGAGAACGCCGCAGACAAAGGGGCCGGCGAGAAGAAGGACCAGCAGGGTGCAAAGAACGCCAAAGATACCAAGGACGTGAAGATCGACTTCGAGAATATCAACCAGCGTATTCTGGCGCTGCCAATTCCCGCCGAGAACTACGACGCCATGGAGGCCGGCAAAACGCACATTTTGTATCTGCTCGAAAGCCCGGTTATAGGGGACGGAAATCCGAGCGGGCGGAGCGTGCACAAATTTGACGTCTGTTCGCGCAAAACGGAAAAGCTGCTCGACAATATCGGCGGCTTCGGCATTTCCTTCAACGGCGAGAAGGCCCTCTACGAGCAATTTCCTCCGAGGAATCCCCTCGTGGCAGGCGGCGGTCCTCCCCATGGCACATGGGCCATCAAGTCTGTCGACGCACTCGGGAAGCCCGGCGAGCCGGGCAAGCCCGACGGCACCTTGCGCCTCGAGTCGATGCAGGTGTACGTCGATCCCCGCGCGGAATGGCAACAGATGTACCGCGATGTCTGGCGGATCGAGCGCGACTTCTTCTACGATCCGAACCTGCATGGCCTGGACCGCAAGGCCATGATGGCCGCCTACCAGCCCTACGTGGACAACGTCATGAGTCGCGCGGACCTCAACTACATCTTTGCCGACATGTTGGGCGATATCACAGCGCAGCACGTCTACATTACGGGTGGCGACCGTCCGGAGGTAAAGCCCGTGAGCGTGGGCCTGCTCGGAGCAGACTACACGATCGATCACGATCGCTACCGCTTCGCCAAGGTGTACTTCGGCGAGAACTGGAATCCGGACCTGCGTGCGCCGCTAACGGAACCGGGCGTGAACGTGGTGCAAGGCGAATACCTTCTGGCTGTGGACGGGCGCGAGGTGCACGGCAGCGACGAAATCTATAGCTTCTTTATCGAACGGGCCGGCAAAGCGGTGCAGTTGAAAGTGGGACCGGACCCGGGCGGAAAAGACGCGCGCATGGTCACCGTAGTGCCGGTCGGCAATGAGCATAATCTGCGGCTGCGGGACTGGATGGACAGTAACCGGCGCAAAGTGGATGAGCTGAGCGACGGCAAACTGGCCTACGTCTATCTGCCGGATACGGCCGTGGGCGGGTTCACCAATTTCAACCGCTACTACTTCCCGCAAAATACAAAACAGGGAGCGGTTATCGACGAGCGCTTCAACGGCGGAGGCTGGATCGCCGACTACATCGTGGACTGGCTGAATCGCCCGTTGCTGTTCGCGGCCATGACCCGCGAGGGCAAAGACAATTACATCCCGAACGTCGTCTTTGGGCCGAAGGTGATGCTGATCAATCAATATGCGGGCTCGGGTGGAGATGCCTTGCCGTGGATGTTCAAGCAGCTGAACATTGGCCCGCTGGTCGGGACCCGCACCTGGGGTGGACTGATCGGTATCGGTGGTTATCCTCAATTAATGGATGGCGGCGGAATTACCGCACCCCGTTGGGGTCTGTTCAATCCGAAGACGGGAGAATTTGACGTGGAGAACAAGGGCGTGGCGCCGGATATCGAAGTCGATCTTGATCCTGCGTTGTGGCGTCAAGGGCACGATCCGCAGTTGGAGAAGGGGGTATCGGTGGCACTCACGGAACTGAAGGAGCATCCCGTGCCGCCCGTGAAGCGGCCGAAGTATCCGGTGTACAACTGGCCGAAGGTGCGCTCTGGGGCGGCGAAGGCTGGCGCAGGCTCGGGGCAGAACAACTAATCCACAAGGTCCAAACTTCGCGGTTACCTGGTAAGTAACTCTCGGAATGTCTAGAACCGAGCCAATCGATGGCCCAGTGGTTTTCTTGACGGGGTAGGTTATAGGGAGGGGAAAAGTGATACACCCCCTACCAGCCATTCAACTCGCGCTTGCGGTCAAGAATTGACGGCGGGCCCTGCAGCATTGGATCAATTCGATCAGCTTGCTGCTTCATCCAAATGATACGTTGCCCTTTTTGTGCTTCTGGCGATAGGTCATGCCCTTCTTGTAACCATGACTTTTCCAGCGCAGCTATGAAGTCACGCATCTCTTGAGCACGCTTCCAATTCCTCACCCAGTCCTCAAATTGCTTTACTTTCTTCTCTTCTTCAGCGATTCGCCGAGCCAATTCCTCTCTTTCCCGTTCCTTCGCTGCCCGTTCGAGTTCGCGCACTGCCTCTAACTTTGCGGATAATACCCGAGCGCGACCTTTCAAAAGCAACGCGGAAACGCATTTGGATAACAGTGATTCCAACTGACCTTTCTTGCTGTCCCGGAACACCTGGCCGAAATCGTATCCATCCACGCGAAACTCAAGAACGCCGGTTGGTTGATAGTCCACAACTGTCCTAGTCCAGTGCGCAGATTCCTTCACTTCGCGCCGCGCCACAACACGAGCTCGCTCAACCATGGCGAAAGGAACGTCATGGCCAAAAATCCTCGCAGAGGTTTCGTGTTTGCCTGGCTTTACGGTAACCGAAAACCCTTGTCCCTCGATTGTCAAGATCACGGCGTTAACAAAAACTAAAGTTCGTTTGAGAAATTTCTTGGAAACATGGAGGTCAAGGCATTGTTCTCTGTAGAAGGGTGGTTGAAGAATACCCCTTTCATCCGGCTCAGTCTGGCTTAGAATGCGCTCGGCGGCCTTTACGAGAGGATGCAACTTGGCGTCCGGGTCTATTTTAATGTTGCGAGATTCGAATTCAACTATTTGCAGATACTCGGGATCGGATGGTGTTTCTTCGGGACCCTTTGAATCTGGAGCTACGGCTCCCTCTGCAGGTGGAAACTTAAACCGCTGTACAACAGGCAAGTCTTTCCCGGGCAACAGTGGTAAGCGCTCGACAGGTTTGCCGAATTCCTTCTTAACCCAATATCCTCTTCCTGGTAGGGGTATCTGAAGCTTACGGCACACTTTTCCCAGAGCCACCGCTGAAATTCCATATTTCGTCGCAATTTTCACAAGGGGTTGTTCCCAAATTTCTTTGTAGAGTTCCTCGCGATTCCAAGTTTCCATTTGGTGATGTAAAGACTCCTTTCTGCATTTCCACAGAGACCTCCAATAACGACCCAAAGAACTTAGCCGAGGCGAAGCCCCAACTCACGATTAGTTGTTTATCAGGAGTTTGCGAATCATCTGGCAGATTTCATTACCTAGATCGCGTGTTCGCCCACAATCTTCGTTGTTTTCAACGCACTTCCCTGAACGGCTGAAGTGCAGTATTCTCTCGCCGACGTGCGTGGTACCTCCGCGTTCGTTGTCCAGGTCCGACTTCTCGAAACGAATATTCAAGCCGCCACGTTCTCGATTGCCTCCCTCATTACCGCTGGCGGTTGCGAATGGTTGTGACTACTCCGAACGTCTTCAAACAGCGAAGGCCTGAATGGTTGGGTCCATTCAATTTCTTTTTGTTCCCCATGTTGTCAGAAACGTTCGGGGGATACCCCCAAGGTTTCGACAAATCCAACTTCATATTTATAACCCCGTACGAATCCGACCGCAGAAAATGGAGTTCACTTTTGGGTGTCAACCTAATTAATGGCGAATCCTATCAAATCGCGATGCAGCCCACAGTAAATCAGGACAAGGTAATTCCCGACTCCTTTCGAATCCTTCTTCGCAAATACTTGGGCAAGCCGGAGAGGAAATCGCTTGCCCCCGATGGAACACCTTGCACTGGAGCAACGCGAGGCCTTTTGCAGAGAGCGCGAATTACAGCAGGGGAGCTTGTTCCGGTTGGCAAAGAGACAGACCGGCGCTGGGAACAAGGCGAAGACCCGAGCATGATTGATTCTGATATCTTCGTTTATGAAAAGCGCAGGAAATTGGTAATTGCCGATCCTTCGGAGAGGAAGAAATGGTCGGCCATCGGTCCGAGGCGATTGATGCGAGAATCAAAAGTGAGCCAAGCGCCGGTGTCCAACGCAATAAAGGGCAAACCAGTTCGTCCTCAGACCTTGGCGATCATCAGACAGGCGGCAACTAGGATACTGGCCGAGTAGTGGTACTAACTTGTCCGATATCCCGACATTACCGGGAGTTAGCCGTGCGTGTGACACTCCTGCCGCTTCCATGAAGCCGGGAAGTCAGGGGTGGAAATGCGTAAATTGCTGCTTACGATTTGTTTGCTTCTCGCGTTTCCTGCGTGGAGTCAAACGATTGCCATCCGCGCTGGCAATCTGATCGATCCGGCGAACGGAACCGTCAGCAAAGATCAAGTGATCTTGGTCAAAGACGGGAAAATTAACGCGGTTGGTCAGGGCGTGGAAATACCGAAAGATGCGGAAATTGTAGATTTAACGAACTCTTGGATTATGCCGGGGCTGATGGATGCGCATACGCATCTTACAACGGGTGTAAAGAGCTGGGAAGTTTGGGATCTTGCCTACGTATATCAGAACAGTGCGGATCGCGCACTGCGGGGATTGAAAAATGCGCAGACCTTGCTAAACGCTGGCATCACAACGGTGCGGGACGTCGGAAATGATGGCGCGTACATATCGGTGAGCTTAAGGAAGGCGATTGATCAGGGATTGTTCCCTGGTCCGACGATTCTCACGTCGGGGGAAGATAATCGCACCTTTCGGCGGGCAAGAATCAGGTGTTTCCTATGAAATGGGCCCCTTCTGGCGGATTGAGTACCTCGATGCCGATGGACCAGAGCAAATACGTCACGCGGTGAGGGAAAACATTTTTTATGGTGCGGACCGGATCAAACTCGTGGCCGACAACAGCAGGAGTTTTTATTCATTGGAGGAAATTCGGACCGCAGTCGAGGTGGCTCATGGCGCGGGGCTCGCCGTAGCCGTACACGTCCTCGATGATGCGCCAGCCAAGAATGTAATCCTTGGAGGAGCCGATTCCATCGAACATGGCTTCTATCTCTCCGACGAAGTGCTGCGGCTGATGAAGGAGAAGGGCACTGTGTTGGTGAGCACCGATTTTCCCGCCGATCATTTTGTTGCTGGACACGCTTATCCGACAGAGGCGGAGAGCCGAGAGGACGCAAGAAAGATACTGGACCGATTACGGCGGGCTTACAAGATTGGGGTGAAGCTGGGATTTGGAACGGACATCGTGATCGACCTGCCAAACGAAACAAGGGCGGACATGACATGGGATTACCTGGCAGGCTGGAAGGCGGCGGGCGTGCCTCCTGCAGAGATTCTGAAGAGCATGACGACGATTGACGCAGAACTGCTGCGCATCAACAAGCAGAGAGGAGCGATTGCGCCGGGTCTGGCTGCGGATATTGTGGCGGCGCCTGCAGATCCCCTGGACGATATTGAAGCATTGCGGAAAATCAATTTCGTGATGAAGAATGGGAAAATCGTGCGGAGACCTTAGCATATACATGTTTTCCCGAATCGATTCAGCGAAAAATCGGATTGTGCCTGATTTCTAGGTGTCCATTTGGACCAATTGGAAGGCAGGTTCCGTGTAGCCGCGTTTTCCTTCGTTTCCATCCCTTTTCAGTTTCTCTCATTGCCACCGGATCGTGTTGGCGGCGAAATCGAGTTCAATCAATTGCGCTCCAAGGACGCTTGGCCCCACATAGCCATCGAGGTCTGCGGGCAGGGAATCAGGAGCTGTAGGAATGAAAAAAACGGAAGCTTGCAACTCGTCAGGCCCGAATCGTATTCCTTGAAGCGCAACCTGCTCGCCTGCGAGTCGCCCTTCATGACCTTGTGAGTTCATGCCGTTCAACTCTAGACCGGGATCGTGTTTGCGAATCCGGTCAGCATAAAGGAGCATTCCCTGAAGCCCAGTATCCAGTATTACATGAACCGGCGCGCCCTGAATCATGACCCGAACGATGAGCGCTTTCGTATCTTCAGAATTCACCACGCCGCTTGAACTTGAAATTTTGAATGTGACTAGATTCTTCTGATAGTCAATCCTCAAGCTCTGACTAGCGCGCAGCAAGTCCAACCCGATGACGGCGTCCACCCCTGCGGCAAAGTCCGAGTATTCCTTCAAGTCGCCTACCATGACCCGAACATGTTCCAAATGAAGGGGGCCAATTTCAATTTCGGGAAGATCTGTCCAATCCACGAGAAGATTCTTGTCGAAATTGACAATTTTCCCCTTTTTCCGCGCCAGAGGAAAGTTGCCCGCGACCCTGGCGTCTACCATGGAATGGGTGGCCCCAGTATCCAGTATGAATTTCAGGGGGCCGATCGCGCCGATCCGGCCGTCTACCTGTATCAAGAAATTGTTTCTTACTTGAAATGGAATGGTGTCGTTTGCCGAAGTTACATCCGGGCCATTGAGTTGTTGCGCTTGAACCACCTGGCAAGACAGGCCTGCTAGCCCCAAAACCAACCAATGGTGACCACGTTTCATTGCGACTACCCCGGCCCGCGGTAGCGGTGGCCAAGGTTGGGGCAGGCGTATGGGTACCTCAATTCACGGCAAGTCTCCTTTGTGCATTGACTTCGTCAAGGTGCAATGATTTGATAACGCAACCACTTAGGGATGTTTGTCTCCGCTGAGCTAAACACAAGCTCACTCTGTACTTCGGTCGCGAGGTTGACTGAATGGAACACGCAGACAGAGCCGATGCGACGATTCGTTTTGGGGTATTTGAAGTTGACCCTCGCGCGGGCGAACTGCGAAAGAGTGGAATCCGAATCCGCATACAGGAGCAACCCTTTCAGCTCCTATTAGCGTTGCTGGAACATCCGGGAGACCTGATCACCCGCGAGGAGCTGAGGCGGCGAATCTGGCCGGACGACTCATTCGGCGACTTTGACCATGCGGTCAACGTAGCGGTGGCCAAACTTCGGGCCACACTGGGTGACTCCCCCGAAGCACCCCGCTATATCGAAACACTCCACCGCAGGGGGTACCGCTTTGTCTATCCATTGACTACCAGGCGGCCAGCGGCTGATCAGCCTGCCGACCCATCCCTCGCCGAGTCTTCTCCCGAGACGGTGTCGTCAGGGCCGACGAAGACACACCAACCAGCGCGACTGAAACTAATTTTGGCTCTATCGTTCGCTGCGTCAGGCCTCGTTGGAGCATTTCTGGCGTATCGTTATTGGCCGCGCTCCACCGCTTCGAACGGCGCTGCCAAAATCGTGCAGATTAGTCAGTGGAACAAACCAATTGATGACCCGAGGCTCTCTCCCGACGCACATGCGATGGCGTTCGACTCACCTGTCGCTGGCGTATCCCAGGTTTTTCTCATGCTCACCTCCGGCGGCGAGCCTTTGCAACTTACAAACGACGAAGGGGATAAGTACGTGGACAGTTTCTCAGTGGATGGAAAGGAGGTCTATTACGTCAGGGACACGGGGCGGGAGGAAATCTGGGCTGTCCCAAGCCTCGGCGGGGGTCCGCGCCGCGTGCTCGCCGCGTACTATATGGTGCCGTCGCCGGATGGCTCCTCTATTTTCTACGCCAAGAAGGGCACTGGGGCGCTTTTTCGCGCAGGGGCGTCCGGATTGAACGAAGAAACGATTTACACACCGGAAAATACGAACCGGATATTCAATGTGCGCTTGCTGTTTCCAGACGGCAAGCACTTGCTGATTGTCGGTGCGCGTCATTTATATTCCGACAATAACCGCCTGCTAAAGGTCGACCTAACAAGCCACGCATCAGAGGACTTAGGGGAAGTCAACATCACTGGTAGTGATCGTGACATTACTTGGGCCGAACCGGGCGAGTCTATTTACCTGAGTCATACGATGAACGGTCTGACGAACATCTGGAAGTACAGGTTTATCGACCACAGTCTGACGCAAATCACATTCGGCACAGGTCCGGATTTTTCGCCTATGGCGGACCCTTCCGGAAGAGGACTTTACTACATCAATGGCAAAGCCATGGGCTCGTTGACTTCCTACAACGTCCAGAGCAAGGAGATGACGGACATCACCTCGTACGACGCGGGTGAACCGGTGATTTCGGCGGACGGAAAACACGTCATGTATATCACTTATGACTCGGAAGGAAAGCGTACCCTGTGGGTCTCAGACCTGGACGGTTCCAACCGGCTCAAAATCGCTTCGGGCGGACATCTAGCCACCGGTCGTTGGACCCGAGACAATTCCCTGCTTACTTTTAGTGAGGATGATCTGGCTGGGGACAAAGTCTATGTCGTGAGGAGCGATGGCAGCGGGCTTCGCCAGATGAGTGCGGTCGGAAAAGGCGAGATTGTAGATACGGCGTGGAGCCCAGACCAGAAGTTTATTTATGTCACCATGTCGGCGGAGACCGCAGTAGAACCGGAAATTTGGAGGTGGAGCGCGGACGGCTCCTCCCAGGAGAAGCTCGTCGACAGTTGTTCGGATGTTTCCGACGTTGACTCTCAGGGAAAGTATTTGCTTGGGCCCAGCGTGATGGGCGACGGCATTTACGAGGTTTCTCTGTCTGACAAGAGATGCATTCCGCTGGTGACAGGCGGCGGGAAGTTCTATTTATTGGGAGTATTTGCCCCGGACGGAAAGTCCTTCGTGTACGTCACTGGATCGCATGCTAAGGCCACCTTCTATCGCCAAGCCTGGAAGGAGGGCAAGGCGATCGGCGCGCCGCAAGTTGCCTTCACAGCGCCCATCGCATTGCCCCTATGGGTTCATCAGGGTTTCGCCTACGATTTCTCCCGAGACCTTTCCACCATCGTCTACGCGCGCCCGAGCGGTCGTGCCGACCTCTATTATCTTCAGACTGAAAAATAGCATCCGCATCACACACACTCTCTGAAGTTCGGAGTGCTGCTCACTCACCGTCAATACGTTGAGTTCTGTGATGCGCCCAAGTCGGGTAACCGGAATTGTGTCCGGCTACCCGTTTACCAGACTTAGTCTTTATTTCGCGCCGGGCGTCGTACCGGCCCACGGCAAACCCAGGGTAGTGATACCCACTTCGGCGAGAAATGCTGACGGCAGTGAACCTGGGTGTATCACTTTTCCCCCGCCTGTAACTGTACCCGTGGTTTTCTTGACCCTATGTGCGGGCGACAAGTACACTAGTAAATTCGGAAAGCTGCCGGAACTGTGGCAGCAGGCTGGACGGAGAGAACCCCTAAACGAGCCGCGCTGGTGAGAATCGGGGAGATGTTCCTTGCTTCGCAGACTCCGCTCGGAATGACTATTGGATGGCTTGTGCGCGCCTCGCGAAGGAAATTGGGGATATGCAGCGAGACGCAGGGACCTAGAGACGATTAAGGGGGAATGACTTGCCAAAGCGTACATATCAACCGCGGAAACGCCGCCGCGCGAAAACACACGGGTTTAGAGTCCGCATGAAAACCAAAGGCGGCCGCAAAGTGCTTGCGGCGCGCCGCAAGAAGGGACGTCATCGCCTCACGCCCGAGTAATGGCGGCGAGCCCGCGAAGGGCCTGACGTTTCCACGCGAAGCACGTCTGGTGCGCCGCGGCGACTTTGACCGCGTGTACCGGGCCGGAAAACGCTTGTCCACCAGCCACTTCACCGTCTTCGTTCGTGCCAACGAACTTGCCCTGAACCGCTTCGGCTTCAGCATCAAGAAGGCATTGGGAGGCGCGGTGGTGCGCAACCGTATCCGGCGGCGATTGCGCGAAATGGTGCGGTGCCGGCGCCAGGAGATAGCGACGGGATGGGACATCGTTATACATCCGAAAAGCACGGTGGCGAAAGCGCCGTTTCTAGCGCTGTCGGAGGACCTCGTGCGGCTGCTGAAGAAACTGTGAGCGCGGTGCCGCATCTCCGGCATGAGGCGTCCGCCTGGGAAGACCGCCGCTCGGCAAGCGAGCAGGAATGGACATCCTCACCAGGCCATTGGGGCGTGCGGGCCGCACTGTTTGCACTTAGCTTCTACAAGGCCTACCTCTCCGTGTTGTTTGCAGGGACCTGCCGCTACGAACCGACCTGTTCGCGATACGCGTACCAAGCGATCGAACGATTCGGAGTTGCGCGCGGAGTATGGCTGGGATTGAAACGATTGCTGTGCTGCCATCCACTGTCAGGAAGATTTGGGTACGACCCGGTTCCGGAGAAATGGGAAAAGATGCGAGGAAATTGCTGCGACGAGAGTTTACAGAAAGGCAAGTCTGAAGACCGGCCGCTCCCCGGCGAGGTGCGTTCGTGAGCACTCCGCCAATGAACCAATTGCCGCCCATCGGGCCCCAGAAAGATAAGTTCACTCCAGAATTGCGTATCCTGGTGGCGTCTCTGCTTTCGATGATTGTGATTCTGGTGTGGGCCAAGTACTTCGGTCCGAAACCGCCCGTGCACCCGCCGCAAGAACAGCCAGCCGTGAGCGCTCCGGCTACCCCGGGGACAGCCGCAAGTTCAGCGGCCAGCAGCGCAACGACAACTTCCCTCCGCGGCAACGCAACGGTGGCCGCGGCAGTGCCCACAACCGTGCCGCCGACCACGGATGCGCAGGAGCGCACCATCGTGGTGGAAAACGCGTTGTACCGCGTGGAGTTTTCCAATCGCGGAGCGGTGGTCAAGAGCTGGCAGCTTAAAAAGTATAAGGATGACGCGAAGCCGCAGCGCACGCTGGATCTGGTGCACCCGGACTCGGCCGCCCAGACGGGCTGGCCGTTTTCGCTGGTCTTCGACGACCCGCAGATGGAGAAGGCGGCAAACAGCGGTCTGTACAAGGTGTCGAGCGACAGCGCTTCGCTCGAAGCGCCGGCGGATGTGACGTTCACGTGGAGCGACGGGCACCTGGAAGTGGTCAAGAAGTTTCACTTCGATCATTCCTATGTGGTGAGCGTGGAGACCAGCACCAACTACAATGGTGCGCGCGTGCAGGCGGGACTGGCGTGGCGCGGCGGCTTCGGAGACGTGACGGTGACGGACCCCGCTCCCTCGGCGACCATCAACACGTTTTTTAGCGAAAACGGCAAGCTCTCCACCTTTTTGGAAAAGAAGCTGGATAGTCCGGACAAGTGGGGCAACACCTGGCCTGGCGGCAAGACGTTTACGGGAATTGAGGATCGCTACTTCACGGCGACGTTCATGGCCCCGAGCGATTCGCCTTCGACAACCCTGCAAACGCGCTCCTGGAAGGTTTGGGACACGATTATGGTTGCCGGGGCGCAAAAATCGGAGGCCGTTCCGGAGTTGGCAACGGCTACGTCAGCGCAGCCGATGGCGCTGCGGGTCTTCGTCGGTCCAAAGGACTACGACGACCTGAAGGCCATGCATCCACCGCTGAATTCACTGGTGCAGTTTGGCTGGCTGGAGTTCATCGCGGACCCGCTGTTTCACGCTCTGAAATGGCTGCACAACTACATACCGAACTGGGGCTGGGCGATTGTGGTGTTGACCATCCTGGTCAACATGTTGTTTTTCCCGCTGCGGATTTCCAGCTACAAGACGACCCTGAAGATGCAGCGCGTGGGGCCAGAGATCAAGCAGATCCAAGAAAAATACAAGAAATACAAGATGAACGATCCGCGCAAGGCCGAGATGAACAAGGAAGTCATGGCCGTATACTCGCGGGAAGGCATCAATCCGGTGGGCGGCTGTTTCCAGATGTTCCTGCAGATGCCCATCTGGTTCGGGTTGAACACGGCGCTGCGCTATGCCATCGAGTTGCGGCATGCCAGCTGGCTGTGGGTCCACGACCTGGCGTCGAAAGATCCTTATTACATCCTGCCGGTGACGGTGGGTATTTCGATGTATTTGGTGTCAAAGATGACGCCGATGCAGACGACCGACCCGCAACAGGCACAGATGATGAAGTTCCTGCCCATCAGCATGTCGGTCATGTTCGTTATTTTCCCGTTTTCGAGCGGCTTGGCGTTGTATATTCTAACCAGCAGCTTGATTGGCATCCTGCAGCAGTGGTACCTGAATCGGACTCACCCTCTTCCCGCCCCTGCCAAGCCCACGCGCGCCAAGAAGTAAGCGCAAAGAGGTTTCCGGGGGGCTTCGTCAGCGTAGCCAGGAGTGACATGAGCAAGGAATTTGTTCGCGAGGGCAAGCTGGACCGTGGGGCGGCCGCGTTAGCCTTGCGCGAATTTCTGGAGAAAATGGTACAGGCGGGGCAGTTTGAGGTGAACGTCAAGGTGTGGGCGGCAGAGCCATCGAGTGGAACGGACGAAGGCGAAGCGGAAGTCTTCGCCGACCTTGACGGCAAGGACAAAGAGATCCTGGTGGCGCGCGGCGGAGAGGTCTTGAAGGCGCTGGAACACCTAGCGTTTCGCGCATTGCGTCTGGAGCCGGCCTTCCACGAAAAAATTCATCTCGATTGCGGGGGGTTTCGCGCGCTGCGGTTCGAGGAGCTGCGCATGACGGCACGGGTGGCAGCCGACCGCGTGCTGGCGTCAAAACAGCCTTTCCAGTTGAACGCCATGTCCTCGCGGGAACGCCGGATCGTGCATTTGGCGTTGAAGGATATGCCGGGCGTACGAACGGAGAGTATCGGCACGGGCGAAGAACGGCACGTGGTGATTCAGCCGGCGAAGTGAAGCTACTTGCGGACCCAGCCCTGGGTGACCGTCTTGCCGTCGGCAGAGAAACGCACGCGGTAGGTGAAGGAAGCCGGGCGATCGCGGCGAATCTGCGGAAAACGTAAATCCGAAAACTCCACAATCGCATCGCCGCCTTCTTTGTGAAAGCGGGTCACGGGAAACCGCGCAAACCACAATACCTTCTGGACTTCAGGAAGATGGCTTGCAGTTTCGATATATTCATTCGAAAGGGCATCCGGGTAATAAGTGTGTTCGAGGACGCCGGGATTCGGCGCGTCTCCACTCCGCAACAGGCCGTCGGTCAGGTCCATGCGGAACTCGTAGACACCACGGGGCGCGCGGACCAGTCCGTCCCAATGCCAGAACGACGGCGGCAACGGCAGCGCACCGATGTTTTGCACCTCGAGTTTTTCTGTGGTGGCGAATTGCTTCACGCGCTCGAGGGCCGCGCGGTGCGCGAAGGTGGCAGCAAGAAGATAGAGAATGGCGAGGGCCAGACCGGCACGGTTCCAGGTTTCGTAGCGCAGGCGTAATCCCCAGCCCCGGGCGGCGGGAAAGAGAAACAACAGGGCAAAGAGCAAAGTGGCCAAGACAATGGCCGTATTCGAAACCGGCGCGCCGACGGCAAGTGCGACGCGGGAGATCAGGTAGGGTGCAGGCGTGAAAACCACCCACAAAAGAGCGGCCCGCCAGCGGGTGTGCTTGGGATCTTCGTAGGTCCAGGCCAGCAGCTGGGGAAGAAGGAGAATGGCAGTGAATGTGAAATCGACGATGAACAGGATGTCCCAAGCGGGACGGGAACAATCTAGCGGCGACCAGATCATCGTTCCGAAAGTGGTGACTAGATCCAGAAGGATGTGGCTGAAAATTCCGACGGCATAGAGGCCGGTCAACGCGAGGAAGGACGGGGCTGGCCACTTTCTCGAGCGGGCGATTGCGCCCGTGAGCGCCGCCAGAAGGACCGCCCAGATGGGCAGACAGAGCAGCGAGTGCGTGATGCTGCGGTGCCAGGTGATCATCAGCAAAGGGTCGCCGGAGAACCAATCGCGAATGACGTCGGAGTCTGGAAAAATGGCGCCGAGCATCAGCGCCCAAGTCGCCAGGCGGCGCTTTTCCATCGGGGTCGGCGGAAACAGATCGCGGCCGCGGAAAACGGCTTTGCTGATCAGAGCACCGGCGATTCCGTGGGTAATGGTATCCATGGGTAGTGGTTAGAATGACTCTTCAGATTACGGAAATTAACGGCGAATTTTTTTCTAGAACGCGGCCGACGCGCCCGGCATTCACGCCGTGACGCTGCAGAGTCTCGACAGCAGTGTCGGCAGCTTCGGGCGCGATGGCAATCAGCAGGCCGCCGGAGGTCTGTGGGTCGAAAAGTATGGCGCGATTTTCTGCCGGGACGCTATCGGCAAAAGCCACGCAGTCGCCAATGAAATCGCGGTTATTCTTCAAGCCGCCCGGAATCATGCCTGCGCCAACCGCTTCGAGTGCGCCGGGAAGCAGAGTAAAAGCGCGGTGCTGGAATTCGAAGGAGACCGGTCTAAGGCCGCCCGCGGGATCGCCGAGAGCCATCTCTCGCGCATGGCCGAGAAGACTGAAACCGGTCACATCCGTGACGGCATGGATGCAACCTTGACCTGCCAGGATCTCGACCTCGCGCAGAGCTTCTGAACAGACGTCGTTCAGTTGGCTCATCGAGGCAATCGCCGCGTCGACCGATTCCTGGCTGGCGCTCCCTCTTTTAACGGCCGTGGACAGGACGCCAGTGCCGAGGGGTTTGGTGAATAGAAGAACGTCGGCGGTCTGCGCGCCGACATTTCTCCAAACTCGGTGTGGATCGATGAGGCCGGTGACCGCGTAACCGAATTGAATGTCTTCATTGCGCAACGAATGGCCGCCAATAACGCTGCATTTTGCCTGCACCATCTTGCTCAGACCACCGCGCATGATTTGCTCGAGGATCGCCGGATCACCTTTTTCGGGAAATCCGACGATGGAAAGCGCGGAGATGGGTCGGCCACCCATGGCGTAGATATCACTGAGC